>Ga0180217_1000028_pt1 | contig 311324 bp, 106 predicted proteins | sample eDN3rd37CBELigOP_FD_128521 | JGI IMG/M metagenome (GOLD analysis project Ga0180217, IMG submission 128521) | Enriched Organic Plus compost microbial communities from Emeryville, California, USA - eDNA 3rd pass 37_C BE-Lig OP (version 2) (version 2) ...
AGCAAGCAAGCAAGCAAGCAAGCAAGCAAGCAAGCAAGCAAGCAAGCAAGCAAGCAAGCAAGCAAGCAAGCAAGCAAGCAAGCAAGCAAGCAAGCAAGCAAGCAAGCAAGCAAGCAAGCAAGCCTTACTTACTTGTTAGGTTAGGTTAGGTTAGGTCAGGTTAGGTTGTTAGGCGAAGCGAAGCTGAACAGCACTAGGGAGGACGCTAATCAGAGGGTGCATGATGGCAGCGCCCATTGAGTTTCGACCTGAAATCACGCATGTGCATTTACTGCGTCCTACCAATGCTATATGCACGTCTACATGTGCAACCTATTCCGCCACCCCTGTCCCCCCCTAGCCCCACCCCCAGAGAAACGACCCAGAATTGCCAGATTTGGAGAAAAATCTGGCGAGAGAAGAGCCCCTGCAGCGCGCGTCGCAGGATTGCCGCGTATCATTCAACCCAGCAGTTCGCTTTCCAATCGCACTACCAGCCTAGATTCGGTGTCATTGACCTCAGCCATCAGCCTCCAACATGTCTTCAACCGCATCGACTGGAGTTTCATCTAACTCAGGTAACCGAGGATACCTCTCCTACTTCTTCACGACGGTCTCGGCGATCGCTCTGTATGCAGGCTTGAAGGTACTGAAGTTCTATCGCTCCTCCCAGAAGCACTATGCGCTTCTCGCCCTCGCTCGCAAGAAACTCAACGAGCGCAACCAAAAGCGACGCAGGTTCCAGCAGCGGCTGAAGGAATACTGGGCCTCGCGTCGTGAGAGTATCGCGGGAGGAGGTGCCTCTGGCGCTGCAACAGGTGGCTCGGCTGAGGAGGCCAAGAGTGCTCACTCCAATGCTGACCAGGAGCTCGCACAGCTCAAGCAACGCATCTATCGATCCACTGCCAAGCAGCTTCGAGACATGATCGTTTCGGGTGAGGTGAGCTGCCAGGATGTCGTCGCAACCTATGCTGAGCGGTCCATTGATGCAGGTGAGCGTTACAATCTTGTGGCTGAGGAGCTTTATGACACTGCACTGACCACAGCGGCGGCGCGAGATGCCATGCTCGCTAATGCTCGTCGTCGTGGTGAACCACTGCCCGAGCCTCGTCCACTGGAGGGTGTTCCAATCTCCGTGAAGGACCAGATTGATATCGAAGGCTATGACTCCACGTGCGGCATGGCCGTCCGATGCTTCAATCCGGCGTCCAAGACATGCGTGCTGATCCAACTGCTCGTCGAGAACGGTGCGATTCCGATCGTACGTGGCAACGTTCCTCAGTCCTTGATGCTTCCCGAGAGCGAGAACAACATCTGGGGCTGCGCCAAGAACCCATGGAATATAGCTCGCACGACTGGCGGTAGCTCCGGCGGTGATGCAGGTCTGGTTGCGTTCCGAGCAGTGCCACTGGCCATCGGTACTGACATCGGTGGCTCGCTGCGAATTCCTGCACATTACTGCGGCGTTTTCTCGTTTAAGCCTACTCCCCAGCGTATTTCTAACGTGGGCATCGCCGCGCCGCGCATCAATAATGTGAACGGCCAGCAAATCATTCGTGGTGTTGCGGGACCGCTCGCAAACTGCGTCGAGGATCTTGTGACTGTGATGCGCTGCTGGCTTGTTCCAAAGCTTGCCGAGGCAGACCCCACTACTCCTCCCTGCTTGTTCGACGAGAAGATGTTCCAGGGTTACGCACGCCATCCCAACGCACCTGTCGATCCTTCTTCGCGCCAACCCAAGCTCCGCTTGAGGATTGGATACTACCACCTTTCCGACGGGTATGCACACGTAGCTCCATCCCTCTCCCGTGCTGTGCTTGAAGCCAAGGAGATGCTTGAAGCTCAGGGCCACGAGCTCGTTCCGTTCAATCCACCGGGTGTTGCAGATGTTGTTGCTTACTACATTGGTATCCTTGGTGGTGACGGCAAGATGGCTGCATTCCGAGAGGGACTCGAGGGCGAGCGCCTCCATTCATGCTATTCGCAGTTGTACAAGACATCTAGAATTCCCAATTGCTTGCGTCCCCTGCTCGCATTCTTTGTTGGCCGACTCGCCGGTGAGCACCGAGTGGCTCAGTTAATTCGCGCATCACGTGGCAAGAGCACAGGCGAACACTGGAAGGACGTTGCCGCACTCAAGATGTTCTGCGCTCGCTTCGCTAAGGCCTGGGAAGACCTTTCTCTTGATGCCGTCCTATGCCCTGCAAGCGCACTCCCTGCCGTGCCTCACGGCGCTTCGAAGGATATGATGCCTTTGTTCTGCCACACGTTCCTTTGGAATGCCCTTCACTACCCTTCGGGAACGATGCCTATTACCAAGGTTCAGGCTGGAGAGGACACATATCTTACGGGTGCTGCTCTTGAAGCCGCACTCAAGCTCGAGTCCGAGGCCGTATCGACCGGTAATTACAGTGTTGTTGGCTGCAGCAAGGACCGATTTTCCAAGGCAGCGCATCGTGCGGCGATTGGCAGCGTGGGTCTGCCAGTCAGCGTGCAAATTGCTGCAGCACCCTACCGCGATGAACTTGTTCTTCGACTTATGTCTGATTTGGAAGATGCGATCCGTCGTCGCAACCCGGATGCGTTCTCAGCCTTCGTTCCAGAGTCCGCGAAGTAAATCGATCGCTATGCTCCGGATTATTCGGGTCCAACCAGCTGAGTAAGATTAAAAACTAGATCTACTTCGGGGGGTTTATTGTTAATCAAACCTATTTGGGCTATATACAGTACAATGCAATACAAGAGAAATGATCTCAAGTAGTTTCAACAAGAATTCTGAACGCTTATGGGTGCACACTGGTGTCAATATCTGAATTTCCAGGCGAATGAGGTTCCGCATCGCTATGTGCTGAGTGATCTGCAAGCTCTTCATCTACGACTGCTCTTAAGTGTTCGTAATGAGCTACACTCATCTGCTGGTGATGAGCGGTGAGATTCTCAAGCTGCATTCTGAGCTGACGGATAATCGCGGCGGATTGTTTCTTCTCTTCAGCGAAGGCCGCTCGCTGCGCGAGGAGTTGGGCTTTAATGCCTTGCACCATCTTCTCATACTGTTCGAGCTGGCTCATAAGGGCCTGAGGATCGAGCACAGATCCATCCTCTTTCTTGGCTTGACTCGAGGGTTGTTCAGTACGCTTTGCACGACTATGAGGAAGCAATTCCAGCACGCTCCTTGTCTCCACGTTCTCCTCTCCACCCGGAGGGAGAGTCTTGCCAAGGGCTTCACAGTATACCTTCTGGGCGATACCCATAAGCGTCGAGGGCAGAGGAACAAACGATCCTTGCTGAATACGCTCGGCGTCTCGCAGCAACACCGAAAGACGCAGGCGTTCGCTAAGTAAACTCTCGAAGGCCTTACGAACCATTTGATAAAGCTCGGGGTTAGCGAGATCGAGAATGAAGGCAGTTTCACCGTCCGCAGTCGGTTCTAGCCATTTCGTTGGGTCAGCCTTGCGATCTTCCGCAGCCCGCGCCGAGCGACTCTCTGACAAGGCAACCGAAAGCGGCTTATTTGCTATGACTGCATCAGCCGCCACTCGCTCGGGCGCTTGGGTCAATGAAAGCTTCTGAGGAGCCAGGTGCTCCAAGGCTTGCTTCTCGTCATCGATGTGTATAATGATCGCAAACTTTCGGAGGGCTTGGACAAAGCTAGGAAGGAAAGTTTCGACCCAGGACATTTGAGCTTTCTCCTTGCGCTTGCTCGGCTTGGAGGCAGCGCTCGCTGAAGGTCGCTGAGACGTGGCTCGATCCGCCTCCTCAACGGCTTCCTTCAGGCCTCGTACAAGATTCAGAAGCTCGGACTGGTTTGCATGTGCCGCCTTGGGGTTAGTCTTCATATCTTCGCTGAGCATTGATAAAGCATACAAACTAACGTCACTTGCATCTGCCTCGTAGGTTGTTTCGTCCTGAGGCTCGTTGTCTTGACCACGCCGAACTCTGCTCTCGCTCATGAGTAGCCGCATCTGGCGTAGGACAGCATCAGCGCGCTCGTCGCGTTGAGTAGCACCTTCGTCGACAAGCACTAGAGCGTGGCGGAGCTGTCTTAGCCTATTTCGGGCCTCATCAATGGCGATACACTCCGCTCGCACATAAGCGATCCACTCACGAGGGATGTTCGCAAGAACGCTCGTCGGGCAGACAATGTAGCCTCCACTTGCCATCGTTCCGTGTGGGGAATTGATGGCGCCAGTGGTAAACGGAATGCTACGCTGACCCAGAAGAGCCTCAAATACATTGCCTGGTAGGTGTAAAACGCCCACAGGTTGCGGTAGCGAGTCCAGAAGCGTCATTACGCGCGAGAGGGCCTTAAGCTGCTGTGGGAGGATGGCCGTACGCCGTGCGGCCGACCCACCAACCTCTGCGATCAAACCTTGAAGTGAGTCAGGACCGGTTAAGAAAGGTGGAAGCTCTCCTCGCTCGGCACCTCCAGGAGCGAGCGCTGCTAAGAATCCCATGGATTTTGGATCGAGAACCGTCTGCGACGACCTCTCCGTTTCCTCATCGTCTTGCCAGTCACTGGGAACGTCGCCTACAAACGTCCATGGCAGTGGGCCATACGTCGACTCGTAAAGACCAAGACGGTGTTTGCAGCGACGCGCCACCGCGACCAACTCTTTGATTCGACTATTCGCTGAAGAGATCTGCTCATCTCGAGATATAATGGTCTTCTCATAATCCTCCATCTTGGATTCCAACGCTTCCTTTTCGTGCTGCATGGTATTGAGCCGCTTGAGCAATGCAGTACTTCGCTGCGCTTGCTTCTTATCTTCTGAAATCTGCGCCTTCAAACGAGCAACCTCGCGTTCAAGTCCCTCTCGGCTCTCCTGTGCCACCTGCAGCTGAGTCTCAAGCGTTTGGATTTTCGTGCGCAGGCCTTGTGCTAGCTGAGTCTTGCGCTGGATCTCATGACGGGCTTCGACTAGTTCCTTGTGCTCTGCTACGGAATTGGACTGCTCATCTCGATCCGTGGTCGATGAGGCTGGCGCTGTGGAGGCTACCGCAGTACTCGCCGTCAGATTCGCGATCTCCTGATCCTTTGCCTTCATTAACAGATTCAATCGCTTCTGAGAATCCTGCAGACGCTTCAACTCACTCTCCTTCTGAGCGAGCTGTTCCTTGAGTGTATCGTGCGCGGAACGCATGCCAGTGAGTTGCTGGGAGATCGTCGCAAGGCGACGAACAAGAGCCTTGTTTTCGCGAGCGGCCGCGCCTTGTGCGGACGCCTCCTCGTCCTTGACTTGTTTTGCATTTGTGGCAGCAACCTCTTCTGCGGATGATGAAGCAGTTCTTGGGGCCGCCGAGCTGCCCTGAGTTGTGGAGTTGGTCCCTGGAGGCGCAGTGGTGCGGCGCTCTTTCTTGAGGGTCGTGTTCTCCTCGCGCAACTCTGAGATTAATGCTAAGTGCGCTGCTAGCTCGTCCTTGGCGGCAGCGAGTTCTGTTTGTGAGGCTACCAGAGTCTCATTTGCTGCCTGAAGCTGCGACGCAAAGAGTTCGAGCCTGGCCAAGAGTTCTGCCCGCGGAACTGTGAGCATCCAATGCTTTGCCAAGCTCGTATCCTCACTATCCTCGAAGGTACCCGCAGTGGTAGAGTCGCTGGGGCCTTCTTGATCGGTTAGCAAGGCTTGTGTGGTCTTCACTTCATCTGCAGTCGCACCTGCCGCCAGGTCCATCTCAAGCTCCTCCTCGGTAGTCTCCTCATCCGATTGTCGATCTACATCAGATGGGTTGGCTGCTACGGCTGTCCACATCGCTAAGCTTGGTTCCAAGGCTCGTGCAACGTTCAATGCCCGGGTCTGTGCGCGTGGCCGCTTGAGCGACTTGAAGACAACCTTCTTCGATTTCTTCAGGCTTAGCTTCGTCTTTCCTACTCGACCTGCATACGCGCTGGAGACCAATGGCGCATCGGAGTCTCCCTTGTTATGACCGATAGCGTCCACACGTGCTGCATGAATCGACGACATGATAAACTTACAGTCACGCTGGGCGGCTGAGACTAGCAACTGAGCTAATGCACCTGCCAACTCTCTATCCGCTCGACGTCGAGCGCTCGCTACGGATGAGAGGGGGGCACGGGTAAAGAGTTGCCGCGACAATGATGCGGAAGTTTGAGAACGAACTGCATGCGTGGCAAGCCAAGCGGGCCCACCGTTCATTGAGTGGCTGAACAACCCAAGCGCGCGCTGCTTCGTCGAACTTTCGCCCGCGAATAGGTTCGCGTGCTGGAGCTTGGCAAGCTCCGAGGAAAGATGGCCCGGTTTAAGCCGGCCACTGACCGCGTCACTCAGAAGGGACATGTACTTGTCACACCACTTCCTTGATTCGTTCATACTTGCGACAAGCGCGATAGTGAATCGACGAACCATAGCAGATGTGAGGGCCTGGACTCGCTCACGAGCTGCATCGCGCAGTTGCGCAGCGGTGGCCAAGTTTTGCCCGATTTCCTTGACGCTGGTGCCTAGTAGATGTCGTAGTTCGATGAGTTCGCTCTGACAAGCTGCACGCTGTGCAGTAGCATCCTTGAGTTCAGCCGTCAGGGTCTGAATGGTCTCAACGCTCTGTGCTAACTCTCTTGCCAGCGCATCTCGATCATTGCTAGCGACACGCAACGACTCGGCGCACTCCTGAAGCTGCTGTTCGAGCTCACGTTGCTTCGCACATTCCTGATCGGCAAGCTCTTTGTCACGCGTCAAAGCCTCGAAGCGCGCCTGAAGTCGGCCATACTCGTCTCGGAGAGCCAGGAGGGCGCCGTTCAGTTCGTCAACTGTGGCCTGGCACTCATCGCGCGCTGCAACAGCATCTGCGAGTTGGTTTTGTAGCGAATTCAACTCAGCCGTACAACGATCTGCCACACTTGCAGCGGCTCGAGCCTCAAGCTGAGCAACAGCGCGTGCGCGATCGCACCGTCGTGCGAGGTTTACTGCTAGCTGGCGGGCTTCATCGCTCAGCCTAAACGCTCGAGTGTACCTCTCTTTGTCAGCGAGGGCAAGATCTAGAGAGTGAGTGAGGAACACAGCAAACGCTAGAGTGTCCGCGACTGATGTTGCGTGCGACTTCGCCAATACCTCGTGAAGCACAGGTGGCGCCTTTGCGAACGAAGGGACCAAACCATCTTGATGGTTCGTCAATTCATTCAACTCGGGGACCCTCAATGACTCGAGCTCGGCCAGCACACTTTCAGGTGTGATGAAGTCGTGCTCGGCGGGGAGTGTAGATGGCATGCTAGAGTAAATAGACTGATCCGCCGCTCGGGTGAATCGTTGAACCACTGGACCGAGGTCGGCTCGTGCAAGCTGCGACAGTGATTGTCGCAGAGACGATCCCAAAGCACCTGACATAGCCTTACTTGTGAATGCAGCCACACACTTCTCTGCGCATGACTCGATTTGGCCTGCAGTTAGTCCCAGCTGTCCGCCTGGAGAGGTGAAAGGATGCAGAGCGGCTACTGCTGAGTCTGCCCTTGCATTGAGCGCCTCTAATCTTTCCAAGTCGTCGCCTTCTCCGCTTTCTCCACTGGTTGTCTCGACACATGCGATGTCGTATTCAGACTGGACGTTTGCGCCACCAAGCGTTGCCCGCATCAGCTCGGCCGCGGCTTGCACCTCAGGGACCAGCCCTCGCACAGCCTTGTAGTAAGGGAGCAGCCGCTGCACAGCGCGAGTCAAGGCGTTTAGAACCGTGCGATTTCGAGACAGCTCGTTCCTTGTGGCGGTTAACTCGCTGTGAACAAGTTCATTTTGCTTTGATGCCTGGGACAGCTGAATCTGCACAGCTGAAAGACGGGACTCCCACTCAGCCTTCTCCTTGCTGTGGTGTTCTCGGAGCTCGTTAATCTGGAATATTATCGCCTGATCTTCACCCTCTAGCGTCGACAAATACAACTGCCGGAGAGCCTCATTGGTGCGGACAAGCCATTCTGTCTGCATTGCTGTGTAGCTACCCCCGGGTGACTCCTTCAAAGATGGAGGCACACTCAAAAGCGCCTTCGCAAAGCTTTCTCGCACCTGCGAGGCGCTGCCACCGTCGTAGCCTCCACCTCCACGAGACTGCTGCTCACCCGGAAGCTGAGACGCAAGCAGCGAGCGATACTTCGACTTCAACGCTTCGTAGGCCGCTTCAATAACATTCAAGCGTGCCATAAGTTCCGCTTTGGACGTGGACTCAACCTGAGTCGTCAGTGTTGGTTCTTGGTCAACCGAGGAGATCTCGTCTTGTTTCACAACACGTCCGCCATGTCCTCCCTCTGACTCCTCAAGCTGTCTGATTCGAGCACGTGCATCTGCAAGACATTCAAGTGCTGAATGCATTCTTGTATCGAGGATGTTAAACTCCTGGCGTGAGGCTCTTAAAGCGCCTTCCGCCGCAATCAGATGCCTTCGCTGAAGCATGCATAACTGGAGAAGCTCGTCTCGTGTCAAGTCATCTCGACTACGGGGAACAGGACCGAGCACAGCGTCCACTGCGGCGCTCCAGCTCGCCAAGTTCGTGGGGAGTTCTGCAGCCAGCCGTGCAACTGGGGGATAGAGCTGAGGTTCAGAATCGTCTGCGGCATTAGACTCATTCTTCTTTTCAGCCTCGTCCGCTACAGGGAGGTTGAGATGGACATACAGCTTGCGACGGCTCTCGGCAAACGACATTGGCTTGCTCTCGACCGCTGGCTGGGCCTTTCGCGTCACCTCTAGCAGCGCTATATGACGCTTCAGGAGGTTCTGGAGCTGCAGCGTCGACGTAGCGTTCTCTGAAAGTGCTTGGTTCAGGTTCTTGCGCGCCTTCCACAATTCAATTGCCAAGCTGCGCGCACCATCCAACGACTTCCGAGCAGATTCCAGACAAACTGAGACGAACTCATCTCGTGTCTTTGTTTCGTGTTCTGATTCATCCTCGGCTTCCTGGCTCTGAAGCGCGTTCGCAGCTTCAAGACTCGGGCATGCATGCCAGAGCGAGTTTAGACCGGTGCTGTTCATGGGCCCGTTAGCATCAGTGATTAGGCCTGTCTCGAGCGCCTGGGCATACGATTCGCGTACACTTCGAAGTTGCTCAAGCGCTTTGTTGAGCGCATTCTGGAGTGTGGTCTGCTGCGCTATGAGATACTCAATTTGTTGTGTAAGCGCGGATCTAGCTTCAGGATCCCGATTCTCCTCGCCTGTAGCCTCGGGTGAGGCGGCAGCTGAGGAAGGCTCTTGGTATTGCTCAGCCAATCCTAGGGCCTTTGATGCGGCCGTTAACACCTGTAATAACGCACGTACAAATGCTAGGTTGCCGTTGCTCAGTCTGTTGAGCAAAGGAGATGCACTGAGCTGCTCATTGATACGTACTATCTGCTCATGGATACACTTGACAATTATCGTGGGATCCCCTGTTTCTTGAGGCTTGGTATATGACATCAACTCCAGGAGGGCATCTCGGAGGCCATGCCATTCATCTGACTCGTGCACATTCAACTCCCCCTCTCCGCCACCCTTACTCTCAGACTCTTGTAACTTGCGCTTGCATATAGCATAGTCGCGTTCAAGCGAACGCAACTGCTCCAGCACGGCACAGTACTTTTGTTGGAGCGATTGAGATACTTCCGAGTCGCTGGGAACTGGAGGTAATGCGCTAGCTGCACTCGATAGTGTCTCTTGGGGAGGCTCCTCGCTCTCGGCAGAGGATGTGAGGGGTGCTAGGCGTGGTGGAGGAACGATGCGATGACGAGTCAGTTCCTCAAACATGCTTGGGATCGCTTTGGGCAGTTTCATGCGATCGTTTTCTTGATCTGGTGCCGAGTATTCATGCGCAGAGGCAGTGCGGAGGGATTCTACTTCTCGCTTCAAGCCTGCTACAATATCCTCGATCTCAGTTACTGTCAAGAGCGCGACCCCTGGCGCTGCTTCTGAGGTACTGGTGCCGATTGAGACATCCAGGTGAGCAACCTGCGGTAGGCCAGCCAAGAGTTTTGCATCGATAGGAATGTTCCTAACCTTTGCTGTGAAGGAGTCCATTTGTACTCGACTCTGCGCCTGTGCTAACTCCGCTTGCAGTCGAGCGATGGTTTGCTTTGCACTGCGTAGACGCCCATGCGCAATGGCTAGTTGGCTTCGTCGTAGCTCTTGTCCCGCAAGAGACAAATCGAGTCCGCTCGAGTCAGCATCTGGTAGCCGTTGCAAGCCTGAAGAGCTCTCCAGGTCCTCAGCGTCGCTTCCATTACCATATGAAGAGGCATGATCCACGCTTGAGTTAAGATTGGCGCTTGTTGCTCGGACCGAGGAAATCTCGTCAAGGTGAACACTGGTGTTGTTTACTCCTGCAGTGGTCGATGAGCTCTCCTGTACTGTGGAAGATCCAGTTCCTCCAATGTGATCTAGCATGGCTTCGAGTTTTGCTGCAGCCAGTGAGAATGAAGCTTCGAGGGGATCTGCATCTGCACCGGACCGAATAGTCGACGCTTGACGATCTGGATGGATCACAACGTTCGGGTCTGCACCTTCAATATCGGTCAGAATCTCAGTAACGAGGTATTCAAGACGCAAGTTCGCTACATCGAAGTCGTCAACTTCAGGCATTGCGTCTTGTTTCGCACTCTTGGCCTCATTGCCTACTGGACGCTTCGGTACACGCGGTGGTTTCTCCAGGAGGAACTTCTTTGTCGCCTTAGTCAGTTGAGAAACACCACTGTATCGCGTTGCGCGGAGGCCCGGGTGGTTTTCAAAAGCGGGGGCAGCTGTAGCTGCCATCTTTCTTGCAACACTTGCCTTGACTCCATGCTCCAGAATAACAAGGTACTTCGCCTGCAAGTTGCGATACATTGTCTTCCACATGTCACTCTCTTGCACCAGTCTGCCGTGAGCCTCCCGCAGCGATTTCAGCTCTATATTCTGCTTTGCGATCGTTGCAGCGGCCAAGTCCGCAGGTGGCTTAGTAACTGCTGGCGCTGGGTGTGGCGTCGGTGACTGCCGAGACGAGGCACCAGGCCCAGGGTCAGATCGCTCTTGCGCAGTACCTTGTCCTTCGTGTGGTGCCGATGAAACCGGCTCGGGACTGACAGCGGCATGGAATTCAGCTACAGCTGGTGGGGATTTGAATGTGTCAAGCAGAGAGTTCTCATCAATGAGCTTGGCATCTCGTACGTGCTGTTGCCATGCTTCAAGTTGCCGCACTCGGAGTTGGAGCGCAAGTGCCTTGTTCTGCCAGGCGAGCTTCGCCTTCATCAGCGACTCATTTGCTGCTTGCGCTTCGTTCAACGCGGCAGACAAAGCGTCTGATCCTTGGGTCTGTACACTTCCGGATGTTTGTGAGGGATGTTCTACAGACGAGATGAGTGGACGTGGCTGAGAACTCGTGATTTGCTTGATTTGATCCTGATATAGTCGTTCCTGTGTCTTCAGCTGCTCTTCGAGTGCTTCGCACTTTGTTACCAGGCCTGACAACTTTGACTGCAATACTACAAGCTCACTCTCACGGGCGATCAGTTTCTCTCTCAAGTTCTCATCAGACGGTGCAGGGAGGTGGCCGACCGTGCTAACGCCGCCATGCGCTTCACTACTGCCTCCTTGGACTTGGATATTGATGTTAGGACCAACTGGTTTTACATCGTCGGTTGTGGATCGGCCTCCCGAGGCCTTCTCATCAGTCGATGCTGAAGATGCCAACTTAAGTTCTAAGCTTTCGAGTAATGCAGCCTCGGTTAGAATCTCGTTGACATCGGTTTCCAGCAACGTCACTAGCTTTTCTTCCAGGCCCTTCAACTTCTCATGCAGCTGCTGATCGGGATCAAGAGTTTCTTGCCCGGGTGTCAAGCTGAGAATGCTTGTCGCTCGGATGCGGAGTGCCTCCACACGACGGAGTAATGAGGCCTTTGACGCCTCAAGGCGAGCCAAATATCGATTCCTCTGTACAGCTGCTTCAAGTGCTTGTCGTAGATGGCTACATTGCTGCTCCAACTTCTTGGCTGTGAAGCGGAGCTCATCGACGTCCTCAGATGCCATTGTCGACGTTAGATTTGTTCCTTGTGCATGCGATGAATCATTGCATGCCTTTGAACCTGAGTCGTTGCCTCTGGGCTGCGCCGCGCGCAACACTGCGACCTCAGCTGAGAGTTTTGCAGCCTCAGCCTCTCTTGCCTCGAGTGCGCGGCGCAGACGTGAGCACTCTGCGAGAGCTTCGCGGTGTAGCTTGCGATGAACCCGGACTTCCGCTGAGGTTTGAGACTCACTCGATGAACTTGGTGAGACGCCGGCAAATGCAACTGGTGATGCTCCGTTGCCTCGAACCGGCGTTCGTTTCGTGGCATCAGGCTCGCGACGTGGAGGAGGAGTGGATGGACGACCTGATGGCGTGGACATCCGGGTACGGGTTGCGGGTGATGACGCAGATGTAGAACCTGGTGATGGCGTTGAAGTGTCGGGGCGCAGCATTGATGCAGATGCACTGCGCTTTCTCGAAGGTCGCGGTGTATCGAATTTGGTCTCTTCACTTCGTGTAATTCTTTCTGCCTGCTGAACCGCAGTTGATGATGCTTGCTTTTGGTCCCGAGCCGCCTCTATCATCGCTCTGAGATAAGCAATCTCGGAGCGTAATTCCATGACCTCTGGACTCTCTTGCGTTTTCGGCATTCTCTGTGAATCTGTCGTAGCTGTGGCTGGCGGAGGGGTGTCTTCATCAACCACACCTTGCGTCTGGTTGTCTTCCTCGACAAGCTTTGCCTTGAGCTGTGCAATCTCTGATGCCTGGCTTTGAGCGACCGCCTTCTGAAGTTCCAACGCGGTAGTGAGCTCCGCGATTGCCTGCTCTCGCGCTTTCACGAGATCGCTGGCAGTTTGACGAGCTGCAATGGCCTCCTTGAGCTCATCACTTAGACGAGCAACCGCTACCGAGAGTGGTTCAACATCACGGGCTAACTCTTCTTCGGCAGGTGTTGAAGGAACCCGCGGTCGCAGAACCATTCGTCGCAGAGTGGGGTCTTTCTGCCCCTCAGGAGCATGCTCAATGACGACAACACCTCGTAGTCTGGCAAGTGATGTCACGGCAAGTCGCAGCGCAGTGATGATCGCGCGCTGTTGCTCCCATCCTTCGACTAGAGACCTCTGAGCGGTCTCGTCTGCAGCCTCCATGGCTTCATACTCCTCGTCGTCTTGTCGTTGCTGGCCCAGCTGAGGATAGACCTTCACTGCTGGGCCGCTACCAACCGCATGTGCCAAGGGCGACATACTTGATTCAGCTGCAACCTGCTTTCTCGATCCTTTGCGGAATATGGTCCTGTAAACGGCATCGAGCTCCTGGAACAAGCTGGCACCAGCTTGCGCCTCATCTGACTCAGGCTGCACCGGCGCAGCAGGAACACCAGGCGTGATGAAGTGCTCCCGTCGTCGGCGCAAGGCGTCTGCATGCAGAATAGCACATAGACGCAAAGTTTGCGCTCGTTCATGTGCGAGCCGATCATATGCGAACATCATTTCACCTTCCGCTCGCGCTAACACCTGACCGCCGATCAACAATGCCTGCTGCAGCTGTACAAGAGTGAAGGCAGAGTCAATGCTAGATGCTTGCGACGTGGCACCTCGGTTACAAATGGAGGTGAACCACGCATCGATGACACGATGTGCACCAAATGTTGTGAACCCACGCACCGCGTACATCTCCAGAGGCTCAGGCTGCCAAGCTGACTGGCCCTTCACCTTATTCGTCTCTAGCGAGGGATATACCTGATGAATCGATCGGTTGAACCCGGAGTACGGTCTCGGCTGCGATGATGCCGGCAATACGTTTGGTCCCTTCTCAGGCAGCCAGCCTGATGATGCACTCGTAGATTGGCGAACCTCACCCTGAGACTTGTCCTCCGATGCCAATGCTGTCGTGCTGTCATCAGGTAGAATCGAGATATGCAGAGCAGAAACGTCTGCGGTCCTCAAATGCGACTTGGTGTGCTCTAAGTCCGTGGAAGTCACAGTCTGTGACCAGTGCTGGTCGTCCTGAGGGGACTGCGTCGCACCTGCCTTCGGGGGCATTTCCTTATCCGTGTTAAATAGCACACGTGAGAGAAGCTGCCGTAGCGACTTCTCTGCTGCAGCCTCAGCCCCTTCACGTTCTAGGTCACTAAGCGAAGCCATAGGCTCGGGTGCATCGGCAAGGTCCAGCGCGGCGCGGATGGCCGCCTGAACCTGTTGCTGGTGAACTAGCATTTGTTGGGGAGCACCGCTGCGTGCTCCAGACGTCAAAGGCTGGAGCCGTTTGGAAAGTAGAATGAGCTGGTTCTTGTGCTGCTTCTTCAGCTCAACAATCCGTTTCTCACGAGCTGTAATGATATTGCGAGCAACGGTAACCTGCTGGGCGAGAACAGCGGACTGAGCCCATGCATCCGCTTCCGACTGCACAGACCTACGATAGAGCTTCACAAGCTCGGCGTATGTGGAATTGAAAGCAGCAGGTGAGATTGATCCTGAGCCCTGCTGGTTTTCTCCTCCCACTGCAAAACTACGATTGGAAGGTCCGCCAAACGCCTCTTTTTCAAGCCGGAGGAGTGCCGTTTGCAGTTGATCTACGGCACGCTCTGCTCTTTGAGCACGCCGCTCTTGTTCCGCTGCGGTGAGCTCCATTCGAGCCAGCGCTGCTGATAGTTCTAGAACCTGACTACGTACATCTCGCTCGTACCAACGCTGCAGCGCCAATTCTTCCTGAGCTCGTTTCGCTGGTGACATCGTGCTTCGACGCAGGCGGGCGAGGGTTTGTTCTTGCAGTTGAGTTGACAACCGGAGCCATTCGATCATCCTCTCGGAGAGCATAGGTTGGGGTGTCTCGTCCGGAGCACTATCCGTCCCGCTCTTGCGCTGATCACGTGGCATCAAGGACCAGTTTGTTGCAGCAGCAAGTGCCCCCAGTTGGAGATCGTTTCTCAGGGCAGAGATTTCCTGCTGCGCGCTGGCCGCAACCAACTGAATTCGCTGCTCAAACTCTCTCTGGAGCTCATGACGAAGATCCCGTATTGAGTGAACTAAGTCACCTCCCACAGCTGCGGCAGGTACCTCACGTTCTGAAGAAGCATATCCAGGAAGAGAGAGAATATGAGCGACTCTAGGCGGAATTAAGGACCCAGCCAAGTCGGTGGAGTCATATTCCCTGGGGGTACTTGAACGTGGCCGTCGCCAGAGTTCTACTTCCGTATCTTGCTCGAGCGAATCATCAAGAGGTGACGAGATGGCGAGCGTAAGAGCATGGAGTCGACGTGTAGCTTCGATACAAAAGTCATCCAATGCAGCACGGGCCTCTTCAACGGATGCTTCACTGTCGAGTCCTGATATCACTCCGAGGATTGCGGGCTTGCTGTCGGCAGCGCGGGAAGCGTCATCAGGTGACGCGATTGATGCCGCCGTATCACCATCCAAGGTGCTACTCAAGTCCAAGGCCAGACCAGAAGCAGAGTCGTCACTGACGCTCTTCGCGGGCTGGCTTTCACCTTCGAAGTGTCCTGGTGCACCTTTCCTCATTCGCATTTGAATGCGCTTGAGGGCGCTAGGCGCGCATCGAACGAAGTTTCGAAGCACACTCTCCGACCGCTGCAATGCTGAGTACGCCTGGATGATAGCAGCGTTCTTTGCACCAAGCTGGGCCAATAGGGCATCATTCTCTTCCTCAACGTGTTCAAGCCGGTTCCTCAGGTCTACCGCGATACATCGGCTAACAGCCAAGGCAACCGCTAGCTCTTCTGAGACCGCAGACACACTTGGAGTATGGTACCCTCGGGATGTCGCAGCGGCTTGGATAAATGGCATAACCTCTTCTCGAATCTCGCCTGCGACTTGCTTCGCGATCGTCCCAACCATAAAGTCAGCTCCCGACTGGGTACCTACGTAGGAAGCCTCGGCCTCTTTCCTTCCTTCACTACGAGCAGCAAATAGCTGCAGTTGGATCTGTGATTGCGTGTTGCTGAGTTCTAGTGATTTGTTTGCGAGTGCAGTGGACGCTGCCTCTGCTCTTGCATCAGCCTGGAGAAGCATAATCTGCGCCGCTCGCAGCTGTTGCTTTAGGTGCTCGAAGCCACAGCGCAGCGTGCTGACTTGTTCTCCAACCCAATTCTTCAACGCTGTAATATGTGATCCCGCCAGACGCGTCTGTCTGGACAACACAAGCTCAAGCTTTACAGCCTTTCGTGCCATGAGCTCTTCTTCTCCGGCAAGTACTGCATAGTCAGCAGACAACCTCGCAAGTTCTCTCTCCAAGAATGCCTCTCGCTCCTTGAGTGCCAGCACTGCTAGCGCTGATCGGACCGTGGCTGCCTCATTTGCGCGAATAATGCCACTGAGCTTCGAGATGATTGCCGGCGCCAGCTCAGCTAAAGCGACTTGCACTTCCTCCTTGTCAATAGAAGGTGCTTGATGGAAGACCTCACTGAGTTGGTTACAAAGCCGTTCTAGGGCTAGCTCGAGACTACGGCCGCATAGGATGTCATCCGATTGTAGTTTTACGCGATCTCCTGATTTCTCTGTTGATGCTCCAATGGCGCTTGCTAAGGACGCTCGTGCCTGTTCAATAAGTGTTCCATTTTCACTATAGCGTGTCACAACGCTGTCTAGTGCCTCTCCCGCTAGGCGTTGTTGACGCGATGCCTGGTTCTGGAATTCTTCTCGCATCCTCTTCACTGCAGACTCGTGGGCCTTTGCCAATCCTCGAGCCTGCTCTAGTTCGGCTTGATGACTCTCCAGCAATCTTTGAGATTCAACCAGCTCATTTTCAAGTCGCTCGATATCTTTCTTGAATGCGTCTACTTGGGCTTCTGAAGATTCAGCAGAAGCTGTGGCTTTCGCTGCCGTCATTTGAGCAAGACGCAATTCTGCTTCGAGATTGGCAATTGTCTCATTGAGCTTCGTTTCACGCTGCTGTGCCAGCGACAGCGATTTTACGAGTCCCGTCACACGGTGCTCTAGTGCTGAGCTTTCTGCCTTCGCAAGCGCTAGTGCCGCTGATAACTGCACGGTCCGTGCTGTCGTTGCAGGCGGGTGGTAGCTGACATGCTGCATTTGCGCAAGGATCCGTTCTGCGGGGGCGTCCGTGATCTGTTGAAGCGATGGCACATGGACATGCAAATTGCCTCTCAGTGATTCAGTGGTACTGGTTCTTCCAGAGGACTCTTGGGGATCAGGCAGAGGGCGAGGCGGGGGTCGAGTTGGGTGACCTTCCGACGCAGACTTCCTACGGGTAGGTACCCGTGTAGTGCTTGCATGGGTCGTCAATGGGTGGGGTCTCTCGTCTTCGCTGTCAACGTCAGATTCGGTCTTGGCCTCATCATCTGACTTCTCTTCATTATCGGAGCTTTCATCACCCTCTCCGCTCGTACCGTACTGACTTCCTTCACTCGTCTCGGATTCATCACTTGAGAAAAAGTCAACCACTTCGCTTTGCGAGATAAGATCAAGAGATGTGTCGTCTGTGCTGTCGGGATCGGTCGGCTGCTTCTTAGGCAAAGAACTTCTCTTGGTGGCTTTCGAAGCGACATGGACAGCGTCTACAAGTTTTACTGAATCGGTACTGTGCCCTGGTTCACCCACAACCGATCCATCTGGAACTCCACCCTCGGACACTTGTTTGAGAGCGTCCGACAACATCTGCACTTGGCGGCCGCGCTCTTCAACAATTCCCTCAAGCGTGCGGACGCGCTCGCGCTCCTCCTCGATTTCGCGGTTCAGCCTGTCAATTTCAGCTTCAAGCGCTCTATGTGCCTCCTTACTCCTGGACTCACTGGCTAGCACGGCTGCTCGCATAGCACGCAACTCCTGTTCAAGCGTTGCAGCTCGAGACTTGGCCTGTTCCCACGAAGTCTTCCATTTGACTTCGCTTGCCTCTGCATTCTGCTGAGCCTCAGACAGCTTCTTAACTTCGCGAGCGTGCTGTTCCTTGAGTTGCGAGAGGGCCTGTGCCGAGCGATCGCGTTCGAGGCTTGCGTTGTTTGCGTGTTCACGAAACTGAACTCGGATGTCCTCGAGCTCCCTCTGGGTTGCGTTCAACTTGCCTTCATAAACGTTCAGACTCATGCGCAATTGCGCTTTTTCAGTTGCCAGCTGTGCAAGTAGCCGTTGCTGCGCCAGAATCTTTGCATGATGTGCTCGGAGTTGGGCAGGGGTCGAGATGGTTTCAGCAGATAGTGCTTCAGTTGCAGGGAGGGACGATGATGCACTGGCAGATGCGGATGTCGCCTCTCCGCTTTTCTCTGAATTGCTATCCGCGAGTTGGTCGATTTGCTTGCGCAGCTGGGCCTCCGCAGCGAGAACTAGAGCTTCTTGCTGGAGCGTAAGTTCTTTTTCAGTAGCCGAGACCCGTTCCGCAGCCTCGCGGGCACGTGCTGTGGCTTCGGTTGCTGCCGCATCAATGCGAGCCAGGACGGCATCAGCAGCTAGCGAAGCGAAGACTCGTTCGACTACATTTAAGGGAACGTACTGGTCCGACGGCACTGAAGCCAACTTGCGCTTGAGTGTCGTCAGAGCCGACAAGACCTTGACCGAGAAAGCCTTGTCCTCACTCTCTTTCGCTTCGGGACTTGCGCTGGTGGGGTTTGCATCCTTTCCGATTTCCTCAGTCGTGACCGTCTCGATTTCTAAGAGCGTGTTGTACACGGCAGCAGCAGGCGCAGCAGTTTGAAGTAGGGCGCTGAAGCGCTCACCAAGAAGCTTCTCAGCCTGACGTGATTGTCGCAACTCATCCTCTAAGAGTGCAGCACGTTTGGCGACGTCTATCAGTTCCTTGCGCGCGTTGGCAAGTTCGGCATGTAGATTGGAGCGAGCCGATAGCGAGGTAATCGTTCGCTCCATGATTTCAGCCTTTTGCATCAACTCCCGAATCAGGTATGCAGCATCAGCACGTTCATACTCATTCCATTCGCCGTATGCCGCCTGAACCTGCGCTGGAATCTCTCGATGAGACAGCTTCGATTGTAATTTGACGAGTTCGCCTTCGTACTTGGCCACATCCATCATATGCTTCCGCACAGCATCTGCAAGCGCCTTTTGCAGTCGCGCGGCCTTCAGTCTGGCAGCATCCAACTGAACCTGCATACCGCGTACTAGCAAGTGGTGATTAAGCACAATAGGTGTGAAATTGGCCTCCTTGTCATAGTGTTGATCCTTATCTGGCGAATCTTCAGGCGTACTCGAAGCATGGGTCACCTGATCAGCCACAATTTCAGCCCCGAGTGCACTATGCTCCGGGTAACTTACCTGTGGAGGCTTTTCGTGCTTGATGGACTGATCGACCTTACTCTTGTTGACTTCTTCTACGTGGCCAGCCTCTGCTGCAACGAAGGTATTCATGCTCAGGAGCGCCTGGCGCATATCTTCGACAGCTTGGGCATATTTTTCATCCCGCTCCTTCAAAGCCTCTGCGAATCGCTGACGCTCACGCGCAAGTAGGTCCAAGGCAGCCTGTTCACGTTCCTGGAATGCTAACAGAACTGAGCTCATGCTGTCGCTTTCGTCAATCGGTACAGACTCCGAGTCACCTTGGGGTGTCTTCCGAGAAGAGTCGTCGCGCTCAACGCCGCTTCTTGCCGGCTGCTTTTTCTCTGATTTTCTCTGCTGATGCATGGAAACGCCATCGATATCAATCTCTGGGTGCTCTTTGTGAAGCCGGTCTAATCGCATGGCGAGACGCTTGGCCGTCGCTTCGTTGGATGCAGCAAGAGACGAGAACTTTGAGACCTCAGCCTCGAGCTGTCGGATACGAGCGGCAGCTTCTTCAGCGTCCTTCTTTGATGCAGTAGTTGCTACGTCCAGGGCACGTCTGAGCTTGGAGACTTCCAATCGAAGCCGGCTTAGTTCGCGTTCGCGTTCAGCGAGCTGGCCGTCCACTTTGTCTTCACTTTCCTGTGGCTTTGTGAGCTGAGACTGCACGCTTGATGACGGAGCACTCACAGCCGGTGTACTCTGCGTACTTCGTGCCGCAAGCGTGCCTCTGAGTCTTGCGATTGTATCGTCTTTACGCTTCAGATCAAGCTTCGCTTCTTCCAGTTGTTGCCTTACTGTGATGAGTGCCTGACGCTCGTGCCTAAGCTCTGCTGTTAGCAACGACAGACGGTTGCGTACGGCCCTCATGGCGCCATCATCGCTAGATTTGGCTTCTGTCTTCTCATCCGTCACAGGAGCAGTGGTTGAACCTCCGCTGGTGGCACGTTCTCGTTCGAGCTCTCGCTCAAACGAGATAGCGGCTGAAATTGCCGGTTTCATGTCCTCATCACGTAGAAGCGCAGCCAGTTGCTCATCCTGCATGGCAATCACTTGTTGCGCCTCCGCCAGCTGACGCTCGAGTGTGTCAATCAGCGAGCCTCGGATGGTCTTCGACCTTTCCTCCGCTTCACGCAATTGTTCTTCCAGTTCAGCTGTCCGCTGTCGTAGCACCTCTTCACTACGCCTAGATTCCTCAAGCGCCACTTTCAGCTCTGCAACTGTGATTTCAGCTCGTTCTGCACGAGTTAACGCCATTGCATGCGCCTCTTTTGTCGAAATGAGTTGTGCTCTCGTTTGCGTTAACTCATTTTGCAATGCCACAATTGTGCTGTAATCCACCCTTGCGGTTTCACCTTGACTGGCCATACCTGCTTCGCCTTCTGCAGCAGCAGCTGCGACAGCTGCAGCATTCAAAGCCTGAAGCTGAGCGGCATAGTCCCTTGCCTCAGCCTGAGCCTGTTGAAGGCTCTCTTGTAGGGATGATATCTGTGACTCCTGGGATGCAATAACCTGCCGGTTGTGTTCAAGGATTTCGAGGACTTGAGCGTTCCGCATCTCCTGTGTCTGGATCAGGGCCAGATACTCAGATCTCGGCACCATATCCGTGGTCGACGGTGAGCTCGCGCCTGGGCTTGTGCCCGCGCTAGCAGATGCTTGTGCAGAGTTGGTTTCCTGTCCACCAGGCACCGATCGATCTGATGAATGTACACCCGCTTCACTATTGTTAGACGTCGTCGAAGACGGATGCTGCGCGCTGGCAGTCTCAAGGTCTTGATTGGTTAGTTCCTGTGTTCCGTGTGGTACGTAGAGCTGCGAGCCACCGACTTCCCGTGCAAAGGCATCCTCATCTTCAGCCTCGAAGCTCATCTCACTGCGTTCTGAAATCGGTGAAAGCAGTGAGGCGTGCGGCACACTGCCCCTTGCCGACCTAGCTCGCTGAGCGCCTGAGGGTGTGTGGGGCTGGGAAGGATCTGACATCCTCGCGAAGTGGGCCCCGAAGGGAGCAGGTGTACGCTGGTGATTACACCGGTGCGTCCGCGTAGGCTGGTGTGTTCTTTGAGGTGGATCTCGCGGGCGAGTCCTTCGATCCAAGCCGCGCGACGGGGGAAAGTTCGAAGTTCTATAGTCTGGGAGCGGTTTGGGGAGGGAAATCTCGCACAATGAGATTCAGATTCGTCATTAATCATGCTTAATAGATTAGCACACAAGCATTAAACCACATCATATAATTTATCCTCTACGACTCTCACCCAGACCCCGTAAACACGACTCCTCTCCATTCTGAGTTGTACCCCGGGAGAAATTCAAAATTCAAATTTTGAACACGCTCCAGCCACCCAGAGCTGGCTCACGTGCGGGCCAGATCCACCTGCGCCGCCAGGGATGGCGAATTTTGAGGTGGACTATGGTTGCGCAGCAGGTTCTATGCGATCACCAATAATTTTGAACATGCAAGCAAGGGATACCCCTATCAGAGATGAACTTCTCGCAGGGGGGTCGGCCTCGCCCATCAACCAAGCAATACGTCGTTGACGCTCCATACAACGAAGTGCAGGAATCCTCAGTGTTTCCCACCTTTGATCTTCGCTGAAAAGATGAGGTGACTCAATGCGTGCTGCAAACCCTCGAGTGCAGACAAAGCCTGGCCTCAACCGCCTCAGTTCTCAATGTCTCAGCTTATGCAGATTCAGAATTCACCCGTGCAACCGTTGTAGGCTTTTACGGCCTAAGAATACAGGAGCGAAGGTAGTTATCAGCGTTTGCACATCCGTCTGTGTGTTTCGGTTGTTCCTAGATACTCTGTACATGTTTGTCATTCTGGACCGCGAGTGCCTGGGCGGTCTTAACGTCGGTCTGTGGTTTGAACGCCTGGTTCAGAAACGCTTTCTTGCCCTGAATAAGCTGGTTCCGGCGTCTGTACCTCAGTGTGCGCGCGCTCTTTCTGAACGCGCTTCTGCAGAACCAGTTCGTGATTGCTGTATCAGGGGCTCTTGAGATTGGAATCCGAAACCGGGGGTGACGGAATACGTGGTTAGGGCTTCCACACCATAATGATAATGAGTGTAAATATTGCGGTTGTCGCGGGAGGGTGGGTATATATTTCACATTTCTCGACGGAGGCAAGGCTCAACACACTAATTCACTGCTTACAATCCCTACGCGGCTCTCAGATCCGCCGATAGCCTTGCTGAGCTGCGCTCACATTCAAGTCCTCATGGACTTTGACTCCCAGTGCCTGTTTCTCGCGATCGAGCGGGCGGAAAGCTCCTGCGACCACAGACTCCCGAACCACACTCACCTATCCGCTGTTCTGGATCCTACCTAAACCTGTTCTAGACCCTGCCCCTGTCCACTTCCAGGGCAGACCCGAGCTGAGGAAGGCCGAAACCAGGACCCTTCCTTTGCTTGTCTTTTTGGTAGTAAACGCAAGGGAAGACCACGCGTTGGGTACACTACCATCCTATCCATTTATATTTCAGTTGAATCACCTCATACCGACGCGGATTACTCAGTTGACCATCCCCAGAGGACCGTAGGAAATTAACCGGAGACACTCCTCATTTTGTGGACCATGGCAGCTTCTGAGCCTCTCCTTCCAGCAAAGGCAAAATGGCTTGACCAGAACAACGAGCATCGCCTTGCGAGCAGCTTCAACTTTTGGATCTCTAACGACCTGGCCAGCTACAACGAAGACGTGCAGTGTCTTAGCGCCTTCTCAACAGTGGAAGGATTCTGGCGTTATTATAGCTACCTCAAGCTGCGTCAGGCTGCCGCGGTTGGCTGCTTCCAGACGGGTTACCAGCCCAAATGGGAAACATTCCCAGCCACCGGTGCCCGCCTGGGTTTGCGCGTACGACAAGGTAGCGTTGCGCGTCGACTGTGGGAGCTGTCCTTGCTGGCGATTGTAGGTGATCCTTATCGGCTGCGTGACGACGTCGCTGGCGTGCTGATGACTCGTAAGCCCGGATTGCAGATCCACATCAGCTTCTGGATCAAAGACGGCAATGACAAGTACAAGGTGGCACGTGTCCGCGAAGTGATCAAGCACGTCTTGGGCATCAAGGATGACCGTGTCCTGACCTTCCAGTTCACTCACACCTCGGCAAGGAATGCATCGGCCTCACAGACCCAGTCGGGCGACGAGAGCAACGAAAACCCTAAGAAGGAGAACGAGGGAGAGTAATTTCATACTAATGTACTGTATGCGTCGTAAGACTTAGCTAACCTTATTTCTTTAAGTTCAACCCTCCATACTGTGTATCCGACTCTGAACAGCCTATGCCGCCTGACACGTTATTTTATTCTCCAATGTGCCTTCACATGGGAGCTTTAGTTGCATTATCAAACGAATATTCACGACTCCTGACAGCTGGACCATCACATCTCGTCAATTTGAGTCAAGTCGACACTCAGCTCCATCACAACAACTGCGGCTGCTTTCATCTCAATTCATTCACATTCCAAGCTACATCAATCTCTCCACCCGCGATCCTGCGATTACACGCCAGCCTTGCGTTTATTCCCTACTGCTTGCAGCGTACCTAGTGTCGGACTTGCCGTTGATTGATCGCATATCCCCTATCTTGTCAAACCCTGCTTTCCTTCGTCCGTTTCTTCGGCAAACCTCTGAATCGACCAACATACCAACCACCCAAGCAAGCAAGCGAGCAAGCAAGCAGCCCCTCAATGTGGTTGCATCTTTACTGTACTCAATCCCCACCAAGCTGGTTCGGCTGTAGTTCTCGTCAGTGTTGCTTGCTCTCGTCCCCGCTTGGTTTCTTCTTCTGCCTCCACAAGTCGAATCGTGGAGGATATGTATCGCTGCGGCCACGATCCTTACTTCGTCACGACAGAATTGAGCAATCAAGGTATTGTATGCAGTCTCTAATGGCTGCGGTCGCTTGCTCACGATGAGTGCCTGCGAGTCCGCGGCAAAGGCGACCATCTGGCCACAAATGCAAAAACGATCCAGCTCCAGCTTCCCGCTGCCCACCTACAGATGCGTCAGAGAGGGTCCGTTCACAGCGTGCAAGGCTTGGAAACGCAGCGTGCCGTTCACATGCGGCGACCGTGCTTACCTCCGCCGGCCCAGGGCAATCGGTCCGCGGGGAGCGCGAATCGCGCAGGCGAAAGCCCGTGTGGGCGGGCAGCTGGAAAAAAAGAGGGAAAGAAACGAGTCGGAGGAACATTTCTCAAGATGTAGAAATATGGTATATACGACATGCCTGTAGTAGGAATATATCGTCATTGTGTTTTAAAGTCTTGGTTGGATTAATTGATACCCCTATATGAGTACTTCGCGTGCCGCCTTCCCTCCAAAAATCACCTTTTCTACTCACGCAATCAACCGGCTTCTCGTCGCGCCGATCTGACGCGTCGGGATGACAGGTTTGCCGCCTGCGAAGCACATGAAAGACAACTCGGTGGGACTCATCGAGTTGTCCTAAACGAATCGAATATCTCATCACTGTTGCACCACCCGTATGGTGTGTGTTCTCACACCTTCCTGATTTTAGCCGAACCAGCACGCGAACTGTGCATGAGCAACGAATGGTATGAAACGTTGAAAGACTTGACGGCGGGCACGATTGGAGGCTGCGGTGGTATCGTTGTAGGCCAGCCTTTGGACACCGTGAAGGTGCGACTGCAGGCGCAGGGCTCTTCGGGTGCAACCAGCGGGTTGCACTACTCTGGACCTATCGATGCGCTGATTAAGATGGTCCGGTACGAGGGCCCTCAATCGCTGTTCAAGGGGTTGATGCCGCCTCTACTCGGCAATGCCCCAATGAACGCGATTGCCTTCGGCGCCTATGGCAATGCGAGCCGCATCCTCGAGCCCTACTACCCCAACACTCCTCCGGTGCGTGGTGCTGTGCTTGCACGGAATCCTCAGGTGCGAGACGCGATCCCTGAGAAGCAGCGTGTCCAACTGCTCAATGAGATTCGCGAGAAATACTCGTCTACTGTGACGATGGAGCAGCTTGAACGCAACTCGGTGCTCAACTCAGATATCTACACACCCAACTTTACACGCCTGTTCGCGGCGGGATGCTGGTCCGGCCTGCTTCAATCCTTTGCAACCACTCCCGCGGAACTGCTCAAGTGCAAGCTTCAAGCACAGCAGGAAGGCGCGCGCTTGTATAATGGTATGTGGGACTGTGCCGTGAAGATGTGCAAGCAGAAGGGTGTTCGCCTCGGTTTGTACACAGGTTTCTGGTCCACTGTCTGGCGTGATATGCCCGGTATGGGTGCTTATTTCGTTGCCTACGAGGGTGCGAAGTGGTTCTTCCGTACGGAGACATACAAACCGGTCGTCACACCACGCGAGCCTACTTCTAGCTCTACCAACGACCTGCCTATCTCCGTGGAATGGAAACATGATGTGAGCTACTCGACCTTGGGTCTCTTGGCTGCCGGTGGTGTCGCGGGCATTGCCACTTGGGTTGCAACCTATCCGTTCGACTGCATCAAGAGTGTCGTTCAGACTCTCCCCGATGATGCACCTAAAAAGGAATTCACGATGCGTCACATCGCTGTCACGAACTATCAGAAGTTCGGCCTTAGTTTCTTCTTCCGCGGTTTGGGCACCACTCTCATTCGAGCCGTCCCAGTCAACGCAGCAACGTTCTGGTTGTACGAAGAGAGTCTCAAGCTGTTCAAGTACCTTGAAAACAGAAATTCGGGCGTTGCATCGAAGGCAAATACGTAAGCCATCGAGCAAGCGCCACTTGGATGAGCTGTCTACTCCCATGAGATCGGTCGATATCAGAATAACTTCCTTTGTGAAGCTGACCGCTTGGCATCCACCAAGCAGTGGGAATAGCTCTAATCCACGTCAATCGACCTGCTTCACCACTTTCTTTACTCTGTCTTTATGTTATTGACTCTGGAAAACACGTTAAGTTATACCATTCCTACACACATTCGTCCATAGTCTGTCTTTTCAAGGTGTCTGCGCGCTCCTATACATTTTTCCACGAGCGGTTGCCACTGCTTCGTTGATCATCATTGGATCGTGTTCATCTGGTATCCGACTCGCACGAGGAGTGGATGCCATGCTCATAAAACAAGGGATCAACGGCTTCTGTCGCGTTCGACGGCGATGACTTTCATGTTAGATCTTTCCTTTTCCTCTTCCTCGGAAAGCATTCGTCCCAGCGCATCACGGAGGCGTACTAGCCTCGATTGGTACGCTGCGCGTCGCTCGGCATCCTCTTCGGACTCGGGTTTTTCCTCTATCCGAGTCACGTTGATATTGAGTTCTCTCAGCGGACCGATGATGCAATACAAACTAATAACCGCGATCACACCTGAGGTCCAGGCCAATGATTTGTTAATGGAGATCGAGTCCGCGAACACAGTACTGATATCCGATCCTAGCCTCGCTCGCTCCTCGCTATCGATGGGTAGACTGGCCACATACGACAGGTATGACAAGGTTGGTAGCGCACAGATGAACGTGAGGAACAGCTTGCAAATAGCAAGCCAGCGCTGGCTGCTCAGGCACACAGCAATGTACTCGATGTCTCTCCTGTGCAAGGGCTGGTCGCTGTCCGTCGCGAGGAGCCTCATCACAGGGCCTAGCCCCAGGCAATGGTACACCAGACTCTGATCTTTGGCCACAGCCTTGGCGGCAATGAACTCGGTCGTGACCTTGTACATGTACACTGCCCAGGCGCCCAGATTCAACAGAATCGAGACTGCGAACATACGGGTCTCTGGAATACTCATCCAAACCAGCATACAGGCCGCATAGGTGAGATAGTCAGCGAACGCGATGAAGCTGAACAGTGCCAGTTTGGAATGGATCTCGTTTCGGCCTGACCCGCGTAACCTGGACATGCGGAACTGCTACAGAGTGGATGTCCACGCGGGAACACACCTAGGGGTCCTGTTTGTTTCGAGCCGACACCGACGCCTGCTGAGTTTCAGCAAAGTAGGAAAAGTGGATCGATGAGTTGGATTCCCGGTTTGGGTTGAGCCTCCACGGCCAAACTGAGGATATATCGTGGAACAGGCACACCAACGACAGTAACACCATATAAATGACAAAAACTACTGCTTAATGTATATTTGTATTTAACAGAGGATGAGGCTGATTCGGAAGCCAAGGCGGATAGAGTGTGAGATAACAAGTCTGCACGAACGAACTCCGTCGTGCAGCAGATTCTACGCCCGTTGAAACATTCCTAGAGCTGCGGATTCACTATGCATGTACTACTTACAGACCACGCTCGTCGTCTCCGGTTGCGGGTGCTGAAGTCTCCTCGAAGTCAGTGATCACGAAGGGAGCAGGAGCACGAGGCTCGTCCTGAGCAAAGCCAGGGGTCATTTCGTTGGGCGCGCTCTCCTTGACGAGCTGTGCCGCCTCCTCGGGGCGTGTATCCTGCAGCAGGACGATGCCTGGACCAGTGATCTTCGACTTGATAGGAACGTATCGCTGGTTGGGTGCCATCAGGAGGTATTGTCCCTGCTGAGGAACGATTCGGCAAGGAGCGGTCAAGATGGAGACCTTAGGCTCAGTCTTCTTCCACGCCTTTGTAGTTTCAATAGGATCCTTCTTCTCCTCGGCCTTCTTACCCTCCTCGTACAGCTTGGCCTGTGAAGCTGATCGAACTAGTGTAGAAGCAGCAGAGCCCTGACGTGTGAGCGAAAGCGAGCCCTGACGTGAGAGTGCAGGATCATCTGCCTGCTGACGGCGTCGACGTGCCTGGGCGCCGGAAACGGAGAGAACGTTGACAACACGTTCCTGAACCTTCTGCTCGACAATCACGTTGACCTTTGCGGGGTAAGCAAATCGCGAAGCAGGGGCATTGCATCCGATCTTCCAGCTGCTGGGCTTGCGGAGTTCAGAGTCGAGACCAATCAAGGCAGTGGGGGCGAAGGCAAGTGGAAGCATGTTCAGGAGAGGGTACCAGAACCAGAACTGTGTGAAGAGAGCCATACCAGCAATAGCAACCATGCGCTTGCGTCCAGTAGGCGAAATCATCGAGATGGCCACATTGTGACCACCTGCACCGAGAATACCAGATGCCAGGTAGTACGAAATGCGTGCCGTCAGGTCCTTGCGTGACAGTCGAGGAGTTTCCGCGGTGATATGCTTTCGGAGGAGGGAGTCGGCAACTGTGTCAGGCGGGGTAGACTTGGGGATCTTGATGTCCACAACACCGTCAGTGACCGCGGGTGAGTTCTCGGGAATGGTGTTCTTGTCATTGCATTGCATCATGAGCATGGCCATGCTGATCAGCGCTGCCTGCTCGACGACGTGGGACCGATCGGTGAGGCGTGCTGCGAGCAATCGGTATGCCTCAGGAATAGACTGACCCTTGCCAGCGCATGCAATGCCCATTGCGAGGCAAGCACCGTATCGCACATGAATATTGTAAGACTCGGACAATAGGCCGACTGTCTTGGGGACCTGCTCTGGATCTGCGAGAAGCACGAAGCCAATTGCAGTGACAGCGTTGCGTCGAACATTCATATCACCATCCGTAACACCCAAATTGAGGAGCTTTCGAAGAGCTGCATTGTTGCCAGTTGCAGCATATGCCATACCAATTGCAAGGACACCACCCATGCGAATGTAGGGGTCCTTGTCACTCGTCATATCTTCGATGAGAACATCTGCGAACTGCTCGCGGCCGTAAACAACCAGTGCAAGACCGATTGCAATGGCTCGTGTAACCTTCTCACGCTTTGTCGATCGGGCATAACGGAGAAGCTCCACAATCGCTTCATCATCTCCGCTTCCCATCATGACCAAACCGACAGCGTATGCCGCTGCCTCTGCTGGAATAGTGCGCTCAGAGTAGATCACATCGCGCAAGATTGTGTAGATTTCCTGATCAGCGGTACCAACTGCAGAGAGACCAAGACCAAGTGCAGCACCGTGGGCGATGACTTCTGACTCACCAGCGTTCAGAAGCATTTCCTTGAGGTAGGGAGTGTGTTCGTCGGTGTAGCCTGCGCACATCAGACCAAGGCCGTACAAGGCACCACCCTCTTGTGCTGCCAGGCTTGCGGGGACCGAGCCACGGGCAGACGCTCGAGCAGGAGGAAGGAACGATGCGAGGAGCTGGCGAGCGACCTTGTACTGACCTCGGTGAACTGTGCCAAGCGAAGCCGTAACCGAGAACTTGGACCAGCCAGAAAGCTTGCTGAGGTGATTGGATGCTGTGTTCAAGTACTCGCTGCGAGTCGTGCCAGCTTTGCTGTAAGATGCCGCGATGAAATGTGCGAAAATGTTGATGGGATCACGGCCGTCGGTGGGGACGAGAGCCGTGGGTCGGCAGTTGCTGTAAAGGAAGTGTAGGTACAGATCTGCTGAGAGACGGCCAGAGAGGATATCTTTGAGCACCTGAACTCGGCCGTTAAAGGTAGAGGTGTCGGGTGCAGAGCCGGAACTGGATGCGCTGGCGCTGGCGCTGGCGCTGGCGCTGCTGCTGGAACCCTGTTCATCGTCATCTTCGACGGTGGCACTACCCTTGATCAAGTTGCAGATTTTCATGTTGTAAGGTCGATTCTGGTTCTCAACCATGTCGAATGCGATCTGGTATGCCAGGAGATGTCGGCGTGTCTCCTTGCCTGCGACGAGACCTTCAAGGAGGGCTGCGAGGGCGGGGGACTTGAGCTCGAAGAAGCACTCAGCGAGCGCCAGTGCCGAGGAATCCGAAGCGGCACCAACATCGCGGTTGTTCTCCAGGTGCAGCTCAACGAGCAAGCTAAGAATGCGCTCACGGTAGCGCTTGTCCTTGATTGAACGAGATAGCGCGAACACGTGATCCATCATTGCAAGCTTATCGGAGCTATTCAGCACGGCATTGCGTACGACATCGAGTCGGAAGGTATCCAAAGCCAGGCCAATGACCTGGGGTGCCAAACCGGCATTTAGCGACTCCTGAAGGAGACGCTCCACCAAGGCAACGAGGCGTGGGTCTGCGGTGTGTGTAGGCTGGGCAGGGGCAGCGGCTGCAGAGCGCTTTGCACTCTCAGGCTTGTCAGCCATAACGTCGTCGACGGGGATCGCCTCAGAGGATTTAGCCTCGCTCTGAGCATCCTCGTCTTCTTCGTCGTTGTCTTCCTTACGCTCTGCGGAGGCGGAGGGCAGAGGTGCAGCTGCATCACCACGGGTAATGCCAGAAAGTGCAGAAGCCTGCTGAACCGCAGCATGTGCCTGTGCCTCGAACTCTTGACGCTGGATCTTGGCATAGTCATCGATGCATCGGGCCACGATCGCATGAGCGTATTCTGTACCGTCGAGGGGGTCAAAGGCGGAGCCTGCTGCGAGTGCATGTCGGAGTGCGTCCTCATGTTCCTCGAGGTGGTAGAAGATCTTGGAGGCGATCAGCGAGGCTAACTCGTGGTGAGGGAAAGTGGAATCTTCCGCGAGTTGTTCACTAGAATAAGGGGAGAGAAGTGGAGAGGCGCGACGCAGGGAGGTCAGCAATGCGCCCACAAGCCAATGCCACAGGTTCAAAGACGCAGAATGTCAAGTTGCAAACGACACCAACGGCAGGATGACGATCAAAGGCAAGGTCAAGTCTGAACTTACATCAAGGGCAACGCAGAGGCGACTTCGGACCAGAGGATGTGAACATTCTGGTCGAGTAACGTGAGCGCCTGCTCACGAGTCTCGACATCATCCTCTTCCAAGAGTGCCAGCAATGGCTGGGCTGAGGTTATCACAGTTGAGGTCGCCATCTCGATCTTGTCTTGTACAAGCGAGCGGATGAGGGACTCTCACTGCGTTGTAGAGAGTAGACAGGCAGGGGTGAAGGAGGCCCGAGAAGGTTCAGGATAGAGTGAGAACTAAGCCTGCTTAGTATGGCGACATCACGTCGGTTAACACGCAAGATACAGACCATAACACGTCAAGTCCTCAATCAGCCAGTTGACATCACACTCAGCAAAGAGCACGCGTATGTGGTCGAATCCGTGGGTGGGAAGGAGTATCACACGCGTCGTCGAGTTGCCCTGTTCCGATCCTCTCACGCATGACCAGATCCTCGGCGTGCAGCGACCCCTCCGCGCGCTGCAGGGCAAAAACCAGGCTCGTGATGAAGGCCAGATCCTTGTGATCTCGAGACAGTTTTGAGAGAGCAGAGGCTAAAGGGGTTGAATCTGGCATGGATCTAGTACTTTGTGGGCAAGGCCATGCGATATTCCCCAAGATCTAGTGATTCTCCACCTCTCCATGCAATATCTAACGCCCCGCACCCGCTCCCTACCCTCAAAATATACCACAATTGAGTGCTCCATCACAGGGTCATTTCCCCCTCTTCAAAAAGTTAAACCGGTCCTCGTCAGCTCGACCCGCCTAGCGGGCATATTCTGCGTCAGGTGGGAATGCGAAGGTAATTCTTGCGCGAATAAGGGCCTCGCGGTCTGGGTAGACACTCATTCAAGTCACATATTTTTCCGAGAATTTCCGACCCGAGCATATCCTCGCAAGTATGCCTTAGCCGATTTGACCGGTTTGGATCCAGGCCAGGACGGATGCGGCATGGCACAAACGTTCCAACGGTTTGGAACCTTTGTGCCAAGAGTTCCAAAATTCTCCCAATCCCTGCACGTGCAGGGGGCTCTCAAAGCGCACGTGCGGATTCCGGGAGTTAACCCGACCCGAACGAAATCGAAGAAAAAACTGGCTTGGAAAGGGTACTTTTTAAACGCGTGTAGTGAGCGGGCGCGCGAGTGCCAACTTGAATACCGGTTACGATTCGATAGAGTATGCGTGTACGCATCGACTGATAACCTTTCGAAGACATCCGATACGTGGGATTGCCTCGCTTTAAACTACACAAACAAACCTAAACCGTTCTGAACTCACTTGTGACGCTTATTCTACTCCGGTACCGCACGACGGCACGCTTGCCCGTGATTAAACCTCACTCACCACGCTTCTACGCCACTCGCTGCGCTTACTATTCCCAGTGAGAGACTGTCTCACGCCGACTCAGGATGTCAGGCAGGAGCAAAATCGAAAAATTCTTGCTCTTGCTTCTATGCATTCTGCTGTGTTCTGGGCTTGTACTCGCGAGTCTGGACTCAGTCGAGGCTAATGATGAGGCGGTAGATCAGGTTCGAGCTGGAATTGAGTTGTCTGTTCAGGCGGGTCATGATGAAGCCCGCACTGACGCGACTGCAGACCTCGACCTGGCTGGAACAACGGCCCTCCTTCAACAGGAGGAAACGAGCTCGGTGGAGGAAGATCCCCATGAGGCGGATTTCCTCGAGGGTGTCCCCGAATCCCCCGAGGCTTTGCAGTCCTACCACGCCATGGACTTCGCCATTGAGAAGGCCTTCGATCTCGCCAACCCTGAACTATCCTCTCAGGCTCTCCTTCAGTTGAACCAGCGATCTCGCCAGCCAGCTCGTGCTCATGCTCGTGCTCGGGCTGAGACTGAGACTGAAACTGAAACTGAAGCCGACGACGAGCTCGACTGGAGCGCATTGATGGAGGCTCGCCTTGAAATGCTGGCGCAGCGAGGAAAGAAGAAGGGAGGAGCGCCTGCTCGCCACCATCATCATAAGCCGGCGCATCGGCATGGCCACCGCCATCATCACCATCACCACAAGGCTCCGGGTCGTAGGCATGGTCATCACCATCACCATCATCATCGCCATCGCCACCCGCACAAGCATCGACACGGCCACCGGCATCACCGTCACCGCCATCCCAAGCCAGCCTTCCGCGCCCGCCGCCGTCGTCGTCGTCGAGGTGGACTTTTGAGACGAGTCGCTCGTCGCCTTCGTCGACTCTTCCGTCGACGCCGTCGTCGTCGTCGAGGTGGACTTTTGAGACGAGTCGCTCGTCGCCTTCGTCGACTCTTCCGTCGTCGTCGCCGTCGTCGTCGTGCTCACCGCCACCCTCATCATCACCACCACCACCATCATCACCATCATCACCATCATCACCATCCCCACCATCACCATCCCCACCATCATCACCATCACCATCACCGTCACCGTCACCGTCATCGGCACCCCGTGCCGCGTGGACGACGACGCCGTCGCCGTTCACCGGTAAAGCCAACCCCGCCAACCACGCCGACCACTAAGCCACCTAAGCCAACTGAGCCAAGTCCTCCAAGTCCTCCGAAGCCCCCGGTTGTTGGTTGGCAACCACCGCCTGGCCACATCCGCGACAAGAACAACGAGGGTCCGCCCGCATATCGATGGTATAACCCCACTACGACCGATCACTTCTACACTACCGACCCCAAGGGCGAGCTCGCACCTACATCTGGCTATCGCAGTGAAGGTATTGGTTTTATCCTTGCGCCACCAGCGGCGCCTGGTGTGGTTGACCTCTATCGATGGTACAATCCCAAGTCGGGAGATCACTTCTACACTACCGACCCCTCGGGTGAACTCGCGCCGAAATCTGGCTACCGCGCTGAAGGTACTCTTGGTAAGTGCTACCCGTCCTCGCGACCTGGATATGTTGCGTTGCACAGATGGTATGGTGCGAAGGGTGACCACTTTTACACCACCGATCCCAAGGGCGAAATCGCCCAAGAAAGCGGATACAAGCGTGAGGGAATCGCATGCTATGTCATCCCCAAGGAGGGCTTGTGGGTACCCAAACCTCCGGAAGGCAAATGCAAGGGACGACGTGAACTTATGGGTCCCCCAGTCTATCGCTTCTACAATGCGGCCAAGAATGACCATTTCTACACGACCGATCCCAAGGGCGAGATTGCATTGCAGTCCGGATACAAGCCAGATGAGTTCCGCTTCTTCCTAGCTCCGAACAACGATGCCAATGCGGTCTCATTCTATCGCTGGTACCACCCTGGCACCAACGACCACTTCTACACCACCGATCCCAAGGGAGAGCTTGCCCCAACGAGTGGCTATCGATCGGAAGGTGTCCTGGGTAAAGTCCATGCCAAGAGCGTGCCAGGTTACGTTCCGTTGTACCGATACTACAACGGCCGCGATCACTTCTACACGTTGAGTTCCACGCATGAAGGCAAGATCGGTTACAAGCTGGAGGGCATTGCTGGTTACGTTATTCCTCCGACTGGTCTTAATATGAAGGCTTTGACAGCAGAGCAGCGTGGTTGTTCCAAAGTTGATCCAAACGAGCCCGAGGACCCGCCGATTGAGGTACCGCCCATTTCTGAGCCCAAGGTGGACCCTCCGCCTCCAAAGGTGGACCCTCCGCCTCCCAAGGTGGACCCTCCGCCTCCCAAGGTGGACCCACAAACACCCACAGTGGACCCTCCGCCGCCCACTCAGAATCCGAACAACCCGGACAACCCAATCGTGAACCCTAACAATCCAAATCAGCCGCCGGTCGTTGTGGATCCTCCGCCACCCACCCTGAATCCCAACAACCCGAACAACCCAATCGTGAACCCTAACAATCCAAATCAGCCGCCGATCGTAGTGGATCCTACCAATCCAAATCAGCCGCCAATCGTTGTGGATCCTACCAATCCCAATCAGCCGCCAATCGTTGTGGATCCCACTAATCCCAATCAGCCGCCAATCGTTGTGGATCCTACTAATCCAAATCAGCCGCCGGTCGTGGTGAACCCGAACGATCCAACTCAGCCCCCTATCGTGAACCCGAATGATCCGAACGATATCAATGGCTCCCTCGGGGGTGAGGATGGTAACGATCCAAGCAGACCTAACAGACCTAACAGGCCCACGCGCCCGAACCGCCCTACCTGGCCCAATGGGCCGTTCATCCCGATCAATCCGGACGTGCCGGACAACGCGCCAAACAATCCACCAACGCTGGTCAACCCCACCAACCCACCAACGTTGGTCAACCCAACAAACCCCAGCAACCCGAACGGCCCGACGAATCCCAATAGTCCTTCGAAGCCTAACAAACCTTCCAAGCCTAACAAGCCTTCGAAGCCTAACAAACCTTCAAGGCCGTCGAAGCCCAATCTTCCGTCGACCTCGACCCAGCCCGGCAAGTTCGACAAGCCCTCTCGTGACCGCCGTCGCCGTCATGGCCGCCGTGGTCACCGCCGTGGTCACCGCCGTGGTCACCGCCGTGGTCGCCGCCGTGGTCGCCGTGGTCGCCGCCGTGGCCGTATCCACTGGAAGTTCGCTGACGATCGTGAGCGAGCAGAGCGTCGTAAGGCTTACCTCGCCGCGATTTCTGGTGATTCATTCGTGGAGCTGGGCACTTCGGCCGCTCAAGATATGGCCGAAGCTGATGCTATATTCGATCGCCCTCTCGAGTTGAGCGCTGAAGAGGCATCTGCACTTGACGCTGTTTCTGAGTCAGATCTCAGCGACGTGGTTCAGCTGTTGACCCTATAAGTAACGAACACGATTATTTGCGTTGTATTTGACGCCCGGACCGTAGGAGTGAAGTTGCGAGATGCCACGACGAGTTCCACACGCAGTGCGACGAGAACCTACGCCAAGTTTGCTTCTCGAATCTTATATCATAATACAGGTCCAGACTTTGATTACATGGTTTGTTGTCTTCCAACAAAGCTAACTTAAAGAGGCAGACGATACGAGGACGAGTTTGTCAGCTGAGACCACTACAACGTCTCTGAATGCGGATTCCTTGATTTCGTGATTGCCACTGTGCCCGTTTCAAACGGAGTTCGGGGCTTGGCAACATTGGGAGTGACCGAACTCTGTGGAGGATGTGCGCTGCTCACCCGACTCATTGAGAGCATAGGAGAGTTCCAGCTAGGACCGGCGAATGGGCTCTGTGACGGTGAAGCGTCACTCAAGAGATGGCGAGCTGTTGGGTCCCATTTTGAAACTCCAGCGGTCCGGTCACCCTGGAGACTCGGATAGTGAACCGCAGGGCGAGCCATTGTAACTCCGCTATCTTGGCCTTCCGACAGTTTGCGTTGAGTTGATAAGGCTCCCAACGGCAAAGGTACTGGAACCCCTCGCACCTCAGTATAAGGAGAGCTCAGACCTACGGTTCCTCCAGTGGGGTGAGATGCCTTGAATGCGCTCCGTGACGAAGTGGAGGGACTCGGGGAAGCTGAGGAAGTCACCGAACTTCTATGTGTCATTACGCTGCTCGAACTTATCGCTCTTGCGTATGCCCCGTACTCACTGTGAGCTGGAGGAGAGTCGGCCCGATGTGAGGGTGAAGCGATTGAACTACTTGCAGGTGTTCCACCAGGAATACGACGGACCCCTTGAAAGGAGCTATAATCAGCACCGAGATGTGTAGAGCTACTACTCATGGTACTTGTACCTCCGGCGCTCCGCTCACTAAGTCGATCGCGAAGATCTGGAGAGGACTGACTCACAGGTTCCGTTTGCCTTCTAGCAGGAGTCTGCATGAACTCCGGCAGCGGTGGCCGTGCCGTAGAAGGCTGTGGAGATGTCGCGATACCATCGCTCTCCCCGGATGCTGCTACTCGGGGAAGCTTCTTCCCTACCGGCGGAACACTTGGCCTGGGCAAGTGATCCACCGCGGTGTGAGTGTCTGCCGATATCGATATTGATGAAGGCGTTTCTTCTTGTCGTTGGCGCTTCTGACCAATCAAAGATAGAATTGGGCTCGTGGATGTAGTTGTGGCATGTAGGTCCTGCGTGGGCCGCTCGGTACTGCCTAGGTGCGCTGGTGGTAGGGAGGTCTGACTCAGGACCTTCTCTGTGCTCTCATCTGGAAGATGCCAAGCGGACAGATTAGGCGAAGCCTGAGTTGGTAGGTTAACAGAGATATCATGCACGTGTACCTGTGACTTCTGAGCAAGAGTGTCGCTAATATCCCGAGTGTGCATTGCTTTTTCACGATCTCCATGTGTACTAACAAGAGTTTTGTCATGCTTCTGTCCTGGAGAACCAGGACGGGCGTCAGCTCCGTATGTTGCCAGATTAGCTGCCTCATAAGTCGGAGCAGCGTTCAAATCAAAGATATCATAGTCGACGTGACTAGTCTGCGATCCTCCCCCTTTGTGCTGCGAAAGCGGAGTGACGCTTAGATCAGAGTCTGACCCAGCTCCTGTGACTTGAGTCGCATCAGTCGAAACGTCTGAGGGACTTAGGCCAATTGCAGATCCATCGAACTCAATCGCTTCACGACTAGGGGGCTTGGAATGTAGCATATGAGAATGCGAGAACTCCGGGACATGTCCTGACTCACTCAGCACTTGTCGCTCAGAAAGCTCCTGCGGGAGTGAGCGCTGAGCACTCGCAGAATCAGGACCAGCTGCAGCAGCAGCCGCGGCAGCGGCAGCGGCAGCGGCGACCGCACTGACTGTTGCTGCACTTGGAGGAGGCATCGTTGACAGCGCCAAGTGCTTGTGGTAAATATGCAGTGGACCGCTACCTGAATGTGCGCCTTGGCCCGTTAAGAGTGCATGTGAAAAGTTCGAAAATGGAAGCACTCCCAAGCCCGAAGGAGCGTTCTTGAGCGATTGCCCCGTTCCACCTGACCCGACACCAGCAAACTGATTGGGTAAGGACAAGGCTGGGACATTCACCGCTCCCAATGGGGCCACCGGACGACTTGGAGTTGGAAGCACCACCGATTGCGCAGCGTTGGCAGCTGTAGCTTCTGCAGTTCTGCGACCTGATGACTTTCGCTGTCCCTGCTGCTTAGATGTTTGCTTGGCTCCCCCAGATCCACCTCGTTTTGGCGAAGTTGTACTGCTGCTGGCGGAGACTATGGCATGCTTTTCTCGTTTAGGAGTTGTAGTCTGACTCTGCCGAATCGAGGCTGAAGTTGACGCAGCCTTCGAATTGCGGGATTTACTTGTTTCGTTAGATTTGGTTGACGCAGCTGTCCTGGAAGTCCTCTGAGCTGGCGACGAGTGCTGAGCCTGTGCTGCATCAGCTTTCTGCTTGGTTTCGGCACGTGTCTCCGTCGAGAGGGCCGCAGTCCTGCTTCTTGTCCTGGGGAAGTGCTCTACTGACTTCGAACCATCATCTCCGTGATCTGCGGAACTCGATTCATAGTTGGAACTAGAAAGGCGTGAGCTTCTGGACAGACTCACTGGGTGGTCGGTTAAGGAGTTGGTAATATGGTTCGATGCTGCCGCATGACTGCGACTTGAAGTGTGCATGACTCGATGAACGAGCGAGCGTCCTCCTCCTAATCCCATTCCCAACACGACACTGGAACCCGATGCCTTCCCCCCAGATTTAGGCGACAAGGGAAGCGTTTGTTCAACGATCTTGCGAATCGCCTCAAAGTTAGAAGACCTCACATGACAGACGGAAATGTGGATTGACGTGAGGTTGTCATGTTCGTTCGTCGAACTCTTACCAACCATGTTGGACTCTTGATTCCCAGCTCCATGTGTGGTCTGATTCGAAGCGCTTGCCTTACCAGCATCCATATTCCCTAGGTTCATATCTAGCGCCGGAAGTGGCGAAGGTCGACCCGAGATGGACGGAATGTCCGGGCCTGACTCTGAGGTCTTCTGCTTAAGCTCGAACCCCATACCGTGGCCTTCATTGCTACTGAGCTCGTCAGACATCACATCTGTGTTTCGTTTCCTGCCATTAGAAATTGGCAGGACCTCCATCGGCCCTAACAAAGGGAAAAGCTTCACTTTAGCCATGAGCTCGGTAGCGAGGATGTTGCCAGACTCACTATCTCGTCGGATGGTTTCGTAACTACCCTCCATAGCAGCCGCAATAGACTTGAAACCAAAGCCCTTGATGAACATCGTTGCATCATGGAATTGAATAAGGCCTGCGCAAGGTGCACGCTTGCCAATGATCCCCGCTTCCTTCAGTAAGTCGAGCTCTCGTCGACTTGCGAGCTCTATATGAATTCCCATATCAAGTGCAACCTGGCGAATCGATGCACGCTGGCCTTGTTCATTGGTACCACTCACCACGAATTCGGCATTTGGGTCTGGCTCAAACTTGCCTGCGCGCAAAATGCCCGTGTCGATATTGCGCAGTGGGATATAGAGCGTGGATCCCCTAGCCAGACAGAAAATCGTTGCCCCGGTCTCCTTGTGAATCAGAGACAAGGGCACGTAGTCTAATCCCGTCGCATCTGATATGTTGAGTGATCCACCCGTCACACTGCTCGGCGCTGGCGATTCCACGCCGGCAGTGTCGTCGTGCAGACTCAATGTTGTGGAAGGTGCTGGGGACCTTGAAGTGTGCTGTGGGGTTGCAGTCGTGGTCGTGACGGCGGACATCGCAGGAGATGTCAGCGCCATGCGCTTGTCATGGTGAGCGGTGAAGAACCGCGTCTCACTCCTCGTGTCCATTTTCGACTTGCTCGGCGTTGAGTCCATTCGGGATTTCCTGCGGCAGGGAGGTCGCAATCGTTTCCGAGCTAGATGTGGTAGGATGCGCAGAGGTATATTATAGAAACGGTCGATAGGCACGGGGAGGAAGGTGCAATACGCGAGTTAGCAGGACAACAGACCCGTTTGCATCCGGATGTCTATCCAACTAAGAGGAAGTTACGCGTGTTTGGGCAGGCTCCAAATTGGCCGGGATGATACAGATGATGGTTGTTGAGGAAGATCCGGGGGTTTGTGTTGAAAAACAACTTGAAACGTATAATTCTCAAGCTGGATAATATTATCGCGACATTATTCCCAACTCACAACCCCGTCGTACGCGGTTACACACCTCCCGAATCAGTACACTTTTCAGTACCACTGACTCACTTTTTTGTCCTCTCGGCCGAAACAATTCGAATTCAAACTGACCCACGAGGCTGGAACAGGGGTTGAGGCGCGCTTGTGAGCTCGTGAGTGCGAGAGAGAGCTCGGAGGCAGGCACGCGTAGGCGCTGGGCGATTGCCCACGAAGCCACCAGCATTAAAAGAGTCGCTACACACCTAATTTATTATGTATTGCTAGCTATGATTTGTGCCGCAACACGAAGTTATACTACAAGTTGGAAATGTGAACTTTCAATACATCCTACACACCCTACTATGACTGGAGCCTAGAGCGAGTGCCGGGTTACTCTCTCTTTGCATCTTTGCTATCGCTTGATACCTGCACTGCACTGAGGTCCTCGGTGACCTTGTTGAGGGGATTCTCAACCACGTTACCTTCTGCATCGTACACCAGACCGATCTCGTCCTCAGGTACCTCGTCCACGACGACCTCGCCCGCGACGGGATCCACGGTTTCAACTTCGATCGCAACCGCCTGTTTGGCCTCCTCACCACTTGCCGCAGGCTTGCTACCAGCGGCTTGAGCGTCTCCCTCGTCTTCGCTGCTGCTGGACTCGTCGTCGTCATCGTTCGCCTGCTTGGCCTCCTCGGCCTTCATGCTTGGGTGGTTGAGAAGCATGGTTTGTAGGTCTATGTCACTCATTTCAAGTGCAAGAGTAAGCAGCGACTTGTTCCCCAGAGACTGCTGGGTTACATCAAGCGCACTGGTAAAGGCCTGGGCCAAGTACTTGGCGCACGCGTGCTGGCGATTCACGATGGCCCAGTTGACGGGGCATGCACCGCTCTTATTTCGGATGTAGCTCGCGCCCTTCGATACGAGGTACTTGCAAACCTCCAGATGACCGTTGGCTGCCGCTTTGTGCAGTGCTGTGTTGCCGTTCTCGTCCACGGCGTCGGGATTGAACAGCGGTCCCGTGTCCTCCGCCTCGACGACCATCTTGAGGTCATCGAGCTCGCCGAATCGCGCGCAGTAGTGCACGTCTTCGGCGACGCCCTCTGGGGTAAGTTCTGCGTCAGCCATGATGTGATTTGCGGTGCTTAGTTTATCCGCCTACTCCGCTGAGACCTCGAATACACACTGAAACCAGTTAAAGTGCGTACGGACGCTAAGGGAGTGATTCTAGAGGGAGTTTTTGCACGGAGATAGGTTCAGCGGAGGTTAGTGGACAGGACAGCACGATTCGGGTAAGTGTAGTGCATCCGTTACACAAGTTTATTCCACGCCCCACGACCTTTACCACCTCCATTCAGCACTCTTTTCGCTCTGCCGAGAAGTCCAAAAAATCCCCACCGCAGGTATATTCCGCGCGAGCGGGAGCTGAAAACAGCAGAAAATTATGCGATTGTACGGACATACACGAGGACCCATTCCGCACACGACGCTCTCGTCTATTGTCACAGCGAGCGTGACTGTGGATATTATGCCTATTCGTTTCATATCGCTTCTCGTGTTGCAGAGGATCTTGCGCGACACCAGGCTGGGTGGGGGGTCATTGCGACTGGAACCAGCCAGGAGTCTCCCTCTCAACTGTCGTTCCAGGTGCGTGTTGCCTCTGCCCTCTCGAACACCATACCCACGCAGCACTCAAGACTGTCGAATTTACTTTTGTGTACTAACCGTGCACCATCGCGTAACGCGGGTGCAGGGCACTGGGGTGAGAGATACGATATAGGTCCAGCTAGCAGACTCCATCACAACACTCGGAGCGAACTCTAGTTGAAAGGCGCTCCCAGGCTGCCGTCCCACAGCCATGCAGAATACCACTCTATCTCAAGATTGAGATATCTCGTATGGGGTCCGCGCGGCGGGCGACAATACGCATGAGGCTCGAGGACAAGAGCGAGGCTGGGCCTCAGCGCCAGAAGAAGGCGCGGCCGCCCACACCCCCACTGAGCCTGGGGTGTATGCGGATGAGTCAATCTCAGACCAGCAGACTGACATGCAGGATCGTTCGTGCAGGTGCACATCACTCAGGAGACTGTCGACATTCTTGCTTCGGTGGGAAACTTTGGGATTCCCCGCCGCCACCGGCGAAAGCCACAATCCGTCCCACCTGTATTTCGCTTTTGGTGATGACTCGTTGCAGGAACTGGAGGGAATCGAACTAGCCCTCAAGCAACCAGGGAGTCTCTCAAAGTCTGTGCCAACCAGTGGTCTCAGCTTTCGACACCCTCCAAGCATGAGGGATGCATCGAGTTCAGACTCGGACTCGGACTCGGGCTCCGATCAGATTCCCTGCAGACGCCGAAGTCATCAGCATCTTGCAAGTCCACCGCGCTAGAAGAACCCATGCTTCCTTCAAGCAGTAGTACCTCTGACGTCACAAGGAACGATTCAGGCGTGGAGCTACATTCCCAAGGTATGAAGCAAGCCCCTTATGAAAGTAAGCTAAACGTAGCCGATGTCCAGGCGCCCGTAAAGCTGAGCGAGGCGTCCTTCCCGGACTCCAGTGACGAGGCCTCCGACCGAGTGTGGAAGAAGTTCCGTCATTTTTGGAACTATCAGGCAACCGCCATGAAGGAGCCAACCAACTACAACAAATTTTCAGCAGTCACTCGCATCGTCCTGCTCGTCGGAATCATAGTGCCTTTATATATCAGCATGTGGGCCGTTGCAGATCGATACATGTATATGGAGCTCTTTGGCGCTATGCTCCAAACAGAGCGAGGTTACTCTCGACTCACACTCACACCTGATGGGGCAGACGTGACGCTGAAGTATAGTTGGGTGATCACGGCGATCCTAATGGTACACGGTGTTATGTATGTCCCAAGAATCGCCCTGGATTTGGGATACTTCCTCTTCCCAGATCAGGCCACGCAAGGATTAGAATCGGGTAAGTCAAAGCTCCGGCGGGTACTTGAATACCTAGTGATGCCAGTGGGTGCGCTCGCGATTGGGGGCGCTGCTGCAACAAGTTATGCACTGTGGGTGCGCAGTGGTGCTCCTGACAACTCCGCTTTGGTCAACGTTCCATGGATCGGGCTGTACCTTGGCCTTGATGGTGGCCTGCGTCTTTATTGGACAGTCCGAGCTCTGACCGCAAGGCGGTTCCGTGAACTTGATGCTAAGACACGGGAAAAACGCAAGCAACTGGTCCCTGCGTTAGGCCAAGCTACTGTTCAGGCTTCAGCTATGAAGTCAGGCGCCAGTAAGGAACTCTACCGATCGATTCGAACTTATGAGCCGGTGTCGACTGGCACAGGGGCCGTAGCTAAGTTGCAAGGCATCATCGCCTTCTTGGAAGCTAGAAAACCTGCACGCAAGGAGAAAAAGCTTGATAGGTACATACCGTATATCGTGGCTTGGATCTTGGCCGGGACAGCGGCATACGCATACTGGGTTATCGGCTACAATGCCTTGGCAAACAACATTTCCATCATCGAAGCGACTTCAGTTTCGGCATGGGTAAAGCAACGAGGCTCCCCATTCTACGCAATGGCATATACACTATTTCACAAAAAGGTTGATGAGCTAGGCGTGTATCATGGCGACCGCAACGATCGGTGTGCGCCCTTCCTCGATAGCCTCAAGTTGGATACAGTCGAGGAAACGTATAACCCTCCCACACCCTATCCTGGACTTCACTCTGTATCGCCCTTGGGACGTGACGTACAACGAAGCGAACTGTCAGGCTCGAGCCAATGACATTCTTTCGGATTTCCGCGAGCATGCAGGGAAGTCTTTGACTCACGTCACATTCTCAACCTCAGCGCGGGTTCTAGGAGGATTTGGCGCCACGTTTTATGCGCTGGGCTTGGCAGCTGTGACGGGTCGCGGTGCCGTTAACGGTGTCAAGGCATATCGAAACGTGGCGTCTAAGACAGCGACCGAAATGAACTACGGTCCGCACCACCGGGGATTCAAGCTCGCTAGTGCCCTTTGGGCGACTATTGTCGCAGTTGCAAGTGCTGCTGCAACAAGCATGATGATTTACTCGAATACGCTTATCGCGCGGCGACCAGAGGCCGTGGCAGAAGCGATGGCCGTCGCAGCTGGTCTAGGTTCTGCTGCAGGTTACTTCCCAGATTTCTACCAGCACTACAGTATCTTATTCAGCGTCACGGAACGATGCATTATGTGGATTCGGCAGGTGACTCAAGCCTTATGCACTGGCACATCGTTTATGGCGCCTAGGATGAGCGCACGCGTTCAGCGTGACAAGATTGTGTCCATTCTAGACAGTTGTCGAAACATGCTTCGTCATACGGACCAAGAGACTATTAACAAGTTCTATGCAGCACTTAAGACCCACTTGCCGAGCAACAAAGAAGCAGCGCAAGACGAGGTGCCCTTAAGTGAGCCTGCGATTGTTCAATAATTGTATCCTTAGTATCATGTAACAATACGCAAGACGCTCCTGGTCTGGCTCGTAGCCTGACCAAAGGACGAAGGCGGTATCTAATCCTCACTCACCCTTCGGGGTTGCTTCGCGACCGTGTAACGAGTTGTCCTGCGCGCTTATCATGCTTCCGTTGTATCAAAATGCAACGTGGTATAAGATCGCTCCTTGCCACCACCAATGGCAGGCAATGACGAACCGAGTAATGACTCTCCGTGTTACAGCAAACGATGCCACACTTCAGACCGAATAGATCGCAGTTCTGAAGTAAAGTTGCATCGTTGATGGCATGGCCTTGTCACCCTCGAGATCTTTGCCTACCACGTGTATCGCATGTGAGGCGCACGTCTGCTGACAATGAAAGTTCATTTACCTTTCTGCCTGACGATTGGGCCGCGAAACATCGTGAGAGACTCGAAAGTCTCCGCAGCCCCAGCGGTCATTGATTGGGCAGTGGCTAATCTCACCGGCAGCGTGGACATTAAATCCGAACAACCTCGATCCACGCAGTATGTCTTCACACAACTCCGATTGTTAATTCCATCCACCCCTGTTGGATGTATCTTTGGCTCTGATATGGTTTATGCATCATATCCTCATAAAGCAAGACTGATTTGATTTCATGAGTTGGTATCCGAACTCATAACAATCTAGCCAAGTTTTTTCATCTATGCTATAGCCAACTGACTCCACACATAAGCCGTCTGAGGCCCGGATTCCCAGCTATGGAACTGTTTGTGGTGGAACTAGAGCTCACTTTCTGGGTTCGAATTGCCGAGGATCCGCTTCCCAGCGTCATGTGTAAGTATCATTGTTCGATTTGGTATGCATTGTAACCCCATGATAGTGATTTATCTTACTCAAATCTACACTATGATCCTATGAAAATGCGACACTTTTCACAAGCTCTCACTCTCCCTCCCCCGCCCCCGACTCCTCCCCCATTTACCCACCGTGCAACGTCCAGCGGAGGAATGTACCACAGTGACGCGCAAGAACGCGACGAGATCTGTCACCGAGGGTGGTAATAAGCCTTCGCGACGTGCAGGACAGCGCCAGGGCTTCGTCGGATTGCTCAATCAAGGCACAACATGCTACCTCAATGCGCTGATCCAGGCGTTGTTCATGCTGCCCGAGTTCCGAGGCAGGATCAATGCCATGTCCGGTGATGACTTGAACGTTAAAAATATCGGCAAGTCAGCTGAAGAGCTCGAACGATTACAAAAACAACTTATTGAGAAGCTGATCCAGGAAGGCCAACGGCCTGCGAAGCCGCCGTCGGTCAAGCCCCGGCGCATTCCCATTGAGCTTCAACGGTTATTTGCGACACTCCAGCGCAGTACTGACGGCGCAACCTCAACCCGTGCACTCACTGACTCGTTCGGATGGAGCGGCGAGCAGGTCTATATTCAACAGGACGTTTGCGAGCTGAACCGTCTGCTGTTCGATGCGCTTGAGCGCTCGCTTGTGGACACCCCATCCCAAAGCCTTATTGACGACCTCTATCGTGGTGTGGAGGCCACGCAGACACGCTGTCTTGTCTGCAACCGAATCAGCTCGCGTGAACAGCCCTTCCTAGACATCTCACTCCCGGTTGAAGGATTCCAAAGCCTCGAGTCAGCCCTGGACGCGTATCTAGCGTGGGAGGATCTTGACGGAAACAATCAGTATTACTGCTCGAACTGTCAAGGCAAGGTGAATGCCAAGCGAGGCACAACCCTACAGTCACTGCCCGTTCTCCTCACATTTTCCCTGGGTCGATTTGCATTCGACCTTGAGACCTTACAGCGTCGCAAAGTCTCTACGCGCTTCACATTCCCATTTGAATTGGATATGACGGGTTATCTTGCATCAGCACTCGATGACAATGGAAACCCCGCTGACCAAAAGGGGCAGACGAAAGGACCCATCATCACTGTAATTGACAGTGATGAGGTTGCAGATTTGAGGGCCGAGGATGACTGGGACTACGGGCTTCCGGAAGGATTTGTTGTGACAGAAGAAGGCAACGTACTAGTCGATCCTGATCAGATTGCCCAGTATAAAGCAAGACTAGACGCAGAAAATGCAGAGGCTGAACGCAAGCAGCAGGAGGACGAAGGTGTCTCAATTCTCAACCAACGTCGAAGGTCGAATCAGCTGCTGACATCAACTTCCGTAAGTGCCAGCGGGTCCACCGATGGGATGTCAATGGTGTCCGTGCTCGATGCATTCTTTGATGTCAAGGGGGATGTGGCAGAAACTAGCCATGCTAGTGAGAAAGACAAGAAGGATAAGAAAGATAGGAAAAATAAGAAGGAGAAAGGGGAGAAGAGAACCGCAAAGGAGGCTCTATTCGGCGAAGATGACATGGAGGATCCGCTGAGTCTGATGCAAACGACTGATGAGGACCCAGCACCCCCACTGAAGCGTTCTCCATCGGCCGGAAAGTCAGCGACTGAGTACCTCCAAGACCCTGTCCAGCGATTCGCACCCACCTCGACTAGCACCACAAGTTTATCACCTGAGGAAAAGCAGAAGGCTCTTGCCGAGACACTCCGGCCATATCTCCGTCCAAGTAACGCAGAGGAGATCAGGAAGCTGCCGCCCATTCTCCTCAGAGAACTCAGAGAAAAGACCCGTCTTGCGTTCGAGCTCCACGACGAGCTCAATTCATCGCGTTCTTCAAATAGCTACGTGTACGACTTGGCTGGTGTCGTTGTCCATCAGGGCACGCAACCCGAAAGAGGACACTATCACGGATACTTCCGCGACTTCTTAAACGAAGGAAAGTGGACGTTTGAAGAGGCGGCAAGGAATTCCGTGGCCGCCCTAAAGGAGCTAGATCTATATCACCTGCAGCAGGCTCAGGCGGCAGCATCGCGACAGACAACTGTCTCATCTGCGCCAGCCACATCTCTAGCTGATGCAGCGGCATCTGCCTCCACGGCTCGAGCAGAAACTGGAACAGATCAGGTCTCAAAGGGCAAAGATAAGGGCAAAGGCAAAGACAAGGACAAGGACAAGGACAAAGACAAGGACAAAGACAAAGACAAGGATAAAAAAGAAGAGGGTCTCACCCTCGCTCAAAAGGCCTCGCAGGTGCCTCCGAATTGCTGGAATTGGTACGACGAATCGAAGAACCATCCCGCCGTCAGAGCCTTCCGTGAGGTTCTTCTCGAGCTGTCTGAACTGCAGCCCAATGGTGTTGTCGGTGCACCACTTGAGCGTGTGGGTATGTCTTTCGCTGACTATGCGGGCGGTTCGTGGAAGCAGCTCTATAAGGACACTTGTGGCGATATGCTTTCCTTCCTGCGCCAGTACTCGCAGATTTTTAGCATCATTGGTGGAAAGGTCTTATGTCTACATTCATCGGCAATTAACCCGCCTCCGGATTGTCCATCCGAAGCACGCCTGATCTTGCGCAGGTGTGTTGTTCGTGGCCATTTCCTGCGCTCTGGGAGATACATGAGCCGTGAGAAGATCAATTATTGGTTGGCTGCAAGAGATGAGTCAGGTGACGATCAGGAGGAGATTGCGGAAGCATTCCACCTCGGCTTGGACTTCCTGAATGGGAAGATTGACCCCGCTCTCCTCGCTGCAGCTGATACACTCGAGCAGGACAAGAAGTCGAAAAGAAAGGCCCCGCCTGGAGGTATTCCTCACACGCAAATGATGCAGTTCATGCAAAAGACAAGTAACAGTACAGTCGCCACCGCCACGAACACTAAGCAGTCAGCTAAAGGAAAGACTGTCGACGCCAATCGGCCCGTTTACTGGACACCCGAACTGCTCGAAATCAAGCGCCGCTTTGAACGTGACATGAAGGACCAAATTGACCCTTACCCTGGTTTCTACCACTTCAACGATGCCACTGTCAAGCCTGTCCTGAGTCACGTTATCGAATTGCAGTTTGGTCACTCCGACGGTGTCCAGCCAAAAGAGTGTGCTTACATGCTGATGTATCGTCGTCGCCCGAAAAGCATACGTGTTCGCGTCGATGAATTCCTCGGCTTGCGTATCCCTGACGTACCCGGGTGGATTCGTGAAGAAGAGGCTCGAGCAGCAGAGCTAGCTGTTCAGAAGAAAGAGCGCGATGAGTTCTTGAAACATGCTGTAACCTTTAACGTGACTGTGGTTTCTAAGAAGAGCCAGCCAGCCCCATTCTCGCGCCGTGACTCGTCAAAACCATTGAGTGGGGCTACTGGGCATATTTCCGAGGGTATGCTGGAGAACCTAGGCGAGGCAGTTGAGACTGAACAGAAGCAGGTCAACGGCGCCAATGATCAGGAGAAGGAGCTGGACGACCCTGCCATGCTGGCTCTACTGGAGGAAGAAGAGGCTGTGGAATCTGACGACGAGGAAGATGCCTATCGTGTGCCAACTATAGATGAATTTCGTCGACGAGCTGCGGCAGCTCAGCGCCGAGCGGAAGGTCACAACTCGAATGATTCGACTAGTGAGGCTTCAGATGTTGATTCGTTGACGAAATCGTTTGCAGAACTCGTCATCAAGAGCAATAGTGTACCTTTACTGCCAGCAGATACACCGCTGGTCCCCAGAGGACCGAAGCTGCGGCTCCAAAGTCTCGAGCCAATCATCATCTCCAACAAGACTTCTCTTCCTCAACTCTATCAGAAATGTGCTGCTCTTATTGGTGTTCCAGTTGAACGATTGCGAATCCATTTGTACACCGCTAAGCCTAAGACGCTGTATGCCGTGCCACCTTTATCGGCACTAGACAGCTCGGATGCACATGCATATCGGAAAGTACTTCCATCACTTGATCGAGGATATCCGATCAAGGAATTTTTACCAACGACGCACACGACGATCACCTATACAGGAAAGGGCAAGAAACGACCAGTTGAAACAACCGTCGAAAAGCCACCCGCCGCCAGCGCCACCGTCACATGGCTCCCTGAGCAAGACCCATTGAAGAGTACGAAACCTGATGCAAAGGAATCAGCGTATGAGCTCGTCCTCGAAGTGCTGAACGATGCAGAGCCTTTTGCCCCAAGTGAAGATGCACCGATCAACGCGTGGCCCCTGGCATATCCATTTTTTATCGCGCGTTGTGCACAGTTCCCGGTCTATGTACACGATCTTTTCAACCCCATTGAACTTCCTGCGAAGGCAAAGGATGGATTTGCGACAAAACTATCGCATTCAGATTCGGTGGTAGTTCCCATTAGTCCTCAGGCCTCACTCCGTGAGCTCCGATTGGCCGCTATTCGGGCGTTTGCGGCACAGCTGGGCAGGCGTATTCCCGCCATGGGAACTCGTCTCTGTCTTTCAAACGAAAAGCAGCTGTATGACGAATCCCTCACAGCTGGTGATGTTGGACTTGTCGCGGAAGCCAAACTGGGTTTGTGCCGCGGTCTGACGATAAGCTCAGCGGACGTGACGATCATCCGCCATACTCTATGCACGAATGGTATTCTGGAAACGAAGGCAGAACTCCGTGAAAGCATCGTCAAACGTGCAGCAACCCTCGCCGAGATTCGAGAGCAGATTGCAGAAGAGCGTGGGTTAGTGGCAAGCCAAATTCGTCTCCGCCGCGCCGCGGTCAGTGGACTAGAGAGTGTTTTGGATGAAAGCCTGCCATTGGCAGACCAGGCGCCGTATCCAGTTCAAGATTATGACACGATATGGATCGAAACTGCAGACATCTTCACTCCTGGTGTCCTAAGTAGCACAATTTATCTGCTACCTGCCGAGGTGGATCTGCGCCACATTCCCTACATTCGACCAGGTCTTTACAATCAATACGAGAGGTACAAAAAGGACCGTGAGGAACTAGAGAAAGCAGCTGTGGCAGATTCTAAGGAAGGCAACGATCCAAAAATGGATTTCACCAAAGCTAACACACATATGCGTGAAAACGAACCTGAGGATGATCTCGATATCGTGCAGCACCCAGCACCTCGGCACCAGTTCAAAATCACCCCAGATCTTTATCGCAAAGTCGCGGTGAATCTGCCGCTGCACCGTGACTCAATAACGGTTCAGCAACTAAAGTGCATTGTATATGCTCTTCTACACCTCCAGGCGCAGCAATCGAGTCCACCGGAGTGTCCCGTCGACGCACTCGCTATCGCTTCAGCTGTGAAGAATCACATGTATCAATTTATTCAAGAGGCTCATCGATCTTCGGGCTCAGCTCCATCCAGCAAGCTAGTTCCGAGTCTGATCCAGTCGCTGACCGAGCGATTTATCTCGGCAGACAAGCCTAGCGTTGATGCATGCCCATACGTGCTTCCAGCAACACCGAATCATATTCGTTTGTGGGTCTTACGGGCCGGAGAAACGCCGCATCGCATTTTGAAGAATTCGTCGGCGGTACTCTCCTCGCTGAAGCTTGAGGCGGCTCCCAAGTTGCTGGCTGAAATCCTGTTGGTCCCCGACCCCTCAATCGAGCTCTTAGAAGACGAGAAAACGGTGTTAAGATCCATTGTTGTGACGCGAAGGAATGTCACTTCCGCGCCACCACCGAAATTCTTTGCCTCAACAGCAGCACATTTCGCATCATTCGCATCCGTGCCCACATCAGGTGCTTCGGCTGATTATGCGTCTAACTCTCAAGTTGCGAAGGAAGTGGAATGGCAAGAAGGTCAACTGCTCTCGGGCGCGTCAGAGGCTTCACGCTACCCACTAATCGACCCAGCTCTTGCAGGTGAGATCATCACGCGAGTATCCAAGGCCTCGCCCAGCGAGCTCGCAAGTGCGAAGCCCATCTTGGAGCAGTCCACGAATGGTACATTCACATCTCTGCTATCGACGATCACAGACTCGCTCAGTGCTCTTACACTCAGCAATGCGACGGCCTCCGAGGGTCAACTGACGGCTGAAGCCTTGACCTCTGGACTACATACCTGGGCGAGTGAAGCCGCAGATTCCTCGCACAAGTCGATTGAGGCTCGGCGGGCACGTTGCGTCAGTCAAATTGCGTACTATGTGGCGCTCGCTGCGACCTCGTGCGTCTCGGTTCTGCCGGATCAGATCGAGTCCAAAGAAACTGACGCAGATGGCGACGGTGACGAGGATGCTGATGGCGAACCTGTTGAAACCAAGTCCGCCAAGTACCACATCTTATGTGATCCTTGCACGTGTGACTGTTCAGCCCCAGCGTATCGATTTACTACAGCTGCCTGCCGGCTTTGGGTTGACACAAAGCGGCTCACAAATTATGCAAACCTCAAGAAGTTCCTCTGCTTGAACTATTGCCCAGACATCCTACCCCAGACAATGCAAATTCGTCGCTATGTCCCAGAGAATGGAACCTGGATCAATTTGGACGAGATGTTCGCACAGAGACGCCACAAGCGTCAAGGCAAAAAATCCCCACCAAGCATCAAAAACGAGGTCGACTCATGGAACGATACAACAATCTTGTGTGTCAAGGACATCTCTGATGAACCGCAGTTTATTGCGTTAACTGAAAGCGCAAGGCAGAGTCGTGTAGAAGCAGAAGCGGCTCTCGCCACGGCGCTCGCAGCGGAGCCTGATATGTCCGAAAAGCGTAGGAGGAAGCTCGAAGCAGGGGTTGAGAATGTTGTCGCGAGAGCAGTCGAATTAATTCCCCAGCCGACTACGTTCCCACTTGGGGTGGATTCATACGAGATTCCTTCAGATGAATATCCCCGTGTTGTAGCGAGAGTTAAATCACGAACTGAAAAGGCTCTGAAAGCTGCGATGAAAGAAAGTCAATCGTCGAACGACTCGCAGAAGGCACGAAGAGGTGCCGGAGTAATGTCGATTGAAGTTGACATTTAAGCTTTAAGACCGCAGCGCCGCGGCGAAGAATAAAATCTAGTATAGTAGACTCACGTCGCATTGCTGCGATGCGGGTTTTTCCATCAAATTGAAAACTTCCCATAATCTAACCAGTTGTTTATTGTAAAAAAGCGACGCCTGATCTGGGATGTTTACACTCCAAGGAGTGTCTTCATGCGCTCGAAATCTCGGCGTGCTTCCTCTGGATCGACGCCTCCTGCGACGTCGAGCCCTCCTGTGAAGGCTCTCTCGTCTCGTGGATCAATCGATACGGGCTTCAGCACAGCAGGCTTGATGCCCTGTTCAAATGGATATGAAGCTCCAATGGCATTTGCAACCGCAAATCCTGATAAGAGTGAAAGATCGTGCCCAGTACCAGGGGTGCACCAGGACGAGATGTAATAGAATCCGTCAACTCCTTGAAGCAGTCTCATTGCCTGAGCCAGCGCAAGGTTACGAAGGGACAGGTGGGGGTGCGCTTTGATGTTGGTTACAGTACCAACAGGATGGATCAAGTCAGATGCGATGAGATCGACCTTGCTGGGGTGGAGGTTGTACGAAATGAGCATCGGTCGCTTCATCTCTTCGCTGACTTGAACTCGATTCACATCAGCCAGAATTTGGATCCCGGATAGGTTCGCGTGAGTCTTGGACTCTTCAGAGGCCTGCAGCAGATGCATGCGTGCATACTCTCTCTGAACCTTTGGAATCCATGAGGATAGCACAAACGTATTTTCGAATGTGAATTTCTCCGTCAATTGCTTGCGGAGCGTGGGAGAACGCAGCTCAGGGCTGAGTTGCCAGCCTTGTAGCCACTCATTGACAGGAAGACGAACATAGGTCTCCCACAGATCGCCTAGACTGATTTGGCGCATGGACGACTCATTTGTGGGTATGGCGTGTCGTGATTCTTCACCGTTGTTCTTCTTGCCACAGATTTTCTGTCGAATCTTGCCCCACAAAATCAACAGAGTGACAGGGAGTCGGATGCACAGGTACGAGCTGACACCGACCAATCCCTTAACGAGCATGTCACAAGCCAACAGCGCTTTGAGGGTGGCTTTGCCAGTGAATGTGGTAGAGCCTGCAGAGGCCGGTGTGGCAACATCCAGCCGGATCTTGATCCATTCGGAGATGGATTCGAAGAGTATCGCAAGCCGCAGCGAAAGGCTATGAACAAGACCAAGGAAAAGCAGCATGGTGGAATTGGAAACAAACAGCCGTGCGTCTGCAAGATTCGGTGGTGGCTGCTGCTTTACGTCGATGAAGTTGCTGCAGGTGCGGAGCACGTGAGCGCGCTGATCCTCGGGGATGACTCTCGGGTCGGAGTGAATAATGCCCGTAGTGAAACTGTTGTCGTAGTCATCGTCGGTCCAGGTGAATGCGTTGAGAAGTGTCTTCTGGAGTAAGGACGGTTTGGAAAGCATGGAGAGCACCGCTGGAGACGGGCATGCAAAGATCACACGGTCGAACTGGCGCGTTTTGGACGGCTGAGGAGGTGGCACGTTTGCATCATCCGCCTGCGCATTGTGCTTACGGAAACTGAGCATAATCTTATCTGTGCTTGGGTCCTTAAACACGTCATGCACCTCGACCTCGAGATGAACCGCCTCAACCTGCGCTGTCATTTTATCGAAGACTTGACTGGAGTCCTCGTCCCAGGTGTCAAGACGCGGCGCCTGGCGCAAGGGAATGATGTCATCGATGGCAGGCGCGATGATCGCAGGTAAGTATTCGAGTTGGGCGGTGAGGAAGGAAGATGAATACACCGGCACGAACACGTTTTCCCAGAAGTTCGCGGACATACCCCACCACCAGAAGACAACCTTCAGCGGGATATAATTGAGTGGATTGAGTGGGTTGGCGCCGTAAAGAGTGCGCACTTCGCCTGTTCCGTGGATCCAACCATTGACGGAACGAACGAAGCTGACGATCTCATTCCACTTGCGGATGTCATCAGCGTGTTGAACTTGCAACTTGGTGGTGGGATTCGAGTGGTCCCAATACTCCTTTTCGCCATGCGGGCCTCGAATCAGGAACGGTAGATCGACCGTCTGCGCAGTGACACCCAGTTCAGCCAGGAGCGCACGGTAGTTACGGAAGTATTCTGGTGGCCATGCAAGCACGCTCAAACCAGTTCTTACCAGTTTTGGTGCGCCTGAGTTGCTCTGTCCCTGTGCCTGTGCTGAGATCACAGAAGTGCTAGAGGCACGGTCAGCAGGTGCAGCGCCTGCACCACCCTTGTTCGACTTTGCGTTGCCTCCACGCTTGGCTGCTGCGAGTGGGCGATCATTTGTTGTGATCTCCCAATCCACCGTCTTGGCATTGCCACCCAGAGTGTGACGCGTCTCAAAGATCTCGACATGGTAGCCGGCTCGCTTCAAGGCCCAAGCCGCTGAGCAACCTGCAATACCGCCGCCGATAATCGCCACTGAGTGCTTGCGTTGCGTGGTGGGGTCCACCGGGGGGAGCTGTCTTTCCCTTCGGAATTTGTTCAGCCATATGGCCAATTTGACACAGCATGTGGGAATCAACACCAGTGTTGCGACAAGATAGTACATTGCCTTACCAAGCATGATCAGTAGTCTTCGCTTGCTCCATAGCGATTTAGAGTTACCCACGGGCAAGGAGTCTGTCACAGCAGTCGCAGCCTCAGCAGCAGCAGGGGTCGCTGCACGGCTCGGGGCACTCATGTTGGAGATGATGGTAATCACGAAGTCACGATGTCGACCACGATGTCGATGACGATATTGCTCACTATGTCAATGGCGATGCCAATGACGATGTCAATGACGATGACGATGTCGGATCAGACTCGCCTGACCTGATCCAGGTGAGTCGCAGTGCAACTGGGATCAGCTCCCGCTAGCGGCGACGTATCCTGCGACGAGATAAGCCTTGCCACGAATACGCTACCTGGCCTTACCTGGCGCGGATAGCCCAGCTCACAGACACGACACGACACGACACGACACGACGCGGCACGATGCGTCTGCCTAGAAACGCCGAGAGCGCGATGAGTGGAGCCCAGTTGAGTGGGTCGTGAGGGGAGTGTGGCAGTAAGACGAGGGAGTTAGGGTAGAGGGACGGTTACACACGAGAAGCGCCCGCGAGGGAGGGCACTGGGCCCCACTACCCTACAAACCAAGTGGGGTGACGAAACCGGCATGATATTTCTCGCAAGTTGCGGTTTGCGACGGTGTACGCAGTATCCAGTGAGTGCATGGATATGTGTGGGGTGTAGAAAGGTTTATCCCAGTCGCATGCAGACGATGCAACGCAGATCCTCATTCAGCACTCGGCCCAGGCACGAGATCCAGCCTCGCTACACCACTCACATGACGTCCTAAATTTCGGAATCCTGAGTTTTCACTTCAACTTCCGAACGCTCTCTCGTATGGGTCCTCGGGGATCCGGCGTGGTGCTGGCCGAGGAAGCGCTCGAAGGAGAGTAGAGAAGGTGGAGGCAGCTGCGTTTTCGTTTTCGTGTGCAGTTTCATTCACACGTCACCGATACCGCATTTCAGAACGCCTGTACCGAATTTGTACCAACAAGCTGTGGTCAGACATCCGCAGCCGCAGCGTAGCGCTTTGCTGCTGCGCCTGCATCAACCGCACCGGCATCGTCAGCAATAACATCCACGACTCGAATTACTACTGCGGATCCTGTCCCCGAACACAAACGAGCGGCTGGCTCGCACTGAGTGACAGACTGAAAGCACTCTGCAAGCCCGGCTTGTATCACTGCGATGTGCAGTCATCCGACGTCGGTGCTCTGATTCTGAAGGGCTCTCATCCAAAACAGAGGCAAGGTGTGCCGCTCAACTATGAAAAGGTTGCTATGCAACCCCACCAACCTTCGCAGCGTATCGGGACCTTGATTACGACTTGTCATACCTCGAGCAAAATATTGCAAACTCGACGGGGATGAGATCGCTCGAATGCGCATGGGCGTATGGCGAGGAACTTGTGGCCTGGGCGGTGTCTAACTATGATGATGATGGTGATGGCGACGAGGATGCTGATGAGAAATGAGGCCGTGGGCGAGACGATGCTCGTGGGTTTCAGCTAACCTCGGCTCATACAACTGTGTTAGGTTTGAATGGGGAAAAGCTGGCTGCGGGGGGAGTTTGGCACGAACCTGGAGTGCCTCCAGGAGAGTTCCAAACTGGCATACACCGACTAGCAATACAGCTGTTACCTTATATTTCCAGCTCGAGTTCGCACTCCGACTCAGGAGAGACCTGCCAGGGGTGGATGATATCACTCTGTGAGGTCGATCGGGGTTCGCTTTGGGCGGGTGTTTTGGTGGGATCTGCGCGTGCGGTAGCCAATTTGACTCAATGGTTACATACAACAACTTATGGACATGCTGGAATTCCACTTCTTCAACTTGTCTAGTCACATTTACAATGGCTTTTCGACTCAGAATCGCTCTCTCCAGGTCGAAAACCGCAATTGCGGCGCGCATAGAGCACACTTTCGCGCGAGGCATCACTACCAGTGCGTCGCGTGGCGTGACCAGCGCCGCTCTGTCCACACCCTCCTTCCCAGAGCAGGCCGCCGCGCAGATGCTGCGAAACCGCGCCCCAAGATGCATGACCAGTTCAGAGCTTCGAAGGATGATCACACTAGTAGGGGGCGTGCAGAATGCATCAGGGCAAGCTGGTCTTATCGCACGCACATTCAGCTCAGCCGCGAACTCCGATATCCGCACCGTTGACCTCGTCGTGATCGGAGGCGGATCGGGCGGTATGGCCGCTGCCAAAGAGGCTGCCGGACTAGGAGCTCAGGTGGTGCTGTTTGACAAGGTGAAACCCTCCACCCAGGGCACAACCTGGGGCCTGGGTGGTACGTGTGTGAACGTTGGATGCGTTCCCAAAAAGATCATGCACTATGCTGCGAATCTGGCCGAATCGATCCATCTCGACGGGCCTAAGCTGCTGGGTGATACCGCAACGTTGAAGTCACCCTCGCAGGAGGACCCCGAGGTGCTCAACCGGCGCTGGGAAACGCTTGTTGACTCTGTGCAGAACCACATCGGCAAGCTGAACTTCTCATATCGAGTTGGCCTCCGCAGTGCCAAGGTCGAGTACATCAACGCCTTGGCCAAGTTTGCACCCGGAAGCACTGCCACTGATGCACTCATCGAATATGAATTCAAGGGTGAGCGCAAACTGATTCGTGCCAAGAACGTCTTGATCGCGACTGGAGGTCGTCCCGTTGTGCCTGATAATATCCCTGGTGCAGTTGAGCTTGCTATCACTTCAGACGATCTGTTCTCTCTCCAGCGCGCCCCTGGCAAGACCCTCGTTGTGGGTGCATCGTACATTGGTCTTGAGTGCGCCGGACTGCTCAATGGGCTGGGATTCGACGCAACCGTTGCAGCACGATCCGTCGTACTCCGCAGTTTCGACCGTCAGTGCGCTGAAAAGGTACAGGAGCTTATGAAGTGTCAAGGCGTGGGATTCATCATGGGTGCAACCCCGACTGAACTTAAACGCACTGAAGACGGCCGAATTCAAGTCGCCTTCTCGAATGGACAGACCGAAGTGTATGATACCGTGCTGTTTGCAACAGGACGTCATCCAGACACAAAGGGACTCCAGCTGCCGGCTGAGATTGAACCCCTCAAGAATGGAAAGCTGCCAGTCGATGAAGAGGACTGTGTTCGCGGCTCGGTCTATGCCATCGGCGATATGGCAGAAGGAAGACCTGAGCTCACCCCTGTAGCGATCAAGGCTGGTGAGCTCTGGGCTCGTCGCAAGTTCGGTGATGCTGCGCTAGCTGCTCAGAGCAAGTTCAATTGGGACCTCATCCCAACCACAGTGTTCACTCCTGCTGAGTATGGCTGCGTGGGTTTGTCTGAAGAGCAGGCGGTGAAGAAGTACGGAGAGAATGACGTTGAGGTCTACTTGTGGGAGTGGACCACGCTCGAGCATGCAGCGTCAGCGCGAGAAAAGCATCCCAAGGCACGAGCCGACCAGGATGACATTTATTTGCCTCCCACCTGCCTGGCTAAGTTGGTGGTACACAAGCCGACTGACAAGGTCGTGGGTTTTCACTTTGTCGGTCCCAATGCTGGTGAGGTCACTCAAGGCTTTGCGGTTGCTCTGCGTGCAGGTGCTACAAAGAAGGACTTTGACAGCACAATCGGGATCCACCCAACGGATGCAGAGGCATTCACTACTATGACTGTGACCCGACGCTCAGGCGAATCCTGGATCGCAGCGGGTGGATGCGGAGGTGGCAAGTGCGGTTAACTGGATGACTTTCGCAGAATCCTCATCAAGCAGATTTGCTTCTGGTTATATTATGGCAACCGCGGGGACACCTAAGTCGCCGCGGGAAGTTCGAGGCAAACAATGCAGTGAGTGCGTGGGATAGCAACAAAGGCCATTAAGCCCACGACGTTTGTGTATAGATGACTTGACTAGCTAGTTTATAGCAAATTGTCCAACATACAACTCAGCGTAAACACAAGTTAGGTTTACATCAACTTGCTGTTGACTTAGTAGGGATTAAGAGGTAGAGATTGATCAGTAATATGGATCAACAAATGCGAGGAAATGAAATGACAGTAGTGGTTAGCACGGCCTCAGAATGAAAGATGATGTAGCTTTGATATGCAAGAAATGAAACATAAAGCTATATAAGATAGGGGGCATCGCAACATTGGTGTGGTACCTGCATGCTCTCTCATAGTACAGTAATCATACCGTTCTATACAACAGTAGAGAGGGAGTAAGAAGCAAACAAAAACTGGAAGGAGGGGGTTAACAGGATGATATAGACTCAGCAGGCTGATCACAGCGCCATTCCACGCCTAGCTCTTATTCAGTAAGACAGGTCAATTAGTATCGGATGTGGTACTTGGATAGAACGGAACCACTGGCAATGGGAGCGACCGCCACGTTCGCAGCGGGCTCAGAGAACCAGCTGGAAGTCGGGGCAGTGGATGGTCTCTCGACTCTCACTCCGCGCTGCTGCACCTGCTGCACCTGCTGCACCTGCTGTGCTTGCTGCGAGTTCGCACTCAGCACGCGACCGTTGTCATGAGCAGCTTGGTAACGGTAGGTTTGGTCCTGGGTGGGTACTCGAACATTGCTGTTGCGTTGTCCATTCGCGCTGCCCATACAGGGGAGTGTAGTGTGTGAGCTGCTCACACTATCTCCGCATCGAGCTGGCTTCGACTCGCCTTCACTGCCCCGCACGGCCTTGCCAGAGATCGCTGGCAGTTGACTGGTCTTGGGTCGGGCGTCCTGGGGATATTCGTAGGCATGCCAGGTGTTGAGATGGAAAGGGCGTGTGGCAATCTCCGTGGTAGTACCGTAGTCAGCCGATGCGAATGATCCCTGAGGGAATCGCATGCGGTTATACCGCGTTTTGAGCGGAACTGCCGGGGGCGTGTATGTTCCCAAGAACGAGTCGTCGTAGTTTGAGCGGAACGCGCTCGTGTTCCTCCAGATATAGTTCCAGTTCGTTAACGGGCCCGTCATTCTCCGCCCATCGACGTACAGTTGACGCGACGTTGCCATCCTAGACGCGAGATATCCACATAAACGCGAGATTTTCAGTAACGTTCAGCTTCTATGCAGTGCGGTTCGGAAGGGTTTCCAGGGTCTTGTAAGGCTCACTCAAGTATATCACACATGTAGCACCATTCTTCAACTGGAGCAGGCGTCGGAGGGCGCGCCACGCACGTGGGAGCTGCGTTTTCAGCGAAATTGTTGGTGTGGAAAACACTTCGAAAACGGTCCTTTTTGAGGAGTGATCCGAGGTGACACTACCACTGCATGTCATTTTTAAGGTCACTATTGGGTGGATCCCAAGATACCCGACCGGATTCGAGCCGCCAGCCTCCTCAGCAGAGACCAGATCTCGCACAAAACGCCGCCAAAGGTCCTGGTACCACGAATCTACATCGCGATCAGATTGGTTCTGAGCCAGTTTCTCAGCCACCTGGCGTCAATGCACAACCAAATCCACCGCCAAACAATAGGCCACCACCGCCACCACCACCGCCCCCCACCCAGAGCGCTGGATCCAAGCCTGCTAGCTCGGATTTCGGACTTTCTTCCGCGTTCTCGAGGTTCAGTTCCGCGCTCTCCTCGGCTTTGAGTGGGTCCAGCGCCGCGGGCGAAGGAGTTGCATCGGGTCCCAGCTCAACACGCGCTGGGGAACAGGCCAGGACACCAAATGCCACTCCAACTCCAGGCACTGGCGCACCCGGACGGCCGCCAGTGGTGGTGAAGATGCCCCCAGAGATCATCCGACAGACGAGTTGGTATCGGGATAATCTGTTTGAGTCAATGCGTTTGCTGTTCAACTGGTCGGGCTATGTAGAGTCTGAAGCGAATCGTATGTGTGAGCTGTATGGGTTCTGGAAGCATCAGAAGAATCCTGAGAATATCCAGCTGGACCGACTGAACCAGTTCCTGGATCAGACCATTCCCAAGGAGTACTACCAGCGTGACAAGCGTCTCCCGGAGGGAGAAAGGGCAGAAACACGTCCAGCATCCGGTGCCGAGGCTGTCTCTGCGAGCCCAGATGCACAGGGTGACAAAGCGCAGGAAAACACGCTGCCCTCCGAGGAAGACACCACGGGCAACCCAGAGGCAACTCAAGCATCACCCTCAACGCAAACAACGAGTGAGACATCGAAGCAGGCTGGGAGTCGAAGCAGGAGTCGCTCGGGTTCGTTATCTCTCAGTAGCAAGACACCATTATCACCCAACCAACACGGTCTGCCTCAGCAGGCCGCGCTTGCTCTGTATGATGCACACAGGATGAAGTGCCATCTCGGGTCTGAGGCCGCACAGGCTGCGGCACTCACGGGTCTACAGAATGCGAATCAGTTGACTCGGGAGATCGGTCTGAGGTTGAATGGCGTGATTGAAGCTGCGAATGCGAAGTTGGCGGCACGAAGGGAGCAGCGAAAGAAGGCTGAAGCAGACGTTGCAGCAGCTGCAGCGAGTATCAACGAGACGTATAACAAACGCAAGACTGATCTCCTGGCCTTCCACGAGCGTAACATGAACTCACTCAAGGAGCTGGAAAATGCTCCTCTACCATTACCCGCCCTGCAGCTTTCAGTCAGCATAGTACCTGATCCTACCACTACGACACCTGCAGCATCAGCGTCATCAGCTCAACCTCAACCTCAACGTCAGTCAACTCAGGCTGCAACGCAGCCGACCACGGCAAACAAGGGTCCCTCAGCGCCGGCTACTCCAGAGGCAGCTCCTGGGTCAACTAGCAAAGAAGATGATTCCACATTCCCAGCACCAGAAGCCACAGGAGAGAGCCAGTAATTGTTACTATAGAATACACTGACACACCGTTGTGTACAACAACTAGCAGCACGTCGCTACCACAGAAACACTTCGTCTATTGCAACAATGCCGGGATTGGTATTAGCAAATGATCTTAAATGATCTTGGACCACGTCCAGCACGTACTATGCAACAAACAAAAAGAATCGATAACACAGGCCTACTATTTGACTCTATCATTACCGTTCAAACTAATGAAGTGATTGACAATTTGCTTTGCGATCGCCGGGCCAAGTCGACGCTTGTCCACCTCGATATTCATGATCGTGTACTCTGCCAGCGTCATGGTCTTCTTCTTCACCTGCTGCGTCTTTTTGACATCATCAAGCAAGTGCTTGATCGTAGGGTAGACCTTTGCGATTGCGACCGCTTTCTTCTCCGATAAACCAGGGAATTGCAGAAGGAATTTGATCCAAGTTTGGGACACCGGGGCAGGTGAAGTTTCTTGTGCTTGGAGAGCGAGTTTCCGAAGCTCAGTTGTTGTGATCGTGAACAATGTACTGAAAGGATCTGTTTCATCACGGGTAAACGTCGAAGACTGCGCTTTGCACAAGGCGAGGATATTCTGAGCAACCTGAGCATTCGTCTCGACAAGCTGGAACGTGAAACGACGGCCACATGCGACCCAAGATGAAAAGAGATACGAGTTAATTTGCGATGTGGAGATTGCAGGTCCAGCACGAAGAATACAATTGACACGATCTTCGAGTTTCATGTTCGGCGAAGCTGCGGGCAGAGGATGTCCACCTAGAACAGCCTTTGACTCGAGCTGCTGCCGCTTAGCGACTCGAGTCTCGACACCTTGCAGTATAATGTGGACCTTAGGATAGTACCATGCAGGGGTGTAGCTCACAGTGACCTGTGAGTCGTCTTCATCATCCAAAAGGAGTTGCCCGTCATCATCATCATAGGGGTCGTCGTCATCGTCGCTTTCGCCATCATGCTCGTTCTCGTCTTCGTCATCGCTACCGTTCTCATTGTTGCTCTTGAGCGGTGTTCCCAGTGTTGGTGAAATGCTCTTTTTGCGAATCGGTTTCTGCCTCACAAGCGCCGGTGGCGATGGTAGTTTCACCTGCTCAAGTAAGTATTCGACGTACTTAATGATACGTTGTTCAGGCCGGCAGCTGGCATGAGCCAATGCGATGTATCGCGCCAAGGGTGTTGGAAGATGCTCTTCGATCTTGGGGTCTAGTCCCCATGTGAGAGGCAGTTTAGCTGGGTCCTTTTCTAGTAACTCTTTAGGAGAGTCTACGCCACAGGGATCAAATGGTGTTGACGGGTTCGGATGAACCAGACACATAATGTCCGCAGCCTTCATGAGTATGGCCACACTTGGACTATACATGCACAAGCCTTGCGTAGCCTTGCTGAACTCAAATGCTCGCTGCACGCACGCTGTAAGATCGTCGGTCGTCATTGCGAGCTGCTGTTGCTGTTCAAGATAGCTCTGCGCCATACTCATCGCGCGATTCGACGAAACTCGTGATGGTGTGGGCACGAAGCCAAAGCCGTATGGCCAAACCCACTGTTTACGAAGTTTTTCCATCTTTGCTTCAGCGTCGAGATCATCGAGATCGTCAACATCGGCCAGGAACCAGCTGCACCGAGAGTGCACCCAAACCATCAGCCCCGGAATCGCAGGGAGCCCGAATGCTGGCGCTCTGTTGTACTCACATGGTTGCTGCTTTGAGTCTGAAGGGAATATGTCGTCGAGATGACATGATATAGTGGACGGTATGCTGGGACTCATCAATAGAGTCAGCTTCTGAGGCGGCAGTTTGGCCTCACTAGGAGTCCTCATGACTCTCTTTGGCTTTGCACTGGCGTCCATGACACTCCCCGCGGCTGCTGCATCTGTTCCAGGCGAGTACTCTGAGAGCGATCTAGTGACACCCAAGATCGGTGAGGCTGCATTGGAAGGCGAAACCGATGTGCCTAGGGATAAAGTTGGCGAGGCCAAGCTCGGGGTCGGGGGTTGCCCCACCAACCCATCTCCACTAGGCTTCTTTTTTTGTTTGGTCTTACCTGGCACCTTGAGGGAGAGATGCTCTACATGAGTGTCGAGAGAGCTAGTGCTCCGTGCACTGTCCAGACCCACAGCGAGACCTACCACGTGGTCGATTCCTGACGGGCTTCCCAAGTCCTTGCCCGCTCCACTACGCTCGCTTTGCCGTTGTTTTTGTTGCTGCTCCTGCTCCTGCCCCTTCTGCTGTTGTTGTTGCTGTTGCTGTTGCTGCTCTTTCTCCCGCTGCATCTGCTTCAGCTTCAGTCGATCTCGCAGTGACGTCGATACCAGGAGAGATACACTTTCGTCCTTTGGCACCTCACTCACGCCTTGGCTTTCATACCTCTCCAGACTCACATCAATCTCGGTCGCTTGCCGATCACCACTACTGTAGTCCTTCTCCTCATTCAGACTGGGCCCGAGTCCTAAACCTACATCTACCTCCAACTGCACCTGTGTCGAGCTCGCTGTGTAGCTCCAACTTGAGAGTGAGCTCCCCACCCCTTGTACTTGAGTCACAGTTGACGTCACGCTCACTTGCTCGATGTGCTGCTGTTGCCGCGCCAGCAAGGTCTTGTACTCCTCGAGTCTTGCCTCTCGTGTAATGGGATCATGCGGGTCATCGAACCTAGGCATGCCGCAGACTGGATGTGCATAGGGTGCAGTGTAATGCGGCAATGTGAGCTCAGTCACCGCGCTTCAGGGATCCCGCGATCCAGCACGCTGCACGCAGGGCCGAGCTGGGGTTTGGCGGGAAAACGAAAAAGTAAAGATTTCAAGGCATTTTCATGTACAGACGGGTGAAAAGGCGGTATATTAATAATGCACGTACCATCACAGACGATGCGCGCTGGGTCGTTGACGACGCTACACAAGTCACACGTCCATTCAGCGCTCATACTGATCCGTTTCGAACTCGTTTTTCATATCTCTGAATAGCGCACTCGCGGTGGGTGGAGGCTGGACTCAATCGATTCGGTGGGTAGTGGACGCGACAGGACACACACGTGTCGCATTATATACCCATTCAAACCATGGAGGATCCCCAAGTCGCACCCCCAACACTACCACTGGAAGACTCCGAAACCGCTTTTTCATTCGACTTGACGCGAACACGACACGCTGAGCCCCAAATGACTACCCAGGTCGTTGGCGAGCTTGACCAAGTGCTTGAATATGAGGGCAAGTTCGCCATCCAGAGCGATCCTGTATGGGTTGATACCAATATTAGCTTCAATGCGCAGGGTACGTTGCACTTTCAGTTCTTCGTTTGTGTATATGGCGCGGGCTGCCCGACACTATGTAGAAGCTTCCTATGTAACATGATCCTCTGAAGTATTCTCTCGACTGACATCCTTGCATTCGCTTCTCTTGCATACCTTTGGACATATTCCACATGTCTAGAACCCATCCAGCTCCTGCGTTTGCGCCGCAAGCGCAAGGACAACCCACTCGAGCGTGTCGTGATCGAGGGCGTTAGCCAGCGCACGAAGCGTACAAAGGGACTGCTAAATGCGTTCGGAGAACTCAGTTTGACACACAACGAAACTGAAGATGCATTGGACGAGAGCAAAGGTGAAGATGGCAGAAGGACACGCCCCGTGTATCGCCGCGTTGGTACATTACCAGCTCTCAAGATCGTCGGCGTCAAGACCACCGCCTCGAATCCCAATGATCCCACTCAAAGTCACACAGTCAATCAGGACGCAGTGAGCGAGATGAACCTGCGTGAGGACCAGGCAAAGCGGATCGAGAACATGCTCAAGGCGCGGGGATTGACCAAAGAACAGATTGATTCTGCACACGCGTTGCTGATCCGTGAGCGGTTCCTTGCCGCTGGTATCAGCGGTGCGAAAGCAGATGAGCTCACAGTTGAAGCAGTTACGAATGACCTTTGTACTGGAAACAACGCAGTTGCTCTGGCAGCAGCTGCCGCGGAGGCCAAGATTCAGTTCATTGACGCACTGCCGATGCATCAGGCGGCAATGTTGCGCGCAGGACGCAAGCCACAGAACAGCACCCAAGTGACTCGTCAGCAAAGGGCTGAATCGGCTACTGTAGCTGCTGCAGCTGGTGAGTACTCCTCGGCAATTCGTGGCCGACACAGCGACGATGATGTCCAACAGCCGCTGGATGACATTATCTCGATTTACGAAGATATGAACACAAAGCTTGAGCGCCAACGAGCTTTTGAGCACGCACGTAACGAGGCGCGAAGGATTCGCAAACTGACCGCCAAAATGCGCGGCCCAACTCTTCCCGAAGACGATGAACCCAGCGAAGATGAGCGGATCCGACTTGAAGACGAAGAAGAGGAGGAGGAAGAGGATGAAGCCACGAGACTGAAGAAAATTTTGCGCCAGCTCGGCAATCGGAATGCTGCTAGTGCCAGCAAAATGGGTGCCAGTGAAAGGACGATTAAGAGCTCATCAGGATTACCGATGGATTCCTACACCGCTCGCATCTTTGGACAGAAGCGTGCAGAGTATGCGACGCAAGCGGCTCTTTCAGCTCGCAATTGTGACTATGAACAAGGAGCTGTTGACAATGACAAGATGGATGCTTCTAAGTTTGACTCAGACAAGGAGGAAGTGGACGGTGCATACGAAGCCCCAACGAATTTATCATTCCAACCTAGGAAAACGAAGCCTGAACCGATTATGCCCACCCCTTCTGCCCGCCAACGCTCCGCGAAGACTGCGGCACATATTGGCGAACTAGCCGAGTCGACTCAGAAGCCTTCTTCATTGATGGGCGATGAAGATGACGAGGAGGTGTACGACGTCTACGCGCTCGTTCAGGAGGAGATTCCTACCGATTCCCACGCGACGTCTGCAGAGTCAGGCTCTTCAATCATGTTTGGCCAGAGCAGTTCCGAGGAACCTGAACCCGTTCAAGTGTCTGTTCTGAACGAGGAAGAGATCCAGGAATTGCTCCGCCGACATAACAACTGGTATTACGAAGATGATGCTGCCAAGAGTGACTCAGAAGTGTATGACGACCTGGACGAGACGCCAAGCGAGATTGACTACCCATCCAGTGAGTCAAGTGAGAACGAGGATGAGGACGACGACTGCGAGAACGATGATGACTATGATGAGTATGATACCTACCGTCGACATCGCGTCAAATTCCGTTTGCCTGTTTCACGAAAGGTGCAATTCGCCCCAGCCGACGAGGAGGAAGACCACTACGATTACGACTGGGCAGAGAATGAGCCTGGCTATGACCATGGTCATGGCGGTGACGATGAAGCCGAGGAAGGCGATGACCTCATGGCAGGTTACCGAAGTTATGGTTTCGATGAGTATGGCCGGTTACATGGCAAGCCGAGCGACTCCGATTACACAAAAATGTCGAGCTGGGAGCGCCAGTTTGCGGAGCACTTGAGGAGAGCTCACGGGTCCAAGCGTGATGTGCCGCTTCAACACGATTTCGTGGAGGATGATGATGATGATGATGAAGAGTGAGTACGAGCGACTACGTCGAAGATCCTAAGCGCCAGCCGCAGAGCGGAAGCAATCTCCTACCTCTACCAATTTGTATAGTTACACTAATCTAGCTTGTTCTTGTATTACATCCTTTGCTTGGAGATCGCTTCCTCACTTGCTTCGTGCTCCAGTCTGGCAACTGCTTGCTCTGATACCTATCGTAGCTGGGGGTATCATTTCACTACATGATTCAGCACGCCCCTCAGTGGCTTCATTCATAAAACGTTTGTGTATTCATTTTAACATCGCTCTGCTCACGCTCTCCCAACACTCAATGTACTATGATGGGACCGAATCAAACCGTTCCACAACATTTTCGCCTGGTCGAAATCTCGATATTGTGCTAGTGCACACAGGGCAGAAAACGTATCATTCGATAGATCGTGTAAGAACCCACCTACTTAACCACACAACACATGTCTGCGCCATCTCGAGATGCCGCAAATAACGAACCAAATAATATCCCTCAGCGCAGACTCCTGATCACAAACTACGGTCTGCAGGAGATGGTGGCGTTGGCGGGCTGCCAGCGGGCGCATATCTCCAAAGAGGTCGTAGACGCGCTGTTTCTCCTCTCGGAAGAGCTCGTTGATGACATCGCCTCGCTCTCTATTGCGCTTGCATCCCACCGCGGAAGCCCTTTCGTAGATGTTCGTGACGTACAGCTTGCGTTAGGTAAGTAGACACCATGGAAATATTGCAAATGAGTAATTGACACGCACATGGCTACTCGCCAACTCGCACCTATCCGTAGAGTCACGCGATCCTCTCACAATCTTGCACCCCTCTCATAACTCGATCCGCCCTGAACTTAGAGAAGAAGTACAATCTCCAGGTACCCGGCTATGTTACCGGCTCCCGCATGGCCAGCGGCTCAATTCAGGTAAGTTTCCATGTTGTACATGCTTATTTACCCCATTCCACGATAGTACCATGCTCCTTGAGCGCGTCATATCTCTTGGCAGCCTGCTCAGGCTCAGCTTATGTTTGAGCTCGCCGACCCCTTTTTCTCTTTCACTTGTATAGATGGACCCCCATACGGTAAATCGCGTCCGTGCAGCAATTCCAACCGAGACGCACATGCGCAGACTCGCCAACGCTGCTACAGATTCTGCATCTACAGCACCTATCTCAGGCTCAAGGCCGTAGGCTGCCATTCGTGAACTTCGTGCGCGTCCACGCCAACTCATCAACAAATCAGCTTATGTATGACTTGAAACACGATACACACGTGTCATTGTAAATAAAAACCAAGGGTAAAACAGGTATGTACGTAAAGGTTGGGGGACTAGGAAGAGGAGTCGGAGCACCCGGAGTCGAAGTTCATGTGAAAGCTACAGGATCCAACAACTTAACATTAAATTACATCTCCAATCGACATTGAGTTAACATGGCATGACGTGGCGTGATATGACGTGATCTGGCTTGAGTGATGGTGAGATGCCACTTACTTACGACGCCGTAGTAAAAGTGGCGACTGATTCCTGTTACTCTCAAAAAGCGATCTCACACATATCTTAGCAGCATCGACGAGTGCCATCGGCATTGTTTCCTTGGCCATTGTTACCATTGCCTTGCTTGTTGTCTTGGTTGCTCAAGACTATACTCTGATTCTGTCCTTGTGTAATTTGGGGAGTTTCGGTTGGTACCGTCGATTGCATTCTTCGCCATATGAGGTAATAGATTTCTGGAAGGTTGAAGTGGGGAAGGGTGGAAAATCACATGCAGGACAGTGGTGAGGGATGGAAATCAGCTCAGGACCACCAAATCAAGTTCATTATCTGAATGAACTTTCGTTAGAATTACACGTACGCTTCAATATTGTTTCGAACGCGGCCTTAACGTTCGTATCGGCCTGAGCAGAGGTTTCGATGAAGAAGAGCTTGTGAATCTTGCAGAATTCCTTGACTTCTTCTGTCTGCACTTGCCGCATGTGCTTGAGATCCTTCTTGTTGCCGACAAGCATGATGACCTATAAGGGGTAGACGTGAAGGAAGCGCGTGAGGACATTGTGAGTGGGGTGGGTCCAGACAGCCTAGATTGCACGATACATCAGGCGAGAGCGAAGACTTCCAGCGCAGCGAGCGTACCACGACTGAGGCTCGCACGTACGATATTCAGGTCGGCGTGATCACGCAACTCCTTCAGCCAGCGAGACACGTTCTCATAGGATGATCGCCTAGTAATGTCGTACACCAGCAGGGCACCGACAGCGCCACGATAGTAGCTACAGGTGGTCAAAGTATGGAGAGTACAAACATCAATTCGTTGTGAGACAAGAGGTGAAACTTAACCAAGTTAAAGGCCCAACTTACGCATTGCACTGAGATGCCCCAGCACTCAATCCCTCATGAGGTGTCGCCTCACTAGGCTCCCTTGGGCAGGTTCGCCATTCCCGCCTGAATGTAACACGTCAACGGTTACTTACGCGCTTGTGATGGCACGATAGCGTTCCTGTCCCGCAGTGTCCCAAATCTGAGCCTTGATGATTTTGCCATCGCACTCAATCGACTTGGTTGCGAACTCGACACCAATCGTGCTCTTGCTCTCGATGTTGAACTCGTTGCGAGCGAATCGCGACAACAGGTTGGACTTGCCAACACCTGTATCACCAATGAGGACAACTTTGAAGAGGTAGTCGTAGGGGTCAGACGCAGACGCCATCTTTCAAACTCTTCTTCTTCTTCTCCTTCTTGTTTTCTTCTTTGCTAGCTTCGCGGCTCCGCGTGCGTTGCAGTGTGGTCAAGGTCTCTCAACGATGCAGGATATACCAAATGATACGTTAGCTAGTACTGAGTTCGTCAGAGCTTGCTTGGATTTGAGACGCCTGTTCACCTTGATGTGCGAGTCGGCGGGGGCTCTAGAGGCGGGCGAATAGACACAATCGCATCAGTCTTTTGATTTGCACTTACAGCATTGCACATACACTCAACTACATGTACTCTTCCGATTCGTCATACTCCAAAGAGATTTCATATATGACACGGTCTGTTTGGGCCTCTCGGGGCGCCATGGAGCGGTTACATTGTGTGTAAAACGTGGGCAGACGCTGTGTCGAGCCGTTACCGTAATATATACCCCGCAGACACTGTCACTGCACGTGCGAGCTCGAGCGCGACATATCAAGTCAAACACTGAGCGTCACATTTTGAGGCCCCGCGGGATTCAACGCACAATTAAATGACAAAAGCGAGAATATCCCGTCAGACGACACTTGGATAACGCATTTGCAAGCCCACACCTGCGTCGCATACCCGCTTTTCAGCGACCAACAGACTTGGGCTGGCCGGCTCTGAGAGGCCACCTGGGGGGACAAAACGGGGCATGGGGTCAAAATGGCGATAAATTCCGAAATTTTACAGAGGGCCATGTTGCGTCAAATCTATCATAACTACATCTTTATTCGTGTGTCAGGACGCTGGATACGCGTAGAGTGTGTTGAATTCGAACTTGATGTGGGGGAGGGTGAGAATTCAAAATTCAAAATTTGGAACCAGGTTCCAAAAGGTTCCAGAAGGTTCCAAAGAGTTCCAAAGAGTTCCAAAAATCTGGAACCCGGTTCCAAATCCTTCAGCCCACCCAACCAGCCCCAAACCGAGGTGTGAGGTACTGAGCGAAATTCGCGAGGAAGTCCCAAAATCAACATGTCTGAAGTCGAAGCGTACGTGCTCGTGTCGGCCCATGCTTTGTATGCTCCTGCTCTATCGTCTTGTAAGACTTGATGCCCCACATGACCTAGCCATGCCACGTAGTATCGCAACAAATTACCTGCTTTTAAGAGAAAGCCCGCACTTTTCGACATGCTCCTGACCTGCCTGAGCCCGACCCAATGGGTGATATCACCCCCGTGCCACATTGGATGCAGCAGTCGAGGCGCATGAACGTGCGATGCTGGTCCCAGCCCAGCGAGCGCGATGTGTGCCTGCGAAGGGCGCGACGAAAGTTCAGCCCCGACGGGCCGATGCGCCAAGTTTGCTTGGGTCTCCTCGGCCGCCGAGGTTCAGGGGAGGACCTATGCAAAATGGACGGACACGGTGACAGTTGGTCCGGCGCTGAATCGTCCCATGCAACGCGAGTGTGCTACGGTGTTTGGCTGGCCATGCGAAAGGTCCTAAACAAGTCTGATCGCCTTGGAGGAAATGCTCGACCTCCCCCTCTGCGCATCGTTCTCATGTGTATCCCTCCTGCCCACCCCTCACCCCATCTCTATAATGCATCTGTTGTTCCTCTGAACCATCATATTTCACGGTTTCGATGCGTTCGTCCGCACAGTGCTGCTACTCAGGTCGAGCAAAAGGAGGCCGCAAAGCCCCTTGATCTCAAGACGGCTCTTACTATCGTTCTCCGCAACTCTCTCTACTCTGAGGGTCTCTGCCGTGGTCTCCACGAGTCCGTGAAGGCTCTTGACCGTGGTCAGGCTCACCTCTGCGTCCTCTCCCAGGCCTGCAATGAAGAGGCTTACAAGAAGGTCGTCATTGCTCTCTGCAAGGCTCGCAACATCCCCCTCATCATGGTCGAGGATGGCCGTGCCATTGGTGACATGGTCGCCCTCTCCCGCTACCGCCCTGATGGCCGTCTCGCTAAGGTCATCGGCTGCACCTGCGCTGTCGTCCGTGAGTGGGGTGTCGAGTCTGAGGCCCGCAGCTGGATCCTCAACTACGTCGCTAACCAGTCCAAGTAAGTGTGTGTGAAGAAAGGAATGAGTGAGTGAACGAGCCTTTAGGCTTCAGGCTCTAGTCTGAAACCGCAAAGATCGAGCACGCATGATGTGACGATCATGCGCTCTGCGTGGTCCCAAAACAACCACGCGGGCATGATACACTAACCATTAACATACGCATTCTTAACCAGACGGAACGCGAAGTAGACGAGGCCGGTGGCGTCGTTGCACACAAGTAGCACGTTAATAGACTTGCCTTCAAGACTTTGTTGTTTGTAATGTGGTGTAGAACCCGTGCCAGTGAATCCAAGTGTGTTTCGGGCGGCGTGGACGCCTTAACGGTGTGGTATGTGCACTGCGGACCGCGATTGCTTTGTGTGGATAGGGGCTTATGAACTCGCTAGTGCGAGGTGAAGATAGCGAGTGCTGCAAGTGCTGTGGGTCTAGAAATGTAATGGTTGCATTCGGAGTGTTGACGGGTGTTCTAAATCACATTTATTATTGCAATGCACAACGACTGTGTCCGTAATCTCAATCACAAACTGTTTTCTCTCACGCACTTGGTCCAGAACTCGCAGCTGCAGACGCGCTTTTCACCGGCGTTCTGGAGCCCCTGCGTTTGAGTTCGAACATCTAGCCAGCCAGCCAGCTAAATAGCCCGCCAGCCAGCTAAACCGCCCACTTAAGCCTAGTATCCCCAGCAGAGCAGGCCGTTCGCGAGTGCAGTCAGTCCATGTCTGAGAAGCGAACTCACGAGGAGATGGAGAGTACCCACCAGGGCGCGGGTGCTGAGGCGACCGAGCCCACCACGAAGCACGTGCGTGTGTCAGAAGAGGTCAGTGCTGACAACGAGACCAAGACCAAGACCAAGACCAAGACCAACAACAAGGGCAAGGCGAACGAGAGGCGCTCCGGCAAAGACAACAATAACACTACTACCACCGGCGGATGGTTCTCTCCTCAGGAGGACCCTGATCTCTTCCGTAGTGCGCGCTTCGAGGCCTACTACAGGAACCATGTTGTTCCCAATTCCGAGTGGAACGCGTGCATGGAAGCCGCGTTGCGCCCACTTCCCGTTTCATTCCGACTCAGCTCCATCGGTGGTCGCGCCAAGGAGCTGTATGACATCCTTCAAGGACACTGCTTTGGTCTGCCCCGCGAACCCGTGGAAAAGGTGATCGAGGGTGAAACTATCACGGTTTGCCGCCCAGCTACACTGCCTTGGTATACCCCACTGGGCCATGCCTACCAAATTGATCTTGGTAAGCGTGCACTGAAGCGCATTCCAGATCTCAACCGCTTCCGTGCATTCCTCATGCGAGAGGATCGCCAAGGTAACATTACTCGCCAGGAGGCAGTGTCTATGATCCCGCCCCAATTGTTGGATGCCAAGCCTGACCACTACGTCCTTGATATGTGCGCTGCTCCTGGCTCTAAGACCGCGCAACTGCTCGAGGCAATCCACTCCGGCACCGATCTCCACTCGGTTCCCACTGGTTTCGTCATTGCCAACGATGCAGATCCCAAGCGATCGTACATGCTTGTGCACCAGGTGAAGCGTCTTGGTTCTCCCAACTTCCTCGTCACCACGCACGAAGGTCAGTTCTTCCCCAATCTCTACATCAGCCGTAAGAATCCCGAGAACGGTGACTTGTACACCGAGGTCATTGCCTTCGACCGTGTTCTCTGCGACGTCCCTTGCTCGGGTGATGGTACTGTTCGCAAGTCACCCAACATCTGGCGCTCGTGGAACGTCTCAGGTGGTATCGGTCTCCACCCCTTGCAGTTGTCGATTGCATGGCGCTCCGCTCAGTTGTTGAAGGTCGGGGGCCGCATGGTATACTCCACCTGCTCTTTGAATCCCATCGAAGACGAGGCTGTTGTTGCTGAGCTCATTCGCCGCTCCAAGGGTGCATTGAGGATAGTCGATGTTTCAGACAAATTGCCTGGTCTCATTCGTGAGGCTGGTATGCACTCGTGGAAGACATTCTTCGAGGGTGGCACGGGTGCCATCAAGATCAAGAGTGACGGCTCGCCTTATGTTACCGTCGATGATGGCAAGGATGATGCTACGACTGGTTCCACCCCTTCTGATGCCAGCTCGGCGGATGCCATGTCCGATGTCAGTGCTCAGCCCCTCCGTAAGTATGACAAGGGTGCTTCCAACCACTACGAGGTGTACACTGATGCGCCTAACGGCCCCATTCGCATGATGGAGCTTCGATCTCTTGCGGATGTTGAGGCTCTCCCCCACGCGAAGCAACGTCGTGTCAGACTGTCTTTCTTCAACCCCGCCATTCTCAAGCAAATGCAAATCGATGCTCAGGAGCGCCTGGCTGCAGCAATCGAGACTTTGAAGCAAGAGTCCGAGTCAAACGGCACGGAGCTTCCACAGGACCCAGCTGCTCTTGAGGCTCTTGCTATCGAACGCCTCTCACCCACTGCAAAAGCTGCGCTTCGCATGAGCTACGTGCCAAGTGCCGAGGAAATGCACCTTGAACGCTGCCTGAGGATTCTTCCTCACCGTCAGGACACTGGTGGTTTCTTTATTGTGCTCCTTGAGAAGGTGGCACCTCTTCCCGCTTGGGCGTCCACATGTGGCCCAGTTACGACTGAGGAGTCGGACGAGCTCAAAAACTTCTCTGGTGAAGATGCTGCAGCGGAGCAGGCCAAGGTCGCCAAGGCACCCCTTGCAACTCCGAAGGAGATTCTGCAGTGGGAGGCCAAGCGTGTCGGCGCCGAGCCTACTGTCGATCCTCGTGTCCGAAAGAACAAGGGTAAGTTCAGCGGCTGGTTTGAATTCCCCTTCGTGCCACTCCAGGACTCTGCCTGCGATGTTGTGGAGTCGTATTTCGGCATGTCCTCCGAGGATCGAAAGGGCATTGCCAATGGCTATGACCGAAGCAACTTGTTCATTCGCGCTGATAACGACACATCACAAGGCAAGCGAATTTACTTCCTTCCAGCCGTGCTCGGCAATATTGTTACCACGCCTCTGAACGGTCGCTTGCGTGTCGTTCACTCCGGTCTCAAGATCTTCGAAGTCACTGTGCCCCGACAAAAGAAGGCCGCTGCTGCTGCAGCTGCTGCAGCTGCGACCTCTGAATCGGATGTCACACACATCCAGGAGGAATCGAAAATGTACCGTGTCACCCAGGACGCTTTGCAGTTCGTTGTGCCACATCTGGGTCGTCAAGTTATCCGCGTCACACTGAAGGATGTGGTTGACCTACTCCGCCACACTGAAGACGGCCGTCGTCTGACTGAGTTCTCGCTCCAAACCAAGGCTCAAATCGCTGCACGGGCACAGTGTGGTCTCGATACCGCTGTTATCAAGTCACAGCTACCGGAGGGTGGCAACAGCGCTGCATTGGACTTCTGGCTCTCGACCAAGGACCTCTCCTACGCCGAGTACCAGGCACTTGAAGCAGCTGGCAAATTCAAGCAAGCTGAGGGCACCGAGTCCAAGGCCGATGATATCAAGTTCCCTCTTTCGCCTCTTTCGCCTGCTCACCTCGGTGAGGTGCAGCTCGGCTCAGTTGTCCTGGAGCTACCCGTTGAGGAGCTTCCTGAGGGCGTTTCCAATCGTGTGCTCTGTGCCGCTTGGCTAACCTTCAACAATCTGTCCCTCATGGTTGACAAGTCCGAGAAGAACTCACTGCTTGAGGCGCTTGATCCCCAGCCCATCGCGGATGGAGCTGAGGCCACCGACTTGACGGAGTCCGCAGACTCTGCAGAGGCTAGCCCAGCAGCAGCTGCTTCCCCATAAGCCTAAGTGTAAGTGTAACTGAAGAAACTACAAAGCTCCATTATCCACCGAGTTCACAATGAATTCTCAATCATTTGTATCACTGCCATAAACTAGTTCTGCCATTTTCCAGCCCGCTCAGAGCGGTGTGTGTCGTGACCGGCCTCGAAAAGCCGCCATGGAGTGGGTTCGAAGAGCCCAATTGCGTAGAATTTCAGTATGTTGGGATATCACGGCGTGGCAGTGTGGCATTCAAATCAACCCGATTAGACGATGTAATGCGCGTATAACAACTCATTCATTGTATTATAACCCTACAACAATCATTCTAGGACGGTAATAACCTGCCCAAATGAGCAAACCCCGTCTTTCCGTCCGCTTCAGTGACGAAGTTGAGGCCGCGCAGCGCGCTGCGGAGGAGATCGCTCAGCGTAATGCACTCTCACAAGTTGAAGCATCTGAGACAGGCCAGCCGAGCAAGGAACTCAACCTCTTCATCACAGACTACCAGGGAAACCTCTTCGGAATTGCGGTGCAGAGCCCACACCCAGACCTCTCCACGGCATTTGATGAAGACGAGACCGTGGACCACGACGCAGAAGAGATTGCGGCACTGCAGAAGAGTAACCCTCTCCGCGCGCTGCTTAATCGTTACATGAATGTCCAGGACGAGACTCCCAAGGCCCAGAGCACGATGAAGCTCCAGCCGTTCGCTGCGGGAGAAATTCATGCAGGTTGCATTCGTGGTGTGGCGGTGTTTGGCTCATTTGTGATCACCGGTGGTGATGACGAGAGCCTTCGCATTTGCCGACGCAACAAGCATATGCTCCGCAAGTTCTCTGAGTACGGTGCGCTCCACAAACACGACTCATCTATCGCCTATGTTACTTTCACTCCAGACGGTGCGCTGCTGCTTTCGGGCGATGCTGAAGGATTCATCTATGTCTGGTGTACGAAGCGATGGGAGTGTATCGGCGTGCTCACGGGTCACCGCGGCGCCATTCTCGGTATCACGGTACACCCTACCTCCCCTGTCGCCATGTCGATTGGCAAGGACAATGTGCTTCGTGTGTGGGACATCCGTCCGGGGCAATTCAAGCAGGTGGTCTATGTGACCCTTGAGACGGTTATGCCGGTTTGGGGCACTGTCCCTCAGGTGGCCCTTGGACTCAAGTTCTCTCCCGAAGGTGAAACTTACGCAGTCGCTTATCCTCGTCATCTCACGATATATCGCACAGGTGGTTCAGCAGCGGTGCGAATAGAGGACGCCATGAATTTGAAGATTGTCTCGTTCAGCTACGTAACCGAGACAATTCTTGCAATCGGCGCAGAAGATGGTTCCATCTATCTCTACGACATCGCCGATGGGCTCGAAGAGTCACTGAGGTTGGAGCAAGAGGCAGAGGCAGACGGCGAAGAGCCCGAAGCTGAAGAGGAAGAAGAGCAAGAGACGAAGTATGACGATGATGAGGCAGAAGAGGAGTCCAGCCCGTCCCTCTCAGGAAGGAAAACACGACCAACCAAGCCCATTCAGCCTGGAAAGAAGATCGGCGTGCTCACTGGAGGTCATCGCAATCGCGTCCGCTTTGTCCAAACGGCCCCCGCAGATGCCGCGGCAGAGCTGTCAGCAGCATATCCTCCACTCGAGTCTTCAAGCAAATTTGCGTCACGAGACATTGTCCTTGATACCTTCTTGTTCAGTGCGTGCTCCGACGGTCTGATTGTTGCTTGGCGTGTGGTACTTTCCAAGCCCAAGCCTGTTTCCGCGAAGGGTAAGCCAGCACAAAAGGGCAAGGGCAAAGAGCAAGAGGTCAAGACAAGCGAGCCAAGTTCAGAGGACGAGCTCCAATTTGACTTCAAATCTGTTTCCAGTGTCAATACCAAGGCTCGTATTACTGGCTTCGCTATGAACATCAACAGCTTGACCGAGCCCAAGCCCCCGGCGACGTATCGTCAGTGCCCCCCAGTTCTAGAGTTCCCCCGAACCAAGCGCAGCCGTGCGTATGAGCAAGATGACGTGGCTGCAGCTGCAACCCGCCACAACAAGCGCATCCAGCGTGAGATGAGATATGGCGTGAAAGGTGGACGCAGGAAGGGCGAGGACTCGGACGAGGAGGAGTTGTATGCAATGTCGCACTCGGCTGAGCGCTATTATGACGGGGACGCAGAGTCAAAGCGAGGCAAGGATTCGAAGAAGACTAAGATTGATCGACAGGCCATGTATGGCCGAGGTGGATTCAAGGCTAAGCAGGAAAAGGCCAAGCAGCTCAAGCAGCAGCATGGCCATAAAGGGAGCTCAAAGCCGTTTGGTAAGAGGCGCTAAAGACGTGCCTCTTTCTCAAGTGACATGATAGTTTGACGTTATATTGCATAAACCTCCTTGCTTTTATTTGCACCCCATGCTCCTTGATGAATGCAGCTTTGGATCCGGTTTCCCAAGCCTGGGTAGAAACAATAATTTTTTGTGCCAAAGATCTCCGCCATCGTTACCAACAAAGGCGGTTGCCCTTACCATAGGTCAACAAAAATACACTATAGTACGACACATACTCCACTGTAGCTCTCATCTGCAAATTATGTCTGCGTTTTATCGAGCCGATTCCGCGCCAGAGCCGAGACCCGCCAGGACTTGATCCAGTCCGGTCCTCTCCCCCACGGGGTATTCGTCCTGGCCCGGATTTGGGTTGTCAGTCAGTCAGTGACCAGGAGTGCTCTGGCAATGTTTCGAGTGATATTTCGTGTGACCTGCGGAGTGTGACTGCGCGTTGACCCTAGAAACAAGTTACAACGGGTTAGATCCTGCGAGCTGTTCCAGCGGATCCTCGTCTGGACCACAGGATCAACTCAATCTTACGTCCCAGAAATGCCACCCCGAAGAGGTTCTCTCAAGGCACGATTAGGGTCGTTGGGGCAGTTGCTTGGGATACTCCCTTTTTGACGCGCGCTCGCCAGGAAAACCAAACTGCTATGCCATACTTGATGCTATTGCAGAAGCGCGTGGTCGCGTCTGGATGACCACATAATCAAGCCTGAATCGTGGACTTCCCACACTGCGAAGAGGAGCACACATTCGTTTCGGGGGCGAGGACGGTGCCAGAGATGGATATGATACTGTGACGGAGTTGATGTCGGGACTGGCGCTGACTGGCGTGGCTGCTGCGACCTCAAATGCTACACCGACTGCTGCGACCTCAAATGCTACACCGACTGCTGCGTACTCGCAGTGACTCTGTCCTGTGACGACTGCTGCGAACATATCTGCATATCTGCATCCACGCGGCTAGACTAGAGTAGCGTGTGGTAGTATACGGCGGGGTGGAACGATCTTAACTTCATCACAGGCTTGCCTCGTGCAACCAGAGAATCCACGGAATAGGAGTTGCTTACCATGTTCCTTTCACAATCACGATTCTAGATTGACCCTACGGTCCTGCAATGTTTCCATTTGGCCCGAGCAACCCAGCGCAAGGTACTGGCCAGATTTCTGGCTCAGACACGGCGCTAGGTTCCAGCTTTATTCCAGGGGCAAGCGGTACAAATGCGAAACCCTCAATGCGCGCCGTCACGACTCACTTTACTCCGCTGTGGAGCCGGAGGCCCATCGCACATACGACAACGGAATGGACCAATGTGCCCTTCAGTCTCCTGCTCTCTGAGACCCTTCGGCAACCATGGTCAATAACATACTCTAAGGCTGAAATCGAAGAGCCTTCGGACGATTCCACGCAATCTTCTCATGTACAGAACCACCCTATTGACGAAGCGGATATTGTCGGACTAGAGGCCGACACGCCAAAGTGGCGGTCGAAATTCGCTGTGGGAATGCAACTTGATTGTTTGGACAAGGTCAGCATATGGTATTTCGCTGAAATAGTCGACATGAGTGCAAGCAAAGTAGTTGTTAGATTTGATGGGTGGGGTCCACAATTCAACGAGGAAATTGACATTGATTCGCACCGTTTGGCGCCCTTCGGCACGTATGCAGTTCCGGAGAGCCGGAAAGCACCCAATTCCTACAGTTTGTCGCTGGACGAGAACTTAAAAAAATTGGCTGAGGTGCGACGAGAGCGCAAGGCACTAAAGGAGGCGCGTGGAACAGTCGAAGGCAAGGATAGCTCAAAACAAGGTCCTGCTAGGCCAGCCGACCCATTTCTTGACGCGTATCTTTCGATGCCCACAAGCCAGCCCAACGATACACCCCGTGATACGATGTTCTTTCAATCTGCAAACTTAGGTGTCACGCAGGCCCTAAACGACCTAATTGGCGCCTGGTGTTGGCCAAACGCGTCCACAGTCTGTGAATCGTATCGAGAGTTCGCCGAGAATTGCGCTCATGCATCTGACGTCACAGATTGGGTATCACTTACTCTGAGCGATTTGCCAGAAGAGGCTGGAGCTCATGATCAAGGCGAAATCCACCAGGCGGAGGATGCACCACAGAGCACTCACGCATCTGTAGCACCTTTGGCAGACCAGGCTAAGCCACAGGCATCACAAGAAGAGAAGCTTTCGAAAGTACGTACCTCCACAGCAGATGGGCACCTCGATCAGAAGCGCGAAGTAGGTTTCCGAACAGCTGTCTTGAGAGACATCACAACCCGACTCCTACGAGGTCTTCTAGGTCCCCCCAAGGTGGAGCCCGCGGCTGAAATCGCCTTACATCTTGAGGGCAACCCACCACCAGCAGGATTGTCTAGCGCGACAAATTCAAGTTCGCCCGCGCCTTGTAGAGGAACGTCTGCATTTGAACAACCATTTTCAGCAATGTTTCGTGGCCTGGTCAGGCCAGAATCAGGGTCTGGATTGTTCTCCCGCCCCTCAGGATTTCCAGATGCTCATCACGGAAGCGCCCAAGCTGCATTCTTCTCGGGTAGACCTTTGGGTAGCTCACTCCAAGGTAATACGATCTTCGGTGCACCATTAGGTGGTAATGTTCCCTTTGGTGGTAGGCCTCTTGGTAGTGCACCCTTTGGTGGGACGCCTCTTGCGGCTTTTGGTGCAAACTTTCCAGGACGGACGACTCCCGGACAACCCAATGGTCTGGCGTTCATGCCATTCTTTGGATCATCGACCGAGCCGACGGCGTCAAGCCAAGAGCAGCCACAGCGGCTGTTTGGCTCGTCTGCGTCTCCTAACTCCCCTGCCTCGCCTGCCTCGCCAACTTCACAACAGGAGTCGATCTGGAGGACCAATTCTCTGGCTGCCCTTAGAAAGCCTTTGCCAAAGACGATAGATCTAGTAGCGTTGAGTGACTCGCGTGCGACACAGCTTAGCACAGCTGTCGAGGACGCAGCGAAGACGTTCCTGCATCTCTCAGCAACATCACAACCACCTGTGCTTACACATCAGTTCCCCACTCCGTATCCTCTGGATGACTCTCGAATTATGTGTATGCAGGCTGAAACGATCCTGAGGTCAGGTGCGGCTTCAAATCAGTCCTTGGCGCGCGTTGCACTTGCTCGGGCCTGCGTCTTAGCGGCGCTGCAGCTCGCTCATATTGCAGAGAACTCAAGGTCAGACGATGCGCTCACCTCTGTTCTTGAAACGTACACACTGCAACGCCGCAGATTAGCCTCTCTCCTCAAAGAACTTCGTGGAAGGCCCACGCGAACTCTGTTAAGGCCGACGGTGTGGGAGTTGACAGCTGTGCACGGCGGAGAATCAACTAGTGCTCGTGTCTCAGCGGAGCTCCCGTCAGTTCAGCCTGTCGATACAATCCCCCTCGAGTCAATCGTTCGTGCCATGTTCGGCGATGAGCGAATCGGGCAGCTCCTCATGTTCCAGTGGATGCAGCCCACGCTCAGCCAAAAAGCCACAATTGCTTCTCCTATGTTTAGAACCACTCGTCCCTCGTTCATTCAGACTGTTATTTGTCATCTCAGATCGCTTCGAAGCTCAGGTTTTAATTCTGCCAACGTAGGGCCAGTGGCACTCAAACGCGCATTGGATGACTTTACAGCCAAAGAAGACAATGCGCTTGCTCTCTCTTGGAGTAAGTTTACGGACTATGTCCGTGATGGAACGTGTGGTCCTGACGATATTGGATACATAGTGCGATTTGGCTTGGCTTGGCTCGCCCAGCTCGATGCCAAAAATCGTCAGAATGAGTCTGGCTCAGCAGACCATGGTGCGCACTGCAACGACTTGTCCATCTTGGTTCAACAACTGCTCAAAGCAGCAGTTCTTTCAGGACGAGCAGACTCCATATTGGTCGTAATTCGGTGGTTGCTGGAGCGTCATCTCCTGCCAGCCATCCTGCCAACGCAGTCATCCGTACCCGATGGCGTCGCCTTAGCGGTGGCCCAGCCGCTGTTAAGTCTCCGGGAAATTGTGAACGATGGTGCCAAGCTATGGTCTCGTGCAGTTTTGCAAACGCCAAGAATTGCACATGAAGTTCACATGGCCGCTCTACATCCCGCCCAAAGCGCCATCGGATCACTTGACCCTCGTACCCCTTTGACGATTGCAGATACAAATCACTCTTCTGCCATATCCGCAACAAAATGCGCATACTCTTCGCTACCGAGCTCGTGCAACACTGCTAATGATAGCGCTCACGCAACTTCCGCCGCAGAGGGCATTGATATGAGTCCTTGGTGCAGTGAGCGAACATGGACGCCAAACAACCGCCAAACTGACACCGGAGATATCCTGTTAGACAATTATGCCAAGTTCGTGAAGGATGAGTCGGCTACATTGATGAATTCGCTGGATGTTCTCACAACGTTACCCGCAGCCGCTCGAAGATCACAAATCTACCATCAGTTGCTCGGACCAAACCTATCCCGTCAGTTGGATGATAACGTGATATTTTCTTCTCCCTTCACTTCAATGTCAAACGTTCCATCATCGTTGGCATCTGCGTGTGACGCCTTCGCGCCACGGGTCGCTGCAGATGCCGAGGGAGCGTTCTTATACGTCTTACGAAGCGATCTAGGTCTAGTCAAAATGGGTACTGGTAGGTCGGGTACCGTCGCTGGTCAAATCTACAAAACAAATCGGCATCTCGCTCTGCACAGTGGGGGGCACTTGTGCTATATCCCACAACGGACTGCCTTGCGAAGAGTTAGAGTTGCCTCTGAATCCGGTAGCGATCATATGAAAGAGAAACTGGAGAAGGGGGTGGAGCCAGCTGAGCTACTTTTGCGCTCTCCATTGCTGCCAAGGCGGCTGCTGAGAATTGACTTGGATACCTTACGCATCCTTCCAACTGCGTATGCTATTCTAGGTCAAGACGCTGTTGATCATATTGTCAAAACTCAGGCGCATGATACCAGTCTTGCGAAGACCCTCACGCGGAGGTTCAAAGAATGCCCTCTTCCTCCGCAGCCATCCGGCCAAGCGTGGGAGATTCCCATTCCTGTGAGTGCTACGCTCTCAAAACCGCAACATTCTACCAACCATGACGAAATCGGCTCAGCGGTCCGGAGACTACGTCTTACGTCAGCAGATCAACAACATACTGTGCCTCTCATTGCGGATGGAATGCTTGTTTCAATTACTGTTCCATATCGCGTAAGATCTTCGCAGGCCATAGACCCCCACGAACGGCAGGAGAATCAGCCCTCCCAAACATCAACTGCTAGCGACTCAGCTGGTGTGCCTGAGGCGGATCAACACCTTGAACTTTCGGCCCGGGCACAACCCACAGCTATAGTATCGGATGTTTCCCATGATGCTTCGGAGGAGGTACCACACCTGTCGATAGACAACACCGCTACCTCTGCAGGCCGACCGTCAAGGTCTTCCTCACTTAAGTATGTTGAACGAAGGTACATGGCCATTGTGGTTGCTCAGCACTGCGAGACAAGTTCCGCCCTCGTTAGACTTCTTGAACCAATTTCGCTTGCAGATGCATGCATCCCGAGAAGCGCCAAGGTTCCCTCAGAGTCTAGCTCAACGACTGAAGGCTCGCCAACTATTGATGCTGGAGCTTTAGTTTGGCTTCCCATTCCAAGTCTCCAGCCTTGTGTGCTCCCGCCGGCACTCGTCAGAGCGCTAAATATTCCTTATGATAGGGGCAGTCACGAATTGGGCTCGCTCACGTCGGCACTGATTGCTTGTGGCTATCTCCCCTCACACATTCGTGCCCTGATCGAAGATGCCATCCTGTCTCAATCGTGGGTACAAGGTAGTATTGTGAGGATCAGTTGGAGTTACGGTCTTAAATTCGAAGGAAGTCATATCTACCTTGTACAACGCGCGCTTTCTGAAGAAGATCAAAACTTATTGAAACGAAGCCTACGGAGAGACAGACAACCATCTAAACCCATTAGGCGCTCTTCAGAACCCCGAGGCGACCTAGCTGCAGTCGAGGACGAGGACTCACCTGACGAGGTCTCGGCAGTTAACCCAGAGACGTCATATGCAACTCGTGCAGATACGCAAGACGTTGCCAGGTTCGTTTTAGAGGCCGCAGGAGAGGGTGTATCAAATGCGGAGCGCATCCTTAATCGAGTCCGCACTGGCCTCAGAGCAGCAACCCACGCCGCACAACGTCATGAAATGGCGATCAGGTGGTTCACATCAGAGCGCTCCGAAGTCCCTGCAGCCAATGTGACAGAAAGCGAAGAAACCACTGACTTGAATGATGCGTTGGCGGAGGAATTAGTATTTGCGTTTGCGGTGGATCCTCAACCGGAGAACGACGAGAAGCTGGATGAGGAATCCAAGGCTTGTAAAATCAGGCCTCGCTTATCACCCTTCTCTCCCTCTTCACTCGATGCGTCAAAGTCCTCTGCGATCCCAGAGGAATTTGGCGCATCGGGCCAGTTGGGCTCGCCGGCTGGCGAACCCAACTCCATTCGCTCCCCTCTCTTCACCCAACTAGGACGATCTGTGCCAACAGCGCCTATCGGAACGTACATTCCCTTGGTTCGACCTGGTAGCAAACTCTATCAAACCTCATTAAAGTCTGTCGATAGAGTTACGCTCCAAAGCTTCCAAGACCACATGAGAAGCATCTCAGAAGCTCAGAAAGCGCGTAATGAGTTGATCATTCTACCAAACGATCCAAGACACAAAGAGTTCCAAGTTGTGTCCCTTGCCTCGCCCTTCTTGTCAACAAATGCGAAGGGCAAGTCGGATGTGCCAATGCAGGTTTCAACTCTAGCAATCATAGCTCGTAACGTTTCCAGCGTGCCTCATAATGGTGTTGGCGTCAGAAGCCTTGTATCACCAACTGAGCCCACAGTAAGCCATGAGCAAGGCCCTGATTTTACGGGCCCGATGTACTGGGACGCTGGTCGCAATGAACTTGTGCTCATGTACGTCTTCCAGCCAAATCTTGCGACATCCGTTCCACCTTCGAACTCCCCATGGAGTGGTGCTTTCTACAATGAGCGCGTTAGCTCCGGGTTGACCGAAGCAGTAACCCCAAGGGTGAAGCTCGTGTCGTATGTGCTGAACCCTGAATGCTTATTCCCCATTAGACCATCATCCAGGATCAGCGAGGTGACGGATGCGGACCATGCAAGCGGCAAAGTGTATGAGCGAGTTCGGGCATTGGTGTATTCCGACTGGGAGGAGAGCAGAGTCTCAGAATTGCGGGCAACTTTGGGAGCATATCCCGATTGCTTCCTGCGCCCCAAGCGGCACCCTCAACACCATGATATCACTACTCCCTCGCAACTTTCTCTCCGCGACGACGTGGATACTTGGATCTTCGCAATTCCGCCTCGCAGCGCTGCGTTGGCGCTTCTTCCCATCAGATCGATGTCTCTCGCTCTGCCATCGGCTACAGCCTTAGCTGCCTCTCATTCCATTGTGTGGAATGAACGTTTTGCATCCTGGCTCCCAGCTCATATTGCGCTAACAGCTCATATAGTTTCTTTGCTCGAGGGACTGACTGAGACACTGAGCAAGTACAATACCCGAGAGCACCATGTTCGCCTTTCCGGCGGCTCATCCCTCGACCCGACCCCGTCAGAGCAGACCAAGGACGGAAAGGAACCCAAGGGTGTTCAGGAGGGTGCTGCTGGTGAGTCAAAGGAAAAGACACAAGAACAGAAGCAATTCGATACTTCTCTGCAAGCATTACTCGCCGATACCGAGAGCAAGCGTGAAGCAACCTTGAGCGTGGCTACTTCTATTCTGCGTAATATTCTTTCATTGAGTTCGCGCGGGTTTGTAGCAGGGTACGATGTGGTTCTTCCATCACCCTTTGCACTACAACGAGCCTTATACGAGAAGCAAACGCTCGCTCAGACTCCACATGGTGGGCTCGGTTTGTTTGCCAAGATCGGAGAAGTCGGGCAACACAGACTATCCAAGGCTACGCTCTCTCAGCTATTCTCTCTGATCAAGCTTGAGAGTTCGGATAGGGAATTGGGGTCTTTGCTTGAACAGATCAAAAAAATCACAACACCTGAAATCAACAGAGAGACGACCAGAAAACAACTCGAATTATCGACCTTAAATGAGCTCGGCAACGTCTTGGCAACACTTACTCGTGTCGTAGGAACTGGGGCCTTGGGTGTCGCTTGCAGCGTGTGTGGTAGCCATGCCGCGCTTTATAGTGGTTCCTATGAGGATAAGGATTCATTACAACGGGCTGCTACTCGAGTTGCTAGAGAGTCCCGCGAGACCTTTGGTAATGGACGATATGAAGACATCAAGAAGGCATTGCAGGGATCGCGGGATGCCTTGGAACAAGTGTTCGAGAGCATTTTGAATCCAGAGTCGTCATCGATGTCTGGAAATGCGGCTCAACCGGATACCGCCGCAATAGTTGCTGCCACGGTTGCGTACTGCGAGCGTGAGCCTCTCTCATTGGTCGATGCTCCATGGCAATTCGATCCTGAGCAGCTCTTACGACAAACTGTACCTGAACCCACGGGAGTCCGTGGGAAGCTGAAGCTTTATTACTCAAAATTACGTATGCCTCCCAAAGATCTTGGTACCTCAGATCGTTTGCGACTAGAAGGAGCTGAAGACGTATTGAATCGCCTGAACACGGTGCTGTCAGAGCTAATCAATTCAATAGCAGGATTCATTACCACACCCGTTACTTCACTGCCGAATCATGCGCCTCCGGCCTCTACGCCAGTTATTTGCGAAACTTGCAGAGCAAGTGGAAACTGGGGTGCCTTGCCGTTGACATCCACCATACCCGCTCTCTTTGATCGCAGTGAATTACTTACAGCATATGAACATGGTGAGCAGCAGGATAACCAAGCACTGCGTCACTTACTAAGGAAGACCGCTGCTCATGTATCGAAGATCATTAGTCCCCCAGGAGGCCAAGACCAAAATGAGTCGGGTGGCTATCACCTAGCGTATCAGGGGCACTCGCCCTTACGCGAGGTAGTTCAAGTAGACGCAGATGAGCTCACTTTAAACCTCCTTCGCTTCGCCGTCGTAGCACGAAGTGATACGAAGTTTCTGCACCAGGTCTATTCGCGCACACTAGGTAACTCGATTGCCAGCTACATCGACTGGCGTGACAGAACTCTTGTCATAATTTCCCGACCACTGGAAGGCACCGCTGATCCTGATGCACAATTCCACCCTAAGACTGCTGGTCGGGTAATCGAACCGCCAGCCTTTGATATGCCCACGTTCGTCCCAACCAGTGCTAACTCTAATTTGCGAGAAGAGAGCCGTAAGGCTTCACAGTTCGGAGCACTGGTTTCCGAGACACCAGGCCCATCTTCGGGTGGGATGACCGAGAATAGCCTAGGCACGGTGTACGGAGGCTTGCCTATGACGATCAGTCCCACTTCAACCCCACGAGGTGTCACACTTTTGACGTTTTCGCTTGACACCGGTGAGCTGCTTGCCGCACCCAAGGTGCTGACCGCAGCCGAGGCGCTGGCATTTGTTGCTGAACTCAACTCACCACGCCTGCAGTTCCCCTCGCACATCAGCTCGAAAGTTTCTGAAGTTACTGTTACCTCGTTGCTAGGCAAACACCTCGATGACCCGTTTGCCGGCGTAGGGGCTGAAACTGGAAAAGATGTTCACGACGAATTGCAGCCACAGAGACATTCGGACATGACTGAAGCTGCTATGCCTTTAACCTCTCCTTATACAGACTTCTCATTGGACGGACGCTCGCTGAGTGGTCAGGCATATGTTTACGCCTTGGGTACATCGGGTGGCTTCTTTGAGAAATGGAGCCTCACCTCGAAGTTTTTGCCATTGCTTCGAGGATTGACTCGCGATACTCGATCAGCGCCTGTGATTCCCTTCCCCAACTACACTGCTGAATTCATGGCACAGATCTGGGCTAACCACGGGCCTGGAAAACTGTCCGAACGGCTCGTTTGTATTGCGTCTCGGCAGACAGAGACAGACTCCATCCAAGTCGCTGGCCCAAGGGACATCTCTGAAGATGACGTCCAATCATCCAGTGAAGTAGTCGAGAAACCCCTCGAAGAGGAACTGCCCGCAATAGATACCAAGGAGACAATTCTACAACTGGCGCATATTGAGGCACAACTGATTCCCACCGCCTCAGCAGTATCCGCCCTCTTAGCGTCGTTAACTGGTGTTGAAACAGGACTTCTACTTCAATCGACGTTTGCCCGTCTTGTAGCGCTCCTTCCTGTTGTTTTCCCCTCTGAACTTGTTTCTGCGCCATATTTGGCCTTGTCGGAATCAGGCATAAGCACGAGTGTCACTCGAGGACGCGAGATCATGCTTCCAGTGCAAAGGAACCTGCTCGCACTAATCTACACCTATGCCCGACGTATATCGATCGAAACCCAACATGATGCACGAGGTGCAAGTTCCGCGCTAAGTACGGGTCAAGAGGAGCACGGGCTAGAGCTAAGACGGACAACGGAGTTGGTCGAGCTAGCAGCGGTTGAGGTGGCCGATTCGGCTGACGCTCGACTTTCCTCTAGGTACCCCAGTCTGCTAGAAGCGTCAGGTCAGGGCAATACTGACCATACGATTAAGGTACCGTTTGAAGACTCCACGTTCGATCGTATGTTTACATCGTGGCGACCTCTTGCTCGCGAATGGGGCAAAGAACAAGAGGACGCTATTGTTCCACATGCACCTACTTTTTCAGACGTGCAGACAACTGTAGTTCTCACGACCGCTTTCCAGCGTGCTCTACACTCGCTGCGCAACTTTCTGGAGGCTTCCCTATACCATCCACAAGTCAAGCCTCCATTCAGTACGCCGAAAGGTGCCCAATCTTCTGAGTCTGCGGAAGGACAAAGTCCCGATCAATTTGCAGGCCTGATTTTCCTCCACCCATCTTTACTTCAGATTACCCGGATACTCTTTGTGGATACGTTTGAGCTGTTATACCCGTCTTGGAGCCAGAGACTTCAGGTTATCCTCTCCCTATTCAAAGCATCTGCACCCATTCTTACGACTTACACTCAGCTAACGCAGCGGAAACAGCCAGAGACGAAACATCCCGCGTCCGCAGATCAGGACAGCAGTGTGTCTGAAAATCCAGCCAACCTTGCATTGTCAGACAATGAGCTAGCTTTGGAGGTGCTGATGGGACGCCTTCCTACGTCATCTGTTATAAGTCTCAATGATAATCCGGAGTTGGGCGCAAAATTGAGCCTAACCATCCTCGCTGCGAATGTCATGCGTGAGAAGGTTTCGCCGCCAGGCTCGTATGGGGCGACTCTTTTACTGGCCTCTCTGGGAGACCGCTTAACTTCAATGCTAATAGGAGACGGGCCCTCGAATCAAACACGGTTTTCACAACTGGAATGCGTCCTCCCTGTTAGCGGAGCAGCAGCGCAGCTTAGCTCCCCATTACCAACCGAGGAGGTTATCCGATATCGACCTTCCGCTCCAACCCTGAGCGCGATCCAAAGAGCCAATCAACTCTATGAAAGAGATGCGCTACCTCCTACAAGCTTCCTTGAGAGTATCTCCAATACGAGGTCATTCATTAAAGAAACTCGACGGGCGGGTCTGGGTGACCGGCTTGACGCACTGTTCATTGATGTACCGCCGTCCTGGACGCCACCATCCTTGTTCACACGCATCCCTAGTGAGGTCTTGGCCGCTGCTCAAAAGGTTGGATTTTGGGCCGGAGTGCCTTTAGTACTGATGTTCGAGCGAAGCATGCTGGCGGGCCATGCAGTCAATCCACTTTCAAATGCAACTAAGGACTTGCTCCTTGCGCTGTGCTCATATATGCGTACGGACACCGCACCTTTCCTTTCACCTGCGTCCACTGTGCAGTCGTCGGCCGTGAACCGAAGCCATCAAGCAGGATCAACATCGCTTGCTGGCAGCAGTGCAGCGAACACAAAGTCAGGCGTGCCGATTACCGTGCTTCTTCCACTAGCGCCACGACCACCTCGCCGCCATCGGATGGCCAAAGAATTGACCACTTCTGTCGCCGCTCGTTTCGCTACATTATTTATGCGACAGCTGTTAGCTGCGAGTGTCGAAACACCTGCCATCTTCTTAGTCCCAACGGAGGCTGTTCTCAGAACAAGAACTCTGAAAAAGAACCCAAGTTCACAAGCCACAGGTTCCGAAAAGAAACGTATGCGGGTTCCCATCAGCACCCAGAGAGAACGCGCTTCACAGCTTGAGGTCTTGCATTTTAACCGGTTTGAAGCGCACATAGGTCTCCCCGGTGAAGGACTAGAGGGTGAGCTTTCCGAAAGTGATGATCCCGATTCATATGAGGCGGATGCGCTGACGACATCGAATACCGATGTCTTCAATGCATCCAGCCCTTTGTCGGACGGCTCGCTTCCTGCAATTCCACGTGACGATGCGGAGGTTGAAGCGCACCTCTCTGAGCAGCTGCGGGAAGAATCAGAGTCTCTTGATGATGCTGAGTATCCTTTAGAAGACATCTTTGCTCTCGCTTCTGCACGAACACCTACTTCTGCCTTCGAAAGGATTGCAAATCGCATCCGGCGTAGCCTCCTCCCAAGATTCACACTGACTTCTTCGGAAGCGGCACGTCTCATCTTAACATCCGCCATTGAACAAGACGTGCTGACTCCGCTTGCGCCATCGAAGTCTTTGCTTGACATCTCCCCTTACGAGCTCGCGGGGGTTACCATTGAACTATCGAGAGACGCTTCAGCGCGACGGAGCCAGAGGCGCTCCAAAAAGGTAAAGCGAGCGTCACAGGTGACATCCAATGTGTCAACTGCTGATTGCCAGGCGCGAACCCTTCCTGGAGAGGAGAGGAGACCAGATACCGATGGTAGCGCTGAGGCTGAAGCGAGCGCTGAAAGCGATTCAGGATTCGAGTCCGATGTTGAATCTGAATCCACGGTAGAGTTAGCATCGTCAGCCCCAACCGCAGCAGGAAACGTACGGATGAATCAGCCTTCTGACCAAGGCACCCGTTCAAGAATTGTCAGCAAACAAGAAGGCGCCGACATCTTGCTTGCATTAGCAGGTTTCTTTGACGCCTACGGTACAATTCCAATGAATGTTCCAATATCGCTCCTAATGCAACGACAGATGCGGTCAGAGTTTAGACCGAAGGCCCTGATCCCAATTTCACCATTTTCAAATCTTTCCTCTGAGGAGTCCCATGACCAGATTGAGTGTAGGTCGCATCAAAAACAGCTTAGCGCCGCGGAACTAGCTCAAACTATTGTTCGTGCAATGGAGGCACCTATAACTACATTTAGTTTTGCTGCGCTGCGCTCATACGCTGCTGACACGCAGCAATCTTCCGGAAGCTCACTCGTCGGAACCACGGCTGGAGGCCCCTTCATCCTTCCTACAACCCTGCCAGCTTCGGATCCTGCGCTTACAGCGCATCAATTGCGCCAACCCGTGGAATTCCACGTTAACGACGAAGTCCTCGTGAAGTGGAGCGATTCGGCTTTTTATCCGGGCGTTATTAAAGCTTTGAATGCAGATGGGACGTATGCGGTACTTTTTAGTGACGGAGATTCAGACAATCGGGTTAATTCGGAATCTATATATTCCCTTCACTGGGCAATCCGCACGGTACTTCACCAAAAGTCTCACTCAGTTGGTTTCAAAATTAACGAATATCGTACCCCTCTCCCTCCGGCGCTTCCGTTCGAGACCGCACTCACTAGCGGACAAAATGGGCTACTTCTTACAGGAGACGATGTATTGTTCTTGGCAGGGATTGGTCACTTGGCCGCACTGGGGTTTTTCAATCCGGAGGAGCAGAAGTCTGGATCACATACTCGGCTCCATAAGGGCCGCAAAGAAGCGGAGCGAGAGCGAAGCCCAACAGAATACCGAATCCGACGACTGAGTTACCTACTGGACAGATACTTAAAGAACCAGTCGTATGTTGGATACGACTATTCTGCCACTCAGATTGCACGTCATAGAGCACGAGCCGTTCGCCTCGCCGGAATGCTATCAGTTTTGGCGCTCTCCCATATTGCTTCGATTTTTGCTCTGGTTGCTAAAGCAAGCGAAGCTAGACTTGCGGAGGCCGATGCCATGAAGGCATCAGCCGACGTTCAGCGTGATGCATCTACGCTAGCGAGGGCACACCTTCAAACTATCAAGAAGGGTATAGCTGAGACACCACTCGATGTGAGTAGACAGTTCCCTTCTCCGTTCCTACCCGCAGCAGATGCTCGTACAACAGCAGCTGATAGTACGGCTACCAAAGAAAGATCTTTGAGCCACGCTAAGAGCATGCAGGCTTTGTCGACGCAAATACGCCTTGCCAGTCATGTTGAGGACGTTGTTGTGCTCTTTGGTGAACTTCAAAGAACCGGTGTCCTGGACTTTGCTGGTATCGCGTCATCTTTCGTTCTAGGCTGTTTCGAGGAAATAAGCACCAAGAGTGGCCCAAATGAGAAGGCGCAACAAAATCAACCGCTTCAGCAGCATCTTCCGATCAGCACCATTATCAATATGATCAAAGTTTTCGTGTCTCTCTTAGTCTCCGCGCCAACTATTATGCTTCCATTCCGAAATTTCTTGGAGTCCGACCTGTCCGATGATACTTACTCCTCGTCGTTCTCGTTCTCGAACCCCATGGATTTGTCAGCTGTCACTCTGCCACTCATAGCTCCTGAACTTGCGCTTCGCTCCGCCGCATCAACAGCGTTTAGTAGCGGAATTGCGCTGGCGTCCGCAACTCCGTTCGAGGTTACACTTGTAGGAGCCAAGCGAAATGGACTGTATCCCATGCTTCAGGTCGCTGCAACTGATGGGCAGCGGTCTATCGAGAAGCAATCGGGTATCTATACCAATCCAACACTTGTTTCAGGCGAGGCTGTCTACTTACCGCAGAACCAGATGACAGCTATTCGTTCTGCCACTCCGATAGCCACCATTTCCAAGGGAAGAATTCCTAGGCTACTAATTGGTTGGGATTGGAGTGTGACAGAGCAAACTGCTAATGAGTTGCAAGCCGCGTCAAATGCATACGCCTTAGCATCCTATGAGGTTCTGCGTCTATTGCAGCGTGTCGCACTCCCCCTCCAACCTGCATTAGCCCGACTCTGCCAGTGCATTTACTATGATGGCTTAGCTTCCACCTCAAGCCGAGTGGCGGCTAACCAGAAGTACTTCAGTCTTTCCGAGGACTTCGAAAGTACCAGCGATACCCACCTGCAACACCTGCAACGTGAGACTACTGAAGCTCAGCCAGGTGCATCATTGAGCCCTCCTGAAGTTTCGCAAGAAGCTCTGGCCTCCGAAGAGGTTTATTCGAGGAGAACAACCCCTGCTGAAGTTGCTGCCAACGAAGGCCAACCATCGTCGGCAACTTTCTATGACATACCCCTTGACAGGCTTGTAGACTCTGATGAGCATGTATACGAGGTACTTATCGGTTCAAGGACCTCCCAAGCTAACCAATTGCTAAAAGCTCACCAGGTGACCGCCTTAGAGGGCTCAGTCACAGAGCCGTTGGTGGCAGATTTGGGCCGAACTCTACCCTTACTTAATGCCGTAATGCCTAAGAGTCCCTTAACTAGGCCGCTGTCGAAGGATCTTTCGTGGATAATGAAGCGGTTGAAGCAAGTACCTGCTGATAAGACGAATCATTCATCAATAGCTCCGGTTGTACAGCGCCTGAAGCTCACTTTAACGTTGTTAGAGAGACGCAAGTCCATGCAGAAGGCTCGGGATTACAGCAGTATTGGGGCTGAGCTGGATGGACACAACGACCCTGGACTGTTGGAACCGCTCCCATCCCCAAGTGAGTCCGGCGCAAAAGATGATAGTTCTAGTCTGGCTCGCCTAGCTGCTCACTCAGAACTGGAAGCAGAGCAACTCTTCGCGTTTGAATCCGTGCTTGTAAGGTATCATGCGATTTTCCTAGAAGACTTTGTGCGAAGCCCGTTCTGTACGCGTTTACGGGATTTATTCACTGCTCTGGGCAGAGCAACCTCGTTGCAATCCTCGGCAGATTCGTCAAATCGCCCTATTTTAGGATCGCCTGCTAGTTTGGCTCCGGTGCATCTTTTCTCTGCGCTTTTCTCGCACTGTCTTGGTGAGCTTGGTGGAGGTGCAAGACAGTTCGAAGCTGTTTATGCACCTGCCGCAGCTGTCGAGCGCGCCTTTGCCGCTGCAATGCTCAAGCATCTAGAGCCAGCTATTCTCACACAGGTAGCTGCTGATCAGCAGGTGAACCAAGTGTCGTCAGCCCAGAGCAAATGCGGGAATACTTTAGCGTCATGGATTATTCCACGAAGTTTGCTCGAGCTTGCCGTGATGTATGCTCACTCTGTTGACATTCAACTGCTCATTGCCCGCCATCTTGCGACTAACGTGAGACTCATCAGCCATCCAGATTTGCCTCCGTGGTTTGCAACCATCGTGCGCGAAGTTTTCAGATGTATTCGTGCACCCCTAATAGCCCTGCTTCAGGCAGACAGCCTTCTTATGCTGAATGCAGCGCGGAAGGCTCAGCTTGAGAAACGTAGGGCATGTTTTGCACGTATTTGTCACGCACTCTCCATTAAGCTCACACAAGACACGCTTGAAAAACAATTTTCCGCGATGCCCTCAGAAGAAAATGCTGGTGAGGACGTGCATCCGTCTGAGCATCCTCTCTCTACTTTATTGAACCAAGCGATTATTGCTGTCCGCAGCAGGAGTAACAGCGTACGTCCGCCCGAGACAGCCGAGACTTCCCAAAGCACAAGCTCAGCAGCTGCAACGTCTACTGCTGCCGATGCGACAGGGCTCTCTGCTTCGATCAAACACGAACTGCAAGCATGTGGTGTTGCACCCTCTGACAGCGAAGAGGATGCAGATCAGTGCTCCGCACCCACCTTCCATGCAGAAAATCCGGTAGATGACAGCGGCCATAGGCCTCATATTTTGGGCGATTTGCCCGCGCTTCCCGCGCCCGAGTTCAAAAGAAAAATCGAAGTGCAGCGTCCTGAGGATGAATTCTCACAGCTTTGTCATTCTATGCCAGCGGAAGCAGCGGACCTGTATCAGTCATTGTTGGACAAGGTGTCGCGGTCAGTTGAGGCTGTCGCCTCAGCAAGTACCGGTGCGGTACCGATTACCCTGAATTCAGATGTGCTCGTACCATTTGCCCGAATTGCCCTCATTTGCCTGAAGTCATGTGCTACGTATGCGCCATTGTTCCCACGAAGCGTTTCCGACTACATCACGTCTCGATCCACCTTCGAGAATACCGCGGATGAGAATCATGATCAGTCAACGTCCGATCCCTGGAATGATGAACCTAATGTCGGATATACGATCTCCCAGCCCCTACGCAGGTTCCTGGCGAAGTGGAGAGATCGTGCCTTATTTGTTGTTCGAGGATTCGTTAATGCTGATCACCCTCCAAAGCCAGGTGTTGTCTTTGAAGAGTTTACGAACGAATTTTACAGCAAGCTGGCCCAGGGACCAACCTTCTCTAATGTCGACTCTGATGTAGGGGAACAACCTCCTACACATAGTGGAGTCTCTCTAAGCCTTGACGAAGATTCGGAGGAACTTGAGGAAGAGGGATCACCCCCTGTTATTCCTTTCGTCAGAGCGACATCGCTTGTAACGTCCCCATCAGGCGACGGTCCAAATCGCAGCGAGCAGGAATCAGTCCCGGGGGCGAAGCGAGTTGCGTCTTCCGAAGGCCAAGATGGTCAGTCGCAATTCTTGCCGGAGGCGACCGACCAAGCGACCGCACCTTCCTCACGAGAGATACCACGACCTGCCATGCAAGCAGGTCAGCCATCCCCAACAATCGCTTTGGGACTAGACGCTCCATCTTCTCGCCTGGAAAATGTTGCCAGATTAGTGAATCCATACGCTTTCCTGTGGTCATTAACCAGGGTCACCATCTCTGGCGCAGAGACTGAAGTACAGGTTGCTCATTCAATCTATAGACTACTCCCTTCACAACCTAGCTCAACCAACGGTGCCACTGAGGCTCGCGCGGTTGCTGCTCAGAGTACCCTAGACCCTGCATGGCATTTAAGAAGTACAAGCTGGCAAGATTCAAGAACATTTGGCCTTGTGAGATCAGCCCTTGCCATCCAGCCTCGTGGTGCGGCTTATTCAGCCCTTCAAAAACTAGTTGAGTCCATCACAGCGTCAGCCGATCCTCGTGCCGACCTTCTCACAGTGCTCGAAAGAGTAAGCCCACTCACACTTGCTAAAGCCTTGCTGGTTGAGCTCAGATACGAACTAGATCACAAGCTCGCAGATCTAGGTACTGCTGAGGCTGAGTACGAGGAGTTGGCTTTGGCAGTTTCGATGTCGACTGCTGCTATTGATGCGGGCATGCAACACTTTAACCGCCCCAATTCAACGCGCGCGCTCTTCCACGGTTTCAGGCTGAGTGGCATGAATATCGCCTGGCTTAGGGATTTCGTATTGCTTCCTCACTCCATTGAGCCGGCGCAGATCACAGAGTCTCTCTTGCGACTGGTTGGAACATCGCTTGGCCGGCTGGGCTTGATACAAACCCTGAACACACACCTCTCCAGATCCCCTCGCGTCGCACAGATCGTGCTGGAGACGGTATTCCCAATTATTTGGAGCGTTGTCTGTAGAACGCCTAGGCAATCTTTCCTTCGCCCAGCTTCTTGTAGCCTGATTATGGGGGATGCCGGGACCTCGTCTGGCAGCCTGGCAAACATTGTGGGTGCGTCAGGAGAACTTCAAATGCAGATGCGCCTGGTGCAGTTGGCCGATGCGGCCACCTCGTTAGCATCTCAGCAAGGGATTAGTGGAAGTGCGCTAACGGCATTAACGGCTCCGATTGTAGGACTTGTCAAGAACGCGCAGCTACCCAACTTCGACAGTGCCGTCATGATTGGAGGCCAGGCTGTCGATCGAGCTTTGATTGCACCCTTTTCGGAATTAATAACCCGTCTATCACAGCTTATTCGTCTCAATCTTGAAGTGCACATTGCCGCGAGCCAAGCGTGGAAAGATGCTTTCGAGATTCTGGACAGGATGGTCGGCCAGATAGTTTCGAGATTCCTTGGGCGAGTGCTCCGAGTCCGGAACGCTGCCACTCTCTTAGCCATCGCGTGCATGAGCTTGCAGGGTGGCTTTGACTTCATTGGCGAAAGCCCAGCTGATGACAAAAATCGCTCAAGAGCGAAGTCAAAGCTACGGCTCTTAAGCAAGATCGCCCGGGTTCGACCTCACAAACTCCTGGAAGCGTGCTTGAATGAGCCTCTATCTCCCCAGCTCCAACTTGAAATGCGGAGATATATTAGCACGCACGGCAGAAGTCCCTTCGCTGTGCCTTCAGCGATCTCCGCCACTGAGGGACAGCAACATCCTGGACCGGAAAGGTCACTATGGGAGGCGTGGAACGAAAGTCTTCAGGATGATCCTAGTGCAGGTATCTTCACGCCCGCACTGGAATGGTTGCTCTCTGAAGAGCACTCTCGCCGAACCGCATACAATGCGATTTCCAGTCTGAGTGATATTGTCGCTGATGCCTTGTGTCGGCAGGTCGTACCATCTTCTCGTGCAACCCGCAGTGTTGCCTCAGCACCCGCTTCGGAAGGCACCCAATGGGAACAGTCCCTGCTTGGCCGTGCTACGAGACTGCGCAACATGCTACTCGATGGTGAGGGCCTTGGGTCGATTACCACAGGAGAATACCTAGCGGTTATGTTGAAGGAACTTGCGATACAGGGCGCACGCTTCGTCAGTAGCGAGTGTTACATTAGAGTGCTGCTCCATTGCTATACGCACCAACTTGGAGACCTTGAGATCGTAGCTGGTCTCTCGATCGAAACTGCCTTGCAATCGTTGCCGCATTTTTCACTCGATGCCCGGCGAAGGGAACTCCTAAGAAGTCTGGTGCCGATAGATCCGAATGCACCTCTTCGAGTCATTTTCCGCATGGCACACACGACGATTCGGCTCGTTGAAGAATTCTGGGAACCAACTGCATTCGAAATTGAGCATTGTATCAACATGTTCTATAAGCAGTATAGGGAAGTCTCTGCACCTCTACCATCAGGTTTCGTGAGTCAGGATTACGCCGCAAAGAGTATCAAGGCTCTCTGCGACACCAACATCCGTTGCCGGACTGCCTCCCCGAGAGACGGATCATTGCCTCTTTGGCCGATTTATACCATCACAGCTCGCGAGGCTGCCATCGATGTTCAGGCGCACCTCTTCTCCCAAGACATTCTTGGCCTTATTCGTACGCAGATAGGTGCAGTAGATGATTACGTTGACGTTGTTGTCCGTCTTCCCTTTTACCATGAGCTACGCAAGGCGGCAAGAGTCTCAACCCAATATATTGACACTCTCTACTCATGGGTGATACTCGTGCGAATGTCCCAGCTCGCAGCACGTGAAAACTCTGTCAACATGACTCTAGGCAGTAATGCCAAACATAGCGGCCCACAACCAGTCACGCCCGACACTCCTAGCGAAGGTCAGTCACTACAACACAGCATTGATACATCTGTCTTGGAGCGACTCCGAGGTTGTTTCATAGAGGCGTTATCGTCAATCGCTACAGTTCAATTATGGCCCTTCGGCCCTACATCTCCTAGAAGCGTAGCCAAGCTGAGACTGTTGTCGAGTGACGTACCTTCGTCGAAACGCCGCGTGGCCTATGCACTGACGCCGCTTTGTATGTGGGATAATGTCCCCAACTTACCTCGACGGTTGACTGGAGTGACCTTAGGTCCTGAAATCACTCTAACATACTTGCTGGAGATGTATAATGAACCCTCATATCTATCCAAGCGCGTTCCTAAGGTGTTGATTCCGTGGCTGCCCGTGTTGTTAGGTCGTTCCAAATCATTGAACAAGCTTTTAATGAATCTTACTGGCGACAAATCCGAGTTAACCGGCCCTGATGAATTCAAATCGGACGTGTGGCTCTTACAGGAGGTGCCTAAGCGTAAAGCTGGGTCCCCCCTGGGTGCCTCAAGCCTGTTCCTATTCCTCAATCAAGTGCAGCTCTTCTCGACAGCGGCGAAGCATGCTGCGGGCATATTCGTTAACGTGGCAGGAAACCAAGCCAGCTCGACACTAGCCGCAGCTGCCACTGCCTCGCGTGTAGTAATCGCGAAGCATATCGTCATGATTGCTCAATCCATTGCTCAGGCATCAAGTAAAGTAGCGGCTAAGAAAGCCGGAGCGGGGCTTACTACAGGTGAAGAGGCTAACAAGTCTACCGAAATCGTCCCGGCAGAAGTATCAGAAATGAAAAAGCCTCTCTCAGGCTTGCGTCGGCCGAGTCTCGAAATCCCTGAGGATTTGGGCCAAGGGGAAGTGCTTGACACGACATCAATCGAGGACGTTACAGATATCGGTTCAGACACAGGTGACGAAGAGCCAAGCCTTTCTGACTTCTCTGTCCACATTGTTTCAGAACCAGGACTATCACACTTTGCAGCACCTCGGGCAGATGCGTCCCCGCTGGCCACTCCACACTACGGCAAGCCGACCTTGGAGGCATTGGCAGCTGCACCATTTGGTGGTCTGTTCAACTTCGGTGACCAAGGACTAAATGATTTAGACCAAGCTCCAGATCATGGCCTCGAGGCGAGTGCGCAGCAATATCATGATCAGTACGTGCTGCAGCTGCTAAGTCATATACCTCACAGTGTTTGGATGACTCTCGGCTACACACCTGCTATCGATCCAACGACTGGGAAGCCATACTTCGCCCCGATAAAGGAGGGTGAAATGCCCTTCTGCGTTCGCCCACAATTGCAGCTAAGAAGCTTCTCCGGACCTCAGATGTCGCCTGCGGATCTCGATCGAGTTGGTTGGGAAGATGGCCGAAGTCAGACTCTTGATCAGCCTTTGGCTTCACCCAGCAACACCGTGCCATTTAGTCCCTATCCCCTTCTTAGATCTCCTGGGTTCTCGACTTCGACGGATTCCACTCCCCTTTACCTCGATGAGCCCACCTTTTCTATGCGCATTCTCTCCATCTCCCCAACCTACTCCCATGGAATTCCGCCAAAGGAAGTTTTCTTCTTTACACATTCTGCGGGGGCCGAACGTACACCAAGAGAGGTTCGTGATGCAGCGCCAGTATGTTGGAGCCCACGCCTATCTCAGTTAGCGCCTACGACTGCAGCGTCCTCAACCACATCCTCAGGAAACGAGGAAGCAGTGGCTCCACCAGGATCTTCAATTTTCTTCCACCACTCTCATAACACCTTACCACAGCTCCATCAGCATCCTTTATTTTACACTCTGGCGCGTGATGTTGCTCAGAGTGAGCTGTCAGAGGAAGCTGAAGGTACAGCTCCCCAGAGATCATCTCGGGCGTCACCGGCATACTGGCTTGCTGTACCAGCCGTTTTGTATCGCGTGCTACAAAGCCAACGAGCTGGAATCCAGATGCATCCCTTCTTCACGACATGCTCGCATTACTATAGATCAAGCCGCTTGCTTCCCAGCTTAATCACAATGAACACTCGCATTCAGCAGCTAAGATCGCTCACAAAGCAGAGCACACGTGCGAAGCCGGAAGCCGGACCTAGTTCACTCGTGATACACCTCATATCGTTCGTGCTTCATATCCGTCAGAACCTTATGAAGTTGAAGGAGCTTGCTGCAAATATCGTTGCATGCGCTGACTCTCAGTCGCAAGTCGCGCGATGTCTCCGCATATTGACAGTGCTCCCGGTGCCATCGAGCTTGTACCTTGAAAAGAGTGGTAGGACACAGGTAATGAAGTCCGACACTACTTCACCGCTCAGTTCTGAGCTCGATAATGAGGTTGAAATTCTGAGTGGTCATCTACCTGCCCCTGGTAACGGCTCCAATGAGAGTGAGTCGGCCGGGACGACATCAGAGCCACTTTCCCGTGACACTGCAGATTCCACGCATTCAGAGCCCGAAAGTTCCTCTCTACTCCTATCTATGGCATATCGTGCTTTATTATGCGAAACTTCTATCTTGATTCGGAATGCAACGCATACCTTTACAGCGCAAGCCTTGTCGGGAGTGTGGAAGTCATCCACTCCGGCGACTCAGGCCAAGTTGCCTAAGCCATCTGGTAATGCGACGTTTGTGGCTGCCGTTATGGTATGGTTACTACGCGTTCTGAGGTCAGGAATATCTTCCGCGCTTCCTGCGAGCGGTAGCGGATTATGGCACGTCTTATATGGTGCCATCGATTCTGGAGCCTACGCTGGGGCCGGGCAGCGTCCATCAGATTTATCCAGAGCTGCAACCCCAATGAGATCTGTGGGAGCCCACACCCAACCAGCACTTGTACCTAATCCTCGGACTCATGCTGTCCAGACTCCAGCGCCCACGCTGACGAGTAGCGTTTTCGATTTTGAGTTGCCCCTTCCCGGTTCTGTGCGTATCTGCACTCCGTCTCCTTCGTCAGGACCCGGAACCGCAGCTATATCTGAACACGGCCCAAGTGGGACTAACGTGGAGGGTGTGGCAGCAAGACTCCTCAATGATAGGGAGATTGATGACTACTTGGTTCCCCCCGCACTTCAACTCGATCTAGCAGTCCTGTTAATAAGGTTGCTTCCAAGTTGCTTCCCTGTTTTTGCTCTCGCAGCTGCCGTTTTTGACGAGCCTGCCAGCGACACGACACAGACCAAACCGCCCGTGGGATCTCTAGGAGCACAGCATGCCTTCACCCCACGCGCAAGGTCTGGTTTGACCCCACCCCCCATGGTCATCAACCTACCGCGCGAACTGCTGGCGTTGCAAGGAGAGCTCCAATCAGAGGCGGCCATTTTTGAGAAGGCCATCCTTCGAGACTGCGAAGATGGATACATCAAGACGCCATATCCTCAATCCATCCTCAAGACTAATGAGACCTTTGTGACAACAAGTCGAGCGTGGAGCTATTTATCAGATAGCGACGAATTTTCCCTCGTAAGTGTTCGCGAGAGGCTCTCCCAGATGTTTGTCGAGTTCCTTCGCTCATTCTATGCTCATTCTGTTCATGAGAGTAAGCCGCGGTCCAAATCGCTTGAGGAACAGTACCAAGCCTGGCGCCGCGTGTTGCTTGAGGAAATGTTGGTCCGAACGTACTCCCTTCCACATGTTCTACATGAGACAGTAGACATAGTGAACGTCCTGAGGCAGCATCAAAATGAAGTTGTGAATTCAGCCACCCTCGCCGGCCTTTCATCGGCTGGCATGCACGAGGACACCGGACAAGGTAATTCGGGTAATGCTTCTGAAATCGTATCTCACCCACTGCCGTTCGACAAATCGCCGGAGCATGTGCTGTTAAGACTCCATATTTTGGTGGGTGGCCTGAATTCGGCACTGGGTGCATTCGGGGTGATGGGATCACATGAGCCTATTCTGCTACCGGGGGCGATAGTACTTGTCGAAATGAATCCAGGAGAAACTCCTAGTCCAGGCCAAATTATGGAACTTTCGAGTGCTGGGTCCGAAGGGGATGTATTAGTTCGACTCCGACCGACACCTGATGCAACATCATCTCAAGATGTGGTGGTGACGATAGATCGCATTCGTCCCATCACTGCCTACTCTGCACCCCCGGCAGAAGTCCTTGACTCCATTCATCTTTCCCCTGCATTCTTGGATACACTAATCCGCCTGGACCATGAACTGCAACCTTACAATCCTCCCACGGTTGTAGACCGCATGGCCAAGCCCTCAGAGGTCTTCTTCGCGTCTGCTATTCGCCTCGCCTTGTACGTTCAAGAATTTTTCATGCCGACCCACAGCGTGGCTCTCAGCTCTCACTCTACGTCAAGCCTATCCATTGCCTTGCCATCGCTTGCATATGCCCTGCAATCCCGCGCGCTGCGCGCGATCGAGCATATGATCGAGTTTAAGACGATCAACTATTCTCAGTTACTGGAAGGGTCCATGAGGAAGACTACCCAACCTGAAACGCTCGTCTCCGTGAAAGATAATTTGTTGCGGCTTCTTATCAAGGTACTGGAGTCTGCCACAATACCGCACCCGCGTTCATATGCATCTGTGCGTGTTCGCAACGAAGACGAAGTGCTTGTCGATGACGACGAGGAGGACAATCCTGAACCACCTGGCGAGCATGTTGAGGGTTGGACTCGCGCAAAGCTCTCTATCTACACTACTGCACTGCATTTAGCAGCTATTCAGCCGACGACACGGCTGAATGGAAGCCGTGAATTCCAGCAGAAGACGGTAGCAGAGGACGAAGACCTTGGAGAAGAGCTGGAGCGAATCAAGGAGAAGGTAGCAGCTATCGAAAGTCGCATGAAGCACCTTTCGCTAACCTTGTCTTCCCTCTCATCGCATACCATGCCTCAATGTGTTGATATTGAGGAAGGGTTGCAGGAAGATCAAACTGACGAAGTTGTCCCAGTGAATATTGAGGAGAAATGGAACACAGAGCTCAGGATGCAGCTTTTGCTACTCAAGGCATTTGAAGCCCCGGATATCGCGCACGCTCTTCGTCCTGACTCAACCGGTATCTTGGGTCGTGTGGATGCTGACAAGCGCTCTATGGCGAGCATGGCGAGCGAACGATATGCTCATATCCAACCTCCTAATCCTTTAGCCACAGTGGGCTTGGCACAAGGCCCACCGCTCGATCCGGGTGGCTTCCAGCTGTCTCCACTGGAGTCACCGCAGCAACTCTTCGCTTGCTTCACCGACTTTATTAAAGCCCAGCTACTCCCGGTGGACATGAAGGCGAAACTAAAGCATATCAAGGAAAAGGCTCGGACTGAAGCTACCGCTGAAGCTACCGATCAAGTGCCGAATCCCACCGAAGAACAGCCTTCCACAGCTGATCGCAAGGAAACTGAGGCAAAAGTTGCCCAGGAACCCGCTGGACCCAAAAAGAAGCCGGTCCCGCGCGAGCCCACTATCTTTGCCGAGGTTGATGGTCTGTCCGAGATGTTCGGAATCAGTTTGGGCGTTGTGAAGCGCCTCGTCCTAGAACATGATATGGACGTAGTTCGTGCAACGAATAATATCGTAGAGGGGGTAGTTGATCTACCTGATGCTGGTGTTAACGACGAAGAATGGATGCGGGGCCTTGCACGCCACAACCTGCTTCATGCTTGCTTCCAATGGATTGAAGCGTCAGACGATGGGTGGGACTTCCTCCACTCCGGTGGTGAATTTGCTGTTCGTGCTTTCTTGAGCGCAGAGTTTCCACAGATACCTCAATCACAACCCTCTGCACAAGAGGCCAAGCAATCGCTTACCTTACAATTCAGGCCCACGCCTGTCCGGTCAGTTCAAGCCGGTGCATGGGCAGCCTATAAGAAGCGGCATGAAGCATCGGAAGAAGCGCCATTCCCGGTTTCCGTGAGTGATGCTCCAGTTGTATACACTTCTCCTGATGCCGATGGTTCTGAAAAAGTCGTAGAGGCAAGTGCCTCTCTCAAGACATCGCTGGAAGTTTTAACTGCGTACATCAAATCCCGATGGCCTAGGATTGCTGATCTGACTGTAGACAAAGTGTATTCAACTGCGCTGCAGGCCGCACAAAAACGGCGCATCCGCGCACTCAACAAGTTATATAGCCGTGCTAAGCTTGTGCAAGAATACTCTCGAGCATTCCATGCACAACAAGCTCTTCGCAAGAGTATCACCTGTGCGCTCAACGAGACAGATAATTCGCGAACTACAAGTGACTCAGCAGATGAACTGCAGCGTGAACTTGTGGCTGCGAGCGAATCAGAACGCCAGCTGAGAGATGAATTGACGAAACATCTCGAGCTTGCCGAAGCTGCGAGGAAGTATTTCATGCGATCCAGTGTCCCTTTGATACCATCGATGAGGGAGCTTTACGAGGCTTTCTGGAACATAATCGCTTCATCCTTGCGAGGGACAATCGTGAAGATCAAGCCATCGGCAGGTGCTGCTCTCCTGCCTGGCTACCCACAACTTGGTTCGCGAAGATGGGGCGTCATTCTCAAAGTGGTTCCAACCCGTGACAGCTCAGGTATTCCCACGGGACTAGGTTCAGCACTGGTTTGCCTTATGCGAGCAAACTCCACCCTGCCCTTGAGTTCAACTTTCGACCATCCTTCACATGTGACCGACCTACGCGCTGAGCGACCTGTCTCAACGAACTCTACCATCCTCTCCTCCGACCCCAACGCACTGTGTCTGCCTGAGAAATTTAAGGCGTTCGGAGGTTTAACGGCAGACCAAGCAAAAGAAGCGCTTCTGCAAGCGGAGCTTGGACACTGGGCTCCTGGATCCTCTCAGGATGGTGCACTGTCCACTTTGACGACACTTGGAACGCTTAGAAATCTAAGCGATTTACCTGAAAACTCCTATATCCCACCCGAAAGCTCAATCTACATCTGGATTCGGCTTTCGGATCTGGAACCCGATTCGTATGCGCCACTAGACTTTTATCAAACCAGTGCACTCCATCCGTCGGTAACAACTCAATTCCGAGTGGATGCCACGCTAAGTACGAATACATTGGGCTTAGCGCATGCAATCCAGGTCTCTAATCCGCATCGAAGCTTCTTCCACCGTCTGTCAACGGCAGCGTACTTCTCAGAGCGACTTGGGTCACATTGTATCAACTCAAGGTTCATCCACGCATTGAATCGGATTTCGAAATGGGTTAACTACTGCATAGCACGAAGCGTTCTCGGTCACCTAGCTCTTGGGGTAAATATCTCGGCAAGGACCTCGTCTCAATGGTTGAGTATGCGTTCGCTGCAACTCTCAGGTCTGGACCTTACTTCAGCGCAGAGAAGACTCATTCAGGACCTGCTAATCGGATCATTTGGCTGGGTCAGCGACGGGTCATCTCAGTCTCCTAATCTTGTTTCAGGTAAGATTCTGCCCCAGGGCGCCCAACCACTCTCGCTGAGCTTGTTGATGAGGCTGCTCCCAATATCTGCTGTACCTGAGGACATCTTAGACTGTACATCAACACGTTTGATCCCTTTGGCTGACCCCATTGACAGGAAACATGCTGTTAGACTGATGACAGGCCTTCTACTACTTGACACTGCTCTTGTCCGGCGGAGCAAGATATTCCCAACTCAGGGTCAACATCCCTCAGGCCCCCTTCTTAGCACCGCGCCAAAGCTCTTTGCCCGACCACTAGTCACAACCGAGCAAACGTTGGCGCACTCGATGGAGTTGCCTCGAATAGGTGAGATGATTAAGCTTCTTGGGCACTTAATCGAGGAGGTTCGTAGGACTTCGTACCACACAGACGTTCACATCACTGGACGTGCGCTCTCTCCCCTGCATGGTGAGTTCACGCTTACCTGTTCATCAGGATGGCAAGCCTTGAAGATCGGGGGAATGAAGGGCCGTGACTCGGGTCGAAATGCTGCATCTACAATTCTTGTTTCGCAGCTGACGCAAGTGCCAAGCATCGGCGACTGCTACTATCACTTCTATGCCGATCCCTCACACACCGAACTGATAAAGACCGTCCACCTGGACACACGCCGTATTCGAAAGGTTGCGCCCTTCGTAGTTACAAACCCATGCTATGCAACATGGACGTGTACCAAGGCCTCATCACTCATTCTTACACCACAGCTTCAAGCCGAATCAGCCCAGGAACACTTGAATTTAGTGTTGAGCACTCCTATACCTTTGGGTCCACTGAACCAGCAGGATCCTACAAGCTCACCTCAGCATGAGGTGGGCGGTAGCATCAAGGTTGCTAATCAGCCATCTTCAGCAATTGAACCGTCTCTGTCTCTCGGGGGTTACATGCAAAGTCTGCAAATGGATGGAGACGATCAAGAGAAGGAAGCCGACATCCCAACGCGGACAAATGTCAAGACCACTTGTGATATGTCTTCACCCGACATTTCGGCCGCGAAAACTGAAGAAATCAAGCAGCTAGAGCAAGAGACTGCGATAAATCAGTTCCCTGTTTATGCTGCGAGCTGGCGAACAACGTGGAGGCAGTCCAAAATTGATCCTGTATTCAAATTCGCCCCATGCATTTTGCCCTGCCTCGAGAGACTGGCCTTTGTTGTCGACGTGCTCTTACGATATATCGTGCACCCAGGAACCCCTAAAGAAGTAGTTCGTCAAATTTGCTTCAAGCTCCTTGATGCGCTACCATTTCTTCTCGTCCATGTCCTTGGAACATACTTGGTGAATACTGAGGGTGATGCGCTTGTCGCGGCACTAGATCGAGTCCGAGCAAAAGCTGGTGATGCAATTGCTCGATTGATTGAGGACAAACTCAAACTTCATATTGAACAAAATCTCGCGCCAGAGATCAGAGGGGAGTACCCAAGTTCGTTCGAAATCCCACTAGGGCCAAGACACCTGCGAACACGCCTATACGAGGCGCTCGAGGCTCGAAATGCAGTTGCACTCAGTAAGGAGATCACACGACCACCAACCTCTACAATAGCGAACACAAATGAAAACCTAGTGCCGATTTGCGACGCTCACCTCACACCCACCGAGCTCGAAGTTCGTTCCCGTAATCCGAAGAAGGAAAATGAGTATGCCTGGTATGGTCTCCCTGGCTTTTCCCCTCAAACGACCCAAAACATGTCAGCAGCAGACTTGGAAGCGATTGCAAATATCAACGCAGCTTACTTCCCTGCAACACCGCTCGAGGTTTCGCTTGCCGACCGTGTCCATGCCCCTCGAGCTCGTGCCCTGCGAATTATAACCCGCATGCTCACCACCTTCCGATCGATGCCGACTGACGTCGTACCGGCAGAAGTTCGTGAGATGTTTACGCCTGCCCTGACCCTTGCGGCGGTCGAACCTGTTGGCGTTGGTAAGCCCCAAACGCTTGGTTCCGCATTTGTTCGGCACCCACCCCTGAAAGATGCCCTTCTTGAGACTGAATTTAGAAATTCACTCTCATGCACGACTGAGCCACTTGGTGAGCTAGGTAATGCGCAAGAAATCGCACATGAGCAGCCAAATCATGTCTTACGTAGACCTTCGTTGCGGGCTAACTTTGGTATGCCTTCGAATGAAACCTCTACCTACGCGGGGAAGATGCTGAAGCTCTCGGAGAGGTCGCAGTTAACAATGACCTCATCGAATCCAATCAGGTCTTTGTTAACGGCTGTTTCACGACTTGCGACACTCGAAGCCACCGCACTCATGCATCAGGAGCAGATCCTTCAGCGCTCTGCATTCGTAAGGACAACGCCATCCCCAGAGGTCATCTGGACTCAACATGACCCTGCTAGTGTGATCAAATTTGCAGCGAAGAGTCCTTATCTTGAGAAGCTTATCGAGTTTAGCGTCGCGTACGAACGCACTGTGAATCTTCCGTGGATTCTGTGGACGCTGCCCAAGGTTACTCTGGGCCAATCGCCAGATCCTCGAATGCTTCTGTATGCCGCAGACGCGACTAGCTTGCGTGCTGACCAGGCGGAGGTCGCAAGAATGACACAGCAGTATGAAAGATTGATCGAGCACGAGTTGCACACGTTGTTTGCAACTTACGCCAAGTCGCGCGTTATCAGTGCTCTCCAGCTCGAGATGGCCCGAGACATCGTGCTCAACGCAGTATCTCAAGTCCCACGACCGAATCCCTTTTCGTTTGAAGAGGTAAATCAAGTCGGTGATACAGGAGGTGTATTGAGTCACACACAGGTTTCAGAGCCTGAAAGTATGCAGCGTCAGCTGACGCCTGAGCCTAAATTGCCCAGTATCGCCTCTCATGCACAAACTGAAACAGAAGGTCTGCCCCCACTTATTACTCCGTCATTCTCTCCTCTCATTGGTCAAGTCGTTTCTGGACTTCCACTAGATGATGTGTCAATGCCAAGCCTGTCTCCGATTTGTCGCAATGGCGTTGATACTAGCGACGATGCAGCTGCTGGCACAGAATCTGACGCGACCGAAGCACGCACTGCTGTGTTTGATTTCCGTGAACGCTTGGTCCAGAGCTTGACCCCCTTAGTTCCGGTGGCGGACGCGTTGACTGCCACTGGTGCGACCGCGAAAATGGCAGCTCCGAAGCACTTTAAGGGTTTCAAAGGCGTCAAGTTCTCGGACCTGCCCGGAGTAAAGATTCTAAGCTCAGCCCGTGGAGTCCTACCCTGCGCGACAACTGAAACGTCGCAGAAACTTACCTCTCCTGCAATGCCGCGGGCCTGGTGGGATCCCGCCATCGAGAGCAGGGATGTTCAGGCGCTGCTCACGGCTTCGATAACGCAACCTCAGCCCATTACGCCGAACCTCAATGTCTGGAGAGCTCCAGTGATCGCTCGCCGACATCTAAGCTTGATCAGATACGCCGCATGGAGGAGCGCAGCCTCCCCTCCTCTGTTAGATGCCCGACAAGGCTCACCTCAATCGAATGCCAAGCACGAAAACGGATTAAGTGACTCGGATGAAGTGGCACTGCTGCCCACTCACTTAACGCCACTGATAGAACCGCTCGAAGGGTCAGAACTACAGATGAGATACTCTGCAATGTGGAAGGAGCGTGAGCAAGCCGTGAACCAAGCACTCGCGGACTTGGATCTGCGAAGTAACTCTGCCATGTACAGCGGACGATTTGCGGTACAAATCAGCCAGTCCGAGACTGGAAATGCTCCAGATGAACGGTCTGGCACGTGTCCAACTCTGAGGTTCGCTTGGGCACGCGATGGATTCGACTACATTACCGCATGTGCTCAGCTCTATATAGATGAGGGTCAATTTGCCCCTAAGCTCGCGTCCAGGCTGATTCGCTCCGCTCTAAATGGTGATACGCACGTCCGCGATTCACTAAGCTCATCCCAGGATCGCCAAGATTATGTCGTAAGTAGTGGTTTGCTATGCGTACCAAGAACGCCACTGTTGAACAGCTCGGGTCACCTTATCGACCCCCGTCCAAGGCTCCGGTATGTTCCAGCCGTACTAGTCGATGCTGCCACCCGTTGTCTGATTCCCTATACTCATCGCGACAAAGTATGGAATCTGCTCCAGGAATCGATTGCACTTGCCGCTGCTAGAATTGACAAAGCCTTCGAAAGGACTGTGGTTGAAACACTAGTTAGTCCCACCCCGGTGGCACTTGCAGCCTTCGCAAATGGACCTTGTGGAAGCTCCGCAAAAACTCATGCATCCACAGTCGAACTCATTTTGGACGAGGGTTCGCAGGCGGGAAGGGGCCCTGAGCGAGACGTATACGCACCGGTACGCCAACCGCTGAGCAAGCTGCTACAATCTTTGGCAGACGCCAAGAAGAAATTGGGCGAGCCGACGACTCCCGAGTCCGCTGGCCAGCCTTCAGAGCCCAGTGAAACTAGTGAAGCTCACCAGCCGGATTCACAACGAAATGGAGCGTCAGGCCCTCAAGAGAGTCCTGTAACGAGTCGCGAACTTGCCCCGGAGCCTGGAAAGCGCATCCACGCTGTGTACTCCGAAACTACCACGCGCGCCACACAAGAGATCAAAGTTTCAAGCCACATATCACTTCAGCCAGCCCGTCCTGACCAGCAGCCATATCTTACGTCAGGCCCAGTGACGACGCGTCGAAAGCAGCCGTATTTAGTCTTGCGCACTTTCCGTCCACAAGAACTCCGTCAAGGTGTGCTCTCGCACCAGAACGAGTTCAAGGGAGACTGCAAGCTTAACAGTGATGATCACCGGCGGTTCATCGTAGCTGAAAAGCCGTTACCCACTGCTAAACTTGTCGCCATTGAGACCCAGCGTCAGACTGCTCAGCTTATGCTGGCAAACCGCCCGGATGTGTACAGCTTGCAACGCGATGAGCGTGATATGTTGGGCGAAGATCCACTGATTGATCTCGCCCTTACCGCGGCTGGTGTCGCGCCCATTTCGCAACCAGACCCATCACACCGTGTCCGCGCCGAAACGAATCCTTCAGACGAGGAACGTCAGATACTGGTAGCAACGGATGAAAATGATGATTCCAAGTGGCCACCAGAATCAGAGGTTGCGTATGTCTGCGAGGATGTTCGCCTCGGGCTCTTTGCAGATGGCATAAGAGCCCGGGAGAAAGAGCAGCACATCCAACGGATGGAGTTAGAACTCGAGATTACTGCCGTTTGGGTGGCTCCTCTTAACAACGGACTCAAGGGTCCAGCAGTCGCTCGAAGGCCGATCTTGGTTAGTGGATATCAGACAGAGGCACCTCTATCATTACTAGTTTCTCTGGACAGCGACATCCACCGACTTTGCCTCGCAATGGTGAACTCCAAGCAGGTTAGCGAGCCAGTTGCGCTTCTTGACATTTCACTGCTCTTCTTAGGCCTGGCGCGTAATCAGAACTACACCTTCATCCCACCTACACTCCGCGTACGCGTGCAGGAGGAGACATGTTCAGTTGCGCTCCTGCTCGAGTGGAACGAACACCGCCAGCAGTCAGATGCGTTATGCTCAAAGATTATGAGAGAGATCGCAGAGAAGGAGTCCACCAAGTTTGTCATAGTCTGGCTTCAATTCCCCAGTATCTTCAACGCCCGTCAATTCGCGGCGTCAGTCATGGAGGCGATGTACGCCGCCGAGGAATGCTCGACGAACAGATTGCTCAAGCCAGAGAACCGGCCAAGGAGCACTGATGTGATCTGCCTTGATCATGATCTGTCTAGTGCCAGCTTGCTTGGTGATGAGCGTGCATTGCTATTGGCTATGCTCGAAGCGATGTGGGAGCAGCTACCGGGACTCGCAAACTTTGCACCAGAGAGATTGTACACTAGGCGTGCCTTTGTCCCGCTTTACAGACGACGAATGTTATTGACACTCGTCCAGGATGGAGTCTATGAGAGTGGGCTGGCAATGGGCTCCGCAGAACCAATGAGAACCACACAACAGGAGCAACAGGAGACATCTAACGATCTTAGTCCTGTCCGTTCTGCAACCATTGATTCAAGCATTTTCACAAGTGCGTACGGATACTACTTATGGAGGCCTCTTACCGAGCCGTCTCCGCTGACCCCTTATCAGCGCGTATGCATTGACTATGAGGAGGTATGTGACGAACAGCCCGAAACTCGCAAGGAGGAACCACTCGCGGAAAGCACATTAACAAGTTCAACAACCGAGGCGGAAGCCCAAGAGCCTAATTCCACCTCGACCACATATGATGATTCATCCCACTCCACTGAGTTGGGTGTATCCGAAGAGTCCTTGAACCTTGTGTACACTGCAGGTTCAAGCTCACCACCTACGATCGCATCCGCGATGGCGGCACCAGCAGTCGTCGTCCGAGGACTCGGAAAGGGGCTTCAGAGCAATGCGGATTTGAGAGAGAAGGTGACTCTTCGAGACTTGGTTCTCGCAGGCCCAGCACGTAAAGGACTAGAGATTGATGCACTGAACTTTACGTGTGTGGGTACGTCCATAATATTGTTGGATCTCACCTCACAATCGGTATGGGCTGAAATCGCCCTGCAATATGCACCCCCCACCCTTCTTGCATACCATACGCTGGGATCTTTATTAGAACCAGATGCCAACGTTCGGGCCACACTGTTCAACGCGAGCATGCTTGCCTCAGCCAGGACCGAAATCTCTAATAGTCCCTTGATTAATCTGAATATGGGCATGTCTGTCGAGGCGACTGATGCTAAAGATGAATCCCCAAGCAGCGCCGCCAGCGAAGCGACATCTTCATCATCAAGAGGCACATTCCTTATGGACTCAGTCTACCTGCGAGAGAGCAGGGCTGCAAAGGCAGACGATATGGATGCCAACAAAGATCGTGCATCACTGCTGATGCAATTCTCACAGCAGATCTCAACCGCAGTATCAACCCGTGTTCAACCGAGCCAATACGTAGCACGCATACGATTCACTGGAGAGGCTAACCAGGGTGCCCTTGGCTACCCAGGACCTTGGCGTCATGCGGTTGAAGAGACTTCTGCAGAAATATCGAAAATGGCGGAGAATTGGCACGCCGGTGCTGTCACCAAGGCATCGCGTGAGAGCAGTGAAATTGATTACTCACTCGCACATAGTAATCTGAGCCAAATTATTCCATCGCGCCCCTATGCAACGGCTGAGTCAACGAATACGAAAGGAGGAAAAGAGGCTAGCACATCCATCGAGGCCGAGAAGTTGACTCCTTCTTTGCTTATACCAGTGCCGAATCAAATTCGCGGTGTTGGCACCGGTCGTGAACGTTTACTGTTGAACACGGCGGAACTTGTGAATACTCGTGAATTGCAAATGTTGGGTATCTTAACTGGCTTCAGTCTGAGGTCTAGTACCCTACTGGCGATTGATCTATCACCAAAGATCTGGGCGAGTATGCTCTGTCGAGACTGTGCTGCTGATGGCGGTGCTGGCTCTTGGCTAACAACTTGGCGCAACCTGTGGTCTAGCCGGATTCCACACAAGATGACCAAGCTCAGCGACCCAGTGAGTATCCTACCCCCATATCAGCCATTGAGACCTGTTGGAGGTCTTCGTCAAGACGGTCTAGAAGGTTATGGAGTGACATGGTACGAAGATGATGCCGAGTTGCTTCAGCGTGTGGGACTGCAACCAGTATGTCGCAGACCCTTAATGCGTATTCCCACTCGCAGTCAAGAGTCTGCTGGTAACTACGTCCATACTATCGCGGTACTTTGGGAAGTCCATAGCGTCGATGAGCCCGAGACCCACGCGAACACAGATGACCTTCAAGATTCTATCGCCGAGTTGGGTGGAGAGGATGAGTATGGACTCCACCCCACACTTGCTGATTCAGCCAAAGACGCGGATAATTCTACGGCAGCGATCCAAGTCCCTGCAGGACAGGAAGATAACGCTGAAGGGGGCCAGCTTCAAGTGTTGATTAGCCAGAAGCCCGCGAAATTCTGCAGTGTTGCAATACCCAAGTGCCTTACAGCGCGAGAAATCCGCTATATCCGCCTTAGTCCCTCGCTACAGGCCTCCTTGCGAGCTCTAGCGACATATGACTTACGATTGGCGGAACAGATTCTTTTCTCGGCACAGACGTCCAACGTAATTGCTGCTGCGCATGCGGTATCGCACTTGCCACCGTACTTCCAGGTCGTCCGCCGCTCCGTATACTCCCCCATGAGCTTTGCAGCGAATTATGACCTCACCCACTCCGTTGTTCTTTCTGATGGAATACGTGTGCGCGAATTTGGTTTGGGTGGTGCGCATCGTCCTTTGCGCTACGCAGAGCGTGCTCTATACGCCTACGCTGTTTTGAGAGCGAAACGCAAGGAGAGTGCGCCATTAGTTGCGGTGATGAGAGACGGATTGCGAACGACGATTCCTTCGCTGTACACATGTTCGTTCAATGCTGCAAACGACAGGACGGCCTTTGCGCCCTACGGGCAGTGGCTGTCGTTGGGTGCTTCTCTTCTGGACGATCGTGGAACGTTTGCTTTGCTTAGCCCAGCAGAACTGGAAAACATGGTCGTTGGCGAGTCAGAGCTCGATTTAGCGCTGCTTAAATCGAGAACGGAGATTGGCGGTCAACATGCCGATGATCAATTCAAGGAATGGTTCTGGCGTGCGCTTGAATCATTCAACTCTGCGGAGCGCTCCAAGTTCTTACAATTCGCTTGGGGTGTGAGTAGGCTCCCGAAATCCTTCGCAACATCTGGCATGAAGCTGGTGGTGAACGTCAACCAACCATCGTCACACTTACCAACTTCCCACACATGTTTCATGTCCATTGACTGTCCTAGGTACTCTAGCTATGAGACCTTGCGTGAGAAACTCCTGACTGCCATATACTGCAACGAGATCAACTCCTAATCACGTCATTGTTACGTAGCGCAGCAGCGTTGTGTTGACTACCATCATTTACTTTACCTCTTATACTAGTTTCCCTCACTATGTCGTTGTTTTACCAGAACCTGTACCATGTGCGACTAAGGTCTGTTTTACAATAAATTGCACGCAACCACTACTGAGTCAAAGTCTGTTGACATGCGGGAGCGTGTGCTGCTTATGTATTCTTTGTGATGGTTTAAACAGGAGGGAGAATTCGTATCAAGAGATGTCCAACCTCTACGTTTGCAAATGATGGGACCTCTCATAATTACGGACAACGCGTGTGATGTCCTTCTTTGTAACAATACCTTGAAGCTTGCCGAACTGGGACACCAATGCCACACGAATGCCAAGCTTTAAAAACATATCATGAATGCGCATAAGTGGAGTGTTTGGTGCGACCTGGAATGCTGTAGTCTGCATCCAGCTTTGTAGGTTGACAGGCTTGGGAGGTAAGCTATCGTCCTGTCTAAGATTTGGCAATGTCGCGACCTCAGAAAGCATAGGGAGCTTTTCTTCACTAGAAGATCCCGGCATTAACGCGGAGTCCGGACCAACGGTTTGTCGGTATCGGTTGAGTGCCTGCTCATATTCAGAGCGAGCTGTTTCGAAAGCCGCAGTCTTCGCGAAGAAGCAAGGCGAGTCCGACTGAACGCCATCCTCCTTACGAGCAGCGGCAACGCCTGCACCAAGTTCGGTTCGAGTTATATAGCCTACGATATAGGGGTGCTCGGCTGATAAGATGATTGGACATCCCGCGACATTCAGCTGGCGAAGATCATCCACAATCGCTTCAAGTTCATGGAGAGTGTGTTGTTCAGCGAGAAGGCATTGAACATTGCTAGACATTGCGTCTTCAGCAGTCGCTGCCGGATCCATCTTGTCCTTCCAATCCAAGAACGGATAGTTGAGAAGCGACACAATAAGTTCATAAATTGAGTGCTCACCCCCAAACATATCACTTGAGATTTTGGCGGCCATAACTGCCAGCATGACTGGAAGCAAGAAGGTGATCGATCCTGTAAGCTCAAACATGATGACTACAAGACATATGGTCATCTTAGTGATTCCACCTAGTAACGCAGCGGCACCCAACATAGCATAAACACCTGGATTGATGCATGAGCCTGAGTCGTGCACGCAATGATCGAAAATGGGTGAACCAGGGAAATGCCTGTACCAGAGTAGCATAATCTGACCCATGATGCGGCCCAGTGATGCACCAATGACGAGTGCGGGGACATACAGACCGCAAGGAAGTGGCAGACCGTTGGTAATCAGGAAGAGGAAGTAGTTGATGCCGAAACAAATGACGAGATACCAGATCACTTCATATGTTCGGCTCGGATCGCACATGCCAAGCGCACGTGAACCTGAACAGTCCTCGAACAGAGCACCGAGCAGCTCCGTCGGGTTTCCACGCATAAACGGTGAGAGATAGTGGACGATACATGAACACAAGGTGATCCCAACCAGAAGGGTTAAGGGATAATTGCTCAGAAATGAACGCTTCTTGAATTGCGTCCATGCAATATTGATTTTGATGAACAATGCGCCGAAGAGACCGCCTAGGATACCAATAATGATGAATGGGATGAGCTCGAACCAACCCCACTGCCCTGTGTAACTGACCTGGAACTGCACGGTCAGACCTGCCTGTGAAGGGTCAAACAGCTGAACGACCAATGACGCCGTCACTGCGCAGAAGAATGCGCGCCACATCGTCTTGTGTGGGAAATAAGATGAAACCTCCTCTAAGGAGAAGAGAACACCACCGATTGGCGCACCGAAGGCAGCTGAGACACCCGCTGCAGCTGCGGCACTTAGAACTTCATTTTTCTTAAACTGATTGTTGCGGTAGGTTGGGAAAAGACGCGAGAGAATATTGCCAACGCAGCAGGCCATGTGTACGAAGGGACCCTCTTTACCAAGAACGAGACCAGACGAAGTCGACATGATCACACCAATCGTCTTGATCAAGAGCGTCCAAAAACCCAAGAATCGCTTGATGACCACTCCACCTAATATGGTCTTGATCTCGGGAATTCCTCCGCCCGCAGCATAGGGGGCGTATTCTTGAACGAAGAGGTGGGAGATAACGGCAAGAGCCACACCCATTGCCGTGTACACGAGCATACCAAAGACCCACGATCCAACGACTGTGGAGCCAGTACCTTCACGGAAGAGCGTGGACCAATCGACCCATGCGTCGCACTTGGAGATGAAAGACTCGCCTCGTTCAAGATATGACGACATGCAGCACGTGCGGTAGCTCATGGTCCAACCGTCACGACAATATCCAAGTCGAAAGTCGAGCAGCCAGTGCACTGTGAGATCGACGAACGAGGCGAGGCATGCAAAGATTGCCCCTGTGAGTAATGTGATGAGCCAACCTTCACATTTGTAGAAGAGCCGAATGAATGTTTCACGCGAGCACCACTTGGACTTCTTCGCTGAGGCTTCAAGTTTGATCTTTTTGTGAGCGTACGCGTCCTGGTGTCGCGACCAGTCGAACGTCACAAAGTCTTCATTGTGAGCGTTGGCTCGGTTCTCTGTGTTGATAGTTTCAACAACCTCACGATCAAAATCGATGTGCTTAATACTCACATCTTCTTCTGGGTTCACGGGTTTATCATACAAGTTGTAGATTGGTACACCTACGACAGCAGCTGTCGCAGCAGTAGTAGTTGTACCATTGTCTCCCTCTGGGGTGGATCCCCCGGCTGATGCCGCAGCAGCAGCGGCAGCGGCAGCAGCAGCGGCTGGCTGCGGGGTAATAAGACTGGACCGACGAGTCGTGGCGCTGCCCACGATGATCTCGGGCAGCAGCACGGGCTCCGCTGAGCCATCCGGCGTGAAGGGCACCTGAGGTGATGAAGCGATTGTGATGCATGCGGCTGCTGGGCGGGATGATGCGCGTGGGGACAGCTTGGGCACACGCGAATCTGCACCGGCCGGGTGTGACATGGTGTCGGAACGCCTCCGATCTCACGCAGGGCTGGTGTCTCGCGCGCAATACTCTCGAGAAGCTGATTCTGGGGCTTGAGTGGGGTAATACAGGGGGGTCAAAGTGCACAAGTGAGTCATGTTATCGCGGTGATATTGCAGCGAATGCATGAGGGTTAGAGTGATGTATCGTTACCATCATTTTATTCTACATCCGCATGTCCCCATCCCGCGATTCTTGTCCACCCTCCAATATGCCGAGTTGCCTTCATTTCGCCCCCATTCAGGGGGGTTTTCTCGTGATCCACCAGGCCTCCAGCCTCGCTGCGCGGGTGGCAGCCAGTACCGCGCAGTAAGCATCCAACGCACTCCACTTTCCTGCCGCCAGCACTCCCAGTCAGCCTCGGAAGGCCGATTCAGCGCTGAAGATCCGAATCTTCGCATAGTTCGCGAGGCGTTTGGCAGACGTGGTCACTGATCGCAGGCAATATAGACGGTATACGGTTGTATTGCGCGTGTTGTACAGATATACTCAATATTACAGCTGCGGACCTGGTGCAAACCCCAAAAACACCCGTGGGAAACCTGTCAAACGGTCCAGAAGGCCGGCCAAACATGGTTGGAGGAGGCGATTTGGCCCGATGGGGGTTCCAGAACCACCTCACATCACGGGTTAGTCTCACCAGAACCCCCTGAAACCCCCTCCTGCACAAGATCCCGGGCGTGCAACCCCGGCCCGGCCGAGATATACCTCCGCAAAGTCGGGCTTCAGAAGACGAGTTTTCACTTTGGTTGGAGCGAGTGAAACTGGACGTGTACCGAGTGCCTCGTGCATCTGAGGCTTAGTTTACCCAGTGTGCTGCACGCTAAACCTGATTTGAGGGTCGTCTTGCCGTGTCACCCGCGCCCGCGTGAGATAGACGCACTTTCGGGATTCCAGTTCGAGGGTGGATTCTGGCAGGAACCGCTCAGTGAGGTATATGTTGCGTCGTGTTGGGTGAGTAGGCCGCAAGTTGCCCATGACTGATCATTCTGCACTGCTCTAACCACTGGCAACCCACGCTGACCCCGGACTATACAGGCTCTACACACTGACACGCAGGCAGAGCGGAAGGGATCCTGGCGTACCAGTGTAGGTATACGCATACGCATACGCATACGCATCCCGAGATCGCATACGCAGCCTGAGGCCAGATAACTGCCTCATACCCATAGGCACAGGCACAGATCCAGTGTCCTGGACGATTCCCCACTTTGACAATCCCAAGCATTGGTATACTATACGCTACGAAGTTAACACACAATGGCAGTCACACTCAAGGTGGCGACGCTGGTGATTAAGGCCTTGGTCAAGCCGATCGCGAACTCGCTCAAGCAAAGCGCAGCCGAAGCTGGCGCCTTCCGTGACATATGTCACAAGTACGGTCAATTCCACAACAACATGATGACGAGGATTCAGCTGCGGAGCTTGGGTCACCATGTCAAGACCGTTAAGCCCCTGCCCGAGGACGAAGCAGTCAAGCTCGGCGCAGAAGTCTTTGCTGAGGGACTTGTGCTCTTCGTAGGTATTGCCGCTATCGCTGCCGAGGTGGTCAGGAAACAAAAAGCTGACGAACACGCCAAACGCGAGAAGGAGCTAAAGGAGATAGAAGAGCGCAAGGCGAGGGAAGTCAGGGCGATACAAAAGGAGACCGCGTTGCGAGAACGCCTGCAAGCGCTAGAAGACAGCATTCACGCCGTCGAATCTGCCAAGCTTGCAGCGCTCCACAAGGATATCACTGCAGTCGAGTCGCAGCACCTCAAAGTTACGAAGGCACTCATGGAGCGTATTGAAGCGCTGGAGCGAAGATTGGGTGTCGAAGTGGTATGCGAGGTGCCCGCAATTCCTGATGTCCCTCAGACTGTTCCCACAGGCGTGGTGTTCCAGGTTCAGCCCCAGGATGGAATCGGGTCAGAGATTATCGCGACAGCAGTTGCAAACGTACGGACGAAGGTCGATGATGGATCTACCGAGGTACGTGTCACTCAAGTTTCACCCGCAGTTATTACCTCAGGCCGCACGGCAGCAGTTGCAGGAGAGGACTCTGCTACCACCCCTATCCCCCCAAAGTCGGCTAGCCCATCCATTCCAGCAGCGTCAGAACAGCAGGACACCCACCGACAACCTTCTGATTGGGCTCGACCTAAACTTGTCCCTATCCAATCTCAGCAACCATTACTGGTTGTTCCTCCCGCGTCTACCAATCCTTCTACACTAGACTCTGTTGAAACCAAGGACACGAAGACACATGTCCCAGTTTACGTTGCACCCATTGGTCACTCAACCGCACAAACCGAAAGGATGGAAGCCGCGTCAACGAAAGCGAAGGCCGAGCAAGCAGTGGCCCAGATCTTCCCCAACAAGCCTGTACACTAAACTTTGATTGGTTAGTCTAGTTGAACATTCCAATACATATGCTGTATGTGCTATACACTAGAGTATACCTGCTGGACTAATAAGTTGAGAGAAACTGTACAAATGGCCGCAAGTAGATATGAGCGCTTGAGGCCAGAATGTTAACTATTGTACATTCGTGAGTTGGTGTTGGTTGACTGAAGTGCCGGCCTATTTTTCATCTAAACGAACCCGCTTGAAGTGTGAGTTGGGTGGCGACGTTGACTCAGTATCCGGATGCGGACGCTCCGATTGCATCAAGGCCCGCCCCCTCAAGCGATTCCATTCTACCTCCTCGTCATCAACTCCACTGACTAGATTGGAGAGCATCTCATACATATGTCCCAGTCCAAACTCCTCATCTTCCTCCGCGTCGCCTACTACATCCACTTCTTTTTCTGCCTCATGCTCTTGTTCGTCCTCATCACGGGCCGACTGGCGACGGCTCGGGTGGTCAGCTACAGGTACCCTGTGTGCCGTGTCTGGAGCTGCGCTGGCTTCGCTCGGCCCGATGGAACTACGGACAGCAATAATGTCCACTTCCGGACTGCTCGACCTTGTGGTTGAGCTGGTACTGCCTCCAGTGACATGGTCCTTGTTGTGTTTGTGCTTCTTTCGATCCTTGTCCCTTCTCCGTTTCTTACGTCGCCCCTCAGACCCTGGCACATTGATGACTACTTCAAGATCAGACTCTAAATCAGCCTCTAGTCTACCGTCGTCGCTTAGGTCCACACTCGTGACCACTGCAGCCTCGGAAGATGACGACTTCTTCGTATGTGCTAGGCTAAGGATGTAGCGTGAGTCCTCGCTTGCTTCGGATTCGTCCTCAATCGAAGAATATTCGGAGTCAGAATCAGAGTCAGAGTCGGAACTTGAGTCCGAGCTTGTCGAGGATAGAGACTCGGTATCACTAGACGACTCCGAGTCCGAATCAGAATCGATTGTCAAATACTCCTGGGAGTTTCGATGGAGAAGAAGACCGTCACTCTTCTCACCGTAATCAATCAGGATTTCTTCCCCAGCATTAATAGGTCGCAGTAAGAAGATGCCCACACGAAGCTCGGACGAAAACGTGTCTCGATAGAAGGCGAACGTAACGTTGGGTGCATCCGCAACGCCTTTGTAGTGGTTGATAAAGCGACTCTCGTTACCCACGTACTCGGAATCAATGATCGCGTAGAGCTTACCACCTGGTGCAAGGTTTGCACGACGCCTGAACTCAAATAACTCGTAGGCGTAGTCAGATTTGAGTTCGCGTTCCATTTCTGTCAGTGTCATGATACGAACGACACCCGTGTAGTCCATAAGATGTAATCCCAATCTAGTGTACTTGGCTCTTGGGGTGTCGAACAGAATTGGAAGATCGCCTTTCTCATATCCAAGCTGCCTCGTCGCGAACAGTCCGTAGTGGCCATAGCAAGGGTGCCGCTTGTTTGTGATATGCTTGATTTCAAAACACGAAGATGCGGTCAGCACCGGCTGCAGCTCCTGATGTGTCTTGACCACTGCTTGGACAAGCGGATTAGATCGAATCGGTCGACCCGCTTGTGCAAGCAACGCTTCGATTTCGGCTTTCGAGTATCCATGTGAAAAGGGCGCCTGAGGAGGGTTCTGCATGAGAGATTTGTGGATGCGGGTAATGCGACCTGTCACACGAGATGTGGCAAGCTCGAGAGAATCACGTGCCATGAGGGCCTTGAGCCATTGATAGTGCGGTGCGACATGCCAAAGCGTGACTGTTGTGTACACAAGATCCTTTGGCCAGCCCGGTGCAGCTATACGACTCACGGCCTTGTCCGTCGTGGCCGCGTCGACCCCTCTTCGATGTAGCTGTCGAAGAAGGTTCACGAACTCGAGATAGGATTTGGTGGTATCCGAGAAGTCGCGGTAGATTGTGATCAATGGAGGGGAAGGAGAGGGTGAAGGGGCTCGTGTGTGCACTGCATTAGAGTTACTGTGACTGCCACGCTCCTCCTGGATTTGTATCGAATGCAGTGCGGGCATCCCAGCCGATTTGGGAATCCGCCAGTTGAGAAAGTTACCACATGATGCGCATTTCTCCATATCATTATCTCCAGCAAGTTCGTCGACGTATTGGTTCATGCCGTTCTCGGTGAGAACGAGCGTGGCATCCCTGATATTGCTCACAGCAGATGAGAGCGTGTGTGCCGTACGCTTCATGACAAAATGAAAGCACGCTTTAGCATACTCTGGTCGAACCAGATGCCCCTGAATCTTTGTAGGGGAGTTCTTTGGTGTGAGATTGATACGACCTAAGGAAGGTGCCTTGTCGACAAAGTGCCTGAGAGACTCTTCTGAATGGTAATTCGGTCCATTCCCACCTGAGCCTGATGTGGCCTTGGGTAGGTTCGGATTTAACGTGTGCGTCGAGACGTGGCGGGCCAAGATGTCTACGACCCGCTCTACAAACTTATCGATCTCCTCTTCGATCAACTCGCTCGGGCTGCCTTCCAAGGGCTTTCGTCGTACGCTTTCGGTGACAGACGCAACCGTTCGTTGGACTTCCTTCGATAACTTTATCCCACTGAAATGTTCTTCGTGACTTCGCGACACCCTTGCGCTCGTGCTGTTGCTCATTCGAAATGAAGGAGTGGAGACGGGCGATGGGCTGTGGGATCTTGATGATACCGCAAGTGACAGTTTGGAGGAGGATGAGACAAGCGGTAGTTTGTCTACGGATGTATCTTCGGAACTTAGATCAATGATGACACTCGCAGACGCTGCAGTTGCAGTTGCGTCTCCTGCCAGCGTAGTGTTGGATAAATCCACCTGAACCTGGGGCGGCTCGGCAGGCCTATCTTCAAGAGCTGTCGTAACCCCTTTACTATTATCGCTGCCGCTACTACTACCACTACCGTTGCTAGTCGAGCTGCCATCGGTACCACTGCTGTCGCTTTGGGCCAGGTACTGGTCTTTCCGCTCGGGATGGGGCCGTAGGGTAAGGCTAGGAATAGTGGCCATTGGTCTAGGGTGCTGACTCCGGTGGTATTGCTGGATCTGTTGGAGATGCCGCTGTGGAGAGGCTGTGGCGAGGTGGCTGCTCGGCACTGAGTTCGCGAGCTGATTCTCCCCTTGCATACTGGCTCGACATACAACACCGGCAGCAGCGCCTACGCCTCTTGTGCCCAGCCTACCTAGCGTACCTAGCGTACCTAGTAGCTGGTTAGTGTGCGCGGTGCCGTGCGCGAGGTTGTGTGTGTATATATACAACTCAGGTCTAGATAGTTGGCCAGTTGGTGAGTGTAAAAGATGTTTTTCGCTTATATGAGTGGTTTAAAAGTCGTGCCAGTGAAAGATCACGCTTGGAAGCAATAGTGTATGATACGATCCTAGTAATGCCACTACCTACACTACATCGCACTCATCTCCAGGCGCAGATACTCCACGCGAATTCACCCTGCTTTTTTCAAAGTTTGATCCCAACACTCCGAGATCTTTTGAATTTGAATTTCCTGCGCGGCCTCGCGCTGCCCGTGGCACGCTGGCGCGGGCGGGCCGCGCTCAGCCGGAGCCCCGCTCGCCTCGAAACGCTCTCACCAGTCGATGTGACACGCGAATCTGCGGACACTGACCCATCATAGACCCCTGTGGCCACGCAATGCGGTCGTGAGTGTTATGACCTCCTGACTGAGCACTTGGCCTCCCAAGCGATGCGGGGTTCTACTGGGCGATTGGTGGTAGGCTACAGGCATTTACTGGGTTCTCCATGGGTGCAGTTGGACCTCGATGCGCACCACCTCTGGGAGACTGGACAGACTTGTACTCTATGGCTACGCCGCGTACAAGACTTGAAATCAGCGCGAATCGAGCCTACCGAGCTCCTTGAACTCCTGCTCTGAACTGGCTTTTCCATTGCCAAACGAGTTCGTCCAATCCGTCCATCACCCTGTGGGTGCGCCCGCAGCTCCTCCAGCAGGCTGCTTCTTGGCTGGTTGGGGCCTGTGAGCACGGCGCTTGTTCTTGCTCATATATCGCTCCCTTCGCATCTCCTGAAGACTCTCCCTTCGAGCTCGTTTGACGCATTTCTAGAGGGCATACAGAGAAAAGGCAGTCACATGGAAAGTATGTGAGGGAAATCTCAGACCTGCTATAGCCAAGCGAATCATACACAGCCTGCAGAAATCTTCATGCTACTGCCTAACACGTTACATATGCGTACCAGCCACTCTCGTTCTCGGAAGGGGTCCATCTCGCCGGGCTCTAGGGGTTGTCCCGCGAATAAAGCTTCATAGCAGCGGGCAGATACGCACTCTAGAGCACTATACAGGTGGGGACAGAGTTAATACGCATGCATTAGTGTGCGTACACACTTGAAACAGCGTAAGGAGTAGTTTCTACGGATTCGAAGTTGGACGTACCAGTTCGGGTTCTCCAGCGCAAGACCGCGGCAGGGTCCCGCAAGACACTGCATGTAGGCAGGCTCGTGTCGCGGTGTCTGCGCGTGGGTGACGGTCACCGCGAGCTGTGTGAGGTGGTGATAACGGTGCAAATAAGCGTGAATCGGGTCTCAAGTGGGCGATTTCGGACTCAGTTTTCTCATAAACTAGCATTCTAACAGAGGTTTAAAGAAAAGTAACGTACCACCACGAGCAGTAAGGATATTCCCACACGCATACCTGAGTCGCTACACGTGTGGAACACTCCGTTTCAGCACTCCGGAAGAGTGAATTTTTACTATTTCCAAGCATCGATTTCAGGTCTGATTTCTCGAGACCTGGCGAGTGCCTGTTGTGAAAGACTGCACTAGGATATGTGGCGCCGTTGTGGCTAGAGGTTGAAGGTGGTCTCAATGCACTGCCGCGGTTGGATCTTAAGGAATCTTCATTTTTCCGATCTCCCTCATTTTCGGACATTCCGGTTGGGTAGAAAAACAGCTGGAAAGGTATATGTCTGGTTTGGGATGCACCTTTCTCCCCTGTTATACGATTACTCACAGTTGAGTGCACCGTTTACACCTACTCTAGCGACCAAACCGCACGCCATGTTCCGCACGGCGCTGGGTTTTCTCGCTCCGGCACGCACTTCTTCCGCCTCCACGTGTGTTCCGGCCATGATAACACGCGTTTCAGCCGCTGTGGGCGCCTCAAGCCAGGTAAGGAGTGTTGCCAGCACTGCATCACATGCTTTTTCTCGTGTACAGGCAGCCTTACGATGTGGACTTCCACAGAACCAGAGCAGACGGACCCTCGGAGTCAACTGTTGGAAGCCGTTGAATGGTGTATATACATCGCGACGAGACATCAGTTCAGCTTCGGTACCGAAAACAGACGGAGAGTGGTTCTCGCTTTCACACTACTTGGCGAATCTGCAGGACTATGTTCTGGTGCGCATGAAAGGCAAGGATGCGTGCAAGATCCTCCACAACTTGACAACCCAGCATATCAACACAATCCTCTATGAGGCGAGCCAGGGAAGGGCAAGCTATGCAGCGTGGCTCACATCCAAGGGCCGCACCATGTTTGAGACGATCATCTTCACGGAATCTGTTCCGGCTAACTTTGTTTTCCCAGACTCCAAGACCAAGATGAACAACGCGTATGGACGCCAGGCGCCTACGCAGGAGACCCTCAACGCTGATTGCTCGTTCCTCCTACTTATCCCGGCCTGCAGTGCGACCGCGCTGATTGCACATATTAAAGCCAATACCCTTCGAGCCAAGAGTAAGCTGACACTAGCTAGGGACCTCTCAGTCTGGGTCGCTGCCGGACGAGTCGATACAAGCAGTCTCGAGATCGCCAGCGATTGTGCCACTGCCAACGCCAATGCTACTGGCAGCGGTGATAAGGTCACTGTGGGTGAAAGTGCATTTGGCAGCTGCCACTCGATCCCGGTCCCGGTCACAAGCGAGGGGGAAGGACCAGCACAGTCCATCGAGGTCTTCCGAGCTGCGGACGGCCTGCTCGACTCGACGATCAGTCTATCACCAGCACAGGGTATTGCGACCCCAAGTCCCACCCCATCCAGCGAGTTGGATGGCGCAGGACACGTGTCACCATTCAGCAAAACCCCAGCTGTATTCGCAGACCCACGCAACCCCAAGCTACCCGTCTGCTTCATCATCGCACGTAGCGATCGCGACCTGCATCTTTCCGTTCCCTACGTGCGTGTTGATGCACGAGTACATGATGTATATAGAACACTCCAAGGCTTGCCGCGATCCGGACGTGAGATCGTTGCCGAGAAGTCGCTGCCCCTCGAAGCATCGCTCGACCTGCTGGGAGGTATCAACTTCCACAAGGGCTGCTACTTGGGGCAGGAACTAACGGCAAGGACTCACTTCCAAGGTCTAGTCCGCAAGCGAATATTGCCTGTTATCCTCCGACGCAAGGAAAAGAACCCACCTCAGCCAGTATCTGATTCGTCCACCCCCTCGAATCATTCATCCAACACGCCCGCCACATCAACAGCTTCAACAAACCACTCCCAAACCCCTGCCCCTAAATCCACACTCTTCTCACACCCCTACTTCCGCGCAGGTCCGGTAGTTGATGACCCCAAGACCCTCCTCGGCGCCACTATCCAGAAGCGCACCCCAGTATCTGAGCAACAATACGAGGAAAAGGAGGTGGGCAAGGTCGTCAGCGTGTCCGAGATAGCCAACGTAGGTTTTGCTATGCTTCGCCTTGCAGACCTGACGGACCCCAAGGCCGACCTCTATCTAACAGTACCACCATCACCCAAGCGTGAGGCGCTCTTCGACGACATGAGCCATGATACCGCAAGCGCCGAGGCGGCTGAATCCTCGCAGACCGAAACAGAGACCGAGGAAGACCTCATCCATGTTATTCCTCTGTTCCCTTCATGGCTTCCGACTGACTTCCTTCCCAAGGGTGGGAACGATAACAAAGGGGGCAATGATGGTAACAACAGTGGAAACAGGTAGTATGCATGCATAAAGATGAGAATACACCAACTAGTGTAATGTATTGTACATGGAAGTTGAAAGGACCAAAGTGTGAGTGAAATGTAAACAATGAGAGGGAGGGTGATCTGGATTGTTGAGCGCATGGGTGCACGATTGAATGAAAGATAGAGCGAATGGCACCAATGAACCAACGGGAATACGAATATACAGCACAGATTCATGAGTCCAATGGACTTGGAGACCAATGGACTTTGGGAGCGCATTCTGGTCTCTACCTCCCAAACGTTCTTACGACCGCATAGGGCGCCTTATCGAGCTAACGCCCGCAGATATCGGCTCGCAGTTCCTCAGATTAGTTTTGAAATGCGGTCTGGAGCGGTGGGTGCAGCATGCGCATGCTGTCCATGCGGTATGCATGTGAATTGCCCCAGCTTGCTGGGGTGCCTCCGACTGTGTTTCCACCCTGTAGGATACTCGACTGGGATGCTCGGCGCGCCTTGAGCTCGGTCTTGGTCTGCTCTTTAATTGCGGCCTCGAGTTCGTAGCTCACGTACGCTCGCCACAGCAGCACCGCGGCGAGAATATTGACTGCAAGAATGGCGACCGCGAGCCCCCAGGCGAGGCCGGTCTGGCTCTCGTCGACGTCATCCGTGCTCTGAGCTTGCGCCGTGGTGAAGAGAGCTAGTAGTGCCAACACAAATGCCGCCGCCTGCTCGCCTCGCCGCCTCGTCTTGTGTGCACTAGAGACGGAAAACGCCGAGCGAGGCGTGGAAACTTGGACAGGGGATAAAAATCGCATATTTTGATATCTTTGCTCGTGCGTGTAGATATATCGAGGTTGGCGTTCGAATCGTACGTGGGTCTCCTGTCGAATACAGTGCTTTGTTACGGGAGGTGCAGTGTGCAATGCAGTGAAACAGATGACCAAGCGTGTGTAAATCTGAGAGAAATAACAAACCTTCTTGTCTGTATTTGGAGGGTATTAGGGATGAGTGACGGGTCGGGACAACACCCGACACTCCCCACCCTCGATCCAAACTGGAAACTATATACCAAGTCACAAAGGACCCAACTGTGGAACGAGTTCATGCACAATCTTGAGCTTCACAAACGACCCAAGTTGATCGCTGCGCGGGAAACGCGGCTGTTCTCGCGGCACAGCCGGCCCGGGGACCCGCCACCGCCCCAGCACGCCGAGCACTCCCTGCCGGACCCGCACGCGCCCGGTCAGTCTGGCACGGAACACGAGGACGCGCAAACGGGAGCCGAGAACCAGAGCCCGCACTCAGTATCGGACATCGCTGCGGCAACGCCAAGCTCCGCAGGGGAGCTGGTTCAGTTCAGTGCTCGGCTTACGGCAAGGATTCGACATGCAGAGCGACTCATGGAGGTGCCTCTGTTCACTGATCCTTACGCAGGTCTGTTTTGCAGCGAGGACGCAGTCGCATCCCAGTTCGATCACACCCACTTTCTCTATCGTAAGATGTTCACGCGCTTCACCAAGATCACGGGAGGGGCGAGAATGGACGAGTTCCGGGCCCACTACGCCCGGGAAGCCCTGCGACTTCGGCTCTATCGCGCCGCGAGGCCCTTCATCGCGGTCCGAACCAGGTGGATCGACGACCTGATCCGGGTTTGGGTGCGAACTCTGAGCGCGAACCTTCCGGCTGAGACTGTCAGGGGAAGCGGCGAAGCAGATGGATTGGAAGGCAAGACGATCACTTCCAGCACGACAGCGCCAGCCACGCTGCAAATCATGATCCTAGGGTGCGGATTCGACACGAGAGCCTACCGACTGGGAGTACTCGTGACCCCGCAGGTAACTGCGCCAAACCAAATTTCGGGAAAGCCGGTTTTGCATTTCTATGAGGTGGACCAAAGGGAGGTGTTGCAATTCAAGGAATCACGCCTTGCCAAGTATGTGCGTGACGAAAAGGTTAATATTACCAGATGTCATGGCAACTTTGCTGGACGAAGCTCCCAACTCGCACCGCGTCTAAGGCTGGCTTGTGAGCGACCAACCCAAGAACAGGACGAAGTCTCAATCGAAGATGACGTGCAAGATGCGACATTCCCACGCAACGCCAAGCATGAAGACGAGTTTAAGGTAATATTGTACACTCTTGCGGAGCGTGGCAAGGGGCTGGACGCAAGCAAAGCACGGAAAATTGAGTTCGAGGCCACCAGGAGTCAGCTGATGTCAGGTGTCTCCGGCCCCAAAGACACAGTACCCGATGAAGAGACCAAGAGTAATGATGGTGTCCCTGCTGTTGTCCGTACAAGTTGGGTGCTCGATTGCATTGCTAAGGGATTTAACCCATATTTGCCGACATTAATCATTATCGAAGGAGTGCTAATGTACCTGCCGCGGTTCCAGGCTGATGAGTTGTTGGGGTTGGCAAGTGCGTTGGCATCGTGCAACCCTGCATCACGCATTATTGGTGATACCTACTCCCCGGCAGCACGAAGCGAAGTAGGCGGAAGCTACTACGCCATGTTCCAATCAGGCGTGGCTCGCGAAGAGCTGAAGTCTTGGCTGACCTCGGTGGGCCTCGATATGACTTTTAAGGGAGTGTTTGCGCAGCAGCCTCACGAGCGCAGTGATAACATGGAGGCTGTGCTTGCAGCGTGTGCTGAAACCTTCCTGCCGACATGTGAAGTGAAGTGGAACGATGATGAGGTGACATACGTCGACTACTGTCGGTTCGGGTACAATGTGGCGGCAAAAGAGCTGCTCAAGCGAGCTCAGGAGAGTGGTGAAGCGAGCACTAACTACGAGGAGATGCTTCAGTCACTTATCGAGGAACTGACGGAAGAGGCCCGAGAAGCATGGCAGCGTGAACATGAACTATCGAAGAACCTGTCCAAATGTTCATCACCGATTGAGGAAGGTAAATCCGACTCGGCCGCTCGATTCATGCCGCATACCGAACCACTTGCAGGCATAGACAAGGTTCTTGTACATGCGAAGCATTGCCCATCACTACAGACGACTCGAACATTGCTTAGCAGTGGCTACTCCCTAAGGTTTCACAAATACCTCCTTCAACTGGAAATGGAAAAGACGGGGAAGACAGAGATGGCTGAGTTGACCAAATGTTTGTGCACCCGGGCCTTTCCCAAAGTTGAGACGGTCGAATACCTTACGTTTATTGCCCGGCCGCACATTCGTATGAAACGGTGAAAAGCGACGAAGACGTGTATTTTACCGATAGATACTGTACATAAAACGTGATACACTAGATTACTTATCATGGGTCGCATTTGGCTGGGAGGCTGCTGTTGGCTGCGACAGACGAGCCAGCACAGTGCCATTGATAACCACAAAGTCAGGTTGAGGTGCGTTTTGAGTATGCTGCCTGCGCTCTTGAACAACTTGTTGAGATTGTGAAAGAATGACCTTTGGTTTGGGCCGAGCAAGCATTGCTGTTGCGGCGAGCTTGAGTCGACTCGATTCGCCCTCTAACATAGCCGCCGGTCCGACAGGAGCTGGAGTTGACGTCGTCGTTGGGAGAGCCCCAGTCCTTGATGGATCGAACAGCAAGTGCCTTGATACTAGTCCTGGACCACTCGTACCAATACCAATGCTGTCTTCACTGGCTTCCTTATCACTAGGCTGCCTCACCCTAGCACTCATGATCGAACTCTTGCTTGGGGAAGCTGATGCGAGTGTCTTTGGTTGGGGACCGAAGATCGCCCTTAGCGTCGCCTCATCCTGTCGCCTGAGTAGTTGACTAACACGCAGCGCAACATCACGATAGACTGTCTCAAGAGTAGGAAGCTTTCCCTCAGACTCTTGAGGCTTGAAGACGACGTAGACGTCAGGTTTACGGCGGTCATAAACCAACCTCTCGACCCTTGCAGAAGGACTCTCAACCAGATTACAAATTTGGTCCGCAGACAAGCGACCTGCTAACCCTTCGAGCTTAAGCACGCGCACCTGTGTGTTCGGATTTACCTCAAGGGAGCTCACGACGTTCGCTGCTTCTTCGGGCTCCAGAAGCGTAACGTTGGTGCCCAATCCAAGTGGGGCTCGGGTTGCCGTCGATGGCTCAGTATCTTCCTCCTCAGCGGCGCTATGCACAGCGAGTCTTCCACGGTGGTTCACAGCCCCTTCGGGAGGTCTCACGCGAAGTGTAAAGGTACCTCTCAATGTTGATGATGAGGCTTCTGCACTGCGGTCTATCGGGCTCGGTAGAGTTTGTGACTTTCTCACGAGTCGCTGGTGTGTAGTTTCCTGTGCTGCGGAGTCATTGAGGTTCGCTCGGGCGGCAAGATTTGCACGAGCTCGCTGATGTACCTTTTCACCCACCAACGATTGTGAAAGCCTCCACGCAACCACACGGCTCTTGGTCTGCGCTTGCTGCTTGGCAGTAATGTCCTCAAGCTCTGCGACCAAGACTGCTGGTGACATCTGCTGTTGTGTGTTTGCAGCTTTCGTTGTGAGCCTTGGGGTGTTAATCGCACTGAGCGAGCTATCGAGATTGCCAGCAGTCTTCACCGCGCTAGCAACAATGTTGCGCGCGACATCCTGACCTCGAAGTAAAGGGTCCTCCGTTGCCAAAACCTGTGCGTAAGGATCTTCTGTGGACTGCTGGATTCCGTCGCTAGGTCTGGCGTTGGGACTGATCTCTGAGGGAGCAGGAAGCATACCACGATCACGAATAATGGGCGGTGCGAGCGTGTGTTGATAAGCTAATTCAACCTTCCGCCGTGCCTCAGGGGCAACGAAAAGCGATGTAACCAATGTGTTAGCAAAACCACCTAGAAGCTTGTCGCCACTCGCATGTGGCCTGGGTCCCGGAGGGAGCGCATGCCATTTCGTAGTACCATTTTCTGATAAGATGGGGACCTGGATCGAGGTTCGTCCCACGGCTTGTGGTGTGAGCTCGAGCTGCAGCTCGGGGTTATTGGTCTTTGAGTCGTCGCGCGCAGGGAAGGTGGAGGCATGGCCGAGCACAGACTGCGGATGAATGAGCTTGCGGACACTTCGCGATCCGGCTAACCGCTTACCCTGCAGCAACTGCTCAATGTCACGCTCAATTGATCGAGATTCCTCCTTTGCGCAGTGAACCGCCGCGGAGAAGGTCTTCGTGGGGGAATTGGACGCTTTGCACTCGGAAAGATCACCTGTTGCTGATTCTAACGCGACATCAAGCGATACAAGACTCGGTGGCTTAACGTCCAGTGTGTGTGAGGGCTTCAGATCGTGCGGCTCACCTAGTAGTTCGCTCTGCCTAAGCTTCAATGCTGCATAGAACTCCTCCAAGACTTCCGAGTCAGTGCTCAGCGATGCATACAGAAGGCCAGCGTGAGGACCAAAGGCGATGCATCCGGTTCGTTGCTTACGGTTACGAGCTAACTTCAGGCAGAGCGCAACAAAATCTGGATGTGTATACGGCCGTAACGACGACCCATGGCCACTTTCATCTGCAGGTCGGTCGTCATATCGCAGGCTCCACAGTCGCTGCAAGAGGCCGCGCCCAGCAAAATTTGCTAACTCCGCTTTACGAGCTTCCCAGTTAGCAGTCCAAGTTGGCGAGGCATACTGGTGCAATATTGCTGTAGCTTCATTCCACTTCAAGTACCAACCCGCGGCTGCTCGTTCCTTCTGGATTCGATGGGATTCTTTGTCCACAAGCTGGATGACACGTGCTACACGCATGGCCCTAAACCACCGCATGCGTGCACGCCTTCGTTGCAGGGGTGAATTGAGAAAATCTGTTGTGGGTGTCTCTTGGGCGACGCATAGTGTGACGGGACTAGCACTATTCACAGTTGGCGATGGTGAAGCTAGAGACATAAGAAGGTACTGGCTGCTCTGACGCCAACGGCTTCGGACCGATACCTCCGCTGGCTGCGCACCAGTGGTGAGTGTGGCTGGGACATGGGAGGAGGGAGGTCTGCTCAGTGTTGGGGCAGAGTTTGGTGGTGAGAGCGTAGAAACTTGACTTTCGGTCTGAGGCGGTTTTCCGATCGCGGAGAGCTGGTTCGTGAACCACTGACTGCTAACCTGCGGGTACGTTCGCAGCGCATTCGCACAAGCACGGCGGAGCAGAAAAATTCGTTCGTGCGTTGTGTTAACGCGTCCTTTACCATAGTATGACAGCTGGCGGTTGAGAACTACGGACAATACCAGGTTACACATCGGAAGAGTGGTAAGAGATGCAAGTAGCGTTGCAACCGCATTCGTATGAGCAAGGTTAGCAGCAGAGGCGGCGGCTGCGCCACCAGCAATGGTAGTCATCGAACCAGGATGGAAACCACCTCCGATCATCGATTTTCCTAGGCTCAGGGCCTGGGCAAGGTTGTTTAGCTGCGTTTGAGCTGCACTCGAAGTGGCTCCAACCGTACCGAACCCCAGAGCACTCGGATAGTTCCCTGCGTCTGCTGCAGCTGTTTCCTGACTGACCGGCTGTGCAACTAGAGGAAGCTGTACGGCCTTGTCACTCACAATATCGAGAATCGCCGCGATTGCTTGGCGCAACGAAGTAAGATCATTTACAACGAGCCCTGGCAAACGTCTCAAGCAGTGAGCAAGCCACGACGAACGTAGCGGTGCGGACGGCAAGAATATCGAAGTCGCAACGATACAAAGGGAATTAGCATCAACGGGTCTCATAGCCTGACCAGTTGAGAGCATGGATTCACCTCGGGGTTGAGAAGATCTTACATCATTTAAGCCTTTCAAGTGAGTGTCGAGTACCTTTTTCGGCACAGGTACTGGAAGGCACGAAGTTGCCGCCGTGGCAGTATCGATTGGATGCATCCAGTCCATTGTGGCAAGATACGCAATGAAGACAGGGTTCGGGAGCGATACGGGTCCGGGGAAGGGGCAAGGGATGCTGACAGAAGCGGGGTTGAACTTCATCGATCTCGGATCAAAGGCATAGTTCAACGACGACAGAGAGAAAGGGGGTCGTGCCACTTCCCAAATAAGAGAGGCGGCACTCCCAACAGCATTCATTCCTGACGTAATGGCACTTAGTCTCGTGCTCGTAGAGGGGCTTGAAATGAGCGCATTCCCTGATGCAAGGGCGGCAGCTATAAGGGCCTGATAAAAGCCATTCGGTAGAATCAATGGGAGGTCTGCATTGTTCTTTACCAGGGACGCAGGGGTATCAGTCTGCACCGATCGTTGTGGCCACATTGCACCTGGAATTTCGTCTCGAGGTGAAACCAGATCCGAGTTCGTTTCATGCATCCTGTGGCGAACGGACCAGTTTTGTGACCATCCGAGAGTCAAGAACTCCCCGATATCAGGGTCTGCATCAAGCGCACCCTCAATCGTTCGCTTTGTGTAGTATGCATTGGCAGGATGTTGCCGGCGCAGCCTAGATCCCACGCTTTGAACGGGTCTGCTATGGTCAGTTTCGAGCGAAGCTAAGTCGTGATCATCAGCTTGGTCTTCGTTCTCATGCGAGTCCTCCCAGTCAAGGTGCAGTTCAGTGTCATCACTCTCGAACCAGCCGCGTGCCCATATGTCGTTTGTCGCGCTCCCAAGAAGCCCTGTGGTACCACTATTGTTATTCGATGCAGCGTTTGTGACAACCTTTTCGATTGTCTGGGCCGTGGGGCTAGGTGGACCAGCGTTTGCACCTGTTTCGGAGCCGGATGACGATGAATCATGGTTAAGTTCCGAGTCAATACTTGTGCGAAGTGCGGAGTCAGCCGCAGCACTGATCCATGGATGCCACAGATTTGCCAAAGCATCCGCCAATCGCGTGGTCCCGGCTCTCTGACAGTTCACTCGGATCCGATGTAGGACTCGCGTCGCGGCTAGGGTAAGTGGCGAGATGTCCGTAAGAGATCGGACGGATGCTCTCCAGCGCTTGAATAAATCAATATGGCACTGATAGGCAAGTGGGGGTGCGCATGTTGACATGGCATCAGCCCAGTGTGAGGCAGACACTAGGGCGATTGAGCCTGGAGAAACCCCTGTGCCATTTGAAGGGCCTGTTGTGAATGGTATGAGATGAGGGGTAAAATGACTTGATAGTACATCGGATAACGTCAGTGACGCAATCGGACTCTTCTCCGCGAGAGCGAGAGCGGCCTCAAACGGGTTATCAAGGATCGACGCCAACGTATACACCGTTGAGTTGATTGCGCCTGCTCCGGGATTCAAAGTAGCTACCTTTGGCAGCTGGTCTAGTCCCAAGGCATTCGCCTCAGCAGCCTGGATGTTGGGCAAAAGAGCTGAAATCGCCGAATGCAGAGGAGTTTGCATAATCCCAGCATGAGCTAGGATCGGAATCGGAACGATCCTCGCCCCCGCTGCACCGCGTTCGTACAAACCACTGAACATTGCCAGACTACAATCTAGGATGGCCAATGTCTTAGGCTTCTCAGGGCTGGACACCTTCTGACTAAGCGATTCGTCCATGTCGAGTAATGGTTCTTGCGAAAGTGCCTTCTTTAGGCCGGCATCCGATGCGAGTAACGACTGCACGACGCCTGACGTGGCATGCACACAGCTCTCAAATGCAGGCATAGCAGTGACGGCTGACTTAGAGTCCAGTTGGTGCAGAGCTGCATTGTGGAGAGTCGTCGCGGCTCCGACAGCCGCAAGCACGGCACTCGCAAGTCGCTGTGTACGCTGGAATGGGAAGCACGCTGCCACTGCCCGAGCCTTTGATACAAGATCAATGATAGTCGAGAGCTTCGCAGACGCCACCATTTGCGGCGAAAAGGAACACACAAACGACACTTCAGCAGCTTGTGTTGGGAGGGGCGAGAAAATGGAGCTGCGAGCCTCTCGCTTCTGTGATGTTGAACTGCTCCTCGACGCCGCAACAGACGCGCCAGGAGTACTCGAGGCAAATGATGGGAAGTTACCACCACGCACCTCGTTTGGTGACTGACTGGACGCAAGGCCCAACTCAGTCAGAAAACTTGCAAGCGGTCCAACTGACCCTTGCGGGGTTGTCAGAAGGGCTCGGAGGAATGTGCGGAGGCAAGTGAACGCGGTATTGTGGCTAAGGCGTGAGGTTGGCTGCGTACCAGCAGCGACCTTGATCGCCTGTTGCAGGGGTCCCAGGGAATCAGACAAGGAAGAATTGGTCAGAGATAGCAGTTCTGCAGCATGCTGCAAGCTGGTGGATCTTGATGCAACTTGAGTGGAAACAGCATCAAGTGCGACCGGATCCCTTAGCGTGGCCTGATACAACTGATGCACAATGTTCACACGGGCGGACAATATGGACTGCTTCTGGGGATCAGCTTGCCCACCAAAGTCGCGACGGCTTGACGCAGAGCCCTCTTCAACGTCGATGCCTAGCGATGAGGCTATCGAAACAATGCTTGACAATCCATGATCAGGGGATGATCCGGTAAGGCTATGAGACGCTCCTGCATGTACCGCACGGATAGCAACTACGAGTTCTGCCAGGGTGCGCATAGTCGTATGAATACTGGGCTTTGATAAGTTGAGATCAGAGTAAAGTGCCGCGTAAATTCCTGAGTGGACGAGGGCAGAGTGAAGCGACGCAAATGGAAGATATGACCCACGATCAAGTTGGGCATGAACGTGCATTGACGAGACGAAGTCCCATGCAACGGGACCCGATTGGCAGAAGAGAGGTGAGAGCGGATGCGCTTTGGCGTTCGCAGATGCATTAAGAATCATGTTAGAGACGACTTGCGGAGACACTGCGTCGTTATTTGCATCTGGGCTGGCAACGTTCGGCATAGGAGCGGGACTTGTGGATCCACCCACCGGATTTGGCGGGTTTTGAACAGATTGGGCACCTCCAGCTTGAGGCCCCGACTTTGACAGCTCGTCCTGACGCAAGGCCTCAGACTTGGAATACTGATTCCCCCGACTCCTTGTTAAAGTCGCAATCAGAGAAGGTGAGGGAGTATAGGCTGGGATTAAATTGAGGCGTTCCATTGGAGGCTGCATTGTGGATGTAGATGTTGTACTTGTGGGAGCTCTTGTCGCGAACCTGTGGGCAAGGTTCGCAACAGAGTGCTGTGGGGAAACGTCGTTATATGCATTAGTGGCAGCATTGATGAGCGATAGGATCGTGTTCTGGGTTGCAGCGTTCTCCATTCGGAGAAGGATGGTCAGTATCCACTTCGGAATCCCTGATATCGGGGCGCACAGTCTTTCAATAGCCAAGTCAGCTGCATTCCATAGTCTCGTAAAGAACGATTCAGTTCGTGCAAGGATTATCTCACTGATCAGTCTTCTTGGCAGAGCACCAAACAGGCGATCATACGAGAGGAGGAGAACAGTTGCACCAGCTTGACCGGCAGAATATGTCGCAGAGAGGGATGTTCTAAAGCGAGAAGAATCGACAAATGCCTGCAGGGACTCTTCGCCGAAGGTGTCACCGCGCTTCAGCGAAGCAAGAGAGAGGGGACGCATGTCCTCAAATACCATAGACTGGAGTTGCGACAGGTCGATCTCATCTTGGAGAAGTTTACTCTCCGCCTCCGACGCGCGACTATCTGCAGGGGATTTGTTCGTGAACTGGCTTATAATTTGCTGCACATCCAGTTTGGCTAGTGCAAACGCAGACAACGGCAGTGCGAGAGTTACGTCCACTGACCCATCGAGAACAATATAAAGGCCTAGCGGCAACATCCCCTGAAATGTAATGGTCTCGCCCGGCTTGATAAACAGGAAACGACTCATAAAGCACAGCTTTTGAAGGACGCTGTTGGGCAGGGCTGCTCCATTCGGACGACGAAATAATTTCATCCCTAGGATGTGTTTGAGAGCGGACAAAGTGTGCGACGAGCCGGCAAGCCTTTGCATGCTAAACATGAACGTAGTTTCAGAAGTACCAAAGGGTGAACTAACGTGACCGGCTTTAGCCTGTGATGGAGTCTCACCAGAGTTATCATCATGATCTTCTCTTGTTACGGTGGAATGCGAGTGGCTAGCCGGAAGTGCACCGCGAATTTTGTTCAAGACTTCGTGAATTGCAAATTCTTCGTCTAGCGTGTCTGTAGTATCTCCTACTGATTTAATACCAAGAACATGCTCGAGATAGGCCTTGGTGGGTAGCGCAAGTACAATGGTTGGCTCTGCTAGCGGCTGAGTGGAGGCTAGATTTGACAGGAGATGCGTAGACATGCTGGCCTGATTTAGGGCTTGCCGACCGGCTTCTGCACTCCAGGTTGCCGCATTCAAGTACTGCTGAGTCGAACCAAAGATTTCAGAGTATCTACCGGTAGGCAACCCCTTTTGAGGGAGTTGAGTGTTCGTCCCAATTCCTGAGGTAGGCGCTGATCGGTGCCCGACGGTTTCATACTCGACATGATTGTCTCTGAGCAGTCGCTCGAGGTGAAGCGTGTAGCCATGAGCGGCCTGGCTTCCGACACTCGACGTAATATCTCGGTTAACAGATTCGGCGTCGTCTGCACGAAGCGCCGAGGCAAGTAATGCAGGTGCTCCACCCGCATGGGCAAGCGCAGTCCTTGCACCTTGTGCAATATACGCTGAGGTAGAGGTGCGGAGTGGTACGTCAACAGGACCTTTCACGCCATTGGCTGACGTTGATGTAGGAATATGCGCAATAGATGTCTGCTGCATGCCAATTGTTGTCCCAGTGTGGACTGCACCCGCCACGGTCTCTGAGACAAGTTGATTCACTTCAAGAGAGGCGGCAGCATGGGCCACGTGCAATTCAGCGTGACCAAGCAAGCTTAGTGATGTCAAACCACCTCGCCCTGGCGCGTCGTTGATCTGATTGTCGTTGTCCTGAGCTACGGGCAAATATCCTGCAACAAGCGCGACAGCACTAGACTGACCTAACAACGCACACAAGTCACCTACAGCTTCACCAGCTCCAAAGGTTGCCAAGTGTGTGGCTCGCCTTAAGGCTGCTGCATTGAGAAGCGTGGACCGATCACGTCGAGGATCTATGAAGCCCTGATTGTAAGCAATATATACTGGGTCAATTCCATGTTGGGCAGCTGCTGCCGCGGCAGCGACACGTGCAGCACCAGCCGCCATAAACTGAACCCGAGGAGCGCTAACGGCAAACGATGGCACTCGTTCCAAGATGCGCTGGACGGCCGCGTCTGCTGCAATAGCAGCAGTCAACTGCTGACTTAGTGGCCATGCTTTATAGGCACGTGCAGTTGCACGTGCAATTGATAAAGAATGAATTGAAGGCAACTTTGTCAGACGATCTTTGATCAATTTGCTGATATACAGCGAAGTTTGCGTTGGCACAGCTACGGCTTCACCCTCAGATTGCTGATTCGAATCCAGGGTATGAATGGTAGTGTAAGACTTGGATATCATCGAACGTTTCCACGCCTCGCGCAGATCGGCTGGACTCAGAATAGAATCTTGGCTAGAGGGCGCTGCCGGCGCAGGCGACGAAGATATGTGATGTGTTGGATTAGCGCCACGTTCGTGCATCCGACGGACCGTATTCGCAACGCGATTTTGTCTTGAAAGCTGCACAGCTAAGACAGCTTCTTCATCTTGCGAATGAAGAGATAGAGCAGATACTGTCCCTGAAAGCACAATGTACACTTCATCCGGAGCGCATTCAGCCGAGACAGGGGCGAAGCTTGGTTCAACAAGCGCTGCACCTGGAGGAAGCAGGATGAAGCGTCCATACGTTAGGACACGCAACAGAGATGGCAGGGGCAAGTCCGCCAGCACGTGCCTATTAGGTAGCTTGACAGCGGTGGTTGCAGGCCCCTCATTTCTCGAACCTTGTCGAGACTCCGATTGATCTTGGTGAGCCGAAGCCCCACTGACTACAGTAAACGCGGCAGAAGTCGTGGCTCTCATTCGAATCTGTCTTGACATTGACACATGATCGTCATGGGATTCATTGTCGTCTGATGGTGCCAGAATTCGTAACCGTGCCAGGTCTTCGAGGAGATCTAGTGGGCTAGGGATCTCTCTCGAGCAAATCGCAGCAAGGGTCTTGGAGAATTGGTAAACCTTCTGAGTAGCAAACTCAAGAGTCTCGGCTGCGAGAGCATCGCCAAGGGTTCCTGCATCGTTTGTTGTGAGGTGTATATCGTCCTTTCGAACACTACCCGTGACAGAGGCACGATATTCTCGGGCCGATGCAATCGCTAATTCGACAGCTGCCCTCTCAGGGTCGTTTCTCTTACCCTGCATAGCATCAATGATCTTCGATACTGGCACGTGCGCGATGTAGTTCAACAGTGCTGGTAGAATCAGTCCCAAATCGAGTAGGTGGCTTGGCTGTGTGTGAGGAGCTTTGCGGCGATATGTGGATGCAGCAATTCGCAGTGTAGCCGCAATGAGCGGGAGCTTGAGCAGTAACGCGAGCGGCAAGGTAGAGAGGGAGATTTTGTCCACAGAGCTGGACAGTGTGCCATATGCTGCCTCGATGGCCGCGCGAGGGGTTGCAACTCGAGAGGAAACGTTCGTAGGGCTCGTAGGGGAACCGAGTGCCGAGCCTTTCCTGGAAAATGAGACAACAGTTGTAAGCAAAGCTGGCCGCGATTCATCATAGTACGACTTTAATACGGTAGCCCGAGACTGAAGTGCATCGAACACACGCTGAAGCGCTGCATGGAGTTCACTCGCCGCAGTTTCAGTTCGGGTGAATATTCTTGGATCCAGAAGTGCCCCAACAAGAAATTCTCCACGAGATGGTCCGGCTCGGTTTGATGCAGCATCAATGTCACCGATGTAGAATTCTAGCAAACATCCAAACCCTTCGTGGCTTAACGTCCTTGCAGCAGATTTGATCCCCGCTGGTTGGTGCACGGCAGAACCATGCGGAGCTGAAGGTGTTATGATTAGAGGCGCTGGCAGCGTAGCAGACGAGGGCTGTGCATTTGGGCTATCCAGATTCAATTGCTCGTACAAGATGCGGTCTTCACCTGAGAACGCCAGTTTCAGCACTCGACGCAATGGAGTGGCAGCCGACCTCAGCTGCAGCAGACCACCTGAGGCTCCGCACGCCAGCAAGACTGCAGCGGCTTCGATACTTGCCTGAGTAGTTTTGCAGAGGGCCGAGACAGTCAGACCCAAGCTTCTTCGGAAAGTTGTTAGCAGGGCAAATTCCTTCCCAGAGCTTGAAATCGAGGGTGATTCGCTTGATGAATTTCTACCTGAAGCTGTTCCTCTCGATAGGGCAGCGCTCTGAGCGACATAGTCCACACGGTTGATGATTTGACTCGTGGTATCCGCGAGGCCAGCTGTCGCGACTTCCTCGGCCTGCTCCTGTCCGCTTGGGAGCCTGGATGCGAGATCACCTTTGCTCAAACGCTCGGCAGCATCACTGTGTGCTACAGGGTATTGTGTAGGGTGGATGACTCGTTCAACCCAGAGCTTCAGATACAGAAGCTGCTCCACTGTTCGTCCACTTGGAGGCGTAGCGAGCACAGATCGCCGCTGGCTCTGTGCAAAGAGGTATAGTGCAGTCTCAGGATGTGAAGGCGCAGCGCGTATGTACTTATCGAAGAGCGTACGCGTTGTGACAAAGGCCCGCATCGGAGCGTGAGGCGACACCACTGTAAGTGGTGCCAGAGGTGGGCTCAAGATCGAATCATCGTGTTCATTCGTGAATCGGATAGATCCTTTGCGCCCCATTAGAGGTGCGCTCGTGCTGCATACAGAACCTAGCAAATTGTTGTCGGCTGGCCGCTGCTTTGCCCTTGAGAGAGGAGTGCCTGGGAGCTCTAGATCATCATTGAAAATTGATAGAGGCCCAAGGAAGTCAACAAAGTTGGCATCCACAGTACCCTCCGTTATAAGTTTCAAGATCGAAGGATGAAGGCACACGCCTTCTTCAGAGATTGCCAGGGAGCCAAGGTCATCGGAGCCGGCTGATCCGCCAGCTTTTACTGCAGACAGAGCCGAGTCTACTGTGGGAAGAACCACAGGCAGACCAACAGTCACTAGGTTCCGATTCTGATCTCGATACAAAGGAACATTTGGCAGCCGACCAGTGAACAGAGCGTTTGAGAGATCATCACTTAGATGCTGCTGACTCGGATGCGATGAGGAACGAGGATTTACCATGTCTGACAAACCTACGTCAGAGTTTTTGTGAAAGAAAGCGTCAAGTTCGAGTTCCCTCGGAAAGTCCCTACAAACCATGTTCGACATGTCAGAAAATGCAGCGGCTACTTCCAAGGCAGCTTGAGGTGGTAGGCTATCAGCTAGTCCATACATATGCAATAAATCAAAGGCATGTCTCGCAGCTTCATCTAATGCAGCTTCCTGCGTGGCTGGCTTCTTCTTCAAGTCCTCAACTGCAACATCATGAATCTGCTTAGGACCTGTCTCTCCCGAGTGTGCTCCATACTTTGCAAGCAATCCCGAACGCTCCAACGTTTTAAACGCCGTCTCAATCGCGGGATCCTCACTTCCTCTCGCAAAGTCGATTGAGATGGCATCGACTCGGACTCCTCTAGGGTCTGCCCCCGACAGTAGTGATTCTAGTATCTTCTGCATTTGCGCCTTCTCTTGAGCAGTTTCGTAGTTCGTGTTGCTTTGTTCTAACTGTTCGGGTTCATTCTGCTGACGCGGAGTGCGTTCAGTCGACGTTCCATTGACCGTCGCACTGTCCTCAGGGCTTCCGGCGCGAGATGATGAAGCGCCACCAAGGTTTTGGGAATAACCTTGTTTCGGCGCCTGGGTATTTCGGTAGAGCCATGGAATTGTGACGGATAACGGTGGCAACGCTACTTTCGCTTTCGAAACGGGAGTGATCGTGGGGTTCAGCGAGTCTGCAAACCCTAACATTGTAGCAAGGGGAGGTCTACTTATGACCAAGGCGCTTCCTTCAAGGACTAATCCGACAACGCCTTCGATGATCCGGTTAGGTGGGAAAATCCTCATCTCGAAGATTTGGGAAACGCGCAGCAATTCGGAAGCATTCCAGTGCTGCAAAGCTGGACATGCTTGAAGGACACGAACACGCTGTGCCAAAAGCTGCGCCGTATACCCAAGGATCGCTTCATGTACTGAGCGCGTAGTAACTTTGAGCAACACACAAGTGTTATCGCTGTTCGCACCAAACCGTCCTCCTGAATGAGCGTACGATGAGCCGGCTGTGACAGTCGTGAACGGGTATGAAGTAAGAGGGTCAGCCGCACACAACCCGAAGGGTGACTCGACCATGTTGTCATTGGCCGAATTATTTGCGCCCTGGCCACTGCCAAGAGCCGCAGACTCACTAGTAGTGGGGGTAGCACCTGAGCTGTCCGTCTGGGTTCCTCCTTGTTCGGAACCGCGTGAGGAGAGGAGGGATTGGAGGTACGCGCCACGGTAGATCAGGTGCTGCTCCATAGCGACAACTGGGTCAGATGCAATCAGCGTCTGAACCGTACTGTTCAAAAGAGGGGAGAACCACTGATACCGCGTGTTGTGATAGGGATTTGCTTCCAGGGGCTGTTCCATCATGGGCTCCGTTAGCAGATCGTCCACAAGCGCGGGAGCGATAACCGCCCCCAGTCCGGGCCTCAAAGCCGGCCCTGTGATTACGCTGTTGGAGGCCCCTCCATTAGAAGCCAGCGTGGTCGCTGCTGCACCTGATGACGAGGATGACGATGATGTTGATGCTGCTGATGCCGATGAGAGCGTATCCGAACCATTTGAGGGATTCTGCATGCTCAGGTTGCTACTGTTGTGTGGCCCTGCGACTTCATCTGTTTCAGCGTAAGTTGACTTTGAACTTGAATACAGCAGCGAAGAAGCGAGCGAATTTGTATCACCCTCTTGGCCCCCAACGGCTGTTGCTGTGCTATCTACCTCGCGGTCTCGTGAGTTCTTGCGTGCCTGATATGACTTCTGTAGCATTGGTAGGAGTTGTTGCCTCTGCTGGAGGAATGATGATCGAAATAGACAACGCGATTGGGCGAGTACCTCCATAAGGAAGCCCATCGCTCTACGTCCGTGGGGTTCACCCTGCAGTGTGGCGAGTGCGAAGAGCGGTGGAATCAGAGCATGATCAAACAGCGATTGTCCTGGAATGACTGTGGCCCCCACGGGTTCCGACCCAGTCGTGAAGCTCATCGAGCTTTGATGTCTGCTAGCTCGGGGTGCTCCAATGGCCTCATAGACATCATTCAGGTGTGGGAAGTAGCGATATCCCGAGTTTAGGTTCTTAGGCAGGTTATACACATTCACACTACCCTGCAGCACAACATACATGGCACTAGCCTGGCTTCCGGCTTTGCTGAGAGAGAATCCAGGCGCCGCGACTTGGAGAGTGGCTTGGCGGGCAATGCTGCGTAACACTACGTCGGGCATTACGTCAAAGATTCTATGCCTTCGCAACAGTCGCACCAGCAGCTCGAGCTCTCCCAGAGTTCGGAGATGCGGTGGCTTGCTGGCACATGCTTGGCACTGCTCTAGGAAGGCCTCAGTGAGCTCGGGGGGTTCGGGATTGACTAGGGAGGCCCCCAGCGAGTAGCTCGCGGGCGGGAGAACCTTGTCCATGATGCCCCACGCTAGAACGGCTCACTAAGCGTATGCAGACTCACTTGGATTCGTGGTGTGTGTTCATAAACTGGTTGTTTGAGCTTTTGCAGAGCTATATCACGTGCTGTGCGGGATACCTTGTAGTATGTAGCGCCGAATCGTTTGGATGGTTGGTCCGGTCAGAATCCCCGACGCGAGATATACCTGACTGTTCCAGATGCAGAAACGGCTGAAATTTACAAGGTCTACTAGATTGGAATATCCTACGCGGTGTGTGCGACAACGTAAAGAAATTGGTGGAAATCATCCAGCAGGCGCATACAATATGAGCGCGCCTGCCAATCCACACCACGAGACACACCATGATCCCTATTTTCTCGGTACAAAGGACCTCTTCAGCTCGAGTCCTCAGCAAGAGCTCGCGTTGGGGCCCCTGCGCCCGCCCTACAGCATTACCGAGTGGCGCGAGCAACAGCGACAGGCCAAGCTGAAAGATCGCCCCCACTCTAGGGGCCATGCACTCCCACCTCTTCATCCAAGCGCACATCGGCCCAACCCTAGTTTCGTAGACAAAACCCAGCGGGGCTTGCCTTTAGTGTCCCCACGCTCCGCGGTCGCGGGTTTGGGAGGTGCTAGCACACCCACGCCTACAGCGTCGACGGCATCTGGCTCTCCGCGCGCATCTTCAGCCGGCACACTCGTCCAGCGCGCCCAGACTGCAAGAGGAAGGGCGGAAGACCCATTCGAGAGCGACAAGAAGGAGCTAATTGACTCGGTGGTCACTGCAATTGCCAAGGAAATGGGTGTAAACATCAAGAGCGAGCGGAACCAAGCTCACTTACGCCGGCTGGTCACGGCGTATGCGTCGCCTGCGCTCGTTCGGTCCTCAGTCGTGAGGCATACCGGAGGAGGCCAGTCAACTGTAGCAATCAATAGGCGGGGCAGCCGGCCAAGTGTGCTTCGGTCAAAGACAACTCGCACTGCCATTGCTCAGGCTGAGAAGGCCCTTGAGGAATATCTCTCGCGGCTCAACCAGACCGAAGATGAAGCTGCAGCGGAGAGGAAGGCACAAATGGAGAAGTTGGCTGCTTTGAAGGCCGAGCTGGCACGACAACAAGAGGAGAAACGAAGAGAGCAGGAAGAGGAGGAGCGTAGACAGCGCGAGCTCGAGGAACTGCACGCAGCTGAGAAGGAGGCAATGCTTGCCGAGCAAGAGGAGGAGCTTGGCCAGATGTGGGTCGAGTATCGACGGTTGTTCCCAGAAATCAGCGAGGCTGACGCAGAGCAAACATTCAATCGAGCTCTCGAACGTGCCCGTGATGAAGGACGGGTGGAGGCAGCCGAGAGATACCGCGAGGTCAAGCAGGCGCGCGACATGGAGGCGGCTGAGAGAGGCCTGGAGGTTACCGACGCCCTACGACCTGGCGAAAGCAAGGAGGAGATTCGCCAGACTACGCCATGGGGTATTGAGATCTCTGAGGTCACCAAACGCATGCGCAGCTGGTTTGAGCTTCAGAGGCGTCTATATGATGAGCGCGAACGACAGAAATCACTCGAGCTGGAGCGACAGCGTCGCGCACAGGAACGACGTGAAAAGGCCCGCCTGGAGCAGCTCCTAAGAGAGAAGAAAAAGGAAGAGGCCTTGCGTCAGTGGCGCGAAGAGCGGGCCGCTGTGCGTGCTATGCAACAGCGGCAACATGAGGAGAAAATTCGACAGGAGCGCGAACGTGTGCGAGAGCTGAGTCTCCACAATACACAACGCGAGCAAGAGCGACAGCAACGCAAACTCGAGCGTCAGCAGCAGGAGATGCTTGAGCGGCAGCGCAAAGAAGAGGAGCGCAGGCGAGAAGAGCTTCAGCGAGCAGAGCGTCTCGCACAAGCGTTGGCTAAATTCCAGAACTTCACAGTCAAGACCACTGCATCAATGGCACTCAAGTCGGTAGCAGTGGGCGATCCTACAGCGCTCCCTCAGGTTGAAGATGTACCTGTGGATTTAGGCTCACCTGAGGAGGCAGGCCGCAGAGCCTCGGTTATGCCCAGCAACTTGACACCCGCACAAATGGCTGCCTGGCATCTTGCGCGCGAGAAGCAGCTTGCAGAGATGAAGCTAGCCGTCGCCGAGAAGAACCGCGATGTAAAGGCAAAGTCTTTGCATGAAACTCTTCAGGCACGTGTTCGCAATACTATGACCAAGGCACAAGAATCTATCAAGTTGAAAGAGAAGCTGGAAGAGGAGGAGCGCCGACGTGCTGAGGAGCGCAGTAATGAGCGCTTATCCCGCACCGCCAAGAATCGACAGGAACAGGATGCTCTTCGTCGTGAGCTATTACGTCGCGAGGCCGAGGGGCGGCAGCAGGCGATTCAGCGAGCAAAGATGACCAAGGAGGAAATCGAGGCAGAGAACATTCGTCGAGCCGCAATGAACCCTAGAACAAGTTTGATGTGGTCCCCCTCCTCAGGCCAATTGCTTGAGTCCAAGTCCAGCGGTTCCTTGAGCACCGTTCCCTCAAATGCTTCGCTTATGAGCGACGGCTCAAATACCAATTCTCAGGCCTATCTACTTGGTCAATCGCAGTCTCAGTCCCAGCTGCAACTCCACGCCAGACAGTCTCCAAGATCATCTGGCAGTGGAGAGGGCACCATGACGCAGTCGTCTTCACTGTCCTACTTATCTGGTGTAGATTCGCCACGCTCGCCTGCAGACCATGGCACTAGCCCATCGTCTCCCACTCGAAGCTGGCGAGGACCTGCAATTCTTGAGGAATTACGAGCGAAGGGCCTGATCTCTAGAGATTACGATGATGAGGATGACTCCGAAGACAACTATGACGACAACAATCCCGATGACGTTGAACAACGAGTCCGCAAATTAATGGAACAGTTCGGAGGTCTTGACGACGATGAAGAGCAGTAACGTCACCAGTGTCAGCTTAACCATAATCCGCGGACAGGTCTTATGGTTCTAGTGTTACATTTAAGTCAGTGTTGTTATACCTGTATTCGCTCCCGCGATATTCATCATTATTACGTGCTCTATGCTATCTGTGTCTCACATTCCTCTCAACATTGCTTATCGATACCCTCAAACAAGATCTGCTTCCTCTTGATTCCCTGACCTACCGAGATACATAGTTTCTTCCAAATCTTTCGAGGTATACACGCAGATCATCTTCCGATTTATTCAACCAGACTAGTGTAGTTGTGGTGCCGTTGTAGAGCGGGTTAAGTTATGCCTATGGACGACGAGTTGAGGTAGTCGCCGCGGCGGCTGCAGTGGCAGCCATGTCTGTGTTAATAATACTCGACGAAGGCGACGAGGCCGGTGACGATCTGATGACTGAGCTGCGGCCAATATTTCTTGCCTCAGCTTTCATCTGAGGTGTCAGCACTGTTTGGTTCGGGGGAATCGCCTTGAACGCTGTATAAAGATGCCTAGTACCACCCACAATGTCATGCTCTACACGCCATGCGCGTGCACCAAAGTGGAAGGTCCGGTCTTTAGGCTCACCGTAGCTGATTACAATCCCAATGCCGCCTGGCTTCAGGACGCGATACATCTCGTCCAGCATTTTCTTCACATTTGAGAATGCATTGTTACCGCACAAAAGCGCGTCCATCGTACCCTTGTCGATGACCATGTCAAACGTTTCGTTAGGATATTCTAGATGCATACAGTCCATCACCTCCCATTGCAAGTCTGGATGCTTGTCGCGCATGAACTTGATCACAGGTTCAGAGTAGTCTGTGCTGATGATCTGAGTGAACCCGTCCCTGTACATGTCGACTGACATTGGGGAGTTGCCGCATCCTACTACGAGAACCTTTGTCAGCGCCTTGATACGGTTGAGTACCTTCTCCGTCTCCTCATCCTCCGAGACTGACGCGTCACGAGTGTAGACATCAAGCCCCATCTTCGAGTAGAGCTGAGGCTTGACGACGTCGTAGCCCACATACCACTCAAAGTAACCACTGACATTCTCGTACCTCAGATTCCAGTAGTCCTACATATTGTGCAAGCAAACGAGATCAATGGTAAGGTCCTCTGCTCACGTAGTTCAAGCCCGAGCCCCGCTTGTCGAACGCACATACGGCACCCCCAACTCAAAGACTCACTTGCCAGGCATTCATGCATCTAGCAGCGAAGACCTCCAAAGTTTAATGCCTGCAGAGCCGAACTCCCTCACCCCCTCACTCACTGATACAAGCTCTCGTAAGCACGTACCTTGTTTCCGTAGTCCTGCACGGGGTGGTCCTCATCCTCCTCCTCCTGGTCCTCCTCTGCAAAGTCGAACCAGTCCTCCTCTGCGTAGAGGAACTCCTCGTCTCCATCGTAGTCCCGTGTGGTGTCGGTTTTCAGTCGGGAATCTGCAAGTGCGCTCTCCACGCGGGTATCCTTGCCCTGTGGAAGCGCTCCCGCCCGACCGAGATCCTCGCTCCCATGCGTGGTATCACGTTCTTGCTTGCTTTGCTGCACATCCGCTGCAGTTGAGTGTTGTGTGCGGTACATTCTCTGGATCTTCCTCCGGATTACGTATCCTCAGAGGCCAACTCTGTGATCTATTGCAGTTTTAGTCTCAGCCAGGGTGTACGACACGCGATATTACCTTCGCTCGAGTGTGCCAAGCGCGTCCCTTTTTGCCCTCAGGCCACTGACAGAATGCTGCGATTCGGACGAAATGCTGCGAGTTGGGGCCTCCCAGAACCACTGAACGCAATCCTGAAAAGGCAACAAACCACGACTTTCAGGGTGGGAAAAGGCGGGGTTGGAGGTGTCGGGGTGGGATAGAAACATGGCTTTATGGCAGTATGCACTTCTCGAACCCATATGACGCTTTTAGATTGCGCACTCTCTCTCATGAAGTACCGCAATCGAACGCTTTTCCAATCGTCAGCAAATTCGTCCCACATCAAGCCTCTGTCCTGGGGTGTTTTCGCGTGTGCTCTGCCGCCATCTGACGTTGCTTAGCGGGTGCCGCCGGGAAGGGTGTCTTCAGCTTGACTGACCGACGCTAAAACCCCTCCATAGCAACCTAATCGCACTAATTCCCTGGGCTTGACCACGTATCGTTCCCTCTAGACCCATCTGAGAGTGATTCCAATCCCAATTAGCCATCTAGCCAAGAAAGAACGAGGATAAGTACTGCATCACCAGACACACTGACTGACACACAGCCCGTTGCGCTACCATGCAGACCCTAGACTACGAGGCAGAGTACGCCCCAGTGCGTCAAATACTCTTCCGTGACATAGCCAACGCGATTGAGAATATCAAGTCACACCACGCCACTGGAGCAGTGACAGAGCTCGGAAGGATGTCCGCAGTCTCGACTCAGTCATCAACGGTTGCATCTGCTCCAAGCCTCTCATCCCCTTCATCGTCATCATCGTCAGCGTCGGCTTCGTCCTCGATTGGACACAAAGATGTAACGATCGTCTCTGGACAGGCGATTGTGAACTTGTACAACATCATCTTCAAGATTGCGACCCGCCCCGTACGAAACTGCGAGATTCATGGTTACGATGGCACACACTGGGTTTATGAGCGATACTGTCAGGACACTAAGCGCTATATGCAGCAGGTTGCCTACGTGAATCTCGCAAACGCCAAGTCTCAAGGCATGCAAGAGTTGCTTAAGGAGTGGGTATTCCGATGGAACGCGCTGAAGCTGATGATGCGTTCGCTAGTGGCTGTGTTCCAATATTTAGATCGGTTCTACATCAATGGCCTGAACGTTAGGAGCAAAAAGCTTACTGTGCGGCAACAAGCCGTTCGGTTGTACTATGATTACGTGTTCATTCCGTTTGGAATGGATGTCTCCAATGGCGTTTTGCAGCTGATTGAGAAGTACCGTGCGGGGGAAGAGATTGATGTTGTGCAGCTCCGTCAGGTGATCAATGTGTTTATTGAAATTGGCATGCACCGCAAACCTGATGAGCGCGTCAACTCGGTCGAGTACGCGCTCGCACCCTATAACCAGTTCATCGCTGAGCGAGTTTACCAGGCCTCACGCAAACACTATAGCGCGCTTTCAGTGCAATGGATGGAACAATTGAGCTTACCCGACTACCTTAACAGGGTTGTCTCTGTCCTTGATACGGAGAAGCGACAAGCAAGCGAGTACTTGCACCAGTCCTCAATCGCATCTCTCATTGCAACGATAAACTCAGCTTTGATAGGTGATAATGCTGCGGAGCTACTTTCTCGTCCTGCTTCGCTGCGACAGCTTGTGCTTGAAAAGAACTACGATCCCTTGCGTCGTATGTACCATCTTTTCCGAGATGCGATCCCTTCGAACCCTTCCGCAACACCTTGCATCACTCACTTCATCGACGCTTTCCGCAGTGCTTTGGTAAAGCAAGGTCGAGCAATCCTAGCTGAGGAGAGCAAAACCCCTGCTAAGTGCATTATGGCTGTTCTGGCTCACCATTCGAACGCAACCACAATCGTGCAACAGTGCTTTGGCAATGATCCAGCGTTGAGTCTGGCCGTTCGACAGGCCTTTGAGCAGTTTATCAATGAGACGGACTCGCTTTCCGCCCCTCTCGCGTCGTACACTAATCAAATGTTACAGCGTGGAGGTGCGATCCAACCTACACCGGAAGCGATTAATAATGTCATCGCACTATATGGGTATTTCCGCGACAAGGACGTCTTCGAGCATGATTACAAGAAGCATCTGGCTGAGCGTCTGCTGAAGGGCACATCATCAAGCGAGGCGGATGAAAAGGAGTTGATCACACGCTTCAAGACGCAGAGTGGCTACCAATGGGGTAGCAATCTTGAAACTATGTTCAATGATATCACTACGAGCAAGATGTACACTCGTGACTACTATAACGCACACAAAGATGATACTCCATTCGAATTCGAAGCTCATGTCTGCTCGGCATCAAGCTGGCCCATTCCGCCGCCACCGCCGTGTCGCATTCCTCCCGCACTTGAGAGCGTGATCAACAACTTTAGGCGAATCTATACGCACAAGAACGCCGGTAAGGAGTTGAAGTGGAGGCTGGATCTGGGTCAAGCAGACGTAGCTGTTAAATTCTCACCCGAGACCACAAAGCGTTTGCTCGTGACCACACCTATGATGCTTATCCTACTCTGCTTCAACCAGGGTCAGCGCATTATAACGTTAGACATGATCTTGCGTGAGACGGGAATGCCCCTTGATGTGATCGCTGACCACCTGCTTTCTCTGTGCCACCCCTCGATCCAGGTGCTCCTGAAGAATCCAAACAACACATCGTTGGAGCCCAGCCATAAGTTCATGATCAATGCGAAGTTCCAGGCCAAGACCGCACGTGTTCAGATCCCTCCACTCAAGCTCTGGGCACCTGCTGCGGCACAGGAAGCCGACGAGTCTAAGAAGGCAATTCAGCTGGGCCGTGAAATCATGGCCAGCGCAGCGATTGTACGAATTCTCAAGGCGCGCAAGACGCTCAAGCACACACAACTGGTCCAGCTGGTCCAAGAGCAGCTCATGCCGCGATTCCAGCCCGAGCCCGATTTCATCCGTAAGAGGATTGAGCTGCTAATCCATGATGGCTATCTCGAGCGCGATGAAGAAGATCGCTCTTTGTACAAATATGTTGCATAAAGTTCATGCGTCGCACATGCTCATCTTGGCTCATGTATAGAACTGTTGCATTTGATTCGAGTTTTATTATACGACGGCGCAGCAACCTGCCGTTTATAATTCAACTGACTCCGTTAAATTAGCTCGACTATCCACGAGTCGTGCGAAGCTGTCGACTGTGATCTTTGCCATCGAGCCTGCTGTAGACGGTCCAGCGGATTCAATATAAGAATCTAGGATGTCGACACCTGTGGATTCGACTTCGTTTGCAGCAAGCGCGAATCCACTTAATGTTGCAATTTCTTGTGCCGAGTAGCCCTGAGCCCCCAGCTGAACGAAGGCCTCCACAACTGACCAGTAGGACGTTCCTTCGCTTTGTGATACGTTTCGCAGGCATCGAATTCGCATGTGAGTTCCTGGGGTATATTCCTTGAGGAATCTGTCGAGAAGCTCCGTGTTTGTCGCAGCTTCGGGCTCAGCAGGAGACTCGCCTGAGGAAGAAGCAGACACTGATGCCACAAGGAGGTTCCTTGTGAGCAGGGTCGGCTTCAAGAAAGCTTGTGCAGAAGCGGAAACCGAGAGCAGCATGTCTCCCGGCTGCGCAACACCTGCCAAACATCCAGATAAAGCTACGCTTTCAATCATCAAGAGGGTTGCGGATACTTTCTCGTCGCCTTCACCAGACTCTAAATCCAGTGAAACAAAATCTTCTAGCTCTGGTATAGTCTTGGCTAATGGAGTCGGCACCTGAACATGTACTGCACCTGAGTTCAGCTCAATGTTCAGCGATGGCTTGAGCTTACCAGATGTCAGAAGTTCACGCGCTCGCCTCGGGGCATCATGAGCATGGTCTAATCGCTGGCCGCGCTGGAGCGCGCGCAGTTTTCCACGCAATAGACTGATTTCTGATGTAAGCTTCACCCGTTCGGTGGAGTCTGCGAGTGTGGCTGCCTCGAGTTTCTCAATCTTCGCAGCCATTTGGTCGCGTTCATTCTCATACGTATCCTTCATCTGAATGAGGAGCTGCTCAACTGCGATCCTATCAGACTCACGAAGGACCAGAGGAGCATCAGGGACGTGAGAGTCATGCGCATGCTTCGGCTCTGCCCCACCGTGACTTGACGTGGGCAGATCCAGTGATGCTTGTGCTCCCGAGCTTGTCGACTCGGCTGAAGCTTGCGAGGATTGTATATCTGAGGGGGTGCTAGATTCAACGTGGCTTTTCTTCGGAGGTTGCTGCTGTTGCTGTCGCTGCTCTAGATGAATTCCTCCCATGGTAGTGGTTGACTCCTCAAACTCAGCTGGAATACGTAAGACACCATTTTCGCCACCTGGAAGATTAGAGGCCTCTTCGAGGATAGAAAGGTCTAGACGAGAAGGGGGAGGCAGTAACATCCCCATAATTGACTGCCCAGGTTTTGATCCTGAAGCCTGAGCCTGAGCCTGAGCCTGAGCCTGAGCCTGAGCCTGAGCCTGAGCCTGCGCTGGATCCAGGTGCGCTCCAGTATCCAAACTGAACTCGACCATGTCTGGAACTGGAAGCTGGTCTCCTGTTGATTTTGACTTTGGTCCGCTTTGCGACTGAGTGAGTGACTTGATCCAAGCGAATGTGGGAGTTTTTGCTCCATCTGGGACTGTGCGATTACTCAGGGCCGACGGACTGATGCTCTGAACCTTTGGTGTTTGACCCCGCTTTGCCATTCGTTCAGCTCGCGAGGCTTTCTGAATATCCTCGGCGAGCTTCTTGAGTAGCATTGGACGGTGCGTTGCCCGATATCCAAATGCCGGGACTACGTTGGCGATGGATTTCCATGCGATCTCCACCTGATCTTGTGATGCGCCTGACGCTTGTTTCACGTCTTCTTCGCCACCCGACACTCGACGGCCTTGCAGCTGTTGCTTTATCGTATTCACCGAGGCTGAGATCGGCATAGGAGCTGACGGGCCGGGCTTTGATTCGCTTGACTCTTCGGACAGCGGTAGTTCAAACTCAGCGTCTGGCTGATCCTGTCGTGGACCTGACCAACCGATCGCCGGTTGTGGCGGCAACTCCAGTTGGTCGATATCTTGCGCATCGTACGCGCACAGTCGGCGAATAGCCGCAACCGTCTCGGGCTGCATTCCCTTAGCACCGAGCTCCAAGAGGACAATTCGTGTAGCGTCGAATGGAATATAAGGTAGTGAAAGACCATTAGGGCCCACCCAGCCGACGACTGGAACATTGAGAAGTGGGCGGTAATCCGAGGAAGCTGAGCTACCGCTTGGGCCAATTTGCAACACCGGTTGAACCACGAGAGTATCCTTGGACTCTGGGGCTACCAACGGCCTCGTAATCGCAGTAGCGCCTGGTTCCGACTGCTCATCTGAGTGATTCAGCTCTTCATATAGCGCCCTAACCTGTGCGTCGAACTCGGGCGGCGCACTGATCACTTGTAGAGGAACGACGTCTCCTGGATAGAACCCACTCAATGCGTCCAAGAATTCCTCGACTGTTCTGACTCGCCGGCCCGCGACGCTTTGGATAATGTCACCAGGAACCAGACCCGCTTGCTCTCCTGGTCCCCCCGGCGTGACCGCTTCGACGTATAGGCCAATGCCTTCCAAAGCAGAGCGCATTCGAGCGCGGACCTTGGCAACAAGGGCCTCACTTGGAGTCTTCAACGCCGCCGTCAACTCGTGATCTGATACTCGTGAGGCACGCGACGTGGGTGCAGGACCGAATGACTCAAGAGAAAGACCTACATGGAGTCTCAGGCTCTGGAGAAGTTCTTGGGCTTGTTTTCGTTTTCGCTTCCACTTTTCGGTTTCCTCACGCAATCTGGCCAGCTCTTGTTTTGTGGCCTGTATTGCTTCCTCGTATGGCTGCACGTCAGCAATTGGTGCCGACGCAGGAGAGTCAAGTACTGAGTTCTGTCTCTCAGGAAGATTGGGCGAGGATGTTAACTCCGAAGGCGGCCCAGAATGCTGCAGCGGAGGGCTCGTGTCCGGCGCTGTGAGCGATTGCTGATGTTTTCTCAGTCGCTCCTCGAGGGCACATTTCTCGCCGAACAACTGTTGTGCGAATGCGTGCATTTTTTCAGCCTCCTGGTTAGCTCGAGTCGCATCTTCAGTCACAGTTTCTAGTTCTCTTTTCAATGTGAGAGCAAGCTCAGCGAGAGCTGCAACTTCTTCTCTGCGAGTTGTCAACTCTGCCATCTTGTCCGCCAGTTTGGTGGCCATCTCCTCTCGTCCGCGTGTGAGCTCTTGATTCGCAGCCTCCAACGCCTGAAGGTCATTTTGTAACTCGATTCTAAGTGCCGTGGCTTCCTCAAGTTGCTGTCGGAGCGTTGCAGCAACAGCCTCAGCCTGATTCAATCGGTCGGTCATGACGCGCTGACTCCAGGAGAATGGTGATCCACCTGACGGCGAAGGCAGTGAAAGGTCGATGCTGTTTGCATTAGTATCCAGGAAATGCGGGGTGGCTGGTACAGAAGGCGAGCCTCCACGCTCAGACGCAGCAGTGTCCGCGCCGCCCTGGGGTTCGTGCGTACTCATTCTACGAGTTGCAAGACTAGCTCTGAGTTGAGCAATAGCTTTCTCGCGTTCCGCGAGTTTCTTTTGCTGCTCTTGATGTGAGATCTCAAGTGTGCTGCACATCGTCTTCAAATTCGCTACCTGAGTTTGCAACTGCCGGACGGTCTCATTCAGACGTTGATTTTCAGCGAGGGTCTTAGACTTTTCACGTGCATCTTGTAGTGCAAGGTTGTTCTCTAGCACGCGCAGCTGATTCTGCGCAAGGAAGGTCTCTGCCTTCGCGCGTTCTAAGTCGTTCTTGAGACTGCGAATCTCCGCCTGGTTGGCAGCGAGCTGTTCGTCGCGGACCATAGCTTCGTCCTCTTTTTGTTTCAGACTGCGGTTTGCTTCATCCAATCGGATTTTGAGCCTAGAGTTGGGGAAAGCAAGTTAGGATGGTGAGAATGATTATGATATAAAACAATCGATTAAATTATAAGCTTGAGCACATTGATGCTCGTGAATACGGTACGTACTTCTTTGCTGATTCAAAGAGAGAATCTTTCTCTTTGCGAACACTTTCTAAAGATTGCATGAGCTGAGTCATCTGCTTCTGCTGCTGCTCGAGCTGTGCTCGGAGGATGTCTAATCGGTGCCTCGACTCGTCGAGCTCTTGCCTTGTCGCTTTCACTTCATCTTGGCTTCGGTTGATTTTGTACTCACACCGGTGGTGGGTTGCAAGCAAGTCTTCATACTTCACTTTAAGATCTTGGAACTCCTTTGTGAGGTCGTGCAAACTGGTAGTCAGCTGCGTTACCTCTCTTGTTAACTTCGCCGCCTCCGCCTCTGCCGCAAGAGCACGTTGTTCGAACATCTTCTGTGTCTTCAGAGCGGTTGCCAGGTGGGCCTGCACCTTATTGAGAAGCTCTTCCAAGTCCTTGAGCTGTGCCTTCATTTGCTCTAGCATGAGTTTCGTATCTTCAAGCTCAGATTTGTACGCATCTCGTGCGCGTTCAACCGCAATTAACTCTTCCTTCAGCTGCGCACGTTTTTCTCGCTCCTCCTCAAGCTCTTGCTTGGCTTCGCGTATGATTTGCTTGGCCTCTTCAAGCTCCAGGGCGGTCTGGCGATGCGCCTCTTGTTCCTTCAGACACTTCTCCGTCGCAGCGGCCAAGTGAGCCTCGTACTGGGCTTGGCGCTCAGCTAGCTCAGCGGCCAACTGCATTTCACGATCTCGCGCTTTGCTGGCCGCATTCAAGAAGGTTGCTGCCTCCGCTCGTTGCTTCTGGAGTTCAATCTCCAGTTCGTTAAGAGTGTGTGACTTGTTCTGCTCCAAGTCTCGAATATTTGCAACGAGTTTGGTACGTTCCAGCTCCAGCTGGCTGATCAAAACATCGTTGTCTTGCAGCTTGAGCAGAGCACGATGAAGCTGTTGCTCAAAGTCATTCGAACGCATGGCAGTCTCGAATGACTGTCGTTCTGCACGACGAAGTGCGATGAGTGTTTCCTCATGCGCTTGCGTGACAGATTCAATCTTTGCCATCGCCTCCGCAAGTTGCTGTCTTAGTTTGTCTGCCTCCTTCATTGAGTCCGCACACTCCTTTGTGGCTCGAACGTAGTTTTCTTCGAGTAACTTTGCATTTTCAGCGAGGTCCTTCACCTTGTCAGCCAAAAGCTTTTTCTCCTCTTCAAGCGTCCGTCGTGCTCTTTGCTCAGCATCAAGCGAATCAGATGTCTGGTTCAGTGTCTCCAGGATTTTTGCACGTTCAGTCATGTATCTCCTATGCGCAGCCTCAAGGGCAAGTAGTTGAGCTTGCGCTGCAGCTGTGGCTTGCTCCAGATTCTCAACCTCGGCTGCTCGTCTGCTACCAACTGTCTTGCGACGCAGGAGAGCGTTCTCCAGTTCCAACCTTTCATTGGTTTCAGCAACGCTCTTCAATTCTGTGAGTAGAGCTCGAACGCGGAAGCTCTCTTTGACCCATTGCTGGAATACATCCATTCCATTTAGACTTCGATCATTGTTAGCTCCAATCGCTTCGCTTGCCTCTTTAGCGGCGACTTCGAGCGGATCGTTCGACTCGTCGACAGCTGTCCTGGTCTGGGTGTTGCCACGCGCCGAGAAGGCTCGCGTTGGAGATGTCGTCCTTGCTGACGACTTTGGGCCGTGTAGACTGCTGTTCAGAAGTGATGGGACATCACCCTGTTGCAGATGGCTCCCCATGGACATGGCTTCCGCAAGCGCATGGGTAGCTCTACTTGTTGGAATGGCAGCAACTGGCACCCCAGCAGCTGTGGTCGCGATCGGAACGTTCGACGCGGCCACCGTCAACGCAATTGGATTTACTTGCCCGACTTCGCCCAGAGTGCCGATGATGGTGGCTGTAGCGCTTGTCATGGCGGGAGATGCCGTCGGATTGCTAGCAACGTGGGCCATAGAGATGATTGGGGAGACTTGCGGGATAGATGTGTCCGTGATCGATAGGCTCTGGCCACCTCGCCCTGATCTCGTGATGGACGCAGCCGCCGACTTGGGAAGACCCAATCTCTCCTTCGCTGCCGTTTGACTCAGGTCCATGCTCGGCTGTGGAGCGACAACGAACTCGCCTTCGTGATTCCGGCCGATCATACTCCCAACCGTACGAGGGCGCCGCATATTGATAATATGCGCCATCGTGTTTGGACCAGCCCCAGATGATGTCGAAGGCCGGGCCTGGTTCAGGATCGGTCCCGTGTCCTGGCCGCTCACGAGCGCTGTCGCCAGCGACGAGACGGCAGGTGGAGGTGGGACGAGCGAGGGTGGAGTCGCCGAGGGGACGCTCGTTCGCGTCGTTATGCTCAGACCCGGCAGCGTGATGGTGGTTGTACCGTGACCATGGCCCGATGGGCCCGCACTGGCTGCTGTGGCTCCTCCTGTACCCTGTGACACAGGAGGAATGTGGATTTTGAGCCCCTGGGCGGCCGTCTGCAGCTTCGAATGAAGCTCGAGCTGGGAGGCAAACGATCGCGAGAAAGGCTGGGGATTGTGCAGTGACACAACTTTTCCTCGTGCGTCGGGTTTACTCTGATCATGACTCGTTAGCGGCCGTTTGATGCCTCGCGTCATTGCTGTAAGCGGAGGTGCTGCGGGAAATTCGTCGAATCTGGGTAGAGCTTCGCCTTTGACGACCGACTCCTTTTGGTACTCGATTGCCCCTGCGCGATTAATCGACGCGTTGGGAACTGATATACTCATGGTGTGCCCCAACGACGCCAACTCACCACTGGCTTGACCAATCTCCCAAGGAAATCGATTGTGTGTCGAAAATCACAGTAAAGCTGAAGTGTCTGGAGCTACACGCAGTTATGCAGAATGCTGACAAGTATTTGCACACAGCTACTGCGTCAGCTCGTCTGCAGCACCTCCCCGCAGCGCTATATGCAAGTCCCAGAAAAGTAGTTTGAACTGAAAATTTCAGCCGTTTTTTTCCAGTAAGCGTCGGTGGACAGTCGACATGGTGCTGGTCCTTGGGGTGGCAGGTCGATTTGACACACGCGAGGGTGGACTAAACGGGATAGGGGAATTAATACTGCAGCTCGCTTACAGGCGACGTACGAATGTGCGTTCGTCATTAACCACTATATACACGATTGAGTTTATTAGAGAGGGTTTGAGAGCGGATGCTTGCCAGGCTTAACTAGACTCAATTTGAGCAGAATTGCACTGCAATACTGCAATAGCTACCTCTAGCAGTGCAACTACGTGTTACACCCGACTCAGCTTCTCGTACAATACATCACGCTCATTGCCGACACTCAGGTCGACAAGATCACCGCATCTTCGAACGGCTTCAAGGGCTGCTTCCAAGATGGCGTTCTCCCCTGTGAAGATGGGCACACCGTGGCGAAGAGCAAGATCTTGCAGGAAGATGCGAGCACGATTCAGGTCCTTGACTTCCTTCTCAGTCAAGATGTCATCGCTGATCTTAGCTGTGCCATCTGGTCCTGGTACAATAGGTTGGATGACCAGAATGACTGTGCGTCCTCGGGCGATGAACTCACTTGCCTCAAGCATCGAGGCAATCGCTCGTGTCTTGTCATCAATCACGAAAAGCAGAATCGAGCTCTCCTCCTTTGCCTTTGCCTCAATTGTCACCATGTCTGGGCTCCAGTCGGATCTCTGTGGATTATAGTAGCTGACCAGCTTTCGCTCGAACACGGGAATAACGATGTCACGTCTCCATGTTGTAGGGTCGCATGAGCCACCCAAGTACACATCGGCATTCGCGCTGACTGAGAAGTTGTACACGGAAGGCTGTGGGAACGCAGCCATCGTCAAGCTGGTAGACGAGGACACACTCTCCTTCAGATCGGTTGATTCGGTCGAAGCGCGATCGGTCGTGTCGGAAGGAGAGTTGACACTAGCCAACGTCATTCGCTGCGCCTCCTTCTGTTTCAGTCGAACAGCTCCAGCAGTTTCCACAGCTGTGGTCATGTCCAAAAGCTGCGCCTGCGACGTAGCCTGGGCTCGGCGTCGTCCCCACGCTGCAATCAGGCCAGCTCGCTCACATTGCTCCGTGCGGTAACGCGACTGCTCGGCTGCAACCATTTTTGAGTAATCTCGAGGCGCTTCCTCGCCAAACAAGAACACTTCATCCTCCCTGCGCTCTTGCAGGCTCTTTGGATCTGCTCCATACTCGAAATCTGAAACCGACCGTTGCTGTTGGAGTTTCCCGTTAGACTCTGGCGTTGGCGAGAGCACAGGCGATGAAGCTGAAGATGACGACGGAGATTCACTTACATTGCCAGATTTCAACGTGTCGTACGTGTTGGTATCGCCGACATTCATACCTTGGGCTCGTAGCAACTCTTGCTCAAGCACGTGTTCACGAGCCTTATGTCCAATCAAGTAGCGCTTCACATCCATCATTGTGATGTGCCCATTTGCGAAGAGACGGACCCGCTGCATAAAGTGAGTGCCACAATTATGCGCACCGACAACGACGTTCAACGTCTCAACAGCACGAGCCGCAACTTGCTGGCCCAACAGCTGAGCTTGAATTCTTCGGGTGTGCTGTAGTGGATTGACCGTGTTGGCATTGAACTGTGCGGAGGATGAAATAGCGGCTATTGTGGCAGCTAATACAGGCGAGTCCAAACTACTTACCGGTCTCTTAGCGTGTGTCTCGTGCAGAACACTGGCCGGCATCGTGTCGCTCGAGCTCGAGAGAATGGCTCGGCCTCCTTCCACACGCACAACCGTAACTAGCTTTCCTGGAGTTAATGTTGCAGTAATGCGTCGTGCATCCTCAGGGGTTAGTAGCGGCACACCGTTAATAGAGATTACGACATCACCTGGCGTCAGGCCCGCGAGGTCAGCACCGGACCCCTGCTCGACTTGTGAGACAACGAGGAGTCCCGGAGCCGGACCTTGGGAGAAGGTTACACCTAAGCTGGGTCTAAATGCTCTCACCAAGTCACGTGAGCGGCGAGCGAGAATTCGAGCGACAATCTGTGCGGCACCCGCACTTGAAACTTCTCCCAAACGATGGGTCCAATTTGTAATTAGCTCAACAGCGGCGACGGCAGTGGAAACATCCAGCTCAATTCTAGTCGGGCGATGTGCAAAGGTTTGACGTTTCCAGCGCTGTAGAAATCTTCTCAGTGCAACGTCAGCTCGCTGCACAAGGAGCATTTGGAATTCATGGCCAATGGAAGTCCATACACTTCGCAGATTTGTGGCGATCTCATGTGCTGCCTCACCGCCTTGAGTTAATATGGAGACTAGATTCGTCTCTTGATCAGTCTTCACTGTGAGGGCCGCGGTTCGACTACTTGACTTGTCGGAGAACCCTGACGTAAGAAGCGAAATAGCTTCAGACTTCGCATTGTGACGGGAAGTATCTGCCTCGTTCGCTTGATCCTCCTCCTTCACAAAAGTGATGCCCTTCTTGCGTTCATCCGACACTCGTAGTGTCTCCGTGACATACTTCACACGATTGTAGTACGGGATCAATGGCTCCAAGAGCAACCTTGCTAGTTTGTCATCGTCTGTGGTAGTAGCACGATCAAGCAAAGAGAATAAATAATTCTGCAGTGCACTGGATGGGGTATGAAGGAGGTTTTCTGCAGACTGAGAATGAGGTGAAGCGTCGCCACCGTTCTCGTTAGAGGGGTTGTCGGCAGCAGCAAGTTTCTGCGCCTGCATCATACGCTGCGTGCGGCGATGTTCAAGAGAGGTGCAAAAACTCACCACGCGCATGAGCGCTTCAGAGCGAATCATCTTGCCTGCTTCAATTAACCCCTGATGGTTTTCAAGCTCGGTGACGAGCGCTTCAAGCTCGAGCTTGTGTTCAAGTTCTTGCACACAAGCCTGCGAAATAACCTGTAGTGCATCATTGAGTTCCGAGGTAACGGCTGCCAGCGAGTGTTGCAGAGCTGCGAGCTCCTCTGACTTGGCCTCGAGCTGTGCGCGCATTTGTCGATTCAGGCGAACCCGCTCGTTTCTTGCCTTCTCAAGGTCGTCAATCTTGCTCTCGGACTGCTTCAGAGCCTGCTCAAGTTGGTCAATCCGAACCTTAGCGTTATTCAGCTGGTTTGCGATCGATGCTTGAGCGGAGTTGGCGGACGCGAGTTCGTTGTGAGCAGTTTGCGAAAGTCGACGCAAGGCCTCCAGCTCCTGTTCTGCAACCAACAGTTGACTATGAGCGGCACTCAGTTTCTCTCGCGCTACCAGACCATCACGATCGGCGGCATTGCGAACAGCCGCCGCACGACTTTCGGCCGCCGCAAGCCTCGCATTGAGCTCTCGAATCTGTACTTCATGCTCGACCTGGGCGACTTGAAGTTGTCTGCGAAACTCTTGCGCACGCTGGCTAGCTTCCCAGGCAGCTCGTTCAGCAGGTTCTAGGGCATCATTTCTTTGCTGAAGCTGTCGGATAATCCGCTCACAGGGTCTGTGTGCAGCCTCAAGAGCTTCAAGCGCCTTCCTTGCTTGCTCAGCGTCCATGGTAGCTCGCTTCAATGCCTCCTGCAGACCTGTTACGTCGGCTTCACGTCTTTCTTTCTCTAGCGAATCCACGCGGGCACTCAGCTCACTTACGGCCTTTCGGGTTCGTTCCAACTCAGCCTGCAATACTGCCAGCCTTGAATTCTTTTTCTCCAGTTCTTCGCTCAATGTGAGACGATCCTCGACCGCTTCAGCGGCAGCTAACCTCTGCTGTAGGTCAGCATTGGCAATGCGTAGTTGATCGCGCTCCTTCTTTAGCTCCAAATAATCAGCTTCGGGAACCGTCGATGCAATTGCCCTTCGAAGAAGAGAAAGTTCAAGCTTCAGAGCCCCAATATCATCCGCAGAGTGGCCATCGTGAGATAGTTGGTTGGAACGATTCTCTTGGGAAGTCTTCATCTCACCTGGGCGCGAACGGTCAAGTGCAGCCAGAGCCTTGAGATTCGGTGGAAAGCGTTTAAGTAGCCCTGCTGATGTGGCTACATGCACGGTTCTCGTTGGGAATTCTATCGTAGTCGTCTTATCAATGTCCTGCGTTGAATGTGACGTCCTTCTTGGGCTCATCGGGCTTTGCGGCGCGGCTAACAATCCCAAGTCAATGAACTGGTCATCAGACGCAGTAACAGGAAGCGATGGCGCTAGCGATGACGCCGTTGACAAGAGAGAGGTGGTTGAGTGGCTTGGGCCCAGTCTCGAGTCCTGGGCTCGGGCATGTGGAGTCTGAGCCGAAGGGGGTGGGCTCTGCGATTGGCTAGGAGATAGCAGCTGCGCGGATGCTGAGCTCACAAGCGTCCTCCTGCCTGCTACCTTGAGTGCAGGCGACAGGGCAGCACTCGGTACAGCCGAGCCCTTGCCGACTACCATATTCAAGTCTCCGCTTGAGGCGTTAAACTGGAGCTTGCGCCTGATGTCATGTGTGACTGCATCAATCGTTGTATCAAGGTCTCTTTTCGAGATCTCTGCGTCTGTTGATGGGGTGGCCGGCTCGTCTGGACTTCGACGCGCAGCCAATCTCTTTTTGGCGTAGGCCTGGGGGAAAAAGAGATGCTTGTTTCCAGTAGCGGCCATGCTGGATGCCAAAGCAGCCGCCGCCGAAGCAGAATGCTTCAATACAAGCCCATCCTGACGGCTATCTGTGGTACTCCCCTCAGCATCGTCCTCTCCGTCCCCGCCTCGCTCACGGGTCTCATCAACCCACCCTCCCAGCCGATCGGAAGGGCTCCAAAGTGGTGAGGCCTGTGGCACGACTCCGGACGCAACCGCATGCGAATGATTTTCGTCGTGTGCTGCACTGAAAGCACCCGTTGTAAGGCGCGGTTCGGTGCGGGCAGGTCCCGCGCCAGTACGCGATGGTGTAACGTTCATGAGTAACCGACTGCTTCAGAGTGGATTTGGGGGGATCTACTCGTATGCAGTTGAACTTTAACTCGTCAATTCAGTTCACACTGCAGTGATGAGTTGAATGCTAATGTTAACTAGCACTCACACTCACCACACTCGGCACTTTATCTAACAAGGAAGGTGTTGGAAAAAAGGTTAAGTAGTTCTATTTCCGGATTTGATTTGAAGGTATTGCAGCAGCCACACGTCCAAGGACTCCCCGGAACTCGGTGCCCTCTGATAGGGCAAGAACATATCACCCTTTCACAATCAACGATATCTCACGGAAAGTACTTAAAAACGAACAAAGTGGCCTCCAGCATGGCCAGCCGCATCGCCCCGACACCCGCCGGACTCACCCGCGAGGAGCTCTTGGCGAGAAAAATTCAGGCGATATGGCGCGGATACCGAACTCGACGGAGCATTAGCTGGGAGAGTCTTAAGTCCGAGGTTGCCGTGCGAAAAGAGCGATTGAGAGCCGAGCTCACGAGACTCCTTTGCACTCCTGGGGCGCTGCTGAATGAGACAGATAAGAATACCGCGCTTCACCCAGCCCTTCTGCTCCAACGACGTAGAGCTGCCGCAGCAATGCCACAGTCCGGTTCAGCAAGTGAGGCTGGCGCTAGTATGAACAGCCCGAGTCAGCCCAGCCAAGGCATATCTCCTCTGGGGCTGTCTTTAGACGAAGTGAATCTCCTCCTGAAGACATCAACGTGGGCGGGTAGCCTTGCTGTGAAAAGGTACAGCACGTGGCTACTTGAATACTTGCTCACGCCGATGTCTCTAGACTACGTGCCGGCTTCTGAAGTCCCGAAATACGCGTGGCCCATCCGCTCCGCCAACACCTTTCTGCAAAGCTACTTGGCATCAACCAAAAGTCGGCCTCGAGCATGGGTGTTTTCTGACATGAGCATCGAACCAAAAATCCCCGCCAAGCCTGCAGCGCCGACATCGTCACAACAGGACGTCAAACTCCTCCTTCAGACCACATTGCAGCAGGATGAGGAGGGCACAGAGCAGGATGCCAACGCGCCACAACCCTTGCTTACGGATACTTCGAGAATTCTGACATTTATTGACAGTCGGCTCACATTGCCTGCGCAGAACTTGCGCCTGAGCTTGTCCCTTAGCCAAGCAGATGAGAAGAAACCCAAATCCAATCTCCCCCCTTCGCTTGCAATCTGGATCAATGCACATCGCAATCGTGAACTTACGGGAGCGTTCTTTCCTGACTTGCAGTCGTTTGTTTCAGCACTGCAACATATTGCAAAGGATCACGTAGCAAATATTATTCCTCGGGCTGCGTCCGTCATCCGTAGGCTAACCCTACCTCCCGCCCAAACACCAGTCACACCTTCATCGTCGGTTGCTGTGGCAGCCCGTCAGCTGACATCAAGGAGCTTGCTTTTGCTCGCACTAACGACCGACTCCGCGTGCGATCTACCTGCAGCCCTGTCGACTCTGCCACCTCCTGTCACGCAGCCGCAGCCAGCGCTGCGGCCAGGCAACTTTGTCGTGACTGCGCAGCCTGGTGTATATGCATCTCGCGTTCTCTTCTCTACATTTCCAGCGCTTTGTCAGGCTGTTCGAGAAAAAATTCGCACAATGCAGGAGACTACTACTTCTATAAAGCAGAATGTGCCTGTCGTGGACAAGCGTCTGAAGGCTAGCAACACTTCGTCGCATATTGTGATCGAGCCTCCGTTTGCCTTGGCCCCTGACCGCATAGAAGAATGGTTAAAGAAGGCGCGAGAAACTCTCGTTACACACAGTGATAAGGAGACTGAAGAAGCATTTCGAATGCTACAGACCTTCGATGACGATGGTGTTGGTGACGATATTGCTGCCGCTTCTATCGAGTTATGTCCCTATGTTAAGCGGCTTTTGAATCCAGCGCTGCATGGGTCGGTTATTTCGACAGCTGCCACTGCAGCGAACGCGCCAGCAAGTCAAGGTAAACTCATAACAGTGTACCAGCTCCTGCCTGAATTAACGTTAGCCATACTGGTAGCGGCGAAAGGCTCTCGACACCGGGCGCTTTCTCACCTTGTTTCTCTCAATTTGACGTCCTCCACCAAGCAACAGCATCAAACACAGGGCACTGGTACGATTCTTGGACTAGGTGAGTACTACGTACACGATTTAATTAATGCAATCGCTCTCCTCGATTACCTTGCAGAGAAATGTAAGATTAAGACCATCCTTCAGCTCGTCAACCCATGCGCCAACGTTTGGGCAACTAGCACTCAACCTGTAAGGGTGTGTATTGATCATGGTCAGCCGGAATGTAAGGTTAGCGATCCAAGCACTCTTCATTCATGTCATTTAGACCGGCTCATGTTTTCGTTACCTCGATGCCAATTGGACGCTCTCACAAAACACAACCAGCAATGCCCCTTGTCTCCGCTCTTGCTCGCATGCTATCCACTATGCTTTAATGGGCGTATTACAACCCTAACTAAGAGGATGCTTGAAAGCGATAGCTGGAAGCCTGTGAGATCATTTGAGGAGTTCGTAAGGCTTATCTCCCTAATTCAGACCACGGAACACGAAGCGCTTTTGCGAGCCGATGCAGTAGGTGTGGTTGAATCCGATCGGGATCCCAAGTCCTCGCGAGGTCGACTTGCGAGGAGACAGAGTGAAGCACACCATGCTAAGCACAACGAACTCGAAGTGCTAACGTCGTACCTGCGACAAAAGTCGACTACCTTCCTACAACACGGATCCACGGCATCGGCATCAGTTTCTCTCTCGGTTTACAAGTGTCCATTTTATCCGGTCTGGGGGGTATGCGATGATAAACGCGTGAATGCAGCATTTTTACCGAGGCCACTAATTAGCCCTGATCCATTCACCATCTTAACGCGAGCGGTGTCAGCCTGCATTGAACGCGAAAGGAAACTTCGAACGGCACTCAACCTGAGGCAAGCATTGATAAAGTACCAGCAAGCTCAAAATGCTGACAAGAAACACGATGCAATACCTGTACCTGATCCCCTAAGTGGGCTTACCACACGGGAGCGCAAAGAGAAGATAAGTGAAATCGAAAAGCGTCTCAAGACCCGTGAGCACGCAAAAGCCAGTCGTAGAGCGCTTATGAACGCTCTTCAACCAGGGAACGTGTCGTTCTTCTCCAACTGCACTGTTGAGTCGTTGACAATTACAGCGCGTGACCTTGATGCGATCTTGTTGACTTGCCGAGGGTCTCGAAACGCGGTTCAGTGCATCCAGAGGCTTGAGGAGAATGGGGCTAAGTTCAGCACAGTCGCTGAGCTTTTGGCTGCAGTTGTCGCTGAGCAAAGAAAGCGAGACATGCTAGAGTTCTTGCTTTCTGCAGATCCCCTCGAGGATGGAATCACACTAGGGTTCAGGGCAGCCCTATCGAAACGCTATAGTCCGGATGTGCTGGCTTCGATTGCGGATGATGTGCTCAGTGAGAGCGAAGACGAAGAGTTTGGAGCTGGTACTTCCCCAGGAACGGGTGACGCTGAGGCACTCTTCTCGGAGGATGCCCAAAACGCTGATGACGCCAATCTGCAGGACTCCAAGTCAAAACCAGTCATGCGTCGCTACGGCCCAAAGACACCCTGTTTGCTTCTGAAATGGCGTCCGTTGCATCCGAGACAAGTGTACGAAGCCCGGCAGAAGATTGAGGAGAAGAAGCAAGCAGCGCGAATGCCACTAGCTATGACGAGAGAAGAGATTCTGGCTGCGACTTTCTTAGCCTCGGCAGATGCAAATCAACTTAATCATCCCTCCTACCAAGCTGAGCAAGCTCTACGATTCCATCAACATGCCCTAATCGAGGCTGGTACAACTGGAACCCCGTCAGAAACTGCAATGAGCGTTAGTACAGCTGCAGGTATCATCGCCAGAGTCAGCGAGATGATTCTTCAACGCGAACGCGTGAAGCGAGAAGCCGATCAGGAGATTTGCGACTTGGAGCGCCGGAAGATCACTCTTGATGACATTGACTTTATCTGTGAGGTGGCTGGTGTCACACCATTAGGAGGGTATTCTGTCGGAGCAGGCGATGTCTTCCGAGCATCACGCAAGCTCAACCGACGAGTTGCGATGTATCTGTCACGAGCTCGTGGTTCTGGGCCTTCCCGAGGCTCCAGTGGGAATCGAGCGGAAATCCAGAATGATCCGAGGTTTGGTAGTGTGCTTGAGTTAGCATTGGCCGTCAAGTGCGAAATTGTAACGACGCTTTGCTCACGTTTGGCTGGTGACTCGTGGTCGCGTCTTCGAAGTAGAGTGCAATCCGAACAGCTCCTCACGAGCCAATTTGCACCACTCTCTCGCACGGAAGCCCAGAACCGGTATGAAGCCATATGTAATGCATTCCAGCTCGAGGCAGGTGCGTTGTCGACCGGCTCGATTGGGACCGCACAGGGAGTGAGCTCAAGTTCTCATAGTCAAGCAACGAATTCTCTTGTAGTTTTCCAGCCGCACACCCTTGAGCAATGCCTCGGTGGTCGGAAGGAAGCCCACTTCCAACTGAAGGCTAGCTTGCCGATTATGTATGTTGCGGCGAGCTACGGAAATACTTCCCTTGAAATGACTCCTTTTGACGCCTATATGTGTGACTCACAGAACGTGTCGGGTGGATCCACGGGAAAAGACGGAGCAGACTCGCGACATGGGTCTGCCCATGATGCCAGAGTCGTGAAACACACTGCCATGTTCGGTCCCGAATGGACATGGACACCAGCGTGGAATATTCTCGATTGGATTCCGCTCCAGCACACTTTTCCTTCCCCTAATTCCGCTGGAAAGCTGCCTGATATCCCACCCCTTGAGGCGCTCGTGGATGTAGCGATCCAGTCCTGCGCATCCGACTGGTGTTTCTCGATACCTCAGGCCAAAAGCGGCTCTACACAACCTGATGCACGCGCGTTCGATCGACAGAGATCCGTCATTGTCCCAGGGCACACGGGGCTGACTTGGCTGAGCCTGACTTCCAGATCGGCTCTTCCGAGTGCAGTAGTCGCACGTGCCTGGGCTGATCTTGGATCTCCAAGCTCAGTGACACGAATCCAGGCTCGTCACTGCCTGCGAGAGGTTCTCTCCTACCCCACAGTTTCAGCTCAACTGTTTGGCCACCTGGGAAAGCCGGTGCATCTATCAGACACTCATCTAGATCTGCTCCTCTTCGTCTCTGGTGGTGTTCGTACTCCGCCGTACTCTAATCTACGACTTCCTGGTGCAGTCATTGCAGTTCTTGCGGCAGTGAGGGCTAAACGCGCCTTCACCAGTTTTGATGCACTAGCCCGCTATACTTCAGCCCATCACGAGCGGTACTCGGCGTATGTTCGATGTGCCTCACTGCTTCGCTCCAAATTCGCACTGGACTTTCTCTGGTCACCAGCAACTGCTTCCAGGCCGGGGAGTGAAGACCTTATTGAAGCTCGCGGTGAGTATCGGCCACAAGATAGCAGAAACGGTTCAGTTTTGTTTAGTCTAACCACCAGTGCGAATTCATTAACAAGCAACAACGAACCGAGCACTAGCCGCTATGTCATGGGTAATGCTGGTGCACAGGCTAATGGCGTTTCTCAGCCCAGGCCCGTGGTCGAACGTGAAACTTCAATGTCCAAAACCAGGACCTCGCAACGGCAGTCCTTGGGATCTCCCAACACGGCGAGTTACACATCCCCATCGGGTCCAACAAAACGGCCATCCTCACCTTCGTTGTCAGTATCGTCCACCATTTCTGCATGGAACTCCATTGGGCCGAACAATGCAGTTGTCGCACATGCTGGGAGTGGAGCAATAACAATTTTTCGTGCTGTGGCGCCCACAAATGTCTCCTCGACGAGTGGAGAAATGCCGATCCCAAAGGCATCCAACAAACTGCCTAATTCCGTATCGAAACTCATACTGAGACAACATCTTCTAAAGCATCAGGAGAATGTAGTGCAGCTTGGAGAACAACGCGCGATGCGTGAATGCAGGCCGGTGCCCTTACCTGAGCTGAGTCGTAACATTGATGAATTCCTTACCGAAACGGACCTAATTGCTGCCATCAATATGGAAGCACTACTTGGCAAGCAAGCCTCAGAGGCTACGGAAAATAAGCCAATGGCGCTGTGTACAGAACCCAGTACGGAATGGACAGACTTTCTTGACTTCGCCTGCTTCTCTCTTGGGTTGTCGCCTCAAGCACTAGAGCGCATTCTACGGAAGGTTGTGATGCGCCAGCGGTTCCTCACATACTCTGTTCAGCGATCTGGAGGGTCCTCGAGGTCGGGACTGAGCTCACCCAATTCAGATGCGTACTCAATGAGTAGCAAGGCAAGCGAGCCCCTGTCAGCGTCTCTTCCTGGCACCTCGAGTGGTGCGGCCCATGTAAGTGCAGTTTTACAAACAACAGCTATTCATCCACTCAAGATATCGACCAAAGAGGAGCTTTTACGTCTACTAGAGCTTGAGGTCGCTTACGAAACTCTGCGTTATCTCTCAGTCTTTGCCCTCCCCTCTATTGCACCGGCAGGCTCAGCCGAACTGGTTAGAGAGACAACGATTACGCTGAAGCATTCTGCTTCCATCGCACGAGCTGTGCGTCATGGGTTGTCCGCAATGTGGAGGCGTATCAGGTCAGCGTTTGTGCGAAATGCCGTGCTGTGGCGTTCCAGACTAAGTGCATCAGGCGTCAATGTGGATGGTCTGCGACTACGGATGAGACGAGAAGACGAAATTGACCTCAGACTTGCAGAGAAGGACTTGAAAGGCCGGTTGCGTCCAACAAGTGACTCACATCAAGGTCTTGAGGAGGAAGAGGGTCCACTGGATGCATTCTCCAGCCTCGAGTCGCGACTGAACGCGACGTTTTCTGATGAAGTTGTCAATGCGGACGATATGAAACGGCATCAATTCGTGGCTCCAAACAGGTTTTCTGTGTCGGAGAGTTTGTCCACACGAACAAACAATCGAGTACTCGCTTCATTGTCTGATGGAATCTCTCACATTAAAGCGAAGCAGACGCAGGCATCTCTTCAAAGTGGTCGAAGCGAGGACTATCCCGCAGCTGAAGCAGTGTCACGCGCTCGTATCCTTGCAAATGCAGTTTCGGCTGCAGAGTGTCTGCGAAACGAGGAATGGCGGGCAATTCGAGCAGAATGGACGCGATTGCGGACCCACTCAGAAAGACTCACATGGGAGCTTACCCCGTGCACCTCATTTCTATCAGACGAGGCTCAGATCACACGTGCCATCGCGGCGATCCGCCAGCGACTCGAACCGATTGTCAATGTTGTCAACGCTGCTTTTACAATTTATTCTGAGTCGACGAATCGAGGCGTTTCGCTTGATCTTTCGTTCACAAATGATGATGATTTCCTCCAAGCCCTGCAAACCGCAGGACGCTCTCCTGCACTGCTTTGTCGCATTCTCGATGCCATGCTCTCGTTTTTGGAGGCGAAATTAGACGCGATGAAAGAATCGCATCGCGAAGGTCGCGCTCTTCAATCTCTTCCCAGTCTGCTTTCGCACTTGAGGACACAGGCTGGCTTCATTAGGGAAGTCGAGCGAAAACGTGACCTCATTGATCTTGAAGCGATGCTTGATCCGACACGCACAAATGTGCTGGCTCCTGATCCATGCCTTTGGCCTGCGCCTGCCGCACCTTTGCCAGTCGTAACAGCAAGTCTTCCGCTTACCAACGTATACCAACTCTTGTTGTCCAAGACGAACGCACGCCAATCTGGTCAAAGCTGCCCTGTAGCAACGGGTGTCCTGAGCCACGTGTATCACGCTCCAGAAAACTCTCGGATGATGGCACAAGCCGCTTTCAAAGCCGCGGCTGAGAAAGCACCAGATGAATATCTTGCGTCTGCACTGAGCAGTGCAGTGCCACCAGGCATCCTTACAGCCTTTGAGGCTTTAGGTCCGCCAGCCATGACAGTCCGTCATATCAAGGCGCTGGAAGGCGTCGGCCTAAAATGTAGAGACTATGCCGACTTATACGTCTTGCTAGACACTATGCACACCGCACAAAATGTACTACGTGCGCGCTTTGCATTGAACGCGTCTCCCGCAAAGCTAGTATTCAGACGAGTTGTGCTGTGTGTTATCATTGCTCTGCATTGGAGAAAGCTGGTGGGCCATCGCTGGGCCTCCGTGGCGCCTTCAGATGGACCTGAGCCTGACTATGATGGCGACCACTTCACGTACGAATCAAAATCTGATCTACCTGTTAATCGGTGGGACAATGCAGAGGCAAACAAAGCTCCAGCGGACCTATTACCGAGGACTCACCTACCTCGTTCAATCTCAGGTACCGAAGGAGTAATGTCAGCTGCTACGCATGGCGGTGAAATTCTTAGTCCGGTCACAGCGCCATATATGCCACCAAGTTATTCTACAGCTCTACCGTCTCTTCTCTCACAAAGCCAGTTTATTTCCAACGCAGCAGGTGGATCTATTGTAGATCTACCAGTCATGAACTCCGCATATTTGAATCATTCAACTAATGCTCTACCTTCGAGCCTGCTTTCGAGGCCCACGAGCACAGACGTCTTGCAAACTGAACGGAACAATGGCTTGTCAATCCCAGCGCCATTGGTTCCCGGTCAAGGCACAAAGATCAGCAAACCCTCATCGGAGAACGACCCTTCTCTACATCTGTGAATCGTCTACTGCTGAAGGCCCATCAATTACATTCCACCATAGCTTACAACTGTGTATTGGTTGGACCACACGCGGGACGGGGATTTTAGCGGAGATGCCATAAAGCGAACAAACGATGCAACCTAAGACAAGCTGAACGGATATGATCTGAACTACATGCACTGTGGTGAAAGTAGGATAAGAAAGCTAAAGCAAACGAAATATTAGGGATGGAGAGGCAAAGGAGTAAGCCTTACCCATTTGTGTGGATATGTCTGACAAAAGAGAAACAAAATTGAGGAAAACAGAAGCGGGGACATAGTAACAAAACACCTTCACAGTTCTTGGGACCGCGGACAAAACCTCACGAGCGAAGGTAGATAAGGTGACGGGCTAGTGCGGTGAGAGCAGTCAGGGCAAGAACTCGCTCTCAACGAAGTTGCACTCGAGTGACATACGCGAAAAGATCTGTCACTATAACTTGGAAATCGTAAGTAAAGGATGTTAGTACAAGCTACATCAGGTTAATATGTACAACAGGAAGCGGCAGCGAGGGCAAGAACAAGGCATTTTGGATCAGATACAGGCGCGAATGGAGGGCTAGGCCACATATGTACACCAAGGCTCGAGTGTCAACGCACGTATGCCTCGTCACGATACTGTAAACCTAGCGCACGCACCCATTCGCCCCATTCGAACGCCTTGACAGCCACGTCGCTACCTTGGATGGGAGCTGGTGAACGAACCAACAACCCTGGGGACAATTGGTGGGGTGGATTAGAATGAGTTGCTGATGATACTGCGGAGAACCCAACGGAAAGATCCAAAGATTCTTCTCCAGGGGATGAAGAGACCGGGGATTTGGAAAGTGTAGTTACGCTTGTAGAAGGTGAAGTCGTGTCACGACTGCGACTTCCATTACTTGTCTGACGACGTCGAAGCAAGACCTTAGCAATCAATCTGGCAGCCGATGCAGAAAGTGGTGGAAGCGAACGCCCGAGCATCAGGCCGGCTAAACACTCTCGGCTCAGTCTCAACTCTGCAAACGTTGTCACTGCCGATTCGTTTCTAAGGGTCGCATCGATTTGCTCGTAAGAATCAACTTGATGGGCACACCTACCGGGAGCAAGCGTCTCTCTAGACTGGGGTTTTGCCAGACCTGTGAGCGAGGTTGCATGCTTCGCTGTTGGCGATAAGGCCTTCCATTCCATTTCATCGAGGCCGTGCTCTACGTGCGCTAGAATAGCTTGGGCAAGCGCCTCAGCATCTGTGGTTGCGCTCTGCGATGCAATGGTATTGACATGTTTCACGATCGCACAGTGTGATTCAGCAGCCAACGTGCGCGACGCTGGGGCATGCGGTATAAGTGCTCCAGGTCCAAGCGCACCCAATGCAAGCAACAATGTCAGACCTCTAAAGGTAACAACAGGTTCATCGAGTTGTTGCATGGACAGCACGGAGCTATGGCGACTTTCACGAGTTTGGGACGCGATCTCATGCACGTGTTGTATCTTAGGGCTAAGTGATTGATCGCTTGGATTTGCAGGTGCGGCTTGGGCGAGTTGTGACGTGTTCGGCTTGTGTAGCGCGCTAAAACGTTCATGGAGCGAGTCGTCCCGGAATGACTGGTGAGTTGCTCGCTTCGGTTCTCGAGAAATGGACAGTTGCCTGCGACGTCTTCTTCTTCGATGAGCATCGGCACTAGCAGGGCGCATGCTGGTGTCCAAATTCGTGCCGTTCAGGAATGCAGATTCTGCACTGTGCCGTCCCTCCTGGCCCCGAGCTGGAGTGTCCTGCGAAGAAATGGAGTACTTTCTGGATCCACTGGAGCTCAAATTTTCGCCTGAATAAGCAGAGAGCGCGCTGGATGAATCCTGCTGCCCTGTTGATACGCTACTTACAGCATGATGAGCATGTGCCATGGACCGAGCGTAGTCTCTTGCAATGGCAATGTGCACTTGGCTGCGCGCTTTTCGCTGAAGCATCTTCCGCAACTCCATTGTTGCCGTTTCTATGTTCTCCCCTTGTTCTGCCAAAACGGCTGACGACTCGACGACTGTGTCAGGTGTCAACCCGCTTTCAAGGCGTCTTACGCGTTTTCGAACGCTGGCAGGAAGTAGATCATTTGATTTCGCGATGCGGAGGAAGGAAAGAACAACACGGATCAAGTCCTCGTTGATCAAGTCTCGGACATGAGTTTCAGGAGATGATGCGTCCTCCGCGCCGCAGGACACGTCCATATTCAAGACTTTCTTTGCGAGTGCCGCAAACTCTGCCGCACAAAGAGGTCGCAAATCTTCAGGGCAGACCTTATCAATGGCTATCTCATCAGGCTTTTGAGTACCAGCTTCATCTGATGATTCCAAACGCGAAGGGTTATGCCACGGATGCTTGCATGCATCATGGCGTTGGCCCATGTCGACTAAAGCACATCCGGGATGACATGCACGCGCAGCTGCACATGCCGTTATGCGCCAGTTCAGAGTCGCATTGTCGATATACTTTGTGCGCGACTGCATATCAGCGATTTTCCAGAGCGATATCAGCTGAGGAACAAGCAAATCTTGTGGATCTCTCACCTGAAGCAGAAGTGTGGCCGCACTCATCTTGAGACGATCGGTTGGCCACTCGCCTACTGGAGGCTTGGCTGGGCAGCGAATTGGAAGAGGAACTACTTCAGGAGAAAGGAAGGCTGCAGGCAAAAGCAACGAAACACAGGGCACGCTCACCAGAGCGTCATCCTCGACTGGTGGACTATCAAGCTGCGTTTCAAATGTCTCACTGAGGCGCGACGCATAGCCATTGCGAATATGATCAACGGTGGTGCGAATGGAACCAAAAGCAAAGTCGTATGAAAACTTGTGCCATAATACTGCCGCGATTTGGTGAATGCGCCGCGAACGAGACAAAGCGAAGAGCAAAAGACGGTGCTCTGGCGTGAGATGCCGCAGCATCAGGCGGACCATCATTCGGTCGAAGGTAAAAGGACTTCTTGAGACCTTTGATGCATACTTAAAAAGCGCTTGTTCTCGCTTCCACGAAGTTTCGGATTCCTTTCCGTTCCTATGGGCGTGGAAACCGTGGGGAAGCGCATGAATCGCACGAGCGAATCGTCTGCGGATATGTCGGCGCTCTAACCGAGCGTTGTCGGCGGAGCTATGCGATCTATCGAGTGCCGCATTGTCAGCTTTAGGTTCGGAGTGATGACGAAGACCCAAAACCCTACGACACCGTCTCGATGACCCACGTGGACTTGGAGACGCACGGTGAGTCGAACGACGGCGTACACCACCCTTCTTTGCCTGTTTCCCTCTATCCCTCGTCGAACTGTGCGCAGAGGATACAGCGGAGACAGATGGCTCACTACTCTTTGCACTAGTATACGCATGTTCGTTTATCCTCGATATTGGCATCGTTGACACTCCGGATGGGGTCGAAGGAATTGACTGAACCCAAAATGTGGAATCAGACGTTGATCCTTGAACCTCAAAAGATGCAATCCCATCACGCGGAGCGATTGCCGACTCATCAAGGGCATTTACAATGTCATCATTGACTTCAATACCTCTTGCGAGGCCATTACCTGGTTTGCCCTGTTCAGGCTCTTCAAGAAGATCTTCAACGCTAGGTCTATCGAAACGTGCAAAGTGACGCTCGTGTATAATACCTGGCTCACTGGCAACTGGACTCGTGCTGCGTCGGGAGAGTAATGAACTAGTCGGTTGTAGTGGTGACTCTGGAAGCGTAGGCAGAGACAATTGAGTGAGACCTACGAAGTGCGAACGACGACGACTGCTTTGCAACGGCGTCTTGACAGCAAAAGCAAGAGACTTTACGCTACCACTAGGACATTCGTCATGCCGTGGCAAGTGCGGATTTGTGTGACTCTGTAACAGGAGATCTGTGTGGTGTAGAGTGGGTACACCGAACTTCGATACGTGGTTTGCTGAACGCGTGCGTTTCCTTGTCCAGAATACGGTTCTTTGGGGACGTCCCAAGCGCGGTGATGCCACAGGACCTCTCAACACTCTCATGGGACTCCTCATAAAACTGGTTCGCCTAATCTGTAGGCACCTCTTGTGTCGAATATGACACTCGAGCTTTGCTTTGAACATGCAAATCATGGCAAAAGCAGACTGCAAATATTTAACTCCAGCTTCGGGAATTGGTAGCAGAGGATCAAAGTCTTGTTCAATCCACGGGTGCTGTAGGTAAATATGCGTCATCCCGGATGGGGATACGCTGGCGTCGAGCGCTTTGTTACTGTGAGCGTCAAAGTTCTCAGAGTCGGTAGAATTGAAACGATTCACACTGTTTCCGAGATTGATCAGAGATTCCAAGAACGATCGAGCTCCGAGAGATACAAGTCCAGACGCTGTAACAGTCCACGACTTTGCACGCTCCTGCATAGCTTGGGCAACTACTAATGCTCGCTCACCACCAATGGTTTCGTCTTCCAAATTTAGTGCAACGTCTGATTCTGCCAATTCATCTTCGTATTCCTTTTCCTCACGGGCTTTATCGTCGGATCCAGAACTAGCGCGGCTATCCTCGTGGGTATGCTGTGATCTAACTTGGACATCAGAATCTCCGTCACCATCCTGATGAAGCTTTTGCGATTCTGGAGCCACCGAACGCAGCATGGGCTGTGCAGAACTGCTACGGACTGGCACTTTATCCGCGCGCTGATTGGCTGTTGAGACGCCCATATGAATCGCTGGGCTTCTGGAGTCACCTCTGGACCTATGTGCGTGATTAACTTGCCAAAGTTGTTTCGGAGAATCGATGCTAGTCAAAAAGGTTATCTCTGGACTCGTTGGTGTTGGAGGGGCTGGTGGTGTAGGTGGCGGTGGCAAGGGTTCTACTCGCGGCCTTCTCTCTTCGTGTGTTGCTAAGATGCGCCTAGCATCGGGAACCGACGACGCGGAAACAGAAGACGATCCCTGCGACCCTGTACTCGAACTTCGACAGTGCGCAGGGGTATTTGGTCCTTTGTGTGTCCAGATTATATCACCGCCGGGGGTTTCATGAACGTGCTGAGCTCCGTCAAGCGAGAAGGAGACTGAGCATGAGCGTGAACCGCTAGAACCGGTGGAGCGTGCAGCAAGAGGGGATGGGCGGGCGGGACCAGGGAGGAGGAAGGCTTGCGGAGTGCATGCCGAGTCTTCAAGACGTAAAGCAGAGAGCTGGGGGGTAAGCTGGCCGTTGGGCACCAGTCGTTGGGGCTGCACATTGCGATTCTGTGGAGACTGGGCGAACAACGATGCAGGATGAGGAGAAAACTTCGGAGTAGCATATTGCGGGCTCACGCCGCTGGTTGGTGATTTTGCGAAATCAGATAGAGCGCACTTGGCTTCTGCAGCCGCGGGTATCAGTTTTTGCCGAGTGAGATCGTCATATTTGACAGGAGTGCGGGGGTATAGTGGGATATCGAGGTTATCCTCTTGCCGAGGATAGCGCTCTGAACCATTCGATGATGCAATCGGCTCCGCAGCTGGCCTGCTACTTGATGAAGTGTTGCCTTCGTCGGAAGGAGACTTTGTCTGACCTACTGTAGTTGATGCGTTACTAAAAACCACTTGGCTCGAGTTAGCGCCTGCTACAGCGGCAGCATGTAGCGCTTGTAACTGAGCCCATCGACTCTGAAAGGTCAGATTTTGTTGCTGCAGAACCGATCTGGACGGTACTGCCTTCTGATTGAGGTAGAGCGCAATTCGAGCTCGTCGAGCACGGCGAAGGCTAAGCCAGGTTTTCGATGCATTATCGCATAGGTGGGCGAGAGTAATCTGAGGGTACGTGTGAGCACCGGACCGATTTCCTACATGCTCGGTTCCTAATGAGGAACAATTTTCCAGAAAGCACGGGAACGGAATGTGAATTACATGTTGTAGATGAGGAACAAATTGCTCCGCAACCAGGGAAATGAGCTGCCTTGCAGCTGCAGTGTCCTCCGTGTCCACATCAGCCTCAGCTTCCGCTTCTGCTTCGATCTCAATTTGTCGTAAGTGCGCTTCCGCGGCAACCACCTCATGATTCAGAATCTGACTATTGAACGCGTTTGACTGATACTCACTGAGTGTGGCCGCAAGTCGCTGCCTCGCAGCTGCTTTAGTTTGCTCTCTGCGATCCGCACGTCTTAGTAGCTCGGCCGATAAGTCCGCACGCACCCTGCGCCGCGTTTCAATTTCAAGGTACTTGGCTTCATCTAAAGTCGTCTGCAATGTGCCTCGAATCTCTCGCACTTTGCTCGCTGAGCTTATCCCTAGGAGAAGCGCTAGACAAACGTCCGCTAGCGCACAAATATCATGGATATGTTTGATCCTATCGGAGTAGGGGAGTTTTATCTTCGATCCGGAACCTACCTCGTCATCAACGCAGCCTAGGTCAATCAACTTAGTTGGTGCTTCGGGTGCATGCGGAAGGAGCAGTCGGATCTTTGGAAGCAAGGTGTGAGAAGATGATGGGGTGTGCAATGAGTTCGACAATGAGCCCCAAACCCAGTGTTGTAGGCGGCTGCGGATGCCTCGGACATAGTCATGCAGGAGATGCGATCGCTGCTCAATAGAATCAAAAGCGTATTGCTGTAAGACATCTTCAATTAATGGGGACAAAGGAGGATGTTCAGGTAGCGGACCATTGTAGTGTGCGCAATGGTATCTAGCCGTAGTATACGGTAAATCTCGCTTGCTTGCAAGGGAACTAAGGGCCGACACATGTGACGGACTTCTCGGATTGTCCTTCAATGCAGTTGCATTGCGAGAGTCTGGTTCATTAGCTACAAGAAGGCTCTTATCACTGTCTCTTGAGAATGTTGGCTGAATTTGCGCCGAATACGACCGGGTGTGGTGCCTCACATTGCTTCGCACGTCTCGGATGGACCGACCTCGACTCAAGGGGTTTGTACCTATGCCAGTGGTATTAATATTCTGGTCACTAGGACCAGCGATGTTTGGGACCATGGGAGGTACGGATGGCTGCATGCCAGGGCCAAGGTTGGAGGTGTTCGCAACACTACTGGACATGGCAGCAGGAGTCGGACTGGCTCCAACAGTGGGGTGTCCGAAGGGTGCTAATCGTGACTTATCACCAAAAATATTCGACTCCGGGTTAGAACCGCTCCTCGGTAACTTAGGTATAAGCTCTTTCGACGAAGTCCGATTCAAGTCAGCAGGAGTGTCCGTCGCGGTTTGGGATGTGGGAGGTAGCATGGACGCACCACATCGTGGGGATGCAGCAATACTCACGGGTGGGAAGGGCCCTGGCGAACGGGAGTTGGTACCATTCATGTAAGTGAAGGTGGCGGGTACCCTCACTTCATGGCTCTTGCTCGGCGAAGGAACATAAGCGTCGGGACGCGTCCCCACTGGAACTGGGGTAGTACCTCTAAAAGGCTTGGAATTGGGACTCAATGGTGGTAGCGCAGCGGCAGGATTCCCATCAACAGCGAGGCGTGCGGTGGGGACGGGTCGCAGCTGACCAGCTGCCACCGATGGTAATTGTGGCGGGGGAGGAAGAGGGGGCAATTGAGGAGGAGGTGGAAGCAGACTCTCAACGAAGTTCTGATCCTCCACATCGTGTCCAGGCAATTGCAGTTGGGTACGGTGATGGATTGTCGGAACACGCTCCCCTGTTGACACAGGGTTGCCCGTCTGCAAGGAGGCGTTCATTAGACCTGGCATCGCTTCATCTCCATCGTACACAGTCGCAGGCCTCTCGAAGGGCGAGGCAGTGTAAGCGCGTGTCGCAACTCGAGAAAGTGGAGGCGTGACCGTTCCTCGAAGTCTCAAGCTGGTAGACCTTGACCAAGCTTGAGCTGCGGCGTATGCAATTGGAGTCCCAGCTTTACTTCGGCGGCTCGCAGCATTCGCGGCATCTCCGGCCAACTCTAGCACTTCTTCAATGCGCCTCGACATATGGGTAAGGCTTCGATCACTTGAAGGACTATGCTGATCAGCTCGAACCACATCCTCCTGGACAAGCTTTTGGGGCGTGGACTTGACGACGTCTGGATCAGTTGTAAGATGAATCCGATGAGACGGCATTGGGTTATCGTATTGTGTTGCAGAATGATCCGTCGCATTGAGTTGTTGGACAACCTTGAATACTGGGAGAGTGCTAGATGACCCTGCAGGAAATACCGAAAGGACCCCAGACACTTCGGTCTCACCAGATTTGTTTTGGCTTGACGACATATCTTGATCTGAGTGCGTAACCCCTAAGGAAACGTGATCAGCGGGTTGAGTGATGGCAGCTGGGAGATATGTTTGTAGTATGAATGAGTCAAGCGTAATCGATCCATGCGTAAGACCCAGCGAGTGAAATTGCGCAACGGCCGTCAGAATCTGGCGCATAAACCACGCAGCATGACTTTCAGAGATACCACCAGTTAGTGAATGCGCTCCTATCAGCTCAGAAAGTTGCATTGTACCTGGGATTCGAGAATCATCCATATAGATTTCCTTGAACTCGGTGGCATCAGGGTTAATGGTGAAGCAATCGAAGCGCTGTAGGTGGTTCGAATCCGACAACACAGATGCAACCGATGCTCTGGCATCTGCGTACTTTCCAATGTCCTGCAAGACTTTTCGTGCAACTGGTAGGTCCTCTGTTCCCTTCGCTGCCAGGACTTTCGTGAGCACTTCGATTGGCTCTGGGTTCAGAGCGCGCGCAATCTGCAACTTACGGCAGCTAGTGGCTAGATTAACCATCCGTACCCACACAAGCGGGTCCTGCCAACGTTGTGAAGAGAATAGAGATTCGAGAACCTGCCGAACTGACGTAAGGGAATGAAAGTCAGCGGGAATAGAGAGCTTCTGAGGTAATTGCGCTGGGGGTAAGTCCACTTTCAGGAGATTTTCGAAGCTATTCACAGCCTTAGAAAGCGAAAGCTTTTCGTCTTGGACACAATCACTCGGGCAAAGCGCAAAGATATCACAGAGCAGAGGATTGGCTACAAGCAATGTCAATGCGACTTGGTCTATAGACGTCACGTGTGCTGCTCTGGCGGCAGCTCCCACCGCCGAAGAGGCGAGCTTAGATAAGAGTTTGACGAGGCTGCGACTTGATAGGACCACCGGTGAGGACTCAGGCTGAGTCGATGGCGCTGACTCAAGAGAAGTGACTCGAACAGCCACAGCGTTCCCCGTTTCGCAATTACAGTCTCCAACAGCCTTGCCCTCTCGGTTGTCAGGGGCCTCGCTTGAGGATTCACACGTACGATTGATGACAACACATTCGCTCTGTATCCCAGTCGTAGTGTAAGGCGTAGTACTTGATCTCCCTGCATCGACGAGCGCAAGTTCCGACTCCAGTATCGCTAGCCGTTGTAGAATCATATATAGGACCTCGCGTGAAACAACATAGGTTCCTGATGAACCCTGGCCCAGCTTGTCGAGTGTTAGCCGCAGGTTACGCTTCCAAAGCTCGCCCATCTCATAACTTGAAGCCATAAGCGGGTGACGTCTTGGATGGCCTGTAGCGTGTTTCTGACCTTCATCCGCAGATCTGGCCATGGCGATTGCTTCATTCTCAGCCTTCCTGTCGTTTTCGACGCTTGATTGAATACCCACATCTGATGTAGATTGTGGATGAACTGTTCCAGCGATACGGTAGAGCGCGGAGTTACCAAGCTTGTGCGCAGGCGAAATGTACAGTCCCTGGGCACCCAGTTCGTGTGCTGGCATAACCCTGGATTCTGAAGATGCTGCGCAGCCCATTGCGGTGAATACACTACAGGCGGCTACGCAGGTGTGCCTGGGCCTGGAAGGTATTTGTAATACACAGAGGACGCCTGTCTATGGCCTTGTGTGTCTTTTCGTGACCTAATGGAACTTGACGAGACTGACTGTACGCATAACCACGTGATCAGCAGGTGGCCACGTGGCAAGTATGGAGCTCGCTGGAGGCTGGATGCAAGCGAACTCTGCGAATTTACGGGCTGGCTAGGTGATACAGCCACTGGGAATGAATCCGCCAAGCCCTACACCAAGAGAGGGGACACCCTCGAAGCTGAGCTCAGTGCTGGCGAGTTAGAGTGCAACCTACAGCCTCTACAATCTGACCGAGTGCTTTGCAGAGGGGATGTGGGACCAGGTCAATGGCCCCGTAGATACCGTTAAGTACTTATAGCTGAGGCTATCTTTCTGGAACAATCGCACGTCGCAGCAGACACGTGAAGAAGACACCCAGATGCGTGCAAGCCCTCGGGCTCGGTTGCGCGTCTAGAGGAAGGATGAGGGCAGATCAGAATAAATGTATGTGCATACCAGGTACAAGGTAAGAGTAGGTTCTGTGATAGATTACGAAGCCGAAATACGGTGGGGATCCTCATGCATAGTCGTCCGTGCAACCGACACACGAGTAAATCTTTCGCATTGCTCTGAAAGCACAGTGATTGAGTGCTACACCAGACTGCAGCGCCAAGATCACCGAAGCATTCGACAGAAATCAGGAAGATCCTGTGAGTGCGCAGGGACGCTGGCGCGGGCACTTCGTAAGTTCACTGGTATTCGTCGCAGTTTGGATGCTTCTACGCTCTCTGGTCACTTGCTCAAAATTTGTTTCAACGGCTAGCCGTGAGTGGTAAGTCGAGTCGAGTTCGGGGGAGTGGGTCAGGCCGACTTGCTCGACGTTATTTACGACGATCAACACTGCAATACATGTCACACAGACGCTAATGTAATCATAGGTTCATGGGGTTTTCGCGCTCCTTGGCGCGACGTATTCGTCGCTCTTCTTCAGGAGAAAGTGCTGAGCGCTTGGGGGGCTTGGCGAACATTGGGCACAGGGTCGTGATGATGCAGCGACCGTTACTGCCCACAGTAATAAGACCACCGACAAACAAGGACGCGAGACGATGCGCGACGTCGCTGCAGACTTGGTTGCAAATGCTCGCTGAATGAGCTTCATGTGAGAGGCCCTCAGACACATTCGATTCAAGAAGCGGTTCTGATCGCTCGGCGCATGAACCCGAGGAGCGACCTACAATGCGAAGGCATGCCTCGAACACTGACTCTCGCCCCCATGCATTGGCCGCCAATTCGTACGACTTTAAGCTGGGAGAGGCTTGCTTTGCCTCGGTCCCCTCCGCTGATAGGCTTGAGAGTGTTTGATGAACCGTCTCCATGACAAAGTGCTGAAAGCCTCTGTGGATCGCGCGATAGAACGCTGTGGACTGCAGGGCAAGTGGGGAGTATGGCGCACTCGTCTCTGCTCCGGAGGCGCTTGTCACAAGGGTTTCCACTCCCACCTCGGGGGATGGCTCAGGTGACGCCACGGGTGCGGGCTTCTGCTTTGCGGCTCGCGCAACGCTTGAAGTCAGATCTCTATGTTCCCTCATCGTATCTTCGAGGCGAGGCTGTAGAACGCTTACAAGACGAGCTGCACACGTCTGCCTGAGTGTAATCTTGCCGTCTGAATGTGATGCGGAGGCCTCATCAAGACCTAAGCTTGCAGCAAGCTTGACAAGGTTGGCGCGATTACGTTCATCGCTAGATAGATAGTTATGTGGCCAGCCCAGATCAATGAAGTCATCCAAAGGCGATGTTATAACTGCGCGAAAGCCGTCATTCACAAGCGCACGTAGGACCTGAATTCGTGCAGGCTCGGAGAGTCGATGATTCTGTAGAATTTGATTAGAAGACTCGAGACCAGTAATATCACTTCGAGCGTAGAGAAGTAGCGAAGTTGCGATTGCTGCGGCTCGTGACGCGGACAAGTAGGCCACAGCGCTCAAAAGAAACAGTACTGCATTCTTATCTATCACAGATGAGAATAACTGATCATTCTCTAGGACTTTCTGTAGCTCGGTTGCGTCGGGAATGTATCGCGCCAGTTCCTGAAGAAGCAGCGACAATGAAAGCGCCGAGAGGCGCTGCCATGGAAGCGGCGCTCGTACATGAGTTGCTATCTGCCTCAGAAGATATTCAAGACCAGAGATGATATCGCGCCCACCATAAGCGGTGTAACGACGATCGAAATCTGGGGAAAGACAGATTTGGCTCAGCAACTGAAGCGCTGCGGCGTCGAGCTCGGTCCAATCGACTTCAGGTAGCCTATTGTCATCATCACTCTGTCGAGCTTGATTTTGGCTCGGCCCGTCACCATGTAAGAGACTGAGTGCATACGGAAGTGCATACCTCGGTGCCAACGAACCTGTATCGCTGAGACCATGAATTCCTGATCGGTACCGAGATGACTCGTTCAGTCTAAGGATGCTCAACGAAATTGACTCACAGAACTGCTTTAGCAATTGTGATGTTGTTGCATAACTCACATCCGGATCTAGATGCAGTGCTAGAAACGAGTCACATAACTGAATAACACGCGACCACTGTCCTGAGAGCGCAAACGTAGAGAGTTGCGCCATCCTCAGCTCTGTAATCCATCTACTTCCAGGTCCTATCAAATGCTCCTTATCTTGCTCGAAGTCATAGGGCTCCTCTAGCATAAGCTTCCGCTTAGGTTGCGCAGCCTGATCACTGGTCTCTGCTGCGGCGCTCTCACTGCTCCTACCCTTCGACGGCAGAGTGTTGGGAGTTTGAGGGAAGTTGACTAGGAACGGAGTGCTCTCGTTATCGATCCGACGCATATACCACTAGAAGATGAGGAGGAGACAGGGGTAAGATCTGGTAGTGAGCGGTACATACGCAGGAAATGCGGTCCTGGCCTGCACTTTCGTGACGGGAAGAGGAACGCAAGATGGAACGAGGGAGGTTCGGTTGACAACTTACCCATGGATATATGGCATTGCTGAGGAGTGGATGCTCCTTCACGTCACCTTCATCATCGCTAGAGTCACTTGAGTCGCTCGAATCACTCGAGTCACTCGAGTCACTCGAGTCGCTTGAGCTACTGCAGGAACTCGGGTCCTCAGGTTGAGGCTTCTTCTCGACCTCTGCCTGCTGCGCGGACACCTGGACGTACGGCGCGACATTCTGGGACGGGGCCTGGTTATTAGTATCGACGGATCGTTCTTCAGCACTTGAGTCCATTTCCAGTGCGGCGCGTACAGGTGGTGCCGAGATCTCGCAACCGCGGAATTGTGGTTGGAAGGCCGAATTCTCGGAGTTCGCATGGACAAAGGGGTGACTGATAGCCGATGTGGTGTGATGGCCAGTTGAGGCCCAGAAATAACGCCAATAAACACGGACTAACATGGGACCAAAGCTCTTTCAAGCTCTCTTGCAATGTTTATGTACTAACGAACTAAGTTACATGGGTGGCGAATGATGATGAAGAGTGAGGCGAGACTCAGGTTCCATTGGGCATGGGTGAACGGGTGAACGAGTGAAGAACCGCACACGATGTGAGCTCAAGCGCCATTCTATCCTACGTGTGTAAGAACGAGCCCAGGAACTACGTGCTGCGGGCCGATTCATACCGAACACATAATTTGGTCGAGGCCACTGGAGTGGCCCCGCAGCATGCTAAAGCTCATCAAGTAATGCCCTTTGGGATTATACACAAGGCGATCAGGACTAGCGACGTGGGAAGTGTCGCCAGAGCCGACCACAGTTAATATAACACTAAGAATCCGTTGGCGGTCAATACTAATATGGGGATTAAGCTTACTTCCTCTTGTTGTCCTTTTTGCTACTGCTGCTTCCTCCAACACGTTTCGTACCCTCATCCAGCTGCACACGCTTGAAGCTCGTCTTGCGAATCGCCTTCTTGAACGCCCGGGACGAGGGCTCGTTGTGCTTGTACTTGCTCTTGTTCTTGAGCTCGTCGATGGCATCCAAAGCTTCACGCTTCTCCTTGGACTTCTTCTTCTGAGCCTCAGACTTGGCCACCTTCGAGAACTTGCGAATTGCCTGCTGCTTCTTGCGCTCCTCAACTTCAGCCGTCTTGCGCTGCTCGTTGAGCAACACCTGCTTGACCTTGGCCATATGCGAATCGGGCTTGACGGTCTCTGCGTAGAAATCCAGTGGTCGCTGGAACGGAATCTTGAGCTGTTTGAGGCTATTCAGGGCTTGCTTGGTAGCTGCCAGTGCGGAGGCATAGCTGTAGTGGTGGAGAAAATGGAACAGTAACATATGTAAGTGGGTGAACGGTTCGCGCACAGCTTAACCTAGTCATGCAGTGCTCACGGACTTGGAGGTCCGAGGCAGTATAAACAAGCAGGGCTAACGGCCCAGCCACACGGGACAGCGTGTGCGGACTGAGGGCAAACAACACATCGCGGTGACGTACAATGTAGCCTCGCGCTTGAGGTCATCTTCAGGATCCTCCACGTCTACAGGCTCGAGGGAATCCACCTCGAGTTTTTCGATCCACGGCCACTCCCTGGGGAGTTCGATTTCGTCGAGCTTGAGGAGGAGTTGTTCCTATAACGTGGGTGCATAATACGCACGATGAGTTAGTGATATATTCACTCCACTTATAAAAGCAGATTCCCAAATAAAGCCCTGCGAAAAGCGCAAAAATATACTTACCCTGTTGTCGATAGCCGAGCGTTTCTCTTCGACGCGCTCCTTGTGCTTCTCAACGATACGCTTGTACTCGTCGAGGGAGGCAAACTCGGCAATGTCGAGCTCCTGCTCTTCAGGCTCGTCAAAATCGCGCTTATACCGCTTCATTTGCGAGATATGCGACTCCAAACTTTGGGCTTTTTTACGCACTCCGTGGGTTTTCTCACTAGTGCAGAGCGCAAGGGTACACGCTTTGGGACTCAAACTGAGGACGAAACCAGTGTTTTTATATGACTAGAAATGGATACGAACACAATTTATGGGGACTGCGGGTTAGGATCGAGGCAAACCAAAACATTGAAGTGTACCTGATGGACCCCTTGTAGAACAATATGTCGCGTGAGAACAATGTAATTGGATAAAACTAGGTGGGAATGAAAGTTAAACTGCTGGAGACTTAGCCTGCTTCATAACTCGGTAGTAGAACTCGCGCGCGTGTCGGGCCATCGGGGACGGATCGTACATCTTGATGTTGGCTGGGTCGGTCTCGTCGTTGGTGGGGACACCCGACTTGGCGAGACACTCGCGGAATTCAGAGTCTAAGTTCGACTGCAGGAAGCACGAGGCGGTCTTGGCATCTTTGTCCACGCTGCTCTTGTCCTTGTAGTTCTCAAGTCCGCCATGGAACGCATCACGGAACATGTGCCACAAGGTCTCATTGCGACCGACTCGAACTGCAGCATCGTACCAACTTAAAGGCGATAGGTCTCGAAGCTGGTACAGACCACGGGCCGTGTAGGCAGGGCGCCATGTAGGAAATCCTGCAATATTCGCCTCTGTCAGATTCATTCGGTACTGAACAAAGTCAATCAGCGTCTTGTTCTGAGCGTCCATGAGATACACGCGGAAGGATGGGTTTGTCGAGTACTCCACGGGTGTAAGCGATGAGGGAATCATGACGACTCCGCATGGCTCACCCTTCTTGTACTTCTTTGAGTCCTCGGTGCACTTGATAACGTGGAACATATCGTTGTGGTTGTGACCAAAGTAGAGGCCGGTGATCACATGCGAGTACTTGGAGATGATGCGAGTGAACTCCTGTGGCCAGATGCCAGGCATCATCGAGCCTGGCTTCTCGTGGCCAATCACGATCGCCTTCTCACCGAGCTTGTCAATCTGACTTAGCACGTCCTCAAACCATGCGATTTGACCGGCCATATCCCAGTGGTCAGCCAGCTTCAGGTAGAAATTGAGCGAGTCATAGTAGTTAGTTTGAAGCGAGATGATATGCAGGCCTGGCTCCATCACGGCGGTATAGAAACCACCCCAGCGAAGAGTCACCTCAGCCGACTTGGGGAGGAACTTGCCCCAAGCATCTGCCACTGGCCCATAGAGCCAGAAGTCCTTTGCAGGTCCTCCAAACTCATCCACAGGCGCTGCAGCGTGATTACCAAGGGTGGGCCAGAACTTGACCTTGGGACCTGCTGCAGTGAGAGCCCACTCAGTGACGTTGAGAATTGCCTCCACGTTCGTCTCATGGGTCTGCAGCCAGAGATCGTGGGCTGGGGCGTCACCCGTGAAAATGACGTGGAGGACATCATGCTCTGGGATCTGTGCGAGAGCTGACTTCACGAGAACGTCCGGAGTATCACAAGAGTAATCACCCCACTGACCGGCACCTCGCTTCACAGGCTGGTACTTGGGATGGCAGCATACAGGCATGTTGCAGTCCGTGATCGCTCCCACAGCATAGGAGCGATCCCAGTGGATGTCCGAAATATGGAAGATACGCGAGACCGTCTGCCTAGGGTCTGGCTTGCCAGCAGATTGCACGATCGTCTTCGGATAGACTGGGGGCTTGGGCGTGGGTGGATCGATATGAGGGCACATGTTCAGTTTTTCGCACGAAGTCTCAGGCTGCAGGAAGACTGCGGCAATGACATCTGCAGCAACGTTACGCCAGCTGTAGAGCATACCTACGCACAGGTCGCGACATTCATCCTGGATCGAAACATCACAGTAATCCTTCTGGATAATCTGGGGGATGTAAGGCCAGATGACATCACACACCGGCACGAGGTTCTTGTAAAGCCAGTCGCCACCGAACTGCGATGTGATATTCTGGAGCATACGGAACGCTTCTAGGCACATGTCGCATGTCTCATTCGATGCCTTACCGGTCACGAGGTAGCTCTTGTAGGCCTCAACGAGATCTGGTCTCTCAGCCGAACTTTGGCCGTTGGGAAGTCGGAACGACGCAAGAGCATTGCCCTTGACGACGCGGTTTCGGAGTACATTCTGCTCGAAACGCTCGGGAGAACGGAACCGAGCGTCGTTCAGGTTCACCCGGTGGAGATCCAGAAGACTGAATCCTGACGAGTTGATTTCAGTTTGAGATGGACTTGATGGATTTGCATTTCCGTTGGACGCAGCGAGTGCCTGCACTCCACAAAGGTGCAGTGCAATGCACACACTTGCAAAAAGCAAGATCTTATGCAAAGCACGCATGTGCGGTGAGTATTACTCGCGATACACGCTGCCAAGTAGTACAGGTCAAATTGAGAAAAATCTGACATTTTAGCCGGATGCGGCCAGAATTTTGAGATGGTCACCGAATCACTCTGTCCAGTCATGATCTCTTGTGTCGTGACGGTGGTGACTTGCTGCGAAGATGAACGAATGCTGGCGCCCCGGCTAAGTTACTGCAGGCACACAACGTTGGGTGCGTACCACTTTGTCGAACAAAGAGAACAGAGATTGTAAAGGCCTGTATGGAGAGGATAAGGAACATCTCATGGGTTATAGGTTGTGAAAGAGAACTGTAATTACCGCTCAACGGTACATCACATCAGTAAAGTGCAGGAACGAATAAACCGGAGGGCAAGCATGCTTTCAGAGCATATCCTTGACGTCAGCGAAAGTGACTTGAATCGGCGGTCGTTGTTCGAGCCTAAACCTAGTGCTCGGTCAGATCTGCATCGATCTCTAACTCACCAATGCTCTGACGCGTTCTGCGTGTCGGATCCTCGGGCTCTAGTCCAAGTTCTTCGGCCAACTCGTCGAGCACACTCTCATTGTATCCCTCGGGTTCATCGTAGTTGCCCACTCCTTGACTATTCAGTCTCTGGGACCCAGAAGGCGTTGATGCTCCTGAGGAGTCCGGCAGCGTAGACAGGCGTTGTGAGCCCGTACCTAGCTCAGGATCGTCGTTGTCTGTGTCCAAGATACTGGAAGATGCCTGCTGGGAACCACCAAGACGGACATTTTGGATCTGGTCATTCGGCTTGTCAGAGCCATCGAAAAGGCCCAGCTCAACTTCGACTGAATCAAGCTGCAGGTCTTCAAACTCGCCATCGCGTCCTGCGCGGTCGGCGAATTGCTGGTACTGATATCGGGACATATCCACAGAAGGGCGGAAGATGAATGCTACCGAGATAACATCAAAGAGATACACGATTTGAGAGAATCCACCGCTATGTAGCCACCACAGCGACCAGTGTCGCTGAAGGTAACGATGACTGAACTGGATTGCGATAAACGAATAGATCTCGAAGCTAATGAAAGCCAGGGCCGTGATAACCAGCAAGATTGTGACCTTGCGATAGAGACCAAGCTTAATCTCCTGCCGTCGTGCCCGCAGCTGCAACGTTGTGTCATACACTGCCGCGCATGTTGCAACGAACATGAAGAGAGTTAGGGAGAACCTAACGCTTCCTGCAAGTGCCATAATCACCCGAGCACCGTGTCGATCGGCAGCACGCTGGATCGCCACTGCACAGAAATAAACTACAGCGCACCAGATGAGGCGATGGCGCCAAATACCTAGAGTCGGTCTTGAGATACCGTAGCCCAGCGCGATGGTGAAGCAAAGCACTGGCCAAGCGGCTTGTTGAAGAGTTGTGGCGATGGTTGCAAGTCCCACAAGCCAAGCACTTGGTCGTCCGTGTTCGTTGTGAAACCAGTAGTCGCAGTAAGCAAAGATCGCATCCACGAGGCAGAGACATGCCACAACAGCCACGAGCTTGTGAATATGTGTAATATTCTCGCGATATGCGATTGCAAGGATAATCCAAATCGGAATAATAACAGAATAGATGATGACAAGGGCGCGGCTGAAGAGCATGTTACCAAGCAGGCTACCCGAGAGGTGGCCGAAAGGGTTCTTCCAAATCGAGGTAATCTCGAGGGTAAGCGCCTGATCAAGAGCACATGAGGAGTAAATCATCATGTACTGACCCGTTTTATCGATCTTCCATGTCTCGGTGATGGTCTCCTTCTGTTCTCCCTCCTTCACGAAAACGGAGGCGCTAAAGAAGGGCTTCGTAGCAGGATCCTCCAGAATGTCAGGGTTACAGTAATCAGGGACATTATCGACCAATGGTATGAGATAGAACCTTATCTCAGGAGTATCATTCTTGACTGGCCCAGCTGCTTGCACGACTGCTGTCCATTGGATGAAGGCACCGTTGTTGTGAGTTGTAAAGGGGGCATCCTTGGCTGAAATCATTTCTGTGGAATGAATGTAGCCGAAATAATTAGCTTGGCCCTGCAGTCCTAGCTGCTGAGTTACTCTAACAATATCAGCCGCAGCACCATTTATCTGCCATCCAAACAGCAGACACAATATCGTCAGGATTACAAACGTGTAGCTTTGTGTCAGCCAGCCTCGTGTTCGGTGCGCATCACTGCGAGCCGAACTCGTACATCTATGCTGTACATGTGGTAAGGCGGCGTGGCATTGCAATACCATGCGCTCTTTCTTATCACTCCCTGTGCTGGACATCGTCGTCCGTCGCATATCTAGTCCTCTCTCAGGATGCGTCATCCAGAGACTTAAGGGGTCGACGGCTTCGGGTGTGTTTCGCTGCACCACACGGCGCTAGTTCCTGCTGAGAACGAATGTAGGAGGGTCGATCTAACCGAGATCTAACAGCTCTCACCTGCTGTCCGCCTCACGCGCGCAATCCAGTCGAGGGACTCGCCGACGAACCGCTTTGCTGACCGGCTTTCCAATCCGCGTGTCTGGAACTCCTGATCCTGTTGGTAGGATGCAGAGCAATCACCTGTATCGAATACAATCAAGGCTCTTCAACCCGTCCGACTGGTCAGATGCTCTGTCTAGCACTCCAGTGTGTGGAAATCGAACAGGCAATGTCGTATCCAATTCTGGGCAGCCGAGCTATCTGTCCTGGCCTGGATTCCATCCGTCCTGGCCCGGATTCTTTTGAAAAAGGCTCGAGTAACGGATCAGAATATACACCGCTATCTCGGACTGGCTGGGCAGCACGCCGCAGTGCACATAGCAGAACAGTTTCAGGCCGCTCTACAAGTCTGTTGCTCCAGTCTTCCAAGCTGGCAGCACTCTACACACTGCGATTGAACTCGGGTGAAACTAACGCGACGAGCTCGGTTCGCTCGACACCAGCCAAGCGAGGCCGTATTGGCACACGGACACATTGGAAACACACGACACGGCGCAGCATGCGATAAATTAGCGGGCTGGATCGAATTGCTTCTCTGGATTTCTCCTTGCAAAGTCAGCTACTGAGCATCGTCGTAAAGGAACTCGTCCGACCGAGCCTGTTCGCACCAGCACATCCTACGACAAACGACGCGCGGGGCCTGCGCGTGAAATCAAGCTGAACACAGCTTAGCTGCAGCGCGCCCATGGAACTCGCAATCAGTTTGATCAAGCTGCGAGACATCGTCTTGCCAAAGGACAGGTACCAGCTGTACACCAGTCCCAACAGTCATGCGGTGGGCAGCTACACGGTCAGCAACTACGATGGGAGCGGCAGCGGTGGTAGCGGCAATGGGCAAGCAGGAAAGTCTAGCTTGTTTATTAGTGGAGGAGTGGGCGGTAGCCGAAGCAAGAATGCTCGTGGAGCCGCAGCAGGTAGCAGATACACACCGTTCAGAACGAACGGACATGTGGCATGTACAGTCCACACAGTGATCGATAAATTGAACCACCAGACGATCGTAATTGGACGCACGGACGGGTCTATTATTGTATATCGCACATACTACTCGCACCGTGAGGAAACGACGACCTGGACCCTCTATGGTCACACTGGGTCCATTCTAGCTCTAACTTACGCTGAGGATCTGTGTGAGCCCAATGGAGTTGTTTTCTCTGCATCGGTAGATGGCACTATCAAGGCTTGGGACCTCTTCGCGCGCTATGATGCAGTTGTTGGCGGAAGTAAGAAGCGTAGCGGCGCTGCGAGGATGCAAAGCGTCGCACGCAGCGCAACTGCTCCCTTGAGCCAAGTCGATGAAGATTTGAACGATCTCGATGGTGAGGATTACGCATCAGCAAAGGCTAGCAGCAATACCTCATCTGGTGGCTCTACGACAGCATCGATGTACGACCCCCTTTGCATCCAAACCCTGGTGGGCCATGACGGCGCAGTCCTATCGTTGTCCTACGCAGGTGGGCAGCTCATTTCCTCAGCAACGGATGGTCGTATCATCGTTTGGGAAAATCGACTAGGGCGTACAATGCTCCAATATCCATGGCTTGTACCTGTCCAGGTTATCAACGCTGCGAGCCTACACCAGACACAGGACGCATCGAAGTCTAAGTTCAGTGCGAGTATACTAGGAGAGCAATCAATGAGTCAGTTACCTGTCTACGTATCTTCCCTTGCGATTGTTTCGCGTGCTGACCGCCCCATCTTTTTTGCAGGTGACTCATTGGGCCGAGTCACGACATTTGCAGCACGACCATGCATTGTGCCAGCGCGCAGTACAGAGGCTACCTCGCTTTCAAAATCGGCTGGAACGATTGTGAATCGCGACTCAAGTCGAAACCTGATGAATGTGAAGAAACAGAATGTGATTTTCTCTGGCCCGTCAGCCACACGACAGCCAATCTTAGCGTCGCGCACGTTCGCAGAACCGCACGGGGCAGAAGGAGACATTGGGACGCTAGACGACTACTATGACGAGACCCAGCCCCAAAAGGATCTTACAGGTACCAAAGCGCAGAAGCGCTCTCAACACTCGAAGGATCCCGCAGGCCAGCTAAGCGCGCGTGCCATGTCCACGATGCAAAGAAAATTGGACGCGCGAGCAGCCCACCAGACTGGAGCAGACGACAACTCATTGTCAGCGTTCTCGCCGATGACCGAATTAGCATTCCGAACTACTACTGTTGAGTCTCCCATGGAACCTGAAGCAAAAGATTCAAATGATGCCACTGTGTCCAGCAACCCAGGCTCCCAAGCTTCTAGATCTCAGACCCGCACTGTGGTCAATCAGTCTAAATCTGTTGCGGTTGTCATCAAGTTCCGTCCGATATCTCGAACCCCTCACCGCGTCCACAAACTTGCCGTTACAAACCTGGCATTGGCAGGTCGCGAACAGGTTTGCATTTCACTCTCCTACGATGGATCTGCTAGGGGACATGACGCGCGTACTGGTCTTCCTGTTTTCACAGCGTATACCCAACCTCCTACTGGTGTTGTCGCGGCACAGCTTCCATCGTTTACGCCTACACAGCAACCATCGAAGCAGACTAGCTCATCGAGCTCACTGAACAGCAAGTACCGGAGCGGAATTGGGACCGGGAACTCATCTACTTCATTATCACAACCGCAACAGCCGCTCTTGAGTGGATCAACCCGAGAAGAGCTTACCCTGGGAGCTCGCTTTACCGCGGCGGCCTGGGTCGGTTCTGATCATGTACAGTTCTTGCTCCTGGGTGACTCTCGAGGAAGACTGCATGCATACTCCCTCGCAGATGGTGCGTGCCTTAAAGTGTTCGTAGTGTCCCAAACATCACAACCAGTTTTATCAATGACCGTAAGATCGGGCGGTCGAATAATTATCACAACTCCTACAGACTGTTGTGAGTGGCAACTTAGCCAGCTGAGATCAGCAGTAGAATGCCTTGGTCACCGCGATCGCGTTATAGCCCTGGCAGTAACGGGTGGAGGAGCTACAAACGTTCCAATCAACCGATCAAGACCCATTAGCTTAGAACTCCCACAGGACCCCCGCAATGGTAGTAGCACGAGCGGTGTTTTGGATCTGTATGGTAGTGGCGATTTGTACTCTGCGTCATTGGATGGTGAAATTCGATTCTGGGTAAGTATCTTTGACTGCGTGCGTTAATTGGGTGCCATCTCATTGCTTCGCGTGATTAACATCCTCTAATCTGCTCTTACAATGCATGTCCGCCTCTCGTATTAACTCTCATCTAGGATCTGTTCGAGCGTGCTTGTCTGGCTGCACTTGTGGAAAGACAGTCTGAAACAATGTGTATGATTCATTTGCCATTCACAGTTGCACTTGCCACGGGCCACGAGGACGGCTCGCTGAAGCTGAGCAAAAGCGAAACGGCGACAAGCCTACGACTGACGCATCACCGGAACTCACTCACAACACTCTCGTATGTGTTTGATTGGGGAGCGAAGGATCAAGCAACGTTTTTGCTCAGTGGTTCGTATGACGGCACCCTTGCCTTCTGGCCAGTCGTCCCGAGAAGCCATCGGTACTCCCCTGAACCCGAGTTTTGCATCATGGCGTCTAATGCAGAAATTCTCTCTACGGCCGCGTCGCTTCATAGCTTGATCGCTGACTACGCAGGAATGCCCAATGCGTTGGATGCGCTGACTACAAAGTCAGCAGCACTTACCACAATCCAGCAACAAGTGCTAGCCAGAAGCCAGTTATTGAAGAAGAGGCAGTTTCAGCTTCAGGATCAGAAGCTTGACAAGGTTCCCACTGAACCAAGCCCGCAAGCTGATAAGGAAGGAAGGCCTGACTTCCTGGGTGATGCGTTCCTTGTCGCATCTGGAGGGAATGAGACTGTCATTCGAGTCTGGTGTGCGTACTCGCGGTCGCTTGTTTCTGAACTGTATGGTCACAGTGAATCCGTCACCGCTTTGGCTTTTGATGGACACGTCATTCTCAGCGGCTCAGAAGATTGCACGGTACGAGCCTGGTGTGCCTTGAGCGGCAAGTGTTTGGCTCACCACACGGGGCACTCGATGCCTGTCACAGCTCTCGCCGTGATTCCAGGATCAGGGCTCGTTGCGTCATGCTCGACGGATGGATCTGTTGTCCTCTGGAGCTACGTCACAGGACAGATTCTCCGCAAGCTCTCCCAGCCTCGTCCTCTCTACAGCATTGCATTTTCTCGAGCGACAAGGCAACTGCTCGTTGGCTGCGATGATGGACCGATTCTCGTCTTTGATGTGTCTGAACGGTTGTTAACGGAGAATTGTTCATATGCCAAGAAGCAGAGCATCTCGCCTGACGCCATCTCAAAGAAGAGCAGTAAGCCGCTTACGAATCCGAGAAAGTCGCAAACGGGCTCCCTCTCAAGCTTTGGTGACAGCTTTGAGTTAACACGTAGGCTCTCTGCAAAATTCTCAGAGAGTGGCGGCTTGGACTCCGACAGCCATCTAAACGGAAAGAGATTCACAAAGACCGAGGAAGTACTCGCTGTGGCGCCCCCGCCCATGGACGTTGCGCAGCTTAATGCAGAGTTGGCCCAGTGGCAGAGCAGGCTTGCAAGTCTTAAGGAAGCGACTAGCCATTCTGCCCAACAAGGTGAGGAACTGAAACGTAAGTTTATGCTACACTAGGAGTTATGCCTCTGGTGCGAGCGTTGATTAGCGCCCGCCCTCTGAGCCTAATACAGTCATTTGGCTGCAATTGCTACATCGAATGTCCAGCTAACCACCCCAGCCGAGTGAATAATCCCATCCACCCATCTAAGAATTTTCGGCGCAAATACCCATTGTCTGGAGTACGCAAAGGGGATATCGCACGAGTTGTCTTGCTAAGATAATTGCAGAAAACCCTACATATCAGTGCGTAGTTATACTAGACCAGACTGAAAATGCAGAAGTTTGCCTTCACACCACGATTCATCGCTGCGGGTGGCAACCGCGAGCCCAATGGAATCGACTGGAACGAGGATATCAACCTGATCGCGTATGGGGCGCACAATATGGTAGTGCTGTACAATCCACACCTCGAAGTCACGGCAGCTGTCGCGGCCCTGCGCGGTTCCTCGCAGGATGTGACAGGAGTCCGGTGGATTTATTCTTCGGAAAAGGGTCTTCCGCGATCTCGACCTGTGGTGGGCGACGCGATTGCTGAACTCGTGTCGGGCAGCTCTGACGGAGACTTGCGTGTCTGGCGGATTACTAGCGACGCAGAGCTGTCCGAGGTCGGTCTCATCAATGGCTCGACAAAGAAGCCATTTTCCCTCGCCGAAGGCCACCCCAAGGTCCAGGCTGCATGCAGTTTTGTTCTGAGATCACCCAGCCGATCGCCCATCATGGCGGTCGGGTGCTGCCGATGGAGGGACCTCACCTTTGTCGCTGCATGCACAGCCGATGGCCCGGTGGACATTTGGGCGCGAAAAGACTCCAGCTCTGAACGAAAGCTTGAAGCGACGCAGCAACCTGTGGTGGTTGATGCAAAGGAACAGTGCGACCCAAAGTGCGAATGGAGGCATTTGCAAACAATTACGTATCCCAGGTACTCCCTCATGCACGCGGTGGCCATGTCGGTTTACTACTTTGACGATGACTTGAAGGGTGATTCGATCAGTGATTCGATGCTCTTGCTGGCGATCGGAGGCGTGGATACCAAAGTGCGACTACTGGCTGTCCAGAAGCCACCAGTGTTCGAAGAAGATGGTACAACTCAGTTCATCTTGACTCCGCTTGCCGCCCTTGAGGGACACCTGGACTGGATCCGTGGTATTGCCTTCTGTGACACAAGATTTGGGCCTTATTCAACAGAGCGTGGCTCAAGCCTGCTCCTAGCCACGGCCGCACAAGACAACCATGTACGACTCACGCGCATTGCACGGCCAGATGATGCCACGCTTGCAGGAATGGAAGAGTTCCTAGGAAGTGACGAGCAAGAAGCCAAGACCCCTAGGGAGTTCGGCGAGTCCTTCCGAGTGGGCTCTTCTCTGATGGAGAAAGGATTGTTCTTTGTTTGTGGACCTGGTACAAGTCGCTTGGTGCGGGTAGCACCTGAGGCGGCCCTTCTTGGGCATGAAGAATGGGTGTGCTCAGTTGCATGGCATCCCCTGGTCCGCCGCTCTGACGGTGGCGTCTGGCAGCCTTTATCGCTGCTCTCCTCCTCTGTCGACAAATCGATGATCCTCTGGAAGCCAGACACATCCCTAGGTAGCGAGCTGTGGCTCAGTGATGTACGCGTGGGTGAATCGGGTGGTCACACATTGGGTCTCTTCGGGGCATGCTTCGGTCCAACTGGAGACTCTATTATCGGACTAGGATACACTGGTTGCTTCCACTTATGGATGGCGGTGAGCGATGACGAGTCGTCACAGGCTAAGCCTGAGGCTGACCCAAGTCTTGGTGAAATTGAGCTAGCATTGGTGCAGCTCTACGAAGCGTCAGTGAAGGAACACAAGGCCCATGCAGGCCACAATCCTCCACAGCCCTTTGGCCTGCCTACGCGAAGGTGGGTGCCAAAGCAGGCATCAACTGGACACAACGCAGAGGTCAGGGACATCGCACTTCGTTATGATAAGGAGGCACCCTACGTGCTGTCTTGCAGCTCAGATCAGACCGCACGCGTCTTTGCGCCCCTTATTGCTCCAGTCAAGACTTCTGCGGGTAACTCCAACAACTTCACAAAGCTTCCATCCTTCCCTGCTGAAACTGTAAAGGCCTCGTGGATGGAAATTGCACGACCTCAGGTTCACGGCTGGAATTTGGTCACTATCGCAATGTCGCCTCTCCGTGCGCATTGCTATGCTTCATGCGCAGAAGAAAAGCTTATCCGTGTGTTCGATGCGCCGTTGCCATTCATTGCCAGCCTGGATGCGCTTGCAGGAGTGCGTGAGTCAATGCCGGGGCCTTGCATCTCGCCTGTCCAACAACTGATGGGAGAGTCTGACAAACTGGGAGACGAAGGCTCGAGCACATTTGGTCCTGCTCCTGCGCCTGCCACTAAATCATCGCCGGAGGAGCAAAAGCTGCTCACACGCGACGAGCGTGTGATTGCCCACTTCGAGCTGAACGCAGAGCAGCGTGCGCTTTCGGCGAATCAGCCAGAACTCGGACTCTCAAACAAAGCTATTTCCGAGGGCGACGACTACTTCGCCGCAACGAGTCTCTTCCCCAAGGCAAGCGAGGTTGATTTGGGTCACGTTTCTGCGACTCTTCACCATGGCATCAAGCAAACTTTCGTCACGCGAGGACCGACCGAGGATGAGCTAATTGCCCACTCACTGTGGCCCGAAATGGACAAACTGTATGGCCACGGTTACGACCTTGTGGCGATTGCTTCAACCAGTGGTCGTCTGCCCTATTTGGTATCAGCTGCCAATGCGCGAAGTGCGAAGAATGCTGCTTTACGTGTTTGGGACTGGAGAACTCTCTTGCAGGTGCAACTTCTGCCAGGACACCAGCAAACAGTAGTTCAGATCGCCTTTGCTCCTACTTCGAGCAAGTTCTGTGATAAGTTCTTCGCCACTGTATCTAAAGACCAGCAGGTAGGCTTGTGGCGATATGTGGGTCCTGACATCGAACCAGCTGAATTGGTTGCTTCGGCATCACAACAGCGAACTGAATCGTCGGCAACGACCACTCAGGAGAAGACACTTTTCGTCTTGGATGATATGCAGAAGGCGCACACTCGCCAAGCATTTGCTCTTTGTTGGTCTCCCGGTGGTAACTACATTGCAACCACTTCTCGTGACCGCAGTCTAAAGTTGTGGCAACTCAATGTCACTAAGGAAGGTCCGGCAAAGCTTGTCCTTGTAGATGGCGTCGAGAAGCTTGACTCGGCCATCACTGCAATCATTGCGATTCCCCAGCCAATGATTATTTCGTGTCAGGACGGCTCCACAGACGAGGCTGACCTGGACAACGACTTCATCCTTGTTTGTGGTTGCGAGAATGGCTCTCTGCGTACGTTCCAGTTCGACTCCAAGACTCGCAAACTTTCGAGTACGGGTTTTATCCCCGAGTCATTCTGGCACTGCGCAAGGGTTAGCAAGCTGGTTGTAGCCCCCATTGCTCACCACCCGAGCGTATCCTCATCGGCATCGTGTATGGTGTTCTCTGCCAGTGAGGACCACTCTGTGCGTGCGTTCCAGTTGACGCCCTCGCAGTGAGTGCTGAGCTGAGAGCAGCCTGGCCCTGATAGTGGGTGTTGTTGTGTGCTGAATCCTATGTGAAAGACCCCTCCGCAGAGCGTATTGGCGGAGCTGCAGCCTGAAGACCGCGTTCCGAAGCTCGTTTTCGCGCCAAAATTCCACGGTTGCTATTAGTCTCAAACTAGGTGTTCGCCCACGCGGGGTTAGAATCTGAGGTAAGGAAATAAATCTAGTGTGAGTCAGCATTCATGGCAACCTCCGGACTGCAGGCGATCGCCGCGTCATATACCTCATCCAGCACTCTGGATGAAGCCCAGGCTCTTCTCGCCCCTTCTGGAGGGGCAAATGCCGCTCCCACTGCGGTTAAGCCCACTTGGGGAGCACACCATCGTGGGTTCATCGTGTACCGCACTGCGTCACCTGTCAACATCATGCTGATTAAGCTCCTGAACATTTCAGCAGGGTAAGTTAGGCTCGTTGATTCAAGGATTCTCTCAAGCCTGGTTTTGCTTGTCCTGCGTTATCTCCACGTTTTGCGGCCGAACCCATAGGATATTGTACTAACACACTCGACTGTTTGATCCACACGCATATCCCAATAGCTTTGTGCGCATACTCGGCGGAGCCGATGATCTTCTGCAAGCATTCAAGGCGTTCCCGCAGCCCAAGACAATGTCCTCAGAACCTCAAGCGATCGATGAGTACATGGACGCACTGATGAATCATCTGTATGACGCTGGCGCAGTAACCGTCGTGCCTAGGACGCAACTCTTGTCCAGATCCCTCCGCCAGCTCGTCGGTTCGCAACGTGTAGTGCCTGCAAATGTGCCCAAGAAGGAAGCCTTCGACAAGCGCTTCACAGCCAAGTCGATAGGTCAAGTGCCCGGTGGCGCTAACGTTCTCTTTGTGGAGCTGTCAGCACTGCCTGATGTGCCCCCTAGCATCCTGATTCAGGGTCTCTCCGTGTTTACAAGTGCAATCCAGCCTAGCCAGGCAAATGTCAGCTGCAGGTTCCCTACGCCATCCAACGAGAGTGTCGGACAGCTCTTGCCCCAGATCCACTTACCTAAGAAGCTCCCTGTCTGTGCAGGAACCCCCGGACGTACGCCTAAGGCAGCGGCTTCGACCCCTGTGCCCCCTTTCCAAGTCGATATTGAAAGTTTATCCAGCTACACATCCCTCAAACAACGCTTTGGTGACTTAGGAGCTTCATCTATGACAACACCATCTCCAGCCCCGTACACTACACTTGCTGCTGTTCCGGCCAAACCATTAGCGCCAGCTGCACCCACCCTCACCACCCATAATACCCATACTCATAGCAGCACACTCGCAGCAACTACGCACAAGCCCACGCCCAACCGACACGATGAGGAGGAGGTCGAGTCCAAGATGACGACCTCACCCACGTCCTTCAGCTCAAGTGCTAAGGTCGTCATGTCAGAATCATCGATGACGGCTTCTCCGCAGGGTGAGTTCAAGCTCGTATTTGACCCCACAAATGTGCCCTTCTGTCCCGAGCATACCAACGTAGCATGCGTACGGCGGATCAACCGCAAGCCGTACACTCCTCACCTTGGTGAGGCATTCTTTATCTGCCCAGAGCAAACACATGAGAACCTTGCGAGTATTCTCGGAGGTGTGTCTCACCCTTGGATCAGCCACGGAACATTTAAAGTTTGGGAGGCTGAAGTGCGACGTGAAACTGTGGCTCGCTAGGCCACATGATACAGCCCACAAAGCATACTTCCAGCTCGCTTTCGTTTAAAAGAATAAACCTTGATAAGCTAAGACTCACTAGGCGATTCAAACCTGTATGGGTATATACGGAATGGAATGGAGAGGAGAGACGAAACTTAAGTGTCCTGGTGAAAGGCCTATTAAAACCAAGAGACGAAGGTTTGTTCTAGGAGACTCACCTTTACGTCCGGATACGCTAAATGAACTATAATACAGATTGGTAAGTTGGACTACTACATAGAACTACAGAACTACATAGAACTCTCTGTGGAAAGAGTCGACAAGGTCGGGAGTTATCGCAATGCTTAGCGTCGTCGCTGGGCAGACACATAATTGGGTGCATCGGGATCGTCTGTCTGAGTTGCAGGGTCATGCCAGGACTCCCGAGATCGGCAGAAGCCATAGATGAGCGAAATCAGGTACACCGCTAGGAGAGCAATGTTCGCGAAGAATTGAGCACCCGCGAAGAATGGCAGCTGATTGTTGTTCTTTTGGATGAACAAGGCAATTTGGGTCAAGCGGCAGGTATCTCCAAGGTTGGCATGCTGAATATCACAATCCTTGCGAACTGGTTCGTCAGCCAAAGCATCCTCAACCAGACCAGTACCCTCGCGGAGAGCTTCGAGCGGGGTCTGCGTCAGGCCAAGAAGGCGAGAATAGGTCGTTGAAGCAAGGCCCGTGACTTCATCGGGAGGGTTGGGGTTGGGGCCAGGGTCAGCAAGGTAGAATTGGCGACCAAAAGTGGTATACTGGGGAGCGATACTCTGAGTTTGAAGATTCAGAACAAGACCCATGAACATGATCAGCATGCAAGCCATAATAAAGCCGTTCGCTGGAGTATTGCTGGGTCGAATGTCATAGAGCTTAAAGAAGGTGAAGCGTGCTCCGAGTGCAACGAGACCAGCGATCGCGCAGATGAATAGATACACGATGAAGACCGTGTAAAAGATGGAGTCGACGGGTGAAGCCTTAGCAAGGATGAGAAGGAAGCGATCGATAGGGTTAGGGTAGTGAGGTTTCGAAAGTGTGTAATCGCAGCACTTGGCATGGGCGAAGCGATCTGCCATACTGATGCAGATTTGAATCACAATCAGCAATGAGAGCATCAGGGCGATGATACCCAAGGGCCATGAGATAAAGGTCAGGCATCTTCGGCAGCGCTGTGGTTGAGCTTGGATGGCTTGAATTCTGTTGAGGCGTTCGGAAGCCTCCTTGAGTTCTCGCTCGGTCTTGAGCCTATCACTCTCGAGTTGTCGAGCGTTGGGATCCTGCATGCCAGCCTTTCGAGCACGGTACTGAGCGAGACGAGCCTCAACGTCGTTGGCCATAGCGGCGCGCACGGATGCTCGAGCCTCCAAAGTGGAATTAGCGGAGGCGTGAGCCGCCGCAGAAGATGATGAAGCCAGCTGAGTGTAACGAAGTTCCTCGTTTTGTTGCTCATATTGGGACTGGAGCTCGTTGCGGCGCTCAAGGAGGATTTGATACTCGTTGTCGTGTGACACCACTTGACTACGCATGAGTGCGAAGGGCACCATTGCAAGACCGTAACCTGCATAGTAGCAGTACAGGATCAAGCCAAGGAAGGCGAGGCAGCTGGTCGTGAAGGTGAGGAGCTGATCGAGGTTGGAGAAGTCCTTTGCAATGCGCTCACGCCAGCTTTCGTTGTCGTCTCCGCCGCCGATATGACGCTTCTTAATCAAGAAGGCGATACCAATGAGTACACCAAATACGATCAGGAAGACGAGTGTGTAACGGAGAGCGCGCCAAAGGTTGCGAGGCGCGGAGTCATCCTCGCTGCGTTCTTCATAGTAAAAGTAAAGGAAGGGAAGAATGAGGAAGGCAAGAAGCGTGATCGCGAAGTAGAAGCTATAGTAGAACGCCTTGAGCGCGTCGCCAGCGCGCTTCGTATCAGAAGGGTTCACCTGCGCACCGGTAGAAGTGAGCCCACTCGAGACGGAGTAGACATCGGCGGAGACAAGAAGAAGTGCAAGGAGAGTGGCTGCGATCGCAAGCGTAGTGAAGACTACCGTGGCCCAGTTGCGACCTGACCGACTCGAGTAGTGGTTCACGAACAGGTACGCGAACAGGATCGTGAAAAAGACCACGCCGATGACGATGAAAGCAAAGAGACCGACGTGCATGTCTGGAAATGGCAGGTTTGTGAGGTATGGTGGGGGTAAGACGTGATGCGAATGGTATATACAAGCAAGTCAACTCGGAATGTTTCGTTTAATGCCTCACGGCATGCCAAACTCACGAGATATTCAATACCAAACCTTGTGAACAAAAGCTGGAATCAAGCATTCAAAATGGCTCAACCTGGGTGGATGGAGTCACTCTCAGGTTCGAGTTGGGCGCTTTCAGGTCCTGCCATGGTATAGTTGTGGGGTGAGCTACCCGGTAATGCAATCACATTTGACGGAATTAGGCTTAAGCGGTGAGGAAAGTGCCGAGGCTTCAAAGTAGATTCAAAACGCAACACGGTGGGCGTGTATGTAGGTGCATTGGCGGCCGTTCTGTGCTTGTCGAGTGGCCATTCGATTGACACGACACGATGGAGCAAGCTCTTTCGTTCGAAACAGAGGGCCGTATAGCATTAGTTCAGCAAGCAAATGATCAAGAATTGAAATGGGGTAATGGATTACTATGTGCAAGCTAATATCTAACGCTTGCCGCAGAGAAACATATGAAGGGCGAGTGAACGCGAACAGAAACAAACGACTGAATGAATTAAAGAACGAATGAACTAATGAACGAATGAATGAATGGATGAATGAATAAATGAATGGACGAATGAAAGAATGATTGAACAGACAACTAACATTCTCTAAAGGATGATCGTGCTTGTGGCGGGAACAATCTTGAGGCGCCAGGAGTACGAATGAAACGAAACATGTGGTGGAAGCACAAACACTGATCACTGGTAGGATGGTTCATGGACTGAGTCTCAACCTACTTCACAAGATGAGACCTGGCCTGTGCTAGCTGTGCTAGGTGCATTATGACCGGCCATATTATACTGGGTTCACTGGGTGCGTCATGGCGCGTATGGTAGTCATCCACAGCCACAGCAGCATCGGTCTTACTCTGGGAGTGGGAAGTATTGAGGACGACCAATTAGAATGCGAGCCGCGGCGATGAACTTACCTGCGGGCTTGCCATCCTTAGTCAAAGGAACCTCAATATCGACAATGGTCTCTTTGACCAAATCGAAGTCGGCGAGTGAGATGACACCGCTGCAGAGGTACGACTGGCTCAACGTGTCCTTGTCGTAGAGGTGGAAGGGGAGGAGGGTCTGCTTCATGCGGTCAATGGAGGTAATGGCCAGCTTGAGCTCGTGCAACTCAGTGCTCTTCCAGACGGGGTTAAGCGTATTGTTCTTATGCTTGGTCTTGACGGGCTGGCCGTTGTTGTTCGTGATGTAGTAGCCACAGAACGAGATAAACGGATCAGAGGTGCGGATATCGCCGATGGGAATATCCTTGCACTCAATGCCCTCGAAACGAATGCAGACATTAGGACGAGTATCATCGACTGCAGCAGGAAGGGGGCGCAGGGCAAGCTCAAAGTTGGCAATGACCGGCTTGTGGTCAGAAGAAGTGACCTCATTGCAAGAGCGGAAGGACAAGCAGCGAATAGTATCCTCAAAACCGCGTGCGGTCTTCCACAAGACGCGATCGCAGTAGGATGGTGCACGCTTTTCGCTATACTCAGGGTCAACAATATCGCGGGCCACCTTGAAAGTGGGCTTGAAGTTGATAGGAGCATCCTTGAATCCGAGGAACACTTCCTGGTCGGCCATGGATTGGAGCAACTGATCGGTTTCAAGGAGAGGCTCGAACTCCTCTCGCTTGATCATGTCGATCATCTGGCTGTACTTGACAGGATCAGGGTGGTTCTCATCACCTGCGAAGTTCAGGCGGTAGTTCAGGTCACCCATCCAGAAAACGTATGGTGCCATGCCCAAGACACCCACACCGTGGGAGCCGTAGAACGAGATGCCTGCAAGGATCTCCGCGACATCGTCATTGCGGCGCTGCAGCTCAGATGTGTGTGCAGCGAGGTGAGAAGAAACGAAGACGATGTTGTGACCAAGAACGGACAATGCAATGCAGCAACCACCCTTATTGGTACCGACATTGGCGATACCAGTAGCCTCGTTGGCCTTGCTAGTTTGGATAAGGTCGACAACGGGCACGATCGACTTGCGGACGAAACAGTGAATATGGATCTGGCCCATGGAGACGGCCTCAAGCAGGCAGAACTCTTGACCCAGCACCTCCTTTAGAGTGCCAACCCAGTCTTCCATGTGGGTCTTGTAGCCTTCACGAGGGTCGTATTTGTTCTCCTGGGTGCCGATGGCATAAATGTCGGCAGTGTTCTTGCCCAGCCACTTTTCAAGGAGGGAGCGCTCGGAGGGGGCAGCGTTGCCGACGTTCCAGCTGGCACAGGCGACTCGAACCACGTTGGCGAGGCCACCATCCGAGGCAATGGTGAAAGGCAGGCGGTTGGATCCAGCACCCACGTAGGAAGCGTAACCAAAGGTGCTAATTGAGGAGACCTTCTCCAGATCATCCGCCTTAAGTTCGACTCGTGGGAAGCTAGGTTCAATCTTGCCCACATGTGGGTTCTCTCTGTACTTGGTGGGCTCCTTCTTAGTCGCGCACTCAGGGTGCGATTCGGTGGGACCTTCGGCCACTATACCTGCGTCCTTCTCCTCTGCAATCTCCTTGGCTTCAACGGGAGTCGCTTCTTGGGCTGCAACAGAGGTAGCCTCCTTGGTTTCGGCAGCAGCGACCGGAACCGACTCAGGGACCTTGGCCTCCTGGAGCTTTGCAGCAATGAGTTTGGCGCGCTCGGCCTCAATCTCGCACTCAGTAAGTCGGACAAGCTCAAGAAGCTGGTTAGCGTGGTCTTTGAGGGCACTTGACTTGAGCTTGCTGCAGTCTCGGTCAGCAACAACACGAATGAAGACACGGCCAGGGACACGGTCAGACTGAGGATTGGGCTCCTTGTGGATAGTGAACCAGCCAGAGAACCAGCCATTAGCCGAGAGGATGTCAAGCGGGATGAACGTGAAGCCCAGCGTGTCGTTTGAGCGGAAGCGGTCATGGTCCACGGTCTCAATCACCATAGTCGAGTTGAGGCGTGAGTCGGAAAGCGAGAAGGTAAAGGTTTCATTGTAGATGGCGCTCAGAGTGCGGTCCACCGACACGGTCTTCTGCTTCTTCTCGGTTGACTCTGCAATTTTGATCTTCACATAAGGGTCAGAGAACCCGTTGGGGTCCGCCACAAGCACGTTTTGTACTTCGACGACTGGAGTGGTTTCAGAGGATTCATCACGAAAGTGGGGATTTGGTGGGGTAAGCAAGGGCATTGGGGGATTAGGTCTGGGCGCAATCGACAGAGCACGGATCAACACAGCGACGTACCCTTGATGTGGATCGAGAGCGGTGACGAGGAGCCGAACTGCACGTTCTTGGCGAGATATTCCTGCAAAGCTGCACCGGAACTCGTGGGCTTTTGGGACATGAATGGAGCCTATTTCAATTATATTGGGCGGGATACGAATAAGCAAAGTGAGTTATATCAGCTGATATTATTATTTCTCCACATCCACGACGTCTATGCTACATTTCGCGCGTTTTTCCAATTTGTGATTTCACACCATTTCCAACCCTCGTTCGCCTCTGTATCTCAGTTGGTAGACAGTGCTCACTTCTGCTGAGGGGTGTCAACTTGGTTTCTCGGCAAGTAACGTCTAATGGGCGGGTAATATCCAGGCTCAACCTCGCTCCAATATGATTTCGAGCCATTTTCGACCTCTCTCAGACGTATCTGATCTTGACGAGCGTGAGGAGCACGAGCTCGCCGTGCTGCGATCGGGTCCCCATGATGCAGGAAGAGCTGTGCATGAATCCTCGTGTTGCTCGCGTGTTATAGACCGCGGGACTCAAATGGCTCGGAGTATCTGCCCCAGACCCGTCCTGGACTGTGCTGGAAAGGCACATGACGTCTATGTACGATACAACCTGCGGAGGTATCTCTTGATCTGGTGGGCGTTTCGTCTGCTGCTAGTGGTGGTATGGTACTTTTGGTGGTACCAAGGCGGTTCCAAGCTCCACCCTCCAGCAACTCACCCAGCACCCCCGGTCATCGAGAACATCAGTCGAGATGTGTTGGCCGTGGGACTGCCTCAAGTTCCGCAGGCCAGAACTCCTTCTGGCCCTGGCGAGGCTGCATTTAATCGTGATCCTTCGACTGATACGGATCTTACATCTCATGTTAAAACGCAACAGGATACCGTCGCAACGGTAGCACAAACGAAACCAATTGACGATGGAGGAGCGCTCCACGAACCGGCAGTCGTCACTGTCCCCGAGTCGATGACAACTATAGTTGCTCGATGCGGATGGGACCCGCGCGGGATGACGGATCACCGAGATGGAAGAACAACTGGAACTGTATGCGTCTTCGAGGGCGCACTGGCGTATCAAAAACCTCCAACCCGAGAAGATGCCAGAGCTGGACATGGGGAGTCGTTCTACACCATTGGTGTGAGCAAGCGACTACCTCTTCAGTTTCCAGCTGACGACACCTTGGAGGGCATGATCAAGTACCACAATTTCGCAGGTATTCCCGTTCGAAAGGGATTGGTTCACGGCCGGCCGCCAGAACTGCATCCAAAACGGGAGTGCGGCCACATCGAACAACGGCCTGCGATCGTGTTTCACTCCAGCTCACCTAACAATCTATTCCACGCCCTGGTCAACAACATCATCCCCTTGCTGTCTACAGTCTATGCCCAATCACAAGATATGGGGATTGTTCCGGCTACCGAGGACGTGTCCTTTGAACAAATCAACTCAACCGAAGTTGTTCGGCACCTAGCTTCTTCTCTGTCATTGTGGAGTATCTACCAAATTGACACCCAGGCTCCGTCAAGAGTTTGGGATGGGCTACAAGCTCTTGCCCTTCCAAGACCCATCCATGGCTTGCGTGACCTCTCGGCTGCTAACCCCATCTCTTCTCCACAGTATGACGTATGCTTCCTGAACCGCACCATAGTAGGGATTGGCATCCCACCTACCGCTCGGCTCCCTTGGCCAACTATTAAGTCTTACCTACTCTCACATAGTGGCGGAATTGATCCAAGTGCAGCACTGTCCAAGGGACGCAAGTCGAGGGTCCCACACATTGTCTTCGTGATAAGGAGCGCCTCAACAACGTCGCGAGGCCGTGTCTTCTTGAATGAAGATGCTTTAATTCAGGTTTTGCAAAAGCTAGCAAGCGAGCGGTATATCACCTACACAACTGTAGACTTCTCAAAACTCTCGTTCACTACCCAGTTGCAAGTAGCCGTGACCAGCAATATTCTCATGGGGGCACATGGTGCCGGTCTATCTTGGTTTATGTTCGCACCTGAAGGAAGCGTCCTCGCACAAATCGTCCCTTGGGGCACGGGTGACGGAGAGCTCAAGTACTTGTATCAGCATCACGCGGAGTTGAATCCAAACAGCCGGGTATTAACCTATGAGGTTCTTCCGAGCGCAGATGAACATGTTGAATGCATTCAGAATGTTCAGAACGGAAGGGACCAGCACAATAATCACTACGACTGCAAAGGCACAATTTGGATGAATTTCGCCCTTTCACCAAGCAGATTTGAGCTTTTCATTCGACAAGCTGTCAATGCATGGAAATCTCAACAAAATTCAATTCTTGAGCAAGGTAGACCGAAGCGGAAACTGCAATCTCGGTTCCCGTAGGTTTTATGCCTCATTCCCGTGTTGCGCTTTTGTTCTCGTCTTACACTTCATACGATGTACAGTGAATGTTTCCATAAATGTAAAGTATCACATGACTATCGCGTTTATGACTGAGTTATCGATTACTGCTGCCGTGAATTTGGATCAGAATCTCCCCTGAAATGTGGAGGTATAGGCAAATCGGAAATCGGTGAAGAGCCGTAACCAGGGGGTCCACTGGGTGGGCCGAACATGCTCGGTGATGACACACCTGGTACCGGCGGCACTGATCCGCCCATGAAGCCTACCCCTGTGCCAGGATACTGTTGCATTTGCATCGGGGGCATACCTTGTCGAGGTCTCATATGAGGCGGTGGCATTGGCCTCTGGCCCTGCATTGAAGGGTTGAAATACATTTGGTTCTGTCCTTGGGGTAGAGGTGCCCGAGGAGGCATTGGTGAGGGTACCATTCTAAATCCACCCGCACCGTCAAACGCCTGAGGCATCATTGCATCCGATTCGAAGCCTGGCGTCGAAGGCGAAAAACCCGCGGGAATCGGATTGGGTTGCGTTGGCATTCTTGGTGCAATTGAGGATGGCATTGGTGGCATCATGACACCCGGTGTAGTCTGATGTGATGGTAGTGTAGCCATGGGCTGAGGGGCGGGGGGTTGCGGCTGCGACTGAACCCGTTGGAGCGCTGACTGTTGCGCTTGAGGTAAGTTACCGCCTTGGTAGCGCGAGGGTGACTGCTGGATCCTCGGTACGCCCAAATGACCACCAAAGCTGGAGATTCCACCTAAACCATATTCAGCATCGGGCATCAGTGAGGATCCAACTGGATTATTGCCGCTGGAAGCAGGCGTAGGTCCTTTCGGAATTGATGTGTAGCTCAAGTTGCTTGATGTTGACAGCAGGAGATCGCCAAGCCCAGCCATTTGTTGCGTGCCTGAAGACGCCGAAGCAGCTGCCAGATCGAGGACACCCGAGGTGGGGGGCATGGCGAACCCAAGTGATCCCCCTTCATATGAGAGCATTGAACCAAGCGGTTGATCGATCGAGAGACTACTAGTCGATGGGTTCAGGAGTGACGGTAAACCTGCTCCGAAATCCAAGCTACCACCTGGTAAACTCGACAAAATCTGCTCGTCAGCACCTAACGCGGATCCTAGGGCGGTCGTTGAAAGCTCCATTCTCAGCGAGCCAAAAGTACTCGTTGGTTGTGAGCTTGATAAACTGCCAAGGTCGGTTCGGGGAGCTGGTAGAGCCAAAGATTGAGAGGCAAACGGCGAAGTAAGCAGATCCTCCTTTGCGCTTCGGGTAGAGCTTGCAACCGCAGACAGAGCCGAGGAGGTGACCATAGGATCCGGTAGCTGTTGCGGTAGTGATTGTTGTGCAGTTGTCGTACTGCTGCCCAAGGGCAGGCCCCAATCCCATAGAGATCCTCCAGTCCAGGAAGTAGGTGGTGCTGATGGTGTTGTGCCCAGATTGATCGTCGGGTCCAAGGTTGGCAGACCCAGTCGTTGATCGCTGAGCGAAAGGGACTGATCAATTGCTGGCGTGGGTTTTGCAAGCGTCAGATCGATAGCGGCACCCAGTTGTGGCTCGAAAGATGGGGCAAAAACTGCTGAGGCCGGGGGCACCACACTAGGCACTACCTCATGCATGCCAAGCTGGGGTAACGCAGATTGACTGCTCAGGATACCTTCCGTTGTGCCCACGTCCACGCGTCGAGGAGAGCTAATTGAGGATACACGGGCGGTAGCAGACTCACCACTCGCTGTAGTTGCAGAGATGGGTGTCTTCGGCGGGGGGTGCGGTGTCGTTGCAGATTCGGTCCTGAAAACCGCAGGCAAAGTGGAAACCGGTTCGGGGCGTGGTACTTCTGCTTGCTTGCCTTGGACCTTCGATGATGACGCATGCACATGCGAAGATGGTTGAGTCTTCTCGGAAACTCCACCTTGTCTCTTCTCTCGCTGCTTGCCAGCTAGTTTCAAGGTCGCATCCTTCTCTGCCGTTCGTTCACTTGCAGCCTTCTCGGCTGATCGTTCAGCAATAGGCCTCTCTGATATCAAGTCCTCAGCGGTTGCCTGTTCGGGTGGATGCTGAGCTGCGGCCTTCTCTGGAGAGATCCTATCAGTCGTCGGCTTCGCCGCTACTGCCACTTTCTCTGCGGCCATCACTTTCTCTGCGGCCGTCACTTTTTCCAAGGCTACGTTCTCCTGCTGCATGTGGCGTTCTCGGTCAGCTCTCTGTTTCTCCTCTTTTGCTCGTTTTTCTCGCTCTTGACGTAGCTTCCTCTCCTCAGCTTTGCGGCGCTGTAGTTCCTTCTCTTCCCGTTCCTTGGCAAGTCTCTCTTGACGAAGTTTCTCCTGGGCCTCCCGCTCGGCACGCTCTCGCTCGATAAGCTCAGCACGCAGCTTTTCGATACGTTCTTGCTTGAGCTTGCGCTCAAGCTTCTCACGCTCCTTCTTTTCGCGTCGTTCTTGCAGCCTCTGTTCAGCTAGCTTTCGTTGTTGCTCTGCCTGAGAATCTGGCTGGATCGTCTTGCTCTCTTGAGAGCTTGGTAAATCCTTAGAGGCTGGTTCTGGAGCGGCCTGATTTGTGGTCTCTGCAGACTCGGGTACTTTCGTTTGTACATCTTGGGATGGCATGACAGGTTCAGTCGCCTCTTTTGGAGCAGTCTCGGGCTTGAGTCTCGGGAGAGGGTGAGCTCGTGCAGTCTCGATCGCGTGGAAGCGCAGGATTTTGTCGATGTTGGCCTTCGCGATTTCCGACATGTGCATCCTGTTCGTGATCACCTCACGTGACGTAAAATAGAACAAACTAAACCGTTCCAGTGGGGCGATGGCGCAGAATGGTGTCGGCTCGCGGATGGCAGCTGTGTGGAATGGATGAAGCCGTGGGGCATAGAGTCGCGGAGTGAGACCGATTTTCAAAAGCTCTGGGCCGCTGTCATCGTTGAGGTACTCGCGCAGCATCCAAGCTGCATACCGCGCAAGAAGCACGAAGGGTAAGTAACCCTTCTCAGTCTTCAATGTACCGAAGGCGATATCATTCATCGATGCGCCCCACCGCGTTGCTGCGGCGGAAACTGCGACGTCAAATGCGCTGGAATGGGCTGGTCTTTCCACACGGATGAGCGTTGAAGTAATCATCTGTGCTCTGGACTTGTATATCGCTTCACTCGCCTGGGCACGTGATAGTCTTACAAATGGTGCACAGACCTCGACGCTCTCACCATTTGCTTCATCGACGACATGAACTGCTGAGGCTGGGACCGGTAGATAGTCCATCAAATCCAAGTATGATTCTGTGGGATACTGCAGAATGTCTGCATGTGGTGGCAAGAATGGTAAGCCACACACCACAGAGCGAAGGGCATTTTGGCCGCCTGAGAGAATGAACATATCCGTTACAGGATCAGGCATTTGTGCTAAGAGCTCATTGACCGATGGGATGGGAGGCTCTGCCGCAAACATGGAAGCCAATGCCGACTTCGACGGCCCCTCCTTCGATAAAGCATTGGTCGCCTGTACATTGAAACGTTGTAATCGAGTCATGATAAGACTTGTCTGGCGTTTGCGCGCAAGCTCAACGCGATGGAATCGATTGAGTTTCAATAGGTTCTCGATCGTAATCAAGGCCAAGAAAATACTCGTGAAAAGAGACGTCGTTGCATTGAGCGCGCCCCATTTTGCCCGCACGGCTTCAGGCAAGTCGCTGACCTTGTCGTGGACGAAGTTGGGATCGGATCGAATCCTTCCCACACCATGGGCGACGGGCTTCCTTAATGTGTTGGCAGCTCCCTGCTCAGCACGTCCACTTACAGGCTCCTCAGTCGCCCATCCAACTTCGCCTGAGTTCAGTGAAACCCGAGCCATGCGGTCCATAGCCGCCTGAATGATCTCAGCGGTGGTATAGGTCGCTGAAGTGGCACACGCTGGTGTGTTTTCGCCTGGATTCGATAATAGCATGGGGGACGCAAACGCACTAGCCAAGTACTGGGCGATGGCGGACGCATGGCTACCTAATTGCATGTTCGTAGGTAACTTAGAATACTCTCGCCTGAATTCCTTAGTCGACGCCAGGGCCGCGGAGTTCTTTGTTGGGTCACCGGTGTGACGGCTTCCATCTAGTTTCAGGTCCTCTGGGGGCATCGATGCGGCACTAAGAATTGCGTCGATCCGCTGGGCAAAGTCAGTGGTAGATCCAGACTCAAATGGACTGTTCAAGATCTTGAGGACAGATAGCTTGTTGGTGGGCCATGAGCAAGACAGCGCGGAGGGGAGGATCGCAGGTTGGGCAATTTCGGCGACCAAGGCTCTGAAAATGCCGGCGCCAACTAAGTCAGCCAAGTGGCGAGGTGCAGCGATCGCTGATGCACTTGCAAGCGTAACCAAGGCATGAGCACGGGCCTGCAAAAATAGAGGGAAGGGAGGTGAAGAAGGCGTTAGTGGAGGTGCAGCCACGAAAAGCCAAGATGACGGTGGATGCACAAGCGGCTGGGACGAAGTGAGTCCGGGTGCGAGGTGCTTTGACGCGATCGTTATCTTCTCCGCAAAGGGTGGTAGCATATAAGGAGAAGGATAAGGAACCTTCGTCCTCAACAGTAGGATGCAGAAGTTCAGTGAGTACTTGTCAGCTATGTAGTCCATGCGGCTACGGATGTACTGGTGCTCATACAGAATGTGCGCTGCCCTTGGGATAGACGCACAAACCGCCAATGGTAGAAGGTTTGCGATTGGATATGGTGAAATAGGAGTAGATTGAGCAGCCAGCGGATGCGGTGTCAAACCAGCAAAACCAATGAGGAGCCCGGTTGCGACCCCAAGCATATAGACCTGGTCAGATTTAGAGAAGTTTGTAAATACCGAGCGTGTGAGCCGTGCGCCTTTCCTGCCAAGGCCGCCAATATGTGAGTGGAAGAATTCCAACACTTGCTTAATTGCACTTGCAAGGGCCAGACTGCGACTTGGTGTATCAGGCACGCGTGCAATTCGGTTAGCCTCAATCAAGCCTGTCGTGATTATATGATCGTGACAACGGCTAAGTGCGGAGGAAACTGTTGGCAAGACCCCATTACTGAGTCCATTGAACCCTCCTTCTGCGAGCAGGGATCGCGAGGCCGAAATAACCGATGCGATCTGTGGCGTATTAACACCAGTCAGCTCTAATGCGCGACTAAAGGCGGTTACTGCGGCTGCGAGTTGAGGGGTGTTGGCCCCTGTGAGTTGTACAGCACGGTTGGAAACAATCCTCGCGCAGAGCGCCATACATTCTGCTGGGGTAACATGTTCCTTTAGCGCTGCCCATACGCTACGCTGGCCGTTCAGATCGTTGGCCGCATCACCCGCCCGCATCTCTTGGAGTCGAGTAAAAATGAGTGCGGCTAAACCAAGTGCCATATCCTCAGGCGCAAGCGATCTCATACCCTGACCCCCGAAGGCACCAATTGCAGCTTGAGGAATCTCAGTTGAGAGCACGCGCGCGAGTGTGTTGCGGATGTCAAGCATACCATCACTTGTGCCAGTGGGCGCGAGTGCGACATCATGCTCTGTTGTTGAATACGATGTCAAGACATTATGGCACGCCGTGATTTCAACGGGTTTCGCAAAGAAACGAGCTGCATCCAGATCTAGAGGACGGGCCGTCGTGACGCCAGAGCGATATGGAATCGAATGGAGGGCACACGACAGGAGCCATAGTGACGCACTAATGGAGCGCCAGTCTGTATCTGATGAGAGATAAATAATTGGAGCTTGTAATGGACTTGCCGTTTGTCGAGCTTTTGTTTGCTCGACTCGCGACTCAGTTACACTGTTACACTCCTTCAACGCGTCTCCATTCTTTCCGAGTGGTGGTTCTTTCACTGTGAGCTTCACCCGGATTAATGGCTTGTGCGGGGCATTCGCACCTTCTTGAGCTGAGGGGCGCGATTTTCCTGTTTCTAGCTTCGAGCGAAGCGAGGCAGCGAGTCCCAGCAGACCCAAGCCAGAAGATCGCTTAGTCAACTCGTCTGCTTTCGATTGATCAAGTGACGAGGTAACAGCGACGTAGCGTCCAGTCTTAGGGTCGAGCTCGTACTCAACCGTAGTGGCCTCACTCGCCGATGGAGTCGTCTCCACGCTCGGATTGAAATCAATAGGTTCCGACGATTTCCGAATCTCAGCTAATCGACTTTCCACAGTTTGTAAAACCGTTGAAAATACGTGACAACATCCTGCCAGAACTTCTGTTACGAGTGGTGCGACCGAAGAGCCATCACGGTGATTGCTTCCTGTGGCTTTGGAATTTTCTGGTTGGTTGTCCTTCGTCGAGTCGCTGTTAACAAGCTCCGGGGGATATGCAAGGAACGTGTTCTCTTGCTGGGAGTTCCAGAGGGACGCGACAGTTGCAAGTTTGGGTGACGCAAATTTGTCAATAATGCCTTCGCTCGAGGTCGAGAAAACAAACGCATTGGCGGCGCTGATGCGACCAATGACGTTGAGAGCGTGCAAGGAGTTCATTAACTGATTGTACAACGAGTCATCTCTTCTCGTCTTGCTTCTGCGACGTCTGGGTGGCATATCCGGATAAATACGTCGGTTCCAACGTGGCGAGACCGCAGGCAACGTTGCGCGGCCCTCTTGAATAGTTGTGGCGGAGCTTTCACCTTCAACCGGCGTGGGCCGCGAAGAATTATCGACTTCATCGAAGTCTTCATCGAACATATACTCCCAGTCTTCATCTTCGTCTTCGTCTTCATCCTCGTCCTCGTCCGTATAAAGACCGTAATAGTATTCTTCATCCTCGTCCTCACCATATACTCCCTCGCTAGAGATCTCAGGGTTTCCTACAGCCTCACGCAGCTGTGGAATATGAGGCAATAGCGAAGCAGGAAGTACCTCTGTACGGTACTGCGAGCAGGTACCATCCACATCGAAGGACCTACCCGTTATCCCGTCACCCTCCTGCGTAGTGCCTTGCTTGGGCTTGGCATTTGCCTTAACCACGAGCTTTGACGGTCTCCCGTTGACATGAAGTCGGTTGCCGTAGGGGTACTCGATGGCAGGGGCGACTTTGGTTGCGACGCTAGTCGGGGAGTTTGGAGGTGCCAATAGGATATGACCTAGAAGAGTTGCTACCGCGAGCGCCAGAGCATGTTGTTCATGGCGCAAGCTCGTTACAAGCATCATATGTAATGAGTCCAGTACACGAGGAATGGCAAAAGTCGACAAAAACAGAAGTCTCTCTTCAGAGGATGTGAATGGTAGGGTGCAGAGGTTGGCGAGAGTGGAAATACCGTAAGTCGCACAGAAGGAGCGATCAAGAATAAGCTTAACACAAGCCTGCAGCATCCAAAATAAGGGCGAGCTGAGGAGAGGCACAGGCTTTGCAACATGCTCCAGCACTACCTCTGGTGCTGATTTCAATGCTTCGTGACCAATACTAGTCAGACTGGAAGGATCCGCATTCAACGCGGCCGCTGCAGCATCAGCTTTCGAATGTGGCAGTGTGGCTTTCGCCGTACGATTTAACTCAGTAATCAACGAGGGCTCAATGAATGGTGCCTTCATTTGACGCACAATTGGATCTCGCGCCTCAGCCGAAATGATAGCATTCGAAGCTGCAGTGTCATCGGCCGTGCAGGCCTTACTGAAGGGATGAGTAACTCCATTTGGCAGCACGTTAGGATTCGGAGCGGTATGGAAAATCTCATGACTGATGGGCGTGACCTGGAAAGTTAGACCATGTGAATATGAGGGGAGATCGGGAAGTTGCTTCGCGATCGCCACCCAGTGCAATGACACGTTGTGTAGGATTGCTGCCAGCGATTCAGCCAAAGGACCTTCCGTATTCGAATCAGCAAGGCAAAGGATCCTCGCCAGCTGTGAAACAGGTGAGGTGACACCAAGGGAGAAGGGATCAATCGCGGATTGTGCTTCATCGATCACAAGTGATGACATCAAACGCGGCTTCGGCTTTGGGTGAAGAGAACCCGAAGCTGATTGTGAAGAAGACACTTGTTTGGACGCTGTTCCGCGGGGTTCGGGGTTAGACCTTTTGGAGGCCTTATCAAGCTCCTCTGTCTGCACTTGAAGCAGGCCTCGGACGCTCAAGTAGGGAACTCGCTTGTCTGGTATGCAGGTACAGAACGAATCCTTAACATCTGTTGCTGGTTTTGAGGCCGATGTACATGCTTTATCTGTCTGTTGCGCCTGCGACATTAATTCCTTTGGAAGTGTGTTCGAACTTACAACCCTGGGCTTTCCAGTGCCCATTGCTGTTTCACCTGGCAGTGGAACAGGCTGCAGCTCAGATGATGTAAAGGTATGTTGTGCACGACGTAGCGGCAACTCGTAGCGCTCACGCGCGAATTGGGGCACTGTGCGACGCTTACGTAGAGAGCTCATTCCTTCGATGTCTTTGAACGTATTCGAAATTGCTTTCTCGACCCCTAATGCAAGACTAGGGAGCCCCGTCGGCACAACCGAGTCGACACTGGTCGACGTACGGATTGAAAGCGGCGATAGAGACCTGGGTACTGCCGTCGCCAGCGATTGTCCTTGCACCTGTTGGGGCTTCTTCAAAGTTTCCTTAGAAATTTCGCGGTTGCAGTGTGCGCAACGAATTTGGCACCGTGCTGGATCAGCAATCTTTGCCACAGCAGATTCAACTGCAGTGGCCTTTTGGCTACGCTGGGGCTGCTGATCAGGCTGGAATTGCTGCGACTGTGTCTGCGATTGTAACTGTGGCTGTGGTTGCGATTGCTGTTGCAGTTGTTGGCCTTGCTTGACTACCGCAAGTGCAGCTCGTTGGTTGTACACTGGCTGCTCCTTCTGAAGTCGCGGAGCAAAGTGGTGTGGCTCTTCAATCGCTACGAGAGGCGAGACCCCTTGCACTAAACAGCTTGTAGCGAGAACACTCGCGCGCGCAGGAGGGGGCATAGTTGTGTCTTCAGCGAAATATGGTAATGCGGTAAAGGGCCCAAAATGGATTTCACGTTCGGTATGCAGCAGCATCGCCTCGGATGCATTAGCAGGCGACTCATCATCAACTGCTTCCGCTGCTGGGGTTGCTGCCATGGTAATACTGGAACCATGAGCGGACGGAACTAGCTGAGTCGAGTCTACACCATGGAGGCCTTGACCACCTTCTGCTTCTTCGAGCTTTGTTTGGACAGACGAATATTGGTCATACAGGCGACCAACGTAGCCAGGTGTATCTTCTGCTGAGCGTACTGCGCCGGACATCACAGATAATGGTGAACTCCATGCAGATGCTGTGAGAGATCGTGGAATGGGCAGCGGCATAAGGAGCTTTGCCTTGGAGAGATCTTCAGTTTCTACAGGCATTTCATCCTCCGATTCCGCGTCAGAGTCGCGTGCTGCAGCAGGCGTGCCTACAGGCTTAGTGGAGTCAGAAGGGTAGTCCACCAATAGCGGCTCTATCTTCGCTTGTGGTAACGAGCTGAATCTCAAGCGCGAGAATGCCAGCGGTTCGTCGGTATTTGGATCGAGAAGCAGTCGCTGGGCACCTTCAGGCCACCAACTGATGTTGCGTAGACACTGAATAATAAGGCGCATTAGTACAACTGAGTCAGTTTGAAGGGCGCGCAAGAGCGTTGCAACCAGCGAGGCACCAGCCTCTGAATTGAGCCACTGTCCAACCAGTTGAACCTCGAAAGTGAAAGGTGTCCCTGTTGCGGCCGCTGACGATCCTGTTGATCCAGATGAGTTGTTGAGAGAGCGACTCCCAGCAATGCCACCAGTCTGCTGGGTGCTTTTTGCTTGTTTGGTTGCGCTCTGATTGGCGCCGGATTTGCTCGTAGCGTTGGTCTGCTTGTTCCCACCTTGTGTCGGACTGGCCTGGACATTTGAATCGGTCCCTGCAGAGGCGCTAGCTATGGGGTGAAATGCTCGATAGAAGAAGGCCGCAATGCCCTGCACGGCCACAATTTGCAACTTGGTGCTGGAGGAGGATGGCACAAGCGTCTGCAGAGTTCTAAGGATCCCCGTAGTGAGACAGATTTCTGTGCTGATGAGGCCCTTGACAATATACTGCACGATAAAACGAGTCGAAATGAGTGTTGGAGCTTGGAGAAATGCCACAATACGTCGGCTGGCATCCAATGGCTTGACCAAAAATGGGTCCGATGAGGGCGCTGCGCCACTCAGTGAGGCTGCAGCAGCCTGAAGGACGGCCTTATCGGAGGCCCCCACTGCTGCAGTTGCGGCAACACCACGACCCTTGGATGCACCTGAGACAGGAGTGACTCCATCAAGACCTGCAAGGGGGACAGAGCCTACAGCAGTTGAAGACACCGAAGCGGATTCGCTGGTATCTTGGCTCTTGCGAAGAATCTCCTTCAGGTACTGTTCGTCACTTGAGATATCGTCATCATCGGCTGCGGCAGAGCCACCACCTCCCTTATGGCCTCTGTGGCCATGACCATGGCCCTTCTTGGGCTTGGGCATGGGACGTTAGGCCGCTCTGAGAGGATCTCTGTCAGATGTAGGTGGTAGGTTGGCGCGTCGTCCTCAGTTCCTAGCAACGCAGATACGCACAGTAATCTGCGAGACAATGCGGGGGATTCACGGGGTCAGCTGCAATCCTCGAGGATCCGGCTCAAAATCGTGTGCACACCTGCCCAGAGACCACAACTCGCCCGCGGCTCGGACTCTCTCTTCTCGCGGGGTTGAACCGAGATTTGAGGTATCTGGCTTATATCGAGGCCTGGCCTACGGATCCTGGCGTGGATCACGGAGTACTGCAGAGGCGAACCACGACGCGATAGTGGATAAGTGGGGAAGCGAGCGGATGGCGCGCAAAAGCTGGCCTAACCAGCTCGGTCGAGTCTGGAAAGTGAAGCCGAAGGAAAAGTAGGAAAATGAGGGGAACGTAATAAGAAATGCCAGGAATCAATCAGGTCCAACTGGTATATCCTACATGGATCTATCAGGATGTAGCATTATTTCGCCAATGGTAGCACACCATACCCTCAAACTCACTCACCCTCCGCAGTTCATTCTCTGAGGTTTTGCTATCCGTCCTGGCCCGGACTTCGCTCGCCCACCCACAAACTCCCCGCCGACCAACAGCGCGCACAACCACACACGCGCCTGGCACGGAAATTCAGGTTTCACGACCTATACATTCTGCAGGATGTATTGCTGCCCGCAACGGGCAACGGGACTCTCATCTCTCACACTAAATTCTGGAAGTGATGTCGAAGGTTTATTGGATGAGCACAACCGAACGAACGAACTTGCTTTACAGGCTCGAGAGTGGTGGGAGATGCAGTCTGCGAAGCACATCTCCGCACTGCCCTCATTCGCAGTCCTCGGAAGGACGATCATGAAGTTGAGATGATCCCATCGGCAGAAGAGGCTGACCTCGACGGCTTACTCCGTCACCCTTGCGAGTATACTGACGAGCCTGGAGAGATCGACTCATTAGCGGATTTGGTCAAAAGAAAGAAGCTAGTGCTCGCGGTGGCTGAAGGAGTCGCAAGCCCACTCTTCAGCACCGCGGCCAGAGGTCACCGCTGCTTGAATCCATACTTCGCTCGCTCATAAAACAGATCTGTTCGTGATACACCCAGATTGACTATCCGCGGGCAGCCTAGAGAGGGAGTCAGTGAGGTTAGGGTGGGTAATACGCTGCGCGTGAGTTAAGAGGTAGGAAGCAATGATGCACGAAGAATGCATACGTGGGTCGCAAGGCAAGGCAAGGCAAGGCAAGGCAAGGCGTATGGCTTCTGGGGCTGAGACAAGCCCCAGCCTTGCAACGTGGACAACGTGGAAAACGTGGAAAACGTGGAAAACGAACGTACCATCACGATCCTTCTCGAGAAGGACACACTCCCTGCAGTAGTACGCGTCAGAGACGCCATGACCACCGCAAATGATGCATCGGCCGTGCAGATCGCCATAGTCGCAGGCATCGCAGATCCTGACAAGCACATCTGGCTTGACGAGACTGTCGCAGATAACGCACTTTCCGTCGCAGCTGGAGCATAGACGACCGATTGCAGTGCCGGGCTGCTTCCGGCACATAATTAGATCCGAGTGGTGCTTCGCCATGGTTGACTTTGCACTATGGGTACGCTTTCAAGCTGAACGCTTCCTTGTGAGTGGTTTGCCCGGGGTTTTTCGAAGAAGTTCTGCGGTTCTTCAGCGATTCCTTGTGTTATCTCAATGCGTGACAACCTCCCGTATCTATACAAGTAGTTTTATGACGCGGATAACGTCCAGATCCTGGAATACAGGTTCCTCGCCAATGTGCTTGAATCGCTGGGATTGGGGTGGTTTTTACGGGTGCGAAAAAATTCGCTGCGACCTACCTTTCCTCGTGAGTGGTGACCGGATTTGGGGGTGATGGAATAGTCGAAAAGTGAGGCGAAATCTGCATGGTTTGGCTGTGTAATACGTGTCGTGTGCGAGTGCTTTGGATGAGTATTTCGTATTTATGCGTGTGGCATGGCTTGCTGGGGTAATAGAAACTCAAAACCGTGCCGAATACCCCCATGTACCGGCAAACGAACCCTTTTTCCAACCTGTGACAGGAATGGCCTACATCCTGCACTGTTCTCGCGTGTTTTTGGCGGCGTTTGGCAACCTGGTGCACTGAGCTGACCTGTGATACCATCTCCCATCATTATATAGGCTCGCTCTACTACCTGCCCGTGTAAATATGGAGCCAATCGCCATCGCGGTGATCGTACTGATCGCGATCCCCATCGGCATCTGGCTCTTGTTGCTGCCCTGTGGCTTCCTCGTGGTTGGCAAGCGCACTGTGGCGATCATTGAGCGTTGGGGCAAGTTCCACAAGGTTGTTGAAGAAGGTTTCCATTTCCTCTGGCCCTGCGTTGACCGAATTCGCCCGCTACGATGGCGTGTTATTCACACTCACGACGATAACCGCACAGGCTACGATTGCCACGAGTTTGCTCTCAAGTTGATTGATCTCCGAGAGTCTATCTACGACTTCCCGCCCACCGATATGATCACTCGTGATAACGTCCTGATTAGTGTCCACCCCATGATCCTCTACCGCATTGTGGATCCTGTTCGTGCTGTGTACGAAGTGTACGATCTTGCCCAAGCGCTCTCGCGGCTTGTTCAGACCACGCTTCGCGCCTTGATCGGTGATATGGGTCTCGACGACGCCCTCGCATCCCGTGGTGAGATCAACCGCTCGCTTCTGGCCAAGATTGAAGATGTGTGCGCGAACTGGGGTGTTGAGGTCACTGCGGTCGAAATTCTTGAAATCGTTCCTGCTGCCAGCGTACAGGCTGCGATGCACCAGCAAATCAGTGCTGAGCGTACACGTCGTGCTGAGGTCGTCGCAGCCCAGGGTTACCGCGAAGAGCAGAAGCTCTTGGCCGAAGGTGAATGCCGAGCCGACATCACCCGTGCCAACGCGCACGCTCGAGTCCGCGAAATCGAGGCTCACAGTATCGCTGAGTCGAAGAAGCTCGTAGCCAAGGCAGAAGCCAAGGCTCTCCAGGTCCTCAACGACGTTGTTAAACCGCTTGGAGGCTCAGCGGCCGATTATATGATTGGTCTGAGATATATCGAGGCGATTCGAAAGGTTCTCTCACAGTCTAGTCAGAAGCGCGCTTACATCCCATACCCAGATATTGTTGGTAGTGCCCGCCAGTGCTTCAATCCAACTGAACAAGCAGCCGTTACGGCTAAGTAACCAGGCTTTTTTACGATATGATATGAATATTCTTTCTTTCTGTTCAGTCAAGAATTTGTGATGCCACTGGTAGAGGTGTACACAGTCCTAGTCCGTACACCCGCGCTGAACTTGTGATTGGTAAGAGCAATGCGGCTGGGAAAAGCTGGGTTTGTTATCCACGTTTTCGTTCGAACAGGCAATCCGTGCCACCCAGATAACAGCCTACAGCATGTATTGATACCCCGTCGCTCAGAACCCGTGCATTGACTAACTAACCCCGTTCGTGGCATTATTATATATATCCTTCCCGTTCTGCCGTGCCACAGCGACACGGTCCTGAACCTCTATGACATGTATCACGACCCCAATGTCAAATAGTCCAGCCTTAGTTTTTAGACATGTTGAATTGTAGGCATGCTCACAAAGGTAGTATGCACTTACTCATAGAATATGCGTTCGTTTTCTTAGTTGTCTCATGATCCACTGTAGAAACTAAACACCCAATGCGTGTTTATTGCGTGGTGTGTATACAAATGTGGAAACGAGTGGTAAGGTGCAAATAATATACTATCGGTTTGATGCGTCTTGATAGCTAGATGTAGCTAGCGCAGGCCAGGCTCGGCCCGCTCATGCGCAGAAGTTTGGGTGCAGCTACGCTGTGAAGCTGCGCACAAAAGAACCATAAGCAAGCACCACACGCAAACTCCGAGGTACAACCAAAGTCTTTACATACAAATAATCACATGTAGTCGGCGGTGCGCATAGTTTCAAGTGCTTGTCAATTGGTTTCCACAGCGTATTTGAGGGGCCACACGAATACAGCTCAACGAATCCGAACGCGAGGCGTCGTCCAGCTGTTCACAGGGCTCCTCGGCTGCTTTAAGGCGTTTGTGCAGTTTGCTCCGTTTGGCAGGGGTCAGTTGCTGATCGATCCGAACTCCTAAGCCAGCCTTGCTGCTTGTGACGAGCTTAGAGGTCGCAGCCACTGAGCTCGCCACAGTGGTTCGTCTATGCAGTTCCGTCCCGGATGTCATTACTTGTGGTGTAAACTAGGCAATGCTATCCATGCCAACACCTACAACCACATGTAAAGATAGCGGTATGCTCACATGCCGTTGTTAGGTCATGTTTACTTGCGCCACCATGTGATGTTCTGGCGAGTGAGAGCGACCTTCTTCTGGAGCTGGATCAGGGCGTACATGAGACCTTCAGCAGGTGGAGGGCACCCAGGAACGTAGAGATCAACGGGCACGATGCGGTCACAACCACGGACGACGGCATAAGAGTAGTGGTAGTAGCCACCACCGTTGGCGCAGGAACCCATGGAAATGACCCACTTGGGCTCGGGCATTTGATCGTACACCTTGCGGAGCGCGGGGGCCATCTTGTTTGTGAGGGTACCGGCGACGATCATGCAATCAGACTGACGGGGAGACGCACGGAAGATAACACCAATACGATCCATATCGTAACGAGAAGCACCCGCATGCATCATTTCGACGGCGCAGCACGCGAGACCGAAGGTCATCGGCCACATGGAAGCCTTACGAACCCAACCGTAGAGGTTGTCCACCTTGGTTAGGAGGTACTCGGCGCGGTTGTCCACGGGCGAGATATTGGTGGGGTCGAAGAACTCATCGACAGCCTTGTCTAAACGTGAGATGTAAGAAGGATGACGCGACGCCAGCGAGGAGTTAGACGTGGAATACACATCAAGTCTAGTGTTCGAAGTGCGAGGGGGGTCGGAGAAAAGCCCACGACGGGGCAAGACCGAGAGTGTTGGGACATCATAATGTGCGGCTAGACATGCTGCGACAGTCCCCACACACGGGTCCGGGCACATGGCCTACTCACGGCTTCCCACTCCGTGACAAAGCGCCGAAAGGTCACCGCATGCGGATCAGAAACGTACCAAGAGCCTCAAACTTTGCGCTGGTCGAGACAGGCACGGAGGAAGTACCATTATTTGCGCTCTGGTTCATGTAGCGGGCTAGACGTAGAGTGCATTGCGAAGGTACATAGCGTGTTAGATGCACTGGTTCGTGCGTCAGGCGAGCGGAACGCGAGCAAATGCATGATGCTTGGAAAAAGTCGCCTCGAGAAGGAGTGAAATAAACGTACCTAGCACACGGTTGGTGAGCTGTGCGGCCTGGCAAACGGCACCAACGTGTTTTGGAGTCAGCTGCTTACCGCCGTATAAAAAGTATTTACCCAATTGACTCAGCATGGTTGCAATATATTCAATCGAAAATGCCCCAGTTTGGTCACTCAGACGAAGGTGAGGGAAGCGGCCAGGGGTGACGGAATACTTTCGTTCCGCTCCTTCCACTCCCCCTGGCCGGCTCCTGGTTCGAATTTGAATCACTGGCCCAGTCACTGCGCCCAGTGCAGATTCCGTCCCCGCTCCTTGGGTGTCCACATCAACGCGCACCAGGACCGGGGCGCAGACTGTCGGGCAGCGCTGCAGGATGTCGGATCTGGCCTCGTTCGTGACACATCGCAAGAGCCTGAAGGGATAGGCCCGAAAAACCCCCCTCGTGAAGACGTCCGAGAACATATTCGGGGAGTGTTTCATTGGCAAATCGACGGTTCTTAAGTGAGTGCAGCATGCAGGATATAGTGCGGTGGATCACAAGCAACATATCCTGGGGCCAGCGTTAGACGCCCCGTGCATACAGCGAGCCGGCCCGAAAAAAACCCTTGCTGGGGGGGTCAGAATCAGGTGGAATTCCAGAATGGGAACGAATTGAAGTGGGGATATTACGCCAGTGTGCTGAGGCTCAAAACATAATATTCCGTTGTATTGTCCAGGGATAACACATCTTGGTGAGATTATTTCGCGACTATACTCTTGGAATACCCTCGTTTTGCGTTTATTCCATGTCAACGATGATACCACCCTACCCTGCCTGATCTGCTTTGCACCACCTTTGATGCCACTGGACCAATGTGTCGCTCACAAAACCGTGATCATGACATTTTTCTTTGTGTACTCCACCCCCAGATGCGATCAAGCAGGCGCAGGGCCGCCCCACGCTCCGGCGCGGGCGCCGCTGACGAGTCTGAGCAGAACGATCGCATCGATGACGAGACTCTGAACGCGCGGCTCGACGCGATGCTGCGCAGCTACGACAGCGTCGGCGTGTCGGATCCCGGCCCCGTACTTCCGGTCCCCGGAGCGAGTGTACTGCCCACACCATACGACTCGGCGGCTGACTCAGGATCGCTCTTGTCCTCTCGGATGACGACGGCCACCTCCAGTGCCCGGGTGAGCTCCATCGGAACCGCTAGTGGTAGTAGTAGCATTGCTGTGACACGACCCACAATTCCCTCCCTTCTGGCTTCAAACACAGACCGTGCCACGAGTGGTACCAATGCTAGTAGCTTTCTCAATCGCAGTGCTCAGAGCAGTACAACACCAGCGACCGCCTCTTTGCTGTCGGCCTCGGCAGCCACAACATCTACTCGCACCTCAACCCCCACATCAGGCTCGGGAACGGCGCACCGACCCCGATCTCGCTCGCGATCGCCGAGCCGCCTCGGTGGTCTCGTTCGATCGCCTGAACACCAGCGTAGATTGGATGAGATCTTGGCACAGACCACTACTGGGGCTGCAGCGCGTGTGAGACCTGATCCATCCTCGGGATCTGTGGCAGGAAGCCTAGGTTGGTGGATCGCTGCCGCCATTGCAATCAATGTCCTGATTGTCGTCATGTTCTGGCAATCCAACCCGACTCCACCTGCAGTGGGTGTGCCATACATGAGTCACACGTTCAAACACATTGCCCCAGATAGGACACTATCAGATTCTTTCCCAGAAGCACAGGAATATCTTGCGACTCTCTCCCCCACGACCCTCGCATCCACATCGGCCGGCAAGGTGAATGAACAAGTGTGGCGAGAACTCTCGGCGTATCTCGACGAGGCCGAGTCAACTCTGACCCAAGCGATTGTTGGTGCAACGCGCAAGGATGCAGATGATTCTCCAAATGCCTCACAGGTGACTTCCACGTCTGTGGTCGCCATGAAGCAAGCATTCTCCCTCATCCAGCGCGCACACACTCACGTCCAGAACTTGCACACTTCAGCTCGTATCAGCGCGGCTCAGTACGTCATTTTGGCGCAGAGTAACGCCGTCACTGAGGACAAGCTCAAGTCCCTCGAAGATGCGTATGCCACACTTGAGAGACAAACGCGCGAACAAAAGGCAGAAGAAGTTGTGCAAGTGCAGCATCAATGTGAGCAAACGACCGCCCAGCTCCAGCAACAATGCCAGAAGTCCATTGCAACGGTGCAAGCGCAACTTGAGCAGTCGCTGAAGGAAAATGCAGATGCGTGCAAGGCCTCGATCGACGAAATGGAGGCGCGCGTGGCAGAACTGAAGCAAATAGCTGAGGTAACATGCGAAGAGAAGCTCAAGGCGAGTGAAGCTAAGTGTGCGGATGCTGTAAAGGTTGGTGAAAAGGCTGCGGCTGACAAGGAATCTGCCCTCCTGGAAGAGATTGCCCACATCAAGCAACAGCTTCTTGCAGCTTCGGAGGCATCTCAAGGAAAGCCCGGATGTGACGAATCCTCACAACTCCAGGTCACTGAACTCAAGGCAGAGCTCGAGGGTCTGAAGCAGCAGCTAGTGGACGCCGCTAAGCAGCATTCGGAAAAGGAACAGGAACTCAAACAACAGCTTGTTGAGAAGGAGAAGCAGCTTGCGGACAAGCAACTGCACCAGCAGCAGCAGCAGCCAGATGGAACGGTTCCAACGGACTGCATTTCCGAGGAGGAAGCTGAGGAACGTGTCCGCAAGGCTCTTGAAAAGGTCAAGCAAACCCACGCGAGGGAAATGACGTTGGCTACTACCAAGGCCGCGGTCGATGCAACTAGCCAAACGATCAAAATGCTTCGAAACGAGATCGCAGCAAACGTCACCGCCGAGTCTGAGAAAATTATCAGCGAGCACAAGGCGAATTTCACGATGCAAGTGATTCGGTTGCAAGAAAGGCTGCAGTTGTGTGAGACTGCCGTCGCGGAGGCTGCCAAACCCAAGATTGATGGGAAGAAGGACGGATCAAACGCAGAGTCAACGACGGAGGAAGACGAGTCATGCGAAGCACGAATCGAAAAAGCAGAAAGACGCGCCGCCGAAGCTGCGACCGAGGCAGCAAATGAAGAAATTTTACTGGCAACCAAGTTGGCTGTCGAAGGGGCCTTGGCACCCAAGGAAGAAGAAATCGCAGAACTGCGAACCCAGCTCGAAGCGCTGCAAGCAACCCTTGCGCAGTATAACTCAACAACAGCAAATGCAACACGAGCTCTGGATGTGAACGCTACGGTAAGCGCAGAGACGGAGTGTGAGAAGAGAGTCGAAAAAGCGGTTCTGGAGTGCTCAATCGAAAGTGCCAAGGAGATCAGCGAGATTTCCAGCAAAGCCAGTGAGTTGGAGAAGCAGCTCGAAATTGCGCAGCGCGAATCTGAGAAGAAGGCAGAATCGATCACGCAACTTAATGTCCAGATCGAAAAGCTTACGGAAGAACGAGATGAGCTTAAGGAACACCTAGATGCACACCACAAGGAGGGTCATGAACATGCGTCGGTTCTTGAGTTCGACTGCACCGCAAAATGCGCAGAATCGCTCCCAACGAACAAGGACGCAGAGAGTCCCAACCAAGCGCTGTTATCATGTGATGAAGAGCGAAAGCAACTACAGGTCGATTTTGACAAGCTTCTTCTCAATTGGACGGCGATGGCAACTACTCTCGAGACGATGAACGCGACACTCCTCAATGTGACGTCGGCACCCCCACCTCCATGCGTATACAACGATGAGGTGGCGGATGAAATTGAGGAGATTAATGCTCGCACACTTTCTGCTGAAATGACGGCGCTTTCACACCAGCAATCAATTAAGGAAATGCAGCAGGCTGTCGAAGGTCTCTCGAGGGCATCGTTTGCTCAATTCACTGATGATCTACAAAGCCTCACGAACAATGTGCGCACCATCACCACGATAATGCGAAGGATTGCTAACGGCGAGCCTTTGGATCCCTCGATGCTTCACTCTGCAGACACAAAAGTAGCGGAGAATGCCCTGTGTCCGTGTGCCCGCAAATTCTGCGAGCAACTGGTCGACGCTCGTAAAGAAGAACTGATATCTTTATGCCCGTGCGAGCACCACTCTTATCGCCGTGGCTCGGGGCGAAAGACCAACCTGCTCAACCTTATCCATAACGATCCAATCTATGCCTACTTGTTCTCCACTGACACCTCACATAACGTCGGCTCTCACCTCTCAATGTCGGTGCTGACCATTGCAAAGCTTTTCCTCTGGATCTTGCTTGACGTATTCATCATTCAACTCGTCACTCCCACGCAGTCGCGCATGCTAACGTTCATTCTTGCTGGCTGTTGGAGTGCCTTGGCTTGGCAGTGCCTGCTCCAGCAAAGCTACTTCCTGCTGGTGATCTGTGTCACAAATGCGCTCCTTGGACTGTTGTTCACCTGCAAGCCAAGACTTGCGTTACGGTATACTGTCGTGGATGACTGTGTAACATTCGTAGAATCGCAATAAGAGCATATCACACCACGTCTCATCACATCAACGAAAGTTCTAATAGTATATAAGTAGCCATAAATCCTAGCTATGTACGAATGACACGGGACTAGATGTACATTTATGAGCCGCACAATCGGATTGGCGTCGTCGAGGAATTTAGTTGGTGGCGTCCGAGGTCTCTCTCGGCACCACACGGACTGTACTCGCGCGGCGTTTCTCTCGTGGATTGCGAGCACAGCAAAGGAAGATAAACAAACCTAAGATTCTCTTGCTTGATCGCCATGGGAATAGGGCGATGGCAACAAATTTCTTAAATACGAACCAAGATAGTGTCAAAGCAATTCGAGTTGCTTCGAAATAAGCTTTGCATGTAAACAGAGCAAAGACAAGATTACGAAGGCGAATCAGAAGCTTGAATCCAGACGCTGCATACACGCTGATAAGAACAAATAAATACTCCCGCAGCGATGGAAACACAATGGGATAGCCTTGAAGAACTCCGTGAGTTCGTCCTAATGAGGGAGAAGTCAGCTCGCGTGATACTGACTGACACGAATGTTCTCTTGCGGTTGTTTCGGGTGGCTCTGAAGTATTCTCATGCGAGGGAATGACTGTTGAGGTAAGTGTTTGCAATTGATGTTGATCTTCAGCATGTACTGGAGTCCTTCGACTTCGTCGAAATCGTTCATACTGTCGAAGAAGTCGGCTGAAATGGCCTGAGCGACGCATCAATTCAGACGGGCTAGGAATAGCCGCATAATAAATGTGTGGGTTATTGACCGAAGTGTGTTCTCGACCATGGCTTCGCCGTCTACTGTGGGCTCTTCGTCGTGGCTCCGATTCACTTGCACGTGGGCTTGCAAATTCATTAACTGACTCTGCCTCAAACAGAAGAGCAGCGGGGATTGTACGAGCAGCCAGCGGTGTCGGACATTCGGCGCTCTCAGAAGCATTTTCGCCCTCTGGAGAAGCGGTCTTTCGTTCGACTGAACTCTCGTCTGCATGTCCATGCGCGCGTCTCAACCGTCTCGGAGTCCTGTGTTGGAGCTCAGGGAACTCACGAAGACGTGCTTCACGCCAGGCTTGGTTATGTCCGGCAACAACCACCTCAGGCGGTTGGCCAGGAGGTAGGGTTTCGGAGAGTTGATAGCGGCCCCGCGAAGACTGTGCTTTCCCCTCAGCGCTTTCCGCAAGGGCAGCTTGTTGCATCATCCAGTTTCTTTGCTGTCGTTGTGCGAGCTGAAGCAGCTCCACCCTCGGAGATAGCGCTTCTGAGCTTGCTGAAGAGTCATCTGAACCATGTGGAGAGCAGCAGGAGAGAGCATCATTGGCCCGACTAGCACGGCATTCAGGTTCTGTTCTAGCCTGCGAGTATGAGGCTGGACATGAAGGGGTAGCGGATAGGTGGGCTTGGAGAGTGAGATGGCGTTGGGAGTGATGAACAGTTTGAGGCGTGGCATCGTTAGCAGAACGTAAATGCGAATGGCAGTGGCACGCCGCACTTGCCGCGTAAATCTCATATGATGTGGGTCCTGAGAAGCTTCCGGCAACAACAGGTACATGAGGAGCTCGCAGAACTTGCTGCGACCGGTCAGCCAACAAACTATCATACCTACCTTGACTTTGACCGCCACAAACCCAATCGATGGCATACGAAACGAACCTCAAGGGGACAGTTACAAACATCATGATGCTATTCCAGAGTAGTAAATGCACATTAATCACTGTGATGAGTAGTCTCCGCAGCATGCCAAAGTCAAAATCATCATCATCGTCTTCACCACAGCACCACGTGCAAGGACTCTTGTCAGCGAGTGTTTGACCTAGGTTGGTGAAGCTTTGACCACGGTGTCTTGCATTGAATAGCGAGACATCGGAGTCACTTTCAGCATTCGAGAGTTGGTACTCTGACAAGGGCGAGCCCAGGCATTCGGGCCGATCACGCAATGACGATGGTAGCGGTGCCAGTGAATGCGATGGAGCCCGGCCAGACGGTGCACGTGGTAGTGCTCTACCTGGAGATTGTAATACTTGCGAGGAACGATCCGTATGGGGCGGCTGGTTCGAAGCAACCTCGCGGGGGCCCCATGCATACAGACTAGGATCAAGGCCGTCCTGTAGGATTGTCTTCGATTCCTGGTCTGCGATATACGCGGAGCTCCGACTACGACGTAGGTTTCGGAGCTCCAACGTTGGCGAACCTGAAATTGATTTCTCTCGATCACACCCAGTAGGTACATCACTACAGGGGTTACTCTCGACAGGCGTCGCAGAGCACTCGTCAGAGTCAAATTCCTCCTGAGTCGACAGCTCGAGCTCTTGCACGAGCTTCTCTGTGAATGGAACTTCATTAACGCTGGGTTTGCGCGGAACAACGCTGTTTTCCATTTGGTTGTTTCCAATGACACTTCGTAAGTCAGTCACTGACGATCCGAGACGAGTGCGCTTACGGTCAAACCTTGGGACCGTCGAATCAACGTAGCAAGCTAGCCAACACGCTCCTTTCCCCAGTGACAATCCAGATCGATTTGGATCGAGTTGGACTCACTCTGGTGTTGGCTCAATCGCGTGTGGCTCGGTTCAAAGCTCGGTTGGATTGGAGTTGGGATTTGGTCCGCTTGACAAAGATCGTCGCTCCACGGCCCAGCTGCCCTGAACACGGTACGTTCGCCCCCGCCTCCTACCCTTAGGCGAGAATTGTCGATCGGTCAACGCTTCTGTCTTGCTGACCTGGTGTTGTGTACACAGAGTGGTGTGAATCAGTCCTTGAGCCTGAGGTTGTAGCAGCTGTCCGAGGACTCCATTCCACCAGACACTGCCTCGCTGCAGTGGGGTTCGTCAGATGAAGTAGTCGCGTGGAGATCCAGTGAATACAGCCACCGGGCGTCGCGGGCAGTTGTGTCCTAGAGCAGGCAATATGAACCGGGTGTGTAACTGTGACAATAGGAAGTATCGAGTGTGTGTGTCTGTGTGAGTACGCGAGATTCACTCTACACGCAGAGATTCGAACGAGCTTCCACCAACGAGTGGGGCTCACCTCCGTTCCCGTTCCAGGGTGTAAAGAATGTCGCGGGCGGGCCCCGTGGCCGTGGCACACAAAAGTGAGCCACTGACGGAATCTTTTTCTCCTAATTCGATAATTCTCCGAAGTCATGAGTACCGCGCTGAGAACGCGATTGGTGAGCCGGCAGTAGGATGCCGCACCGGATATGTCACGAGACCACCGCGGCTGTGTGGTTCGGCGATTTTCTGTCAAACACTGCAGGCCATGCGGTGCCACATGCTGGCATTGGTCCTGTTGAGACCGCTTTTACTTGCATAGAAGCAGACCTGTCGAGGAGTGCTGCCCAACCCAACGGGTTGGCTCAGATCGACAAATACTGGAGTATTCAAGGGCAATGGTTATAAAACCAGTGTATTCAACTTTCACATTCGTACAAATGCCGCGTCGGTCTGCCCGACTCAAAACTTTCTACGAAGTTGAACTACATTAGGATCTCCAACTCCGTTAGGAGCTGCAACTACCTGCGGGTGATTGAGCTTCGGTCTCTTCGCTGGTCTCTCAGGGTCTGGAGCATCTTTCCTCTTGGCGCCTGGAGGCAGTTTGTGGATAATCCAAGTCGATGGAACGGGCAGTTGGCTACGAAGCACGGGTCGCTGATCCGCAATCCTGCGTCCGAGGGGTCCACCTTGAAACGGTCGATCGCCTTGGGTTCGTATCAACAGATCCAGTTGACCGGTCGGCTTAGATCTTGTTTTTGTGCAGAGCTCTGTCTGAAGGTCTTGTACAGCTTGATCAAAGTAGCGTTTGAACCAGTGTAAACTCAGACCATAATTGCAATTCGAACAGACTGTGTTTGGAATGGAGATGATATCAAGGACCATCATTTTGATGTGACATATGTCATTGCCTAGGGATCTTAGGGCCGGGGTGAGGGTACACGCACCACTCCTAGCGTATGGATCCGTGCAGACTCTGCCAACTCTCCACAGGTAGGCAAGTAACGCTTGCTCACTATGATAAAATGCGCTAGCGAGCGACCGGCCCCAAGTCTCGCTGATTGACTTATCCGCCAGCTCAATCTCGAGTTCTTTAATGAGGGCAAAAACTGCTTCGTCGCTGTCTAGTTCATCATCGGTTATGTCTGGAACGGACCCTCTAGCCCGCTTGAGAACAGCATCTACGACAGACTGAACTTTAGTATAGAGTGACTTTGCCCTCTCCCGGTTCAATGAGTTAATCTGGGCCCCGAGAAAAGCTAGAAACGTCGATTTATCTCCTGCTGCGGCGTCACCCTTCATTGCAGTGGCGCCAGCAACCGAGAAATCTTCGCTGAGACTACTCTGGAAGAATCCAACGGTTCCTTGCGCTAAAGTATTCGCAAGAGTATTCGCAGTAGGGGTGAATATTGAAAGTGATCTGTAACGATTGTCGAGATTCCCAGCGGGAGACGAGGGACCATCCACAACTACACCAAACCGCGCAAGCACTAGATTCGTTTTCACACGTCTACGCTTACGCTCAGCTCTAATGGTATCCGCGAAGGTGGCTACTTCTGGCACCTTCGCACCGTTCGCAGTAAAAAAATCGGGTTGAATCAAGACAACTTTGGGAGATTCGTTGTTGTTCGCATCGCGGCCACTGTAATAATATGCGACCTCGAGCGTATTGCTAGCGATGATATCAGGAGGCTGATTGTTTGCAAGCTTGGCCAAGTACCGTTGCTGAACGAACAGTGGCTGTGCAAGCTCGGCCGTCAGAGCCTCTTTCGTGTTTGGCTGTAAGTGGCCGTATTGATTGTGCCCAGAACGCTCGATTGCGGTGACATAAGACACTGAACAAGCAACAACAAGGCACAGCAATAGGCTAAACGCCAGACGAGGTAATCTAAACAAAGCTACACCTCGTGAGACTTCCTGATATGGCATCTTCCGTCTTCGACGACTTACCTGTTGGATTGGATATGATTTGGCCAAGATTTCGTCTCTTCAGACGAAATCGTCTTTCAACATGGTTAATAGAAAATGAAGGGAGGATTCTGGTTTGCGTTTCATTTGTTCATACAGAGGCAGGAAGATCACATAATGTTAATGGAGGCGCATTTTGTGGCACATACTTCTTGCGCACCAATGCTACATATATTGGCTTCGACCCGAGTGAGTCGCGTCTAGCATATACAAGAAAAAAGAGTACAATCCTCAGGTCGTCTCTGAGCCTGAGTCGGAATCTGGGTCGCTATTACTTGAGCTATCGAAGCTGCTGCTTTGACTCTCGCTGGTATGATCCTCTTCCCTTCGCGCCCTGCACGTGGGAATCCTCAAAGTCGCACCTTTCGAAACGAACACCACTTTCGCCAAAATGGGTGAGATACTGGTTAGCTCGGCTTCTGAAATACGCGGCTGATGGGCAGGCGGTGCTACCGTACCTTGGCCGCGGCCGCAGGTACAAACTCCCGAGCAGCGCGAAGTGTTCTCAACCTCGTCGGCAATTGTTTGGTCACCGGCTATAGAGCTCTCATCCACACCAGCTACAACTTGAGTCACGTTGAGTGGAACAGCTAGAGGTACAGCGACCACAAACTCTGGTGGCTTCTTCAGCACCCTTGGTCCCCATGCCGTGCCGGGACAAATGAAGTCGGCTCTGGTTTGTGACTCGTCTCCAGCCGAGGCCTGGTCACCTTCCTCAGACTCCGGCTCAAGCTCGTTGAGTACGAACTCATCATACAGACTGGGTTCCTGCATCAGCTCGGACTCCTCGTCTGGTGTGCTGGTTGGGTGTCGTCGTGTGTGATCTATTGAGGAGTCTGAGAGATTGCTTGAAGCGATCACCTTGAGCTCTGCCTCTGGCGAAGTCACAAGCGCCAACTTCGCCTCGGAAGAGGCTGTAGAAGCCTGCTTCGATTCAGTCTGGCTTGCTGTTGTGGCGTTAGAATCATCAGTCTTCGCTCCAGTCAGAGTCTGCAGAATCTGGGACTTGAAAGACTCACCTGCCTGAGTAGCTGACTCTCTGAGCCTCTTGCACTTCACCATAAACTCGTAGATAATCGCCCCCAACTCCTGTCGTCTGAGTAGCGCAGGCGCATGCTCAACAGAGGTGACGTCGTCCTGCCCTTCAAGTGCTTCTCCACTGCATATTCGCTGGTATGTCTCCGCAAGACAAAGCGCGGCGAGTGCTTCGTGAAGGCCAAGCTCGATGCACCTGTGGACCGGAGTCATCCCCTCAAAGTCGACTGGGTGCAAGTTGGCTCCGAACTCTGCCAGCGCTAGAATGGCCAAGGGTCGATTGTGCAAGGCCGCACTTGCAAGCGGAGTCATTTCCTTATCGCCCCTCCGCTCGATGTCCGCGCCCTGGGTAAGCAGCATCTCGATCCAGCCGGTGCGGTCGTTCTTGGCTGCAAGATGAAGCAGAGTGTCTTGGGTCTGTTGCATGGTCAAGGTGGAGGTGTCGCCAGTTCCCGTATGAGTATCCAATCCCGTACTCGTATGCCCGCCCATGCGCTCGGGCTTCAAGTTCCAACTCGTTCCAGCCCAGCCGACGCATACAAGAGTGACGAGACGCACGGCAATGGACAAGAGAGATGGCAAATACGTACCTCAGACAGAGCAACATCGGGATCGACCCTTCGCTGCTCGAGCAGCCTCCGCGCCGCTGCTAACTGGTCCGCTCGCCAGCACCGGAGCAGGTTCGAGGCCTCGGGGTTGGTCCTCATTTGCCATGGGTGCCACCTCCGCTTCACGGACGATAGTCCGGAACTGAATGGCTTCATGGCTGGAGCTCGGCGTAGCCGTTATCTAGGTCCGGTAGCCCCCACGAGGTGGGTAATCAGCGGTTCTCAAGAGTCTTCGCGGATGAGTTTTTTCGGTTCGGCTGGTCAAGGTCATTCTCTGGATGGGCATGATGCTTTGAGCTGAACGACTGCGACCAGACAGGCCGGCCATCCCCGTGTGCATGGCCGCTGCGAAAGAATTATTCGCCCTGGGTATCTCGCAGAAAGCCTGCCGAAACTTGAATGGAGGGCGAAAACTTTCACACTTCGCACATTTGCGTGGTTCGGATCGAGCGATGAGGGTCGGTGTGGTACAGGATATAGTTGCGCTGCTCAGTACGCCTGTGCAGAGCGAATCGATTCTTCAGGTTTTCCCCCGACTCGCGCAGTGGATCCACGCGGAAACACACTATGCAGATCCAGACGACTCAGAGCAGCGATGCCGAGAGTGGGTTCTGGCCTACGCCATCGAAGCAGTACGTACATGGGTCGGTTTTCAGGCATGCCGTTGTGGCTTCATGCTGTTTTCTAGACTCACCCTTGCTGTGTCCTCCTTCCTCTCTCTAGGCCGCGGCCGCGTTCGGTAATCAGAGGCAGGATGTGATCCTGAACAACTTTTGGTGCGACGCCTCGCCGTCGTCCATGGGCCAGTCCTTGCTCAACTACTGGTCCCTGCTTCGGGGCATCAAGGTGATTCAGATGGTCCTGACACATGTCGAGGAGTCTGCATCCGAAGCCTGGATATCAATGGCGAAGGGGTCCATTCTAACCGAGATCCAACTCGTCAAACTCGAGAACTCAGACGAGCAGGGCCAATCGACTCAAGGTGAGGCCTTGGCTGTGAGGCAGAACATACACGAGCTTGCCCAGTCGCCCATTCTAACCCGTGCGAGTACTCCAGATCTACTCAACTGGTGCATGGCATTGTTAGAGGTTGCGTTTATCCGAACAGATACTCTCCATCGAACCATGTTCGAGCTGTATTTGAAGGGTAGTGAAACGCACATCCCAACAACGGATCTGGTACTGTCCAACATCTCCTCTAGCAGTGCAGTCGGAACACTAGCATGGCATCTTGCCTCAAGGTTGAGATCTCTCTGTGACGTGCTTACCAATACCTTCAAAGGCCCCAAATTCGGACTCTCTGGTCTGTTCAGAGGCCGATCGTTAGTGAAGCCCGCGAACCATCTTGCCCACGTTCCTTTCGAAGCCGTAGACTTGTACCTAACCAGTGAAGAGCCGGAAGGTCCCCGGAGTCGAAGCCTCCGGCCCCAATCCTACCTGAGTTCCCAGCTCTATCCTGCACTCTCGGTGGACCTCATTTGGGCAATCCTGTTCCAGTCGGGATTCGCAATTCTTTCAGCGGCATCCAGGGCAAGTCACTCCCAGCAAATTGCTAAAGCGGTGGTTATCGTATCGACCCTCCTGCAGCATGCCTTCGACCATGATAAGGTCAACCTGTTCTTGTCATGTGTATTCGCGCTCAGTCTCTCGCTGCTTGACCCTAATCCACCTGTGGAACCAGACACAAGCTCGGGAGCGCCTGATACAACTCAACCACAGGACCCCTCCGACCCACTTGGCTACTTTAAGGTCAGGGCTATGCCGCCCGTACGGGTTCTACCCAACACCGTCGTGAGCACGCGTTGGGCTGTCACCATGCTAGCTCTCATACGAGCTGTGATGTTCCATGCCCCAACCGCACATCTGCTTGTGCTTACGGAGGGTGAGCCTGTCGCTGAGCCACGTCACCAACGTCCGCAATCCGCTGCTGCCAAGAGATCCACTCAAATTCTGAATGACACAGCTCGAGCGAGACGCGCCACTATCTTCGCTCGATTTACACAACTTGCTGCTTGTCTGCACATTGGGACATCATTTACCACCTATCCGTTGGTCCCCAGTGACGCCCCTTTGGGAGAGCATCAATCAGATAATATTGCGGCGGCGGACGAAATCCCGGACGACGAACAACTAGAAAATCCTGGAGGCGGTGTGCTCGTCGGACCGGATGTTGCGGCGCCTTCTCATGTTGGAATTACGTTGTCTCAACATTTGATGGGACTTGTTCCTGAATTGGGTGCGCATGGTGCCCCACATACCGTGTGGTCAGCACTACAGTGGCGCCGAGTCGCAGAAGCAGTTACGGCGTTGTTCTTCGGTCCTGTCCTGCGAGCGTGTGGCTTGGATTTAGACTCTCGTGATGCAAACCATCTGTTGATGTTGCTCCACAATCCCAACTCAGCGGCTGATCGGTCGGATGAGGGTTCGGCTGTAACTGTTCCACTTAGTGAATGCGCTCTGCCGCTAGGCCTACCGCCAGACCAATCCGATGCAACGATGCAGTTGCGTTTTCCTATTCCTCTGTCAATCGAGGCCTCGATTGGGTTAGCGAGTGCTTTTCCTCTGTCCGAATCGGGGAAGGCGCCAGACGCTGCATATGCGCTTGTGCGCTCCTGGACTCTTGCTGTTATGGAAGATGTGCTCCTAGCACAACCCTTGCCGCCAAGCTCCCTTCGTCTGATTGTGTCGGCGAGCACTCTTGGTCTGGCCTCATCCCCCGGTTTTACTCGCGCTCGGCAAAGGTCATTTGAGCATGTATCGAAAGCTGTGCAGGAGGCTCTGGAGAGGGCGTCCAGACCAAATATCTCTGAGCTCCTTAGACATGTGTATACGGCATCGGCGAAGTTCCGTGCGTGCCAGATTCACGCTGAGCTCGCTACGCAACTGCTAGCGCTTGTCTGCCAAAAGGCACTCACCGCAGACCAACCTGTTAGGAGTCAGGACTGGGTACACCTAGAGCAAAGACTTAGGGACTGGGTTACAAAGGCAAACACACAGGCGCGCGAAGCGGCAGAATCTGTAGCGAATGCGGTGCGAAATGTGTCGTGGCCAATGATTCAATACCCTTTCGCAGGTTTCTTAGACGAAGCGCTGATTCGAGTTTCTCACCATTGGTCGCAACCGAGGTTCGTCAAGAGCTCAGGTATTATGGCTCTTCCTGTCACGCAGCTTCTACTTCTGCTTCTGAATGCATACGAAGCTCTTCCCGGAGCCGCATATTACGCTAAGTTTCCGAGCACAGCTGCGATTGTCACCGTCGTCGCCTCTGAGGGAGGCGCGCAAAGCACATCCAACTCGACGGGACTTACCGTCCCGACTCCATTCATTCTCCATGGCTCAATACCCCACCTCATGTCAGGCGTTCAGAGCTATCTTGCATCGCCTCTGGACCCGACTCGTAAGCTTGGTATCCATGTTGCCGAAGTCTTCTCCCGATTGGTAGACCCAATCCAGCCGCTCTCACTGCTTACGAAGACAAAGTCAGACAAGACCCAGGCAGGTCGCACACCAGAGGCCGGAGACCCGGTTGGTGAGTCACTGTACATAGATGGAGAGAATTCGTACAGTCCCCCTAGTTATGCTGCGAATGTAGAGGCTCGATTGGCGCCATTACATAGTTTCGCTCCGATCTACCTTGCACTACTGAAAGTCTGTGATGCTGTGAAGCAAATCGCTCTGATTCCTCCGACGCAAGCATCTGTCTTGCTCGGAAAAGCGGATCTAAAGCGCATCACTGACTTCGCGGAGAATCTTTCCAAGAGGCTTGAGACTTTGGGGACTCCCAAGCATGATTTGCAGCTATTATGCCGATTATTGGCGTGCTCACCGGAAACGAACGTCAATGACCTCGTCACTATCGCCCACGAATTTGATTGCGTCACACATGGAAAGGGTGCCCAATCTTTGCTTGAGCCTTCGCTGCTAGATTGCCTGCAAGAGATCGAAGATGCATTGCCGGTGTCAACCCATGACGAGGGCAAAGCAACAAAGGAATCGAATGATCCCAACTATGTCAGAATTGCAACGATGCATAGACTGATCACGGTGGCTGGAAGACGTATTTACAAATCCCTTCATTTAACTGGCGACGCTCCACTCTCAAGTTCCTACTTGATGTATCCAGTTCTCCCTCGCATTCGTGTCCCAATGCCGTTTGCTGCTCGGAAGATCCTAATCAAGAGTGTACCAGAGCTCAGGGATCGCCTGCTGCTCCGTGAAGAGATTTATGTCCGTCCTGAAAAGACTGGCTCGAAGACAGGCGACTCAGGAGTCAAACAAGAGCCGAAGCTAGGGCAAGAAAACAAGGAGGTGCCACCCGCGGACTCAATTTTATCGGCACCCCATAGAAAGCCACTAATCACCATATTAAATGATGACGGAACCGAGCAATCCCCCGAGGCGATCTTAGGTTCTTCCAGTAGCACCGATCTTGAGCAGGACGCATATACCAAAGACGAGCTGAAGCAGAGGCAAGCCCAGATCGAGGCAATGCGTAGTGAGCGCCAGCGCCAAAGAAGAACGCAAAAGTATTCCAGTATCACGTTCGACTCTGATTCAGAGGATGTCACAAGTGAGTCAGAAGCGAGCGATCGCGAGACTGAAGCAAAGCTAATGGAGGCCAAGCTGTATGGTGCCGTCGCTGAACTCACAGACACCACACCATCAGCACAGTTCAAGTACAACACGGCCGACGACAAAAAAGATTTGATGAAGGTCAAGGCCCCACGCAACTTGCGAGAAGCATTGGATATGTTGAGTAAAGATGACGAAGGGCAATTCGATGTTGTTCTTCCTCAGCTTCCTCTCATGATCCGGAGCGCAGCGCCGGCCGCGGACCGCGCGGATGTGTTTGCCAACCTGGCCAAGATCGTGGTTCACATGTCAGGCGCCGTTGCACTGGTACGAAGCCAACGAGCAGCTGAAGCCGCTAGACGAGCAGCTGAAGCGGGTGTGAAGGCTGCCATTGAGGCTGGCGCCACAGAAGCTGCGGCTTTGGGACAAATACCCCTGATATTGACCCTCTCTGACTATCGTCAGCAAGCGGCCGTGGCCCTTGCAGTCTGTGAGCCAAGGGTTGTTGTGCCCTACTACTGTGGTCAGCTGTATTCAGGCTCTCGCACTATCCAAGATCGTCTCGATATCATCACATGGCTGGTTCTAGCTGCGAGCGAGTTGGCCTCGCTCCGGTCACTTGACGAGCTCGAGTCTCTAGTTGTCTTCGGCGACGGACGAAGTGTGCAATTAGATGAAATGTCGATGCTTGCGTTAATGTCAAAACCTACGTCAGGGGTGGGATCTAGCATGGTTACCGGGCCCGGTGTTCTAGCACTTTCAGGAGCCGGAATCATCCCAACCCAGGCGCTCGCAGTCCGTGCCGCCGCAATGGCAGTGGATCAAGCTCGGGCTCTTCGTGGAAGTCGGGCTAAGACAGGAGTACCGCAATCGCTGGATGACGAGTCGCATGATCTGGAACGTATGAAAGAGCTCCGCTCTCTCTTCCTGGCCAAGGTAGAGGAAGCACGTAAAGGTGGCAAAAGGGGAGACGTCCATCGCTTTCTATCTAGTTTGCCGATTCAATCATTGCGACCCAGCGACTTGAAGGTACTCAAAGATTGGCAGCTCCAAGCCAAGACGACGAGGATCAACCGCGAGCCGACGCAGAAGGATGTAAGAGGTGTTAACTACTTCGCAGAGATTGCCCTTGATCTGTTCTTCTATCCATTCCTGGCACACTACGACGTCTCGTATATTGGATCTAGTGCGGCCGGTGAACCCTTGCTCACCCAGAACGAGACTCCAGCCCAGATCTCGCTCATACGCACAGTCAATCGTCTTTCTCTTGAGGAGAACTACTTAAACGTGCCATCCGCATCCAGACTTCCGGCCGCGCGACCGGAATTGATAGAGGCCACGGGGAACGTCAACCACGTTACCTTACTCTCACGAGATCCTGTTCTGTACGTACTTCTTTTTTTATTTCATTCACTTTGTGTGCTATTTGTGACCATGTCTACTCACCAACTACTCCTCCACTTACGCACTCTCGCGCAACTCCTCCCTCCTCCACTGCCCTTATAGATTGTCTCGCTCCATTTCTGCCCTAGCAGTGTTTGTTGAGTGTTCCGGAAGATTTGGTGCGCACACGAGACAAATGGCCACGAGTCTCCTGGAGATTTGTATGTCAACCCGAATGCATAGCCAACCAGCTGTACGCCGCGCCACCAACATTGCGTTGGCGACGATCTTTTGGAACTTGCCTAGCGTCGAAATCCAGTCCGCGGCTGAGAAGTCAGCTCGTGAGGCCGCGGGCTTAACACTTGCATCCGGAGCTCGTGAGGCTGGTTCAGCAAAGCTTGGCACAATGCTACTGGACATGGCGAAGTGGCTCGCTGAGGTCAGTGCGACAGATAAGGAACCAGACCACAACTGCCGTGTTCTGGCCATCCAGGCGCTAATTACTCTCAAGAGCAGATTCGAAGGTGAGTAACTCTGGTTCATAAAGAGCATGCTCTAGCGGAGTTATATTGCATTCATCGGTCGCCTTTTGTAGCAGTGACCCACTGATGGGCACTTGTCACGTCCACAGGCGACGCGCGGCCAGTTCAACCGTGCGGAACACATGACAACCTGAAAATGTGGCATTCGAGAAAATGGTTCAATCTGTCTGAAGCGAAAAATTTCCAACTCCAACAAGTGGCATTCTGGCGCCGAAAAGTGGGGAACGCCCTCGACACTAGCACATCTGACCGATATATATTCGAAGATCAGTGACACTGGTATTTATCTCTCTCGCGCGAAACTTGAAGCAGCGTGGATTTCAAGTGAGATCCCTCAAGACAGCTCACAGTGTCAAGTCTCGCAGATTAGTTCCTTGTCATGTCGGACCACCAGCGACAACAGCAGCATCAACAACCGCAACAACCGCAACAATCGCAACAACAATCACAGCAGGAGCAACGGCAGCAATCTTTACAAATCCTTCAGTCTCACGATGAGCAGACCGGCCGCAAAATCCCACCCATGCCTATGCAGGTGCTGCTATCGAGATATGCTCGATGCATAGCCGAGAAGAACCCGTACACGGCAACTCTATCATCGTTGGGAGGCATCTCTGCCTGCGACATCCCTGCATTGCTAGCGACGGGGCCTAATTCGATCGAGCGTACAATCAAGGTGCTCAGCGGGGGTGTTGACAACTCGCAGAAGAAGAGTGGGCCACCGCCCTGGAGACACCTGCTTGACTATGTCCCGGGAACGTATCGCCCCACGCGGCTCTCAAGCGATCCTCTCTCGCTGGCGAGCGCATCTTGCATTGGTGGCAGTCCCGATGATTGGATGTGGGAGAAGACTGGGAAGGAACTCGAGCCAGAATGGGACTCGGACGAATTCAGGGGTCGCCGAAGGCATATGTACCTCCGTGAGCTTCGGCAGCGCTTCCAGCGGCTGGAAAGCTCGATTAAGGAAAACAAGCCCGAGGCGTGGATGTCTACAGTCCACCCTACTCGATATCACCGGGCAATGCGGGCTCAACGCGCGGAGTTTGACAGGTCAATCGCCGAACGAGAGTCCAAGCTTGATATGAACGAATTACTGGATTCAACGAGCAGCAGAGCAGGAACTATGGTGGCATCGCATAGCGAAGATGTACATCATACGATGGACTACAATCAGCAAAACCATGGTCCAATCAGCTACGAAGAACGCTACAAGGCACTGTCACGCGAGCTCTGGCAACTAAGCCAGCAGCTCGCCATCGCTTTGCGTAGTACTGATCCAGTGATGGATCTTTTCCCTCCAAGCAAAGGCGCACCGACAATATCGACCGAGAACTCCGCACCATCTCAATCCCGTAAGGCATCAGGCGACAATCCATCTTCGAATGAAACTCAATTACCAAACCCGCGTGCACATGAGGTTTCGGAGCTCGCCGCAACTGCCATCAAAAAGTGGATGGAGAAAAGCACCATGACACGGAGAACAAGGAATAATCAAGCGACCGTGCACGAGCCCGAGGTAACAACTGAGTTGGAACACCCGCAAGCGGTAAAAAGCCCTGGCGCCATCAGCGGCTTGAGGTCACTTGCCAAACCGCCTTCTCGTAGTGAAATTGAACAAATTTCGCAAGCGCTTAATCACGTTGTGCAGGCGATTCGTCGGCAATATCCTGGAAGATGCCGAGATGCGAGTCAGGAGCAAAACAGTAGTGTGGGCGGTAGTGCTTCAGAGAGCGAAGCTATCGCCCATAATTTGATATCTGCACCTTCTGGGGAAATCGTCTCAGAGGGACACGGCGAAGCTAATGAAGCTGGATCTCATTTGCCTGTGAGCCCCATTAAAGCCAGCCCATCGATTAGCGAAGTAAGTGCAGAGAAAGATACTGCAGAGCGATCTTCCAAAGATTTACCATCGTTCTCAGGCCAAGACGTTGAAGTGACCAACGAAAGCATCGAAGATCCCCAAGCGAAATTATACGAACCAGCCCCTAAGCTTGGCGACAGGAGAGAGCGAAGCGAAACTCTGCGTGATACAGTTCGAAGTGCTCGAAAGCGAGTGAAAGCTGCTCTTGGCAGTTCGGAAAGGGATGATATCGCTCGGAGCTTGCGCAGGTCGGCTCGTCGAACCGGAACTGAAGTGGAGTTGGCTGCAATTCCAATTCCCCCACCCAGAACACGGATATCAAGCAAGGGTAAGTCTAAAGACTTAGAAAATCGCAAGGGTGGCATTCGAGAAGAATCTCGCCTAGAAGCCATCGAGCCGGCAAGCACGGAGCAGACTGAGCATGTGAGTCTCGAGATGGATGAGGACGAGGAAGAACCCTTTGGCATTCAGACTAATATACCCTCACATGAAATGGTATCTGGGCAGGAGTCTCATGCTACGATGGCGGAGGCCTCTGCCACCGGGAATGTTGCTATCTCGAGCACATCGGAGACCGCAATGTCAGAATTCACGAAGGAGATCGAGATCGACAACGAAGGCAGAATCCTTTCAGAGATCTGGGAGGAACTTCGAGTTGAGCCAGTTGTAGCTCACGTCCAAGCGATACCACAGGCAGAACACGTCCGAATGAGCTCGGAGGCTACTGTCGAAGGACAGGGCTCGCACATCGGAATGGATGTCGACACTAAAGAGGATATATCAGCTGCGGTTGTGGTTGCCTCGACTTCTCCCAGTGCCCAGCAGTCGGGAGTGCAGACAGACGAGAATGCTCTCCCTGCAACCTCTCCTCCAGCAGAGGGCCCGACAGACACTGCTGACGCCGAAGCAGTATTGATGATAGAACAGGTTGAGGATAACACCGTCGCTGATGAGCAAGTTATTGTACAAGCAAATGATGCTGCGGAATCATTTGCCGACAAGGACGCCTCTGAAACATTAGAAACTGGCAAGCAAGTCACAATGCCTCTAGACGAAAACGCAACTAAGAGTCAGGCCCAAGTCATCTCGATTCCTATTCACGCACCTGGAGATGAAGAGCCTTTGTCGCTTGCCGTAACAGTCGATAAGGATGCTACCATCCAGATCAGCATGGATGGCTCGCTTGAGCCACCGCACGCTAAGGTCGGCTCTCACTCAGCCATTTCCGTAACGGCCTCAGTTCCCTCCAGTGGTCACAGCGTCTCAGCGGATACATCGCTACATGAACCGGGAGGAGTGGAGCGAAAACCTTTAGCCCCAATGGTGTCACCAAAACGGCCGAAGGACCTGGGACTCTTCCGAGCTCGCAATTTGCCAACAGAGTCTCGGCGAAGCAGCTTTGTCCAGCGGTTCTCGCAGTACCAGAGTTTCTCTCAAAGTCATTTGAGCAGCGCCAGTCAAACCAAATACGATGACGAGTCGGACGAAGATGGGGGTACTCCAACTGTGATCTGGGATTCCTCAAGCCCGTATCCCTCATCGGCGACTCTCAAGATCCGGTCTCCGACCTTTCCTGTGGCTCAACAGAGCGCTCGGGCGCAGCCAGTCCAACAACAGCTTCAACCCATTGTGCAGAACGTGCAAGTGAATGTTCACGTCCATATGACACCAAAACCTCGGTCGGGCTTCGGTGCTGAGGCTTCCGAGGTTCGAGGTAGTGTACCAATTCCAAAAACCCCTCTTGCCGTGCTTACGCAGTCCCTGGCAAGAGCGACTAGACTCACGCAGACCCGAAGACAGACAGGCTCACAATCTTCCACTGATGCGTTCACCGGTCGACACACCCTGCCCTCATTGCCATTACCACAGATAGGTCTAAATGTTGCAGGACCAAGCAGAAACGCCGGTGCTACGGGTGGAGCTCCAAGCACTCCGGCAACGCGACATACTGAGCAGGTCAACGCCAGTCAATGGAGTGCTGTGTCCTCTCTGAGCTCTCCGAATGCCTCACGATCATCCCCAGAACATAGAGTGCGATTCTCATTCGATGAGGAGGTCGCCTACGAATCTGGCAGCGAGCTGCTCGATGAGCTCATGTCGCAGGAAACAGGATTCGCCAATAGGCATACCGCGACTTCGTTAGCATCCGCTTCGGCGCACCGACGCAGTCTGACGCCGGATGCAAGTGTTCAATTTGTTGCAGAACAGGGTCCCGGTGGCGAAGGAAATGTAGAGTTGGATGACAGTTGGTTTGGAGAGGAGTTCTAAGTCTGTCATTAGGTGACATAACTTTGGTTTAGTTGAGCATAAAGCGAGAATGTGCGATGAGCCCATTTCGACGGTCCCCTGCATTGTTGTGAGGGTGTCCTGAGAGCGCAACACAAGTCCACCCTAGCTGGGAAAATTTCGATATACGCACCTCTGTTCATCGCGGGATCGAGACTTATCAGGCGGATTCCGCTTGTCCAGTGTGCTCTGTGCACGTCGGTCGAGTGGATTTATTCTGCACATGCGCTACTCTTGCGTACCAGATGAGTCCCACTCGGTTTGCCGAATTGACTGGCTGGCACATTTTGGTCTTGGGCATCTCTTCGAGTCATCACAGAGGCCCATCTTGGTGGCAACATGGGAAATGATGTATTAGCGCCTGTTCAGTGCATGGCGGCCCACTTGTGAATCATCCCAGCCCCAAGTGTCAATGGAAAGACTCCTCGAAGCAGCTCCTCATGTCACTTGAGTTTGAACGAATCAGGATGGATGCGAGGTTGGCCAGGGGTGTGGCCAATATCTCACTTACCACTGCATCCAGCAGGCAGCGAAAGCTCACTCTCCAATAAAATCATCCCGGCCACCGAACTGCGTGCCAGCAAAACCACGCGATAATACGAGTCGAAACGTCAAATTTTGGCAAAGTATAGGGATATTGAAAACGCAGTATTGCAAGATATAGCGAGAGCCGATTGAATAGTAAATCGATAGAGACTGCGTATATCTCCGATATGAGCACACAAATTAGCTCCAGTAGCGAGCCCTCGCTCCAATCCAACCTGTCAAATGTCTCCTCCACCAGCCAAACTCCCGCGCTCAGCGCTGGTTCTGGGTCTGGCATCGCCACTGGCGGCAGTGTGATCGTCGCACCCAGTGAGTCGACCCGCACTGATGCCCAGCGCGAGGCGTCGGAGGCGAAGGGCGTCCCGAACACTGACAGTGTCCAAGTTTTGGGCATGATCCGACCAAGGAATGAGGACCGAAAGGACGATGACGACGAGCCGCTGACGGGTGAGAAGGCACTTCGCCTTGACACGACCTACGGTGCAATGTTACTTATGAAGCAGTTCAAGGGTACGTATCCGACGCACGTCCATCGACGGTGTCATTGGGAAAACCTCTCCGATAGTAGTGCAAGAGCTGACCCAGCAATGCCACCTCGAGGTTGCTCTGCACCTGTTCGCGGAAGCCTCGCAGATAGAATCTGGTCTCGCGGAGCTGGATCGATGAACGGATTTGGATTGTTTAGAAGCACCCTTATGTGACTTACCACTCGCGCGCCTTTCCTCTCTTCCCGCAACAAACCTTCTAGCTCTGAGCAGGGATCCTCCACCTGGCATCAGCGTGGGCCTCATCAACGACGACTTGTACAAGTGGAATGTACGTGGCCAAGCTTGAGTTGTGTTTTTGGTTCTATATTAGGCTGAATGAGCCTGTATTCCTGCGAGCTTTATGCTAATGAACATCATACGGGGCATGTTAAGGATGTTGCAAAAGTGGGATGTATTCGCCTCGTTGCTCTGTTGCCGTTCGGCTGCATCGGGCTGAACTCACCCGGTAGTATTGCTAGAGGTTACGCTTCGAGTCTACCTCCACTGCCAAATCTCTGCACTGGCTCATCTCTCTCCTTGCGCACTCTTTCATCCTCTAGGTGATTGTCGAGGGACCCGAAGGTACAATCTGGGAAGGGGGTGTTTTCCCTTGCTCCCTGATCTTCCCCTATGACTACCCGAACAATCCACCTCAGATGACTTTCAAGACGGCGGGTTTCTGGCATCCCAATGTGTTCCGTGATGGGCGTGTTTGCATTTCCATCCTCCACACACCCGATGAAAGCTCGGGTAACGAGCCACTCAGTGAGAAGTGGCGACCTGTCCTTGGTGTCGAACAGGTGCTTGTTTCAGTCCTCTCCATGCTCAATGAGCCAAACTGCAACAGTCCCGCGAATAGTGAAGCGTCGATTCAGTACCGAGAGGATCCTGAGGCCTATAGACAGTGCGTTAGGGCTCTAGTGAGGAGATCCGTTGAGGACTTATGATGAACTCTTCGGTTTAGTCAACAGAACAACAGCAACCCCGTTTTGGTTACCCACATCCCCCCTTTTTGCTACAACTAGCTGTCACAATAACGACTTCAAGTGGGATCCCATCACATCACGCCTCTGGTCGACTCAATTGAATCGCTTATATTCCTCTGATCACTCTGCGTTGCACCGCACTGTTCGTTCCAGGCCATGCAGCTGAGCTCCAGCGAAGGTCCGAAGCCGACCTGATGCGGATACAAAATCTTGTGCAACAAGAGTATCCCCTTGATTTCCTGCATTTGGAACGACACAGTTCCTCATGAGTCTCTCTATCTTGGCACCTTTGACTGTTCTATGTGGCGGTCTGCGACAACAGTACCACCGTCGAAGCGTACCCTATGACGACCCCACAAATCACCAAACGGACCGCCCCTTGCATCCATGTTGCACCTGGATTTATCGTCACCCTATTTGGTGCCACCATCGCATTGACCGTATACGACGCTGCTAGGTGTAACGATAACTTCTACAGGACTGTAACGAGCATTGAAGTCTAAGAGATGATTGATTTTTGAATGTAATTTGTCCCCTTCTAACAGCCCCAGCCTGGCCTTGTATATGCACCCTCCCCTCCTTGATTCGCGCTTTTCCTATCTACTCAGATATTACCGCCCCCAAACAAAGCAACTGCGCTATGTTCCGCGCCGTTGTGTTGTCTCTGTATCTTTCAATAGGTGGAGACCCTGGGTCGATTTGCTCGTTTACCTCAGTGTTGTACTACGATCACACGTTCCAGTGCATACAGTACGTTATCAAACGCTTTAAGTAAGTGTGTCCACCGTGCATGCGAGCTATCGGGTCCATACTCCCGCACGCGCTCGTCCTAGATATCCTACTTCCCATCTGTCCAGCTCAAAACGAGGTCCGTGTCCACATTTGCACCCGTGTTGAGTCTCGCATCCGGCGCGCCTTCAGCTAGGATAAACCATACAGTTACACTTTTGGTCGCTGTGTACTGCTGTTGCATTACACAACACAGTTGAAGCTGTGCTCAGTGCCGCCAAAACCGTGCGGTTTCAGAAATGAGCTCCTCAGAGTCTCGAGCCCCCTCGGAAGCCCTCATAACCGTGGGTACAACCAAGTTTGAAGACCTTATTCAGGCATTAGTACGTACTTGAGGCTATTCCCACGTAAGGTCAATGGCCATCCACTTGCCACACCACACGCCTCGTACAGTTCTGACAAAGAGGATCCTCTCCCTTCACTTTGTTTACCCCAAACTCTCTCTAGGACGCTCGAGCTAGCGATTTGGTTGCATACTTGAGAGATAATGGCTACACCAAGCTGACTGTGCAAGTTGGCACAGGTGAATATGCCCCTTCGTCTCTTACAGCGCTCTCAAGTCCCCAGCTCCCCATCGAAGTGATCAAGTTCTCTCACACATTTGGAGACATTGTGAAGCGGTCGAGGCTAATCATCAGCCATGCAGGTGCTGGGTCGATTCTGGAAGCACTCCGGATGCCTCATAGGCCCAGGCTGCTGGTTGTCGTTAATACCAAGCTGATGGACAACCACCAACTGGAGCTGGCCGAGGCACTCAGCGAATCGCCTCCAGGGCCATATTTGCTCCATGCCCAGCCCGAAACGGTTGTTCAAACACTTGTTGATGCAGATTGGACCAGGATAAAGCCCTACCCGGCCCCCGATTTCAGTCTCTTTCCACAAATCTTGGCTGAAGAGCTCGAATCTGTGAAGTAGCATCAGCCACGAAGAATTGAATCCTCCAACACTATACAAACCATTGAGCTGTGTAACTTTTTTATTATTGCTTGATAACACGTACAGTGATCTCGCCATAAGGCTCCTCTTGCTCAGCCTCAACCCGGTTCGCTGTAAGTGCATGGAGCAAGGAAACGAATCCCAGGGCAGCAGCCTTGGATCGTGCAATATTCATCTCAATCGACTCAGCTGCGAGCTGTGCAGCAGATGCACCCTCTCTGCGTCTCTTGTCCTCACGCGCCTCAATAGACCTCTTACCCAGGCCACGCGACTCGAGAAACTTCTCGAGCAGAGCAACAAAGTTGGTTGCATCGCCTCGTGCCTTGGCAAGCCAGGATGGCAAGGTCTGCGTTCCAGCGAAGCCGGCATTTGCCTCACGAAGAGCAAGAATTTCCGCGTCATCTGCACCCAAGGCATGGGCAGGAAGCGGAGAGGGTAGCGGCTCTGCACTGAGGCCTGGAGCGCCCTCATCAGCTTTAGCTTCTTCCATTGGGATCGAGGCCACTCCAGTTGTCTCAAGGTCGAGTGCAAAGCTCTTGCCCAGACTGAAGCGACTTGCCTCGGCCTCTTGGGCAGCGATCATGGACGCGTCTTCAATCACGAACTGCTGATCCCAGCCGCCCATCGATCGATCGAGCTCGATATCCTCACCAGCCCTGGGTGCCTCTTCGGCAGCTGCTCTGAGCGCCTGAGGTCGCTGTTCTCCTTCAGGAGGAGGTGGTGGGAAATCAGGGAGTTGGAACGAACCCGGCAAGTAAGCGAGTGGCTGCCCAATGAGTGCAGAGCTGACGAGAGGATCTGAATATGTTAGTGTCGACATCGACATGGCAGTATTGGAATCGACCAGAACGCGTCGGGTTAACTCCATAGAACGAATACGATGAGTAGGGAGTGGCAGTAGCGTTCTACGCTTGAGGAGTGTTCCGGATGGATCCTGTAGCATCTTTGTCATGTACTCCGTGCTGAGTTCCGTCTCTGGATCCTGAACACGAGCGGCCTCCAGCTGCTTTCGTTTTCGCGCCACAACGGAGGCTGCACGCTTGGCCTCTGCCGCAGCTTTGCTCACTTGAATCGCCGTAGGGTCTTCGAAGAGCAGGTCAGAGATAGTTTCTTCTCCAGGCCTTGCACCTTCGCCCATGTGAGTCTGATCCAATTCACCCATTGAAAGACCCAATCGCGAGGCATCAAAGCCAAGCGACATGTCGCCCCAAGCGAGTTGGTCTTTTCCACCCATTTCGCCTCGTGGGAGCTCGACACCTCCTAATGTGACATCCACGGCGGCCTCAGGTCCCAGGCCATGGTCGAATTGCGCAAACGATCCGCCAACGCTACGCCTTGCCTCAGCCGCTGCACGACCAAATTCAACATCTGCGAATGAGGTAGAGAGCTGGTCAAGGCCGAGACCTACTGCGGCTTCAGCCTGAGCGATAGACATGCCCACAGAGCGCTGGAGCAAAGCCAGACTTTCATCTAAACCTTGAAGGCCATCAAAGCCTGCTTCCAAGCCACCCAGACCTCCCAGACCACCCAGTCCAGTGAGACCTCCCATCCCACTGAAACGTGCGAGGAAGTCACCCTCAGTGCTGGGTCGACCAGCTCCGAATGCCTCTGTCGTTGCGAGGGAATCTAGCAGGGCACTCGTATTTTCAAGCAGTGCTCCGCCACCCATGGCAAGGCCACGGGAGATGTCCATAACTTCCAGATTTGCTGCACCGGTAGGTGCAGAAGTAATTGCAACGCTGGGTGCAACAAGGTCACTTGTGGACAGGTCCACCGCTGCTGCTGCGCCCTCTGCTGCAGAACCTGGCAGGACACCAGCTCCAACAACCGGCTGGTGTCGTGCAATCGTATCCTTCTTAACAAGTAATGCGTCGTCATACAGATAGTGGACCTTTTTCTGGTAGATTCGCGCCAAACCGCAAAGCAGGTGTGAACGCAGTCGTAGCGCCAGTGGTAGTGATGGGTCTCGAATTTTCTCAATGTACGCATGAATCACGAGCTTGACAATTTGTTCCTTCTTGAGCTTGTTTGGCCAGTGTGCTGCAAGCCAGACGGGGGCGAGGGCAGCGTTGTCGGCGCTCTTGGTGAAGAGCAGGGTGCCATAGAACACTAGATTGTTGGGGGTGGGCAACAGACCAACGAGACAAGGCGAGTGGAATGTGAGTTGAGCAACGCATTCGCAGTGCGACAGGCGCTAAGTTCAGTATGCAGGTGACGCGTCGCAGCACGTCTCAAGACACGCAGACACACCGAGCTCTTGGACTCCCAGTTCATTGAGGATCAAAGACGATCGAGAAGGTCGCTTTGCTAGTCGGCCGAGATGACTGTCGTCTACAGCCGGGCTTCGTAGCCTACTACGCAGTCACGGCGCAATCTCAATTACAAGTCATCCAAGCATGGTACGTACTTCTTTAACACTGTGTGTGGTGGGGGGAGTCTGTGTTCTAGCCTCTCCCCGAGTTGTCTGCTGAGGTTTCGTCGAAGATCTAGTGGGATCCGTGGCTGCAATGGGTCAGGACCCAGACAATCAGTCACTAAATAGGGTGTACTCTCTGCTCAAATGCAAGATCACAGCGTGCACTTGCTGTGTGCCGCTCTGTAGTCGCCTCCAAATTTGCGCGCTCAGCTTTGATTTCGCCTTGGCGCCCAGCGTTTTGGCCTGATCCGGCTACGTTTTGGCCTGATCCGGCTAGCGTTGTGAAACGTCGAAGACCTCGTCCACCGTGTCTCGTGGGGGGTGACGGAATACAGGTTTCCGTTTTTTTCCAAGAGTTGAAACACTTTTCCCCCAGCACTATATCTCGCCTGTGAGGCAGCGTGAAGGCTTGGAAAACTGCGTAGTAGCATCGAGGAAGTTCAGAAAAACCAGAGGATTCTCCCTACGCGATACTCTCCGCTACAACCATGGCAGCGGCAGCAAACGCCGGCCAAAACGCTTTCTCGGGCCTGAACGCTTCCGTGTTCCGAGGGGATCTGCCGAGTCGGACGGAGCCTGAGACAAATCAGCAGACTCAGAAAGAGAAGCAGCCTGTGACTACCTTCAAGAGCAACCCCTTCGCCCGCCTGCACCAGAGTGTACAGAAAAAGCACGCGTTGCAGCCCACGATTCTTGCCTTTGAAGCGCCGAATCGCGATTTTGAGTGGTATCAAAAGGCGCTGCGAACTGATTTCATTCCCCAGCCGAGCTTTGGACGCGCAGGAGATCACTGGACGAGCAATGCATACTATCTGCGCATTGACTCGGTCACCGGACTGAGGTTACCCGAGGAGATCATTCAGGCTGGCATCCAGCTCTCAGACGTCAAGTGGCGACTGCAGATCTCACTGTTCAGCCTGCGCCACGCATCCTTCTTTGGCAAGACTGTGAAGAGTCCACTGTTTGACGTTGCGTACGTTCCACAGTATGCGGTCGGAGATGAGCTTGAATTTTCCACGGATGGGGGTCAGACAAGAGTTGCGTCCTCGACCGCCAGCCAGCAAACTCAGACTCAGCCGGCTTCAATCGCAATGAATCCCATTCAAGTCCCCGTAGGCGCAAGTACCGCGGCCAGCGCCGACCTCGCACAGAAGCGCCCGCCATTTGCTGCGTGCATGCCAGCGATGGGATTCTACTACCATTCAACGATTCACGATCCCTACTGCATGGGGATTGCTGAGGTCGTCGTTGTGGTAGATAACCCGTTGGCCCCGCCAAAGGAGTTTGCCATCGGATGGACTATGATGAATTTGTTCCCTAATGATACTCGTCCATCTACCGCGCCTGGAACAAACTCAGCGGTCGATGGTCTAGGCCCAACGGGATTATTGGACGTGTCGAGCCCAAGCATAGCAGCGCAACTCAAGGAACCGGTGAATCCAGCCCCCGGCTTCGACTCAAGTCAAGAGCCCGCGGTGTCGTCTGGCTCATCTCCGCAGCACCTATTAATGTCAGCGCCAATTAATACCCTTCCCTTCTTCAAGGGGTCGCCAAGAGCGCTCGCTGTCCTCGCCGAATGCGCTGCAATCGGAACTCAGTCGTTAGGCTCACATGGAGCAAGCAGTTCTGCGATCCCTGGGTTTTCAAGCGGCGCAGCTTCAACAGCCGCCGATGCTGTGCTCTCCCCTGCAACGTTATCGGCGTTGGCATCACGCTTACAGCGTGCGGATGACTTGGCCCTCACCTACCGACTTTTCGGGTGCAGTGATCTACGACAGATTCAGCATTTATTCCGTGCCAACGAGCTCATACCTGCCGGACAAGGGTACAAGATTCCCGGATTCAACCAACCGATTCCACGACCGCTACATCTAAGAAATGCCATCTCCACCCTGTCGTCTTTCTCGCTGAAACTTCGCTCGCCAGTTATCACCCTGCCGCTTGAATTCGAACCTCGAATGCTGGCCACCCTTCATTTCCTCCGTGCTAGTTACCACACTCCCCCTAATATTATTGAGACACCTGAGATCTCCAGTCGCCTCCTACGCGTTGCAGTCCATAATTCCAAACGTGTTGTGACTACTCCCGTCGAATTGCCATTGGTCCCAATGACCGCCGGTGAGTACTTAGAACACATGAACTCTCCGTCTGGTGGCTCCCACTTGAACCCAACGGCATTCAGTCTGTTAGATCTTCCCTTTGGAACACCTCCAGCGAGTATTGCTCAGGGCCTCACCTTCCGTGGTGAAGTTGACATTGCAAACAGCATTCTCTTAGATGCACTTGACGATCCTTCAGTTGCGTTAGTGGCAGAGCTGGTGTATGTGGTTGCATGGCGGCCTTGGCAAGGCTCTTCATCCTCTTCTTACCTTGAAACCCTCGTACATAAGGCATCCACACGCGCAGATGATGTGGCTGCTGCAGCTGCGGCCGCTTTGACTTCCAAAGTCAAAGGCCAGCCGTCAGCACCGGAATTGACTGGCATGGAGTACGATCGCCAAGCTCAGCCAAACGATACCGCGTCCGGGTTCCCTGTGACGACAATCGTTGCTGCTATCGGCATACGATCGTTCGAGACAGAGGCCTCCGTCGTCAACGAGAAAAAACTCAAGGGAGAGGATAGCGAAGATATCACTTTAGACGATGTGTTACGAAGACCCGTCGCGCTCGATGGCTCACCTCAGCAGATCCTCATGCTCCGAGGCCCTGGACGTTCATTGCTTACTCCTAGAACGCCTCTTTTCGGCTACAGTACTGCATTTGAGGCGATCCATCCGGCTGTGCACAGAGACTTTGTCTTGACCGTGGAGTTGATTTCTCCTCAAGCACCTTCTCGACTCCAGCCCCGCGTCACGTATCAAAAGAAGAATAGGTCGATTGAGTCTTGCCCTGACTCCTCTAATCTCATCAAGTCGATGCCGTTACAGACTCGCGGCGTATCGATTGCTGACAGCCTGCTCCAGAGTCCTGAACAGACCAGGTCCCCAAGCAAAGACTCTTCAACCTCCGCAGATAGCTCACCCATGAGTTACCCGCCCATTGATCAAGTTGAAGTTGATGCGACTCGAGCCGAGACTGATCCATTCACAAGAGCACTTGAAGTTCATATGCAACCTGATCTATTCGTGCATGTAAACCCCAACATCGGAGAGTCACGATGCCGGTCAGGACAACGTGTCAAGCACGTTTCGACGTTGTCCATAGCTCTTCCAAGTGATATGTCTAAGGACGAAATTAAGCGGCGTTTAGCTAGACTGATGGGCAAAACGTTGCATCCATCGTCCTCAACAATCTTGTCCGCTCCAGTGGTGAAGTCCAGAACCCGCACTCGAACCAGCACCGTCAGCGTTGATGGCGCTCAGCAAGAGGAATACGCACAAGCGCTTGCAGCTGCAGCTAAGGTCGCTGCTTCCCTTCGCCAACAGGTCGACCTCACGAAAGACGTGGACGAACTCGAGTCGGAGGCAGCGAAAGCTGAGGCATTGGCAAAAGAAGATGAGCAAAAGTCAATCAGCATGATCGACGATGTCATCCGCAAGATGTTGTGTGATAATCTTACGGCAACCCGTAAGCTTGCTCCAACTGCTGCGAGCTTCGTATACTTAGAAATGTTCTTCCAAAACCCATTCCCTCGCGAGAGCGTATTTGTTGTTTGTATCGACGATCCACTCATGAAAGATGTCGTGCATCAGACGCAGGCGCCAGCGCGACCCTCGCTCAAGCCACTAAGAGATGTGACTGCTGCAGCTAGGTTACGTGCCAGTGCAATGGCAGCGGGAATGAAGTTCTCCACGGATGTTGGCGTTCGGTTGCCAGGTGAGGTTGGGGGAGTGTCAGAATCTAGCGATGGCAACAAACTCCCTCCGTTGGTTTTGGTTGAGGAGGTGGCCACGTCGGTTCTAGGTGGAGCTGTAGATGCTGAATCCACACGAGCATATTCATTCCGAGCTCGAGAATTTGAGCTGATCGCGATCCCACTCGGTTTTGAATGCCCGTCGTCCATGCCTCCTTCACCCTACCTTTCGGAAGTCACAGTGCGACGAACCGATGATGGAGCTTTGATCTACTTCCCCAAATCCCGAGAGATCAACGTTTACGTCACCACCGTCGAATGCGAGTCTCTTGCAAGACTGAGACTCCAAGTTGATCTCCCACCAGGTGTGGCTGAAGCGTATCAGCGAACGCAGAAACCGGATCAGTCGGAGAAGTAAGCTGAAAGGAATCGAAGGAGCAAGATGAAACACAGCATAATCCTACTATAATGTAGTGTATTAACTTAGAATAAAGCCACCTGCACAGCTGTTGCTTGTTTACAACTTAGTATCGTACGGCATTAATAAATTCGTCGAAGCTAGAATAAACACCTTGTACGACACCTTGTCCAAGTTCGCATAATGTGGCAAGCATGGCTGCACGATTTACCTTGGAGCCTGTGGCCGTGGGAGTCAGGCAGCCCTGGCTCGTGTAGGATCCCGCATTGCGACTGATTTTCACCGCAATCAGACGGCCGCCGAAAGTGTCATAGTAGAAGTTGGCAAATGCGCCAAACGCTCGGCGAATATCGCGAAGATACAACTGAACTGGATCAAATCCAGCGTACACCTCAGGTAGCTCGCTACGATCCTCGGAGTCCTCCGGAACACTTAATTGACCGGCCACATCGACTGGGAGCTTGTAGCGCGGTCCCTTGGCCTCTGAGTTGCCCTTTGCCTCCACTGGGGCTGGCTCGACTGGATCTGGGCGCTTCTGCTTAAATGTGAACAAACTCTTGCGCTGTTCATGCTTGGACATAGAGCTTGGCTTGATGAGAATGAATGCATCATACTCCGCAAGTGGGGTCTTGAAGAGTGCTGCCCAAGCCAAGGCATTGTTGGCATCAACTTCGGAATCAATTTCGTTTCGCATCAAACGAACAATTTGTTCACGTGTCAACCAAGCCAGCAATCGCAGCCTAGTTGTCTCCACAGGTCCTGGGAGTGGACGGAGCCTTCTTGACTTGTTCCAGGGCTCTGGTACATTGGGCTCAAGCACCAGGGTGTTGCCGGATGTTGGAGCACCTGCTGTGCTTGCCATGGTGAATGTTCGTGATTCCAAATCGTGAGGAGTAGCAATGTAGAGGCATGCGGCTTGTCCATTAACGCGTTGTTCAAACTTGGCGTAGATCTCTTCAATCTTATCGCGTGTTAATTCGGTCTCTAGGTCAAGCTGGGTAACGCTGAATGTCTTCGCATTCGAATCCGACAAATAGAAGTGGAAGGGTGCCACGATGAGAGGAGTCGACTTCCAATCATGGGTTGCAATGCGTGTAAGCACACGAACAAAACCCGCGATGACTGAAGCTGGAATGGTAAATGGTTGAGGGAAAACGAAAACCGAGGCTACCAACAACTCTGCCGCTTCGACTGAAACAGACGAGGAATCGAAGAAATGCGCTGCCAGCCATCGACGGAACAGGTGAACGACACTGGGGAAGATCGGGTATCTGCTCGCGATCGCTTGGATCAGGGCGGCGTGGCGAGGTCGGATGACATGCACAAGCTCATGCTCACGAGCAGACATTCCAGACTGTGCGAGCAAGGGGGGGAGCGGCTTCTCTGCACGGAACAGTTCATGGATCATAGCCGACTCGCGTTCTTGAGCAATGTGCAGTCTGAACACAAAACCCTGAACAAAGACGTCGACATGGAATGCCGTCACAGTAGAAGGGATCTTGAACTCGTCGCGCAGCAGGGAGTGAATCTTGATCAAGAACGCTGTCTTGGCGCGTGACAAGGCAAGCAAGTCGTTTGGCCACTTCGAGCTGTAGTTGAGTGTCAAAACCACATCCAAGGGGGTAAACATTAAGCCTTGCGACGTAATTTCTGCTACGGTCCCTTTGGCCTGCTCAGCTGATGTGACAGAAACGGAACCTGATTGTCCGCGTCTGAACTGTTTCAGTGAAATGGGCAGTGGTGGGAAGGGATCGGTACCACGGATTGCAGGATGAGTACCCTCAACCGATGAAATTCCAAGGGGAAGATCAGTCATCTCTTGCAAGGTGTTGGAGAGATCCAAGAATGCGGAGTTAATCTTCTCGCTGATCGTCCTTGGATCCTCGCTCGGAAGAGGCTGTACCGCGAGGCGAGGCAGACCCTTCCTTGCGGGATTCGCCTCAGGTGTTTGAATGTTGCTGAGTTGCGCCTCAGTCTCGTTTGAACCTCGCAGCTTGAGCAGAGCGATGAGCTCTGCTCCGCTGTGCTGCACTCGCAAGGGGCGCTGTAGCTTCTTTGTCCCGAGTAGAGGCTTGAGAAGATTATAGTTCAAGATATACGAGAGGACATTGCATGAGACGAATCCCTCTTGGCCTGCAGGCATCTCCCAGGACACACATTCATGGATGGTGCCTTCGTGGAATCGACGCAGCTCGGACTTGGGGCCCCAAAAGTTACGCCACTCGTTCACCTCACTAATGTGATCGGCTAGTGGTCCCTTGTCCATAAGTCGGCCTGCCTCCTCTGCACGCAGAAGTAGCGAAATGCGATACTTCACTGAAGAAGATGAGAACTGCGTTGCCGAGATATTAATTAGGTAGGCTCGTGTTCCCAAAGCACGCGCGGCAAGTGGGTAAATGCGACGAGCGATTGCCGCACGAAGCGGGAGGATCGGGTTCTTAGGAAATAGCAGTGTCGTCATGGGTGCGGGGCCGGTGGGTGGGGGTGTCACGAGGGCCAATGAGGCGTCAGTAGCATCCATGTACAGGGGGAGCTCTTGACCCCATTGTACCAACGACTCGGCAACCACAGTGTTTTCAATCTGAGCCAGATCGACCGTCAGTGTACAATCCATATCGAAGCGACTCGCCAGCATCAATGGAGTCATGAACAGCGTAGCGAATGTCTGAGATGGAACAATATGGAGTGCACCTGCTCCAAGAATGGAGGCCATATCATCTGATGTTAATGTCTTCACAGCAACAAGTGAATCAAGTGTTTTTGCACCTTCGATATAAACAATACCTAGCAGTGCCTCGTGTCGCAAGAGACGGAAACTTGATGCGGAAACGCGAGCCGCGAGGTTCAACAGACCCGTATTGTCAACGAGAACGACTTCGAAGGCGGCGCCGAAGACTGTAAGCGCTGGGGCATCGGGGGACTTTTCACTCTGATCCTTGCTTTCAGGGTCGTCGTCCTCATCATCATCCAGCAAATCGTGCTTGACGAGTCGGGATGAGAATCTTGGCACATCTGCGATACTAAGTGGCGCCGTTACCAAATCGTGGCCCGCAAGGAACGCCAAAACTAGATGGAAAATTTTGAAAGCTGGGGTATTTGAGTGAATCTTGCCACGGCGGAAGAGATATAATGCCACCATAGAAAGGAGGAATCCATTGAAAGAATCTTCGTAAGGGTTCTCTTCGTACATGACTTGGACTCCCTTAGGGCTGAGCGCAGGTTGTGCAGAGCCCTTCTTCTTCGTTCCCTCGGGCTTTCTGGGGGCATTCGGCACCGAGGAAGGAGCACGGAGTGGCTTGGTTTGAGGGAGGGCCGAAGACGCAATAATTTCAGCTGCTGCCTCGGGGTTAATCTCATGACTCGACGAGTCATGGTCGGCAAACATGGAACCAACACCACGCGCAGTGAAACCACGCTGGGTCGCCCAAACCTTCAGTAAGGAAAGTCCTTGACCAAACGCGGGGACCTGAGCAGCCACCTCAGCCAATGCCTCGAAGTGTGTGGTCATCAACGAATCCTCCAAGATCAGCTGGTTGTAGTAGGGTGTAGGAATCGAGTTGTCGATGAAACGCTTGCAGTTGTTTCGCTGCGGAGCGAGCTTGCGCGTGGGGAACAAGTCACGTGAAATCGTTGGAATCAGGCGAATGGTAAATCTGGATAGCATGCCTGTGGGACGAACAAACTCAGTCAGGGAATCACCGTCCTCTGGCTTTTGAACTGCATACAAAACGACGATAGGCTTGAGCACGTCGCCGCGGAAGAACGTAATCGACACGTCCGAAAATGTGAACGGCGCCTTGGTTCGCAGGTATGCTGCGAGCTGAGCCACATACAGCGCACGCTTGTCAAAGTAGTAGAAATCCTGGAAGTCCTTGTCGGAGTTGAACATTTCGGAGGGCATTTGAACCGCAAGATCAATGTTCAAGTTGGGACGCGTGGCGGCGCCAATAAGGTAGCTACCAACCATGTCAATACTTTCGGGTTGTCCGATACGCAGTGCGTCGTAGTCATGTCGGAGCGGGACACCGGCTACAATTGTGCCTGTGGTAGCACTCACGCTCGTTTCTGGCATCTCCATGAGCGTGTCGTGGAGCGAGCGCACGAGATCCTCGACCTTAGTGAGGCCTGTATACAACTTCGCATCCTTCTTCTGTTTTGCCGCCTGGGCCGTGCCCACGGCGACCTCTGCGAGCAACGCCTCGGTCTGAAGCTCGAGCGTGGCCTGCGTTTTGTCTGCTTCTGACTCCATGGTGTATGGGCGTCGGGGGTCTGGGGTCCTCGGTTAACCTTGAGACACTGAGAGAGACTTAATGAACACCCCACGCAGACACACTGGGGGCTTGAGTCTACAGAACGCACGGGATGTCCGGACAGTGAGCCGAGTTTCTTTCCATTCACGCAAATAGCGGATTTGAGGGGGATGTCAGGTGACGGCCACGCGCGAGTTGAATGAAAACACCATCCGCAGGGGAGAACAAGAGAACCACGCGATTGAATACACACCCGCACAACCCCATCCCTGCTATCCCATATCCCTAGCAGTGTGCTTCAGTCATGAAAGTTTAACCCGAGTCGCGTTTGTGCCTCCAGCTCGGGGATGCGGGCGACTTGAGCCATTGCGCGCTGGGTAGTTTACGGACATGCTGTGCCAAGTCCACATGCAGTAATGTACCCAGTGACGACCAAGGCGATACGGTGAATCGAAGCGAATATCGGGCTCAAGGGGTGCTGGAATGGAGCAGGGCTGTCGGACTCGGGGGTGCGGGAATAGGGATTTGAATTTGGAACCAAGTTCCAAAATCTGGAACCAGGTTCCAAATATTTGGAACCCGTTTGGAACTTGGGGGGTGGTGACCTCATTGAGAGAGGACTCGTTTTTCGAGAATATCTCGCGCGGGGCCGAGTGCTCGGGAGTGTGACGTATGGGAGTGCGTACAGATCGAGCCTGGCTACTTGTCTAGTCTGGAAGTGCCTTGCAAATCCGATCCCAAGACGTGAGCATTTGGGCCAAACTTGGACAGGCCTTAGAAACCTTCTTTGTGGAGGTAGTATGCCCCAGCTTCCGACCCTAACTGACCCGCTGCTGTACCTTTGACCCCGAATCTAGGTTCTAAGATGAAGCTTGGAACTGCACTCGCACTCGCATTGGCGATCTTCGTCGTATGCGCAGCTGCAGGTACGTAGGAATCCTCGAGCTGTTCTGCATGGATGGACCTCTGAGCCCTCTCTCTGAGGAGCCTTTGGGACGGAGGAGCCTTCTGACCCACTTATGCGTAGCCAACTCGGTCCCAAACCCTTTGCATCCGCTCACCTCAATCCAATCCCCTCAAACCCATCACAAATTTAGTGGCCCGAGAGGACCCCGCCTCGGCAGCGAATGTGGTTGTAGACCCTGCCGCCAAGGCAGTCGCTGCTGCAAAGGAGCAGACAGCGGCGGCTCTCAAGAAGATTGAGGAGACGACCCAGAAGCTCAACGACGTCTCGGATGCGCTTCACTACACAAAGATCGACCTCGCCACGAAGAACAGCCGTCTCGCTGATGCTCTTCGTGAGAAAGCTAATGCCGAGCGCGAGTCGCGTCGTGCTCGCGCCAAGCTTGCCGCTGAGAAGGCTCGTCAGAACATCTTGCGCTCGCTCAACTGGCACGGTATTAACCCTGCCAACGCTGCCGTTCAGACTCCTCAGCAGCGTCAGGAGGCCAACTACATTCCTCCCAAGACCGTCAAGACTCGCCTGCACCTTGCTCGCAGCAAGCTCCCCAAGAACGTTGAGCGCGCAAAGCTCAACTATGCTAAGAAGATCGCTGCTATCTTGAACGTTCCCGCTACTCGCATTGTCATCGGCGATCTTAAGCTCAAGAATGTTACCGCTGCGGCCGCTCCTGCTGCTACTTCATTCCTCGAGCTCGATGTTGAGGTCGATGCAGAGGCTGCACTCGATGCTGAGCTCGCACTTTCTGCCGAGGTCGAGGCTGAGTTCGAGGCTGAAGCCGAGGCTGAGGTCGAGGGCGACGCTGATGCCGAGATTGCTATGTTTGAAGATTTGAGCCAGGAGATTGACATGACCCCTGAGCTTGACCAGAAGATGTTCGGTGAGTCGCTCGCATCTGTCGATGAGTCCACTGATGCTGATGCTGATGTTGAGACCTACGCTGAGGAGGAGGCTCTCGTCTCCGCTTCTGCCCAGGACGCATGGGTCCTTGCTGAGGGTGCTGCTCGCGCTGAGGTCGAGGATGAGCTCGATGCTGCTGATGCACCTGCTCCTCCCACTCCTGCACCTGCTCCCCAGCCCAACGCCCCAGTTAGCGAGGGTAACAAGCCCCTTCCTCCTCCTCCTGGTGCCCCTGCACCTGTGGTGACTAACAACACTGCACCTGTTACCAATAACACTGCACCTGCTACTAACGCTACTACTCCTGCAGCTCCTGGTAACGCCACTGCTCCTGTTGTTCCCCCTGCAAATAACGCTACTGCTCCTGTTGTCCCTCCTGCAAACAACGCAACCACTCCGGCAGCTCCTTCTAACAACAGCACTGCTCCTGCTAAGCCTTCTGAACCTGCGGAGACCCGCACCGTCGTTGTTCTCCCCGTTACCATTCTCCCCGGTGCTACCAAGACTGCTGAGCCTTCTGATGCTGTGTTCAATCACCTCATCAACAAGCTCAGGAGTGGTGAGTTGAACAAGTTGATCCCTGAGGTCGACAAGTCGTACATCCCCAAGGCGAAGATCATCACTCACACCAAGGATGAGACCACGGGCGCGCCCATGGACCGCCCCAAGAAGGTTTCTGGTGAGAAGCCCCTTGTCCGCGCTGTTGTCCTCGAGACCCAGCCCGTTGGCTACACTGTCCGAACTGACCCCGAGTGGCTTGCAGTTGAGGGACAATTCCAGGTTCCTGAGTATGTTGCCACTCCCACTGTCACTTTGGTTCCTCCCACTGTCATCTAAGCAGGTGGGATGTTGGAAGGCCGTACATTCATAAACCAACTGTGAAGTATAATCAATCGGAGTGCCCGTCACTATGCATGTGTAAAAAGTGCAAACAGTTGTGTTGTTTATGGAAGTGTGGTGTCGTGTATATCTCGCTTAAAACTTAAAGAAGTCTCGCAAGATACCGACGGGCGTTGAGGTCGAGCGCGGTGACGCAACCTCTCCGGCATTCGTTGGCTGCGTGTCATTGCCACCACCCTGGCCGCTGCTGCGATCACCGATGGCAGTGGGGCTGAAGGAAGGCTCCTGGAATCGATACACTTGGACTGTTGGCATCGTGCCAGCGCATACAATGTCACCATGTCGAAGCAGTTTAATCGACGTGATATCGCCCCGGAGCAATGGATCAAGTCTACGGAAGAGCTTGTCTTCCTCAACATCCCAAACTACCACATCTCCGTGGCGTGTTCCCAGCAGCACAAAGTGCGGCATCAGCGTTGCATCCAAGGTATGGATCGTGCTCTTAAACTCGGATGGTGGCTGTGGTGGTGGCGGGAGCGGTGGCATAGGGGGCGTAGGTCTACCCTCTGCAGTTGCTTGTACGACGGCTTCGCGGTACTCACGCTCATGTTGGAGCTTAAGGTCTTGTAACTTCTCTGTCCACTCTCGATACTTCTTCTCGGAATAGAAACCGCACAGTGCTTTGATGCCATTTTGCGCCTCGAAGACTACCGAGCACAGAGGAGTTGGCTCGGGTGGGTGGACTCTAATGATTTTCTTGAACTCCGTATAAGCCACAGCAAACTTCGTATGAGTACCCAAGAGCTCTCGTCGGACCCGCTCAATGGACATGCGCAAGGCGCTGGACTGCTCGTCTGCATGCGGATGCGAGAGCTGCGTTTCCTCGTTGTCGAAGAGGAACGGGTACTCATGGTGCAGTGAAGCGGATATGGCACCTGAGCTCCGTGGGTTCACTGACACTCGATGGGTCGGCGGGATCGTGCTAGGAGGGATCAATCTCGTAGCCTCGATCTCGTCGTGAAGTTCAACTCCAAAGTCTTCGGGAATGCGAATGCCGAATTCAATCCAACGACGCTTGGCAAATGCTCGGATCGCAGGGGTGAGATCCCAAACCGAGACCTCACGTGACCCAACAACAAGGGTGAGCGATCCTGGAGAAGGCTCACCTGCCGCTGATGGGAAAGCAAGTGAGAGCGCTGTATCTGAGTGTGGGTCCTTCGGGGTCACGGCGACGGTATGCATTGAGTAGCCTAGAGGCGGACAGTACCCCTCAGCAAGTATAGTAGCGGTGGTCCTCCATGCCTTTTCCTTCATTTCGGGTGTGGGTACCGTTGGAGCATTGATTTCCTGCTCATACAATGAGATCACAGGACGAACCTCCCTTCCCCCGCTTGGAGCGGCACGACCAAGTTCTGCACGAGATGTGTGTGGTGTGCAGTAGCTCTGGCGTCTTGGTTCGAACGGAACGGTCTCGCGGGGAACGTAAATGGCGTCCGGAAGGCCATCAATATACAGGACGTGGACGCGATCATCATTTGCACCAACTGCGACGAATCGTCCTGACTCATGGATTACGAGTGACCAAATTCTAGCCTGAACATATGCCAACTGAATGAGTGTTCCGGTATCAGGGTCCCAAATTGCCACGACACCATCATATCCCGCACTGGCCGCAAGTCGCCGCACTGTTAGGCAGTCCTTGCTCGGTGAGTAACCCACGGGCAAGGCGTCACTCCTTTGAAGCGCATCTAACGTCAACTTCGGTCCAGATGGTCCTCCACTGGAGGTAGCAACACCTCCACTGCCCGATGTTGTGACGGTTCCAGTGCCAGGGGTTAAGTTACGCCCAGTCATGAAGGCAGCCGCTGCTGCATATGCAGTACGAGAGGAGCCTGGTTGAATCCAGGGAAATGTCAATGGGCGAGCCAGTTCGCACAACGTAACGCAGGTAATGGCTGAGATATGCACTGGGGTGAAGCAGTAAGTCTTGGGAGGCCTTCGGATTTTCGTCTTATCTGCCGGCACTCGATGCCTACCTGAGAAAAAGTAAGGCGCCGCAGTGCCGTAAACGGCAGTTGGTGAGCCTCCAGCAGCTCCTGCGGATACAGCAGCAGCTGCTGGTGCACCCGTTGTAGTACGGGCTGCAACGTCCTCACCAACCTCAGCCGTCGCGCTTCCTCCCTCGAGAAGTGAGGGACGTGCTAGTCCGGTTACAGGACGAACGCCAAATGACGTTGCTGTTAGAACAGGGTTTGTTACCCATGGGTGGACTGAAGTGTCGGACGAGATGGGGTAGCCGTTCGTGGGATCTGGGTCATCAAGCGGAGGTTCATCCACATTTTCTGGATCATTGGAGGGTGTCTTTGAGAATCCGAAGGCTTCTCGGAGCGAGCGTGTGATTGTGCTCTGTTTCTCGGCTCCTGGTGATACAGCCAGGCCCTGGGGAGAATGGAAGTTTGTGAAGTAGAGGTTTGCGCCTCGCATGCCTCCGGCAACGAAGAGCGCGCAGGCATCGCCCAGTGCAATCGTGCTCCATCCATGTCGCCCAAACGGCGGGCGTGGAGGATTTACGAACGAAGCTGCCAGCGTTGATGCCATGTTTCCAGCAGCGCCACCGCCACCCGTTGCAGCCGCCTCTGTGATAATTCGTCTTGCAACGTTCGGCGGCTCGGTTGCCTCAGGTGGCGCAAAACCCAAACGATGGCGTCGGAAAGGTGAGCAAAGTGTCTGTGCCGCGGACAGCGGATAATCAGAAACCAGCGCAGAGCAAAAGAACCCTGGTCGATTGGGGTCACAATGATATGGCGTTGATCTCCAATCGGTCGTCTCGGGCGAGGTGGACGAGGTCGACTCACCTCTCGCATCTGGATTGGTCACGATCCCTTTGGATGCTAACTTTGCTCGTTTGATATCCTCAGTGGTTGGGATACCTAAAAGATGCTTTCGGTAAAATGACGTATCAGCTATTCCACAGATAGTCCAGTTTCCATGCACCTCCGGGTCCAGTGGGGATATTTGGTAGAGCGGTAGGTCAGCCTCTGTAATCAACTCTTTCGCCGCCACAGACTCAACATAATCCCTAGTAAGCATGGATGGAGATGGTGATCCAAGATGGCTTTCAAATGGATCGGGGTTCTCGGCTACCCACTTGCGGGCCTGTTCGAGCATCAAAAAGTGTTGAGCGTTGAAACTGGTTGAGGAGGTGACATCCACTGGAATGCACGGTATACCGCGATGCTCTGTTGGAATGTTGCGTAGCGGGCCCTCATCCGAATGATCTTCCATATGGCTCCACTGGAAAGATCGTCGAGCAAATGCACGATCCTTGGGGAAAAGACGTGGGCGTGCAACAGAGCCTAGCAGCGCGAATTGAAGGAGTGGAGACTTTTCATAGGGGAACCACACTCCGGTAGGAATCTCTGTGTTCGCTTGTGCAGACTGTTGGCCTGCCACGGAAACAACGCGAGCCTGTGGTGACCAAGTTCCGACAGAAGCTGGGAGTGCTGCAGGGGTTCCTGTGCCTGCCGAACTGGCAATGTAAGGAATTGTTCGTGCACCGATATTGGCAAGTTTGGCGGCGCTCATCGTGATGATTTCATTTGTCGGAGCATGCGTTGCGACCACAAAGTGTCCCGTGTTGATGTAGTGTGTGCATCCGGTCGACCAATCAAAGGCAACCACAGGCTGAGGCTCGTACACAACGCTTGCACTGCGTTCCAGGTCAGCACTCTGACCCGCATTGGGCGGTGTGAGTGGGATCGTGGTCAGGGTGAGATCTTGGGTCAGTAATCGAGCAATCTGGAGCTTTCGAAGGAACTTTTCTCCAACCATGGGTTTCCAACCCAGGCTTTTGCAGAGGAGTTCGTAGACTGTTGGATGGTCGAGAGCCTTTCGCCAAGCGCTGAACAAAGAAAGAGAAGGAAAGAGAGGGGAGCAAATCAGAGTAGAGGGTGGTATGAGTCTGTGGTCAGATCTTCTCATGCATGAACATCCATCCCTGAACAACTGTTCACTACGTATGGAAACTAGAAACGAAATGTTCCCCCCTGAAATAAAGCCAGAACGATGCGAGACAAGCGATACGTACCTGCAGACAGTAGAGAGACAAAACCAAGACTCAGTGTCACCAAAACACCGGAAGATGAGTCGAATCACATCAGGATGCAACTCAGCCCAGTTCGTAGCAGCAGTGGCAGGTACTGGTTCAGTGCTTGAGCCAGTGCGGTTTCCGCCACTCCCCATGCTAGTATGACTTGGAGCACCATCGGGATGCTTTAACTCATCCAGGTCATGTTTCTCCTCAACACACTCCAGTGAACGGTTTAGCTGAATATCATCCCCCATCAGCATGCTCTCACCACTCATGTCCGAGCTGAGCTGACTTGAAGGCGACTCGAGTCGCTCCTTTCTCTCCAGGGCCGAGCCCGTCGCGGGGCGGGAAGGCGTAGACTCCTGCGACATGTTGTGCGGAATCTTCCTCCGCGTGAAGCTCTGGTTCTGGGTGCTTAGCTAATGAGATCCGGCGCCGCGATCCCCTCAGGCTCACTGTGGCTACAATTGCAAGTCGTGGGGGTGTAGTAATGCATTCCGAGCGTGTGAGTGAGTGCTGAAGGCAAGACGCAGATGGTTTAGGTACTACGCAGTGCAGGGTATCCAAATCTTGTGTTTCCTCCCCACCCACACACACCACACCCAGCGAAATACAGTGCGTAGACTATCTGTGATGACTCATCGGTTCGATGTAATTTTTTCGCCCCCGTAAGCTTCGCCTCCTTACTACACTCACTCACTGAGCCACGGTTGCATCCAATTTTTTCGCCCCCGCAGGGATCGACCTCCTGAACCAACGATTAACAGAAAAAACAAGTGAGCGAAGGGGTGCCTTTTGAAGCGTGATTGCGCGCGAGGGAGATGGCATCCGCTCGGGATTCGCGTTGCGATTACTAGACCACGGGAAGATTTATTCAACGCTCGACGTCTAGGCAACTGAAGCATGCCGTTATCTATTCAATTCACACGAAATGTAGGTTTTTCCATCGAAACGCTCGGATCGAAGAGCAGGTTTTGCGCTGGTTTCACGTACGAAAGAGGAGTTTGAACTTGAATCGGTAAACTAACGGGCTAGTCGCACACATTTCCATCGGTTAGCACGCTCGGACCGACTCGGAGACCCTGCACATGTCCTCAGCCAGCGTCGTCAACCCCAAGCCTGACTCGACTGGAGCGACGTTCGTCGCGAACCAGGGGTCAGGCGCGGGTGGAGCGACGTCCGTGACGGATCTGAAGCAGCTGATATCCTCGTTTAGGAATAAGCTCACCGCCTTCCGCGAGTCTGTCACGAGCTTGACACACCAAAGCCATGAATTCGCCAATTTGATGTTGCCAACTGTAGGAGCGTCTGCTTCGTCGGTCCCGGCCATGAAAGAGAACGAAGCCGCAGCTAAGCTGAAGGTACTTCCTGACTCTACGGCAGCGCCTGAACTTGTCTCAAAGCTACCAGCGACAACAGGGACCGGCCAGACTCAGAACGCTGCGCCAGCTGCGCGAAGCGCCACTCAAGATGACTTCGCGGGTTTTGACGACGATGAATCAGACTGGGATGCATCGGCCGATGAAGAAGAGGTGGTGAAGCCCGCAACAGCGGGAGTAACCACAGCATTAGCGCAGCAGCCCACAAAAACTCCCGAGATGGAGGAGATTGCCAAGATCGAAATGTGGCTGAGCACCCTAAAGCACACCTCACCCGAGGGACTGGCCAAGTTTGGACCTGTGTTGCGCTCCATTACACAACTCATATTCACACCACCCCAGGCACAGCAACAGGTGTCACGCCAAGCCCAACCAGCTACATCAGTACCTCGAGGAGTCATCACAAACCTCACGCCCGCAAAGCCAGCAAATGCTGGAACCTCGGGTAAGTCTACCACCAGCGAATTCTCGTCGGTACCCGCAGACAGCACACGACCTGGGTCCCAGCACTCTTTCTCGGTCACGGATCCCTTCTTCGATCAGTTTGAAAATGTTGAACAAATATCGCTGCCCAAGAACCTCGGAAATGTGGGTCACCTTAGCTCTCGAGCGGCTGTATGGACAGATGATGGTTGGATTGGCGAAGATGAAGATGAAACTGTGAAGGACTTGTTGGCAATTGATATGGATACCCCGACTGGGGCCAAGACCGGTGCCGCTTCATCATCATCTGCTGACCCGTACCAATCCAACGGAAGTGGACGCACCCTGTCTCAGCCCCTACCCGAGAGGAATCCACGACCTACCCAAGTGGTGGACATCAATTCCGCACGAAACGACCCAGGTGTGCTTTTGGATGCGCAGGCGCTGATTGATAACGACGAGACTGACTTGCATGTATCGACCACCAAGCCAGCGCTCATCCGCCCCATGCGTGCGGAGGATTTAGACAAACTGCAGGTTGTGGCTACGACGAGTAGCTTCCACAAGAATTCAGGAAATAACGGAGGAGACGATGAGTTTCCCGACGATATTGACGACATTGATGATACCGATCAGATGGACCCTGATCATCCGGGATTTGCATCAATTTCATCATTGGATCCCGCTGAGCCAGGGCTCGAAGCAACAGCGAATGTCACGAAGCTTGTGACACCACTCAAACCCAACCAGTCATCGGCAGCAAAGGGTGCCAACCGACCGAAGCAACACTCACCTGGGTTGCAAAAAGCACCTCGCCCGCTGAGCTCGCAAGCTAGCTCAAGTCGAAACTCGACACCAACCGCCGGATCCCTGTATCCCGAAGATATCGATGCGGCAATGGATCCTGATTTCAACGAAGACGACGGTCCAGTCCGAGCTGTCGAGAACCAAAGTAGCTTTGTCGCAAATGTTGCGGGATTACATGCTCGGAACCGAAAGGCCACTGGTACTATGGGCTCCATTACCAACCTCGGATCGCCTACAAGTGATGGACTGAGCGACATGGAGGCCATGCTCGCTAACGCAGATGATGACGATGGTAATGTAGCCGCAATGCGAGCGAAACGCCGCTCGAAAGCTGCTGCAAATAAGCCTGCAACTATCGATAATGCTGCACGTAAATTATATGAGTTTAATAAGCCCCCCGAACTCATTGAGGCATTCCGAGAAGAAGAGGCGGCACACCGAGAGCTGGTCGGAGACGCGCTGTTCTCCAAGACTGCCTTCACGCCGACCTCTCCACCATTCAGCCCAGAGTATAGACGGCCTCGAGAAGTAAAGCAGGAGCTTGAGGGCTCGAGCCAGCAGTTCTGAGTGTAACCTGGGAGGATGTTTGTTATATTCAGCCCCAGCTCCCAAGACATTCCACACGCGTTGTCCAATTTGCTGCATGTGTACATCCTGGCCATGGCTTTTGCAGTTGCTGTATAGCTCGTATTTACTTACCACTTGACTAGCATAACTTGCCAATACACCAATGACCTGGTTTTGAAACAATAGTAGGTAACACGGTCTACTTGTATGACATTCCGCTCTACGTGTAAAGTTCAGGCACACGAGTGAAGCCATAACATGAGGTTTGTGCGACAAATTAGAAATGAGTTTGAGACAGTGTCCGGGTCAAACTTCGAGCCAGGTAGGTTCCGTACAGCTACTACTCGAAGCGATTACGAACGATCTAACATCACTGGAAAGTAAAATACAGGGCCAAGGTGACGCCGCAGAGCATGGTAATGATCGCCGTAAAGTACTGGAAAAAGTATGCCAATGACATCGCATACGCAGTGGGCAATCTCTGAGCGCGGGTCAGTAAAATGAGAATTGATTCTGCTGATGGGGACAGGGCGATAATCATCAGTGTGACGCGGAAGAGTTTATCTGTTGGATACAATGCCTGAAGGCCCCAAAGATCTGCAAGATAGGCTAAGACGAAAGCTATGGTTGGACAGATAATCAGTCGGCCCAAACACAACAGAACAGTAGTTCGGGCGGAAAGATGGGATGAAACTTCAGCATCTCCAGCTGGTTGTTCAGGCTCCGCTGCATTGTTCACAGAGGTCTCAAATGAGGACGATGAAGACGATGTAGTCTGCTCTCCTCGATTGCGAATGGTAGTCTCGTCCGAAATTGGTCTATCTGTCTTCGCTTCTTCAACATCTGTTGGAGTTTGTTGAGTTACCAGAGACTCCAGAGCGACCATTTCAATCGCCTCGCCGCGTGCCGGCGACCATGGCTCATCAGATGACTCATCTAATCGGAAAATCCTTACATCAGGCGGTTGATTGGATATTACTTCTGGTGTAGCCAAAGCGTCATTCTCCTTCGGCAGATCAGGTTTCACTTCATTTATAAGCCTGCTGCTACTCGGTGTAATCGTCGTTGTTCCTGAAGGCGTAACGATGCGACGAACACGAACAACCGCTTCGGCGGAAGCACGAGAAGTCAAAGCATGAGTCTGAATCTGTGCAGAAATTCGTGGAGATAGAGTTGGTGTGCTGACATCCGCGGTCACAGACACAGACGAAAGTTGCAGTTCAGGCACTCCGGAAGCAATGCTTAGCTGGCTCGAAGCAAGCGGTGATGCTGCAGCTCCTAACTTTGGAGTTGAGAGCGAGTCTAGTCGCGGAGTTGTTAATGCTCCTGCAAGTGGTGTCATTCGAGGTGTTCGGAGTACGGTAGTCTTTAAGCCTGTAGTAGGGCCGCCCAGAGGACCAAGAATCGGCGTCGTAACCTGTGCGATCGTCACCCCTCTCATAGATGGCTGAGAGATTGATTTAAGACCAGCCGTATGTTGCTGCTGCAACTGCAGCTGCTGTTCGTAGTTAATCGAAGGATCCGATTGAGTAACTCCAGAAGCGAATGCTGGTGCTTCAGCGGTACTCGGATCGCTTGGATCGACTTTGATCACGAGTGGTTTGCCTTCCGCAATAGCAGATAGGGTGTGAGTATCTCCGGGGACGAGCGCTGTTGTGGTTGTGACAAGCTCTAGTTGCTCGCCAGAATCAGAGACAACTGTTTTGACCTCCTCTTCTTGAACCAGAACATCCTCCGGCGGACCACCAATGCCAAAGCTGCGGCGAAGTGCTTTATCCATGCTGCCTGCCATCACTAACGAGCCGATGGGAATTGCGGCCTGGCACAGGAACTCAATCGCCAGCATTAATGGCCTGAGGACAGTGCCATTCGTAAACAACTGTCGTTTAAGTTCGGGGAAGCATGCGATAAGAAATGCACAGAACATGGCAATCATGATGGGATTGTTCACGATGTTTGTAATGATGAATCGTGCACGAGGAGGCATCTTGGCTTGATACCCTCTCCAGAGTGTACGTCGGAAGCGCCTATACGCTAGCCTGACGCTCATGCAGCATGGTTTACTGCATAGTTCGCGTTTCGTTCTAATCTCGTGCAATACATGCGCACTGTCTTCGGGCTCATTCGCGGATGCAGTAAGCTGCTCCTGTTCCTCCTCTCGACGGTAGGCCTCTTCCTGGGCCTCCTCGGCCTTCCTTTGCTGTGCAAACATCAACTCACCAGCGAGGCCCACATAGCCATAGCTGTAAATCAGAATATTCCATCCAAGTGTGTAGATGAAGGGATACATGTAAGCCCGTTCGGCTGCGGTTTCATCATCACGAAAGAATTCAGTTTGTACAATGGGTTCGATGACCATGAGAGGGAACGATAGGGCGTTGTTAAACGCAATCGCCAGAACGAAGGGGGCCTTGAAGGACCTTGTCGCATCGCTGAAGCGAAACAGCAGATGGCCCACAAGCACACCAACTCCAATGTGAATCAGTGACCAGACAACGACAGGCCAGAGCTCCGCGACTTTGCTGAAGTCGAGTTGCTTGCTGAGTCTGGCGAGAACCAAGCATGGTGTGAGGACGTTAAATGTCAGAGCCGACAGCTGTGTCATGAAACTGCTTGGCATTAATCCATGTGGCCTAGGAAACCGACTCGCGAGGTACCCAATCAGCAACGTGATCAGAACCTGTTGAGGGGGAGGTATGGACAGTTGAGAGGGAGGTAAGTTGCTATGAAAGAGGAGGATGACTTGTGAGACATGGAATTGGCCCATACTGGACTTTGACCTTAACCGATCACGGCAGTTCAACTCAGTGGACAGCTACAGTGCGTAGACTGCGAGGTGCCTTCATGTCCCATATGCACCTCAACCACCCTTGAAGAGCGGGTTCAAGTGGGGACTAACGTAGTGCACGCTGCAAAGCGAGACGGGATCTAGCCGCAACACCTCGCAAGGTGGCTTCACCTCCCACAACCAGTGTGCGGCACTCGCTCGCCATGTTGAAACAGAGACAGCAAGTATATCACAAACTCCGATCACCGTGAGGGTAGGAGGGGTCAGACGTACCTTTCCCATAGCGATACCGACGGCCCCAGCCGCGGTCCCAAACAGGGCCATTCTGCCCGCACGAACGCCGAGCTCCGGAGAGCAGCTAGCACGGCGGTGCTCTCAGAGACGCGCGATGTTCAGTCCAGCTGCTGGTTTTCGGCAACTTTCGGCTTTGGGGCGTTTTTCGCTGAGTATTGATGCTCTGCGTGGATAATAAAACGTTCTAAAACGGTGAGCTCCAGCTCCTCGTCGAATGCAGCGACTCAGCAACTTGAGCACAAGCGCGCTCACCTGCAATTCGAGTAGGAGTCAATCAGGTTCTGTGACGTGGGAAGAGACTCCATCCACCCGTCTGCGGAGCCTCGCAGTTTCAAATCTGGCGAAATCCAAGCCCAAGTGCAACACTTTTGGAAGACTATATCTCGAGACGGTGACGCGGGTCCGGACTTGTAGCATTACGTGTGTAAATTGTGAGGCTAGATCTTTGCGTCACACACGGAACGGCTCCCCAAGCTCCTACTAAACCCGCTGAGTTCGGATCAGGTTTGATTTCCGCTACGCATTCACGGCCGAATCCACCCGTTTGCGAGGCGATTTGACCGTATCCAGCGCGCGTTGGACGAACTCTGACCGCTCTGACTGTGTAAATCGGCCAGAGAGCTCACATCCACCGTCCACCCGGCGAGAAACAAGTGGAGACCGCCAATAAGCAGCCATGACAGACAAGTTCTCTCGGCTCTATGGAACCGAGGATGATAAAATCAACTGCCCGTTCTACCTGAAAGTTGGTGCGTGTCGACACGGAGACCGGTGTGCGCGACGACACGTCAAGCCTGCGATTTCCAACACGATTTCGATTCCACACCTGTACCAAAGCATCCCAGGAGAAGACGATGAAGAGAGGTTCGAGGACTTTGTCGAGGACGTTCTCGACCGGATGAAGACCTACGGCTCGGTCGAGGAACTCGTTGTGGTGGAAAACCTGGGTGATCACATGAATGGTAACGTCTATGTGCGCTTCACCACCGTGGCAGACGCCGAAAAGGCGAAAAATGGACTCACAAACGAGTTCTACGACGGCATCCTGGTCCAACCCGAGTACTCGCCTGTGACGACCTTCCGGGAGGCGCGATGCCGCCAGCATGATGAAGGAAAGTGCACGCATGGTGGTTACTGTAACTTCATGCATCTAAGACGTATGCCTAAGTGGCTTCAGGAGGAAATTGCGAAAGCCCGAACCGCCCGACCTGACAGGGACGACAGAGGTCGAAGCGGCAGTGATCGAGGCTTGTCACGAAGCCGAAGAGGCCGACGCTCTCGCAGTCGCTCCCGATCCAGATCTCGCTCGAGGTCGCGAAGTGTCTCACGAGGTCGGGGCGACAGAGATCGCGAACGAGACCGTGGTCGCGACCGTGACCGTGATCGTGAACGTGATCGTGATCGTGATCGTGATCGTGATCGTGATCGTGATCGTGATCGTGATCGTGATCGTGATCGTGATCGTGATCGTGATCGTGATCGTGATCGTGATCGTGATCGTGATCGTGATCGCGACCACGACCGTGGTGGTAGGGGTCGCGATCGCGATCGAGAGAGGGATCGAGAACGCGACCGTGGCAGGGGAAGAGACCGTTCGCGTGACAGATCGCGATCGCGAGATAGGTCGAGGGACCGATCCAAATCAAGAGATAGATCAAGAGATAGATACGATCGAGAGCGTGGCCGTGAATGGGGACGCGACCGCTCGATGTCTCGATCCCGCTCGAGGTCCCGATCTCGCTCACGAGGACGAGGACGAAGCAGAAGCAGAGCTGGTGGCATTGATCCATCGGAGATTGGTAGCGGATACAACGCAAATCGCAGCGGAGTTGTCTCACCCACGGAGACCGCAGGCACGATGCCTGAGTCCATTTCAGTAACCCAAATGGATTTCTTCACTGGTGGTCCTCGCGCACGCAAGACCGCTGCATCCAGCGCTGAACCAGCTCGCATGGAATAAATTCCTCACTGAATCCATAACATGGCCTCTGGCACTAAAACGCGGTTCCATACTACCATGAGCACGAGGTAGCAAGTAGCCACGCACCAGGTGAGCATGTATCCCGCACGATGGCTCACTAGCTCACCAATCGAGCCGTTAACACGAGGCGAGTATCCGGCAGACTCGGATAAAAAATTCAAATTTTTGAATGGATGGCAAGTTGATGGACTGGCGATTTCCTGGAGCAGCAAAAAACGCAGTGGATTTCAGTGGCTTTATCTCGCGACAGGCCGGTGCTTCGTTTATGCAGCGTCTTGCATAGTATGCATCAGTAGGAGGTATCGGTGATAGGTAATTTAGGAGGCGATTCTATGGCTGTATGCACTTAAAAAATGCATCAACATTTCATGAGGTATGAGATGGCTCTCTGAGCTAGCACGCGATCCTGCATATCTCGCCCGGCTCCATGGATACAATGCTGATTATTTCATCTAAGTGCCATCATCACGTCGCCATCTTGAACTATAGCTCGGATTAGTGCACTTCTGTGCCGAATCGTCTCGAGTCTTTTCTCCGAAGCCGTCTCGAAGGTACCCCTTACTCGCGAAATTTCCGCGGTCCGATTGCCCGAGCGTCGGAAATCCCACGCCAGTGCAGTGAAGCATGTCCTTCTCGAAAGCGGGCGAGACTGTCCCGCAAACTGGTGCTGCAGGTCCGTCGTCGGGAGAGGCTGCAGAGAAAAAGGCTCCGGGTTTGACAACCGAATCCCAGGGCGCAGCGGCTGCTTCAGCTGCCAAACAGCCCCTTATTATGGGTCAGGCAACCACTTCGGCCCCTACAGAGGCCGGTGCAGCTTTTGTCAAGCCCACCATAGTTACCGCGCCGCCGAGTGGTGGAACCAAAGGAAAAGCTGTTCTCATCGAATCTCCTCTCATCTCGCCTCGTACCGTCGGAGGGACGGACACACACAAAACGTATGAAAGCGGTGGCAGTGCCACAGAATCGCTTGCCCTCTCGTCGGTTGGTGTAAAGGAGTCACCTCCGCTGGCCGCTGGAGAACAGTTTGATGCAAAGACGCCTGCCTCGAAGCCTGCTGCCCCAAGCACTATTACTCCATTGACAACTCCACTGGGGACTGCTGCCGCCGCAACGCCTGTACGAGTGGTTCGTCCAGCAGGAGTCGATGGGAGGACTGCAGGTTCACAATCCATCCCCATCGGTGTGCTTGCGCGCAGGGAACCTCGTCCGAACTATGCTGCCATGCATCTGGCGACACCTGAAATCACCAGTGCTCTGAACATCAATGCTTCGAATTCGAGAGGTACTTTATTTCCCACACGCGGTGTATCGCCTGCCCCCTCCAACACATCAGCCTCTACAATTGCGCAGCTATCCGGTCGGCCCACGAATGGCGCGGTCTCCAAGGTCCATTCATCTTCGCCATCCTCATTTGGACCTGGGTCACTTGAAATGGGGTCGGGAGCCCCTGGAACCAGTGCTATCACTGGAACTGGTGGATATCATGGCACCTCCTCTCAGCAGCCACAGCAGCAGCCATATACGAGTACTCCTGTCCAGTCAAGAAGCTCTTACCCATACATGGGTATGCCCGGCGCTGTCACATCAACCCCAGGTTCTATGGCTACTGGGGGGATTCCTGGTCTACCTACATCCACCACACCAACCACGTCTATCCCCTTGCCCCCTCCTGTTGTGCCCCAGCACGGCTACTCATTGCGTGGAACCTCACCGTTCCGCTCGACTGCGCTATATACACAGCAACAGCAGTATCCGCAGCAACTCCCGCAAAGCAAGGTCCTCACTCCAAGCATGGGCTATGTCGGCGGTGAAGCTGGAGATCGATATGCCACCATGGCTCTCCCAGCGGAAGAAGTTGCCCCAGCCAAGGGCTATTACGCGACGTTTGACTGGAAACGCCATATTGACAATGTTCCCCAGCATATACTTGATACGTTTCCACAGCAAACTAAGCTGCTACCGTCGATCCCTACGATGTTTCACCAGATGCTAGTTATTCTTCAATACGTCAAGACTGTTACAGGTGGAGGTGATATCCTGCATACGCTTGATAAGAAGATTGCTAAGCTTAGTGGTCGAAGCGCCCAAGGCATGTTTGATCCAATCCCTGGCTTAAAGCCAGGAACCGTTCCCTTGGTTGATGTCGATGGAAACTGGACCGATCCTCGCCATCCTGTCTGTCGAGATCGACGACTGTCGATCTATGACCCTGAGGGTAATGAATATGTCGTCAGTGCTTGCAGACGTGAACATCTCAGTGCCATCTTTTCATCACCTGAAGGCAGCATCCTTGGTAAAATGGGGTTCTGTCCGAGACTCATGGAGGTCTACTATGTGACTCCACAAGGTCAATCTGTAGTCGCTGGCGCGTCCGTCAATCCAAGTATCCCCTGTACGTGTCGAAGCGGCATGCTGGAGGAGAGTTCAAAGGCACCAGCCCAGGCAAAGGCTGCTGAATCAACGAAAAGCGAGCTGGGAGGACCGAGCCCAAGCCCTCGTGAAGAGGCAAAGGTCCGACCCTCACCCCGAGAGGCTGCGCTTGATACCTCTAGATACTCGGAGTCAAGCGAACTCTCAGAGCCAAACGGAGTTGCGTTGACATATGGTGGCGGCTTAGATGGATCGGACAATGAAGACGATATCCGGGAAGGGATGGCAGACTTAGCCACACGGAAACTCGTCGATGGCACCACCCTTGAGACTCCTGAAGAAATTCAGCGACTGCTCAAAAAGCACTTGGAGACCAGGGAACATGAAAAGGGCAAAAGCGCCACACGCGATGAGGAACTGGATGAAAATACTGTGGATGGCACAGCATACGCGGGCGATGGCATAAGTCATCTCCCCAGAGGTGAGTCGGTTTGGAGCGGGATTCGGCGTCTCAGTGCTTCTGGGGCTACTCCAGGCACTGCCGGAGGTATGAACATCGAGCCGGCATTATCATTCCTGTGGGCAGATATGGCAAAAAAGCTTGAAGCGGCTCAGAGGGCAATTGATAATACCTGGAGACGCAAAATTCTTGAAAAGCAAAGACACCTCGATGAATCACTTACACAGCTCCAACTGGCACAGGAGCAAGCTCAAGCTTGGGAGCGTCTCTGGCGCGAGGAAAAGACTCACAATGTAATGTTGTTGAATCGGCTTCGCCGCATCGAACAAGACTTGGGTCGCATCGAAGAAAATGCCCGACGCACTGAGCATCCTCCAAGCAACGGTGGTGCGCAGCCAGGCCTAGCAGCTGGAGTGGGGCCTGGAGGCTCTGAGCACTTCACCGCAGCAGGGGCTCGGCTCATTGAAGGACTAGTTGCAGATGAGGGTGGCGATTTGGAAGTTTCCGAGGCTCGACTGGCAGGAGAACGACTCACCGTAGGCAATCTAGTTAATGTCGCGCCAGGGCCATCGCGCGATAGTCTGTATAGCAGTGCAAATAGAATGAGGCATGAAGGTCCTGGCCAGGAACCTGTTGCAGTGCGTGATCACCAATCTGTTTACTCAAAAGCCGGAAGGCCAGAAGAAGACACACTTGGGCGCGTACGGCAGCTCAGCAACCAGTCTAAACGAGGCGGCAAACGCAAGAAAGTGAAGCTCAGTGATGAAGCTGAGGGGCTCGTCGATATCGAGGAAGAGGAAGAAGACGAGGAAGAAGACGAAGATGATGAAGAAACAGAAGCTGAAGACAGTAAGGATAGAGATAGCCGTGACGATGATGACGAGCCACCGGCACCAGATGGAGGTACGAGTGGTGGAACTAGCAATGGCGGTCCAGGTTTTGCTGGACATTATGGGAGCACCGGTGCGCAAGTACACAGATCGCAAGGAGATCAAAACAATCAATCAACAACATTCGGACAACCGAGTGGATCTTCGGAGCAAAGGTACCATAATGCAATCGTGAATAGACGTCAGCCATCCGCACGAACTCGTCGCAGCCAGCAGTCTGATGACGAAGAGGATGTTGATCCGAATGACCCGAATGCACTTGAGTTAGTCCAGCTTGAGCCACAAAGCTCATCAGAAACCCGGACTACGCCCTCTGCCTCAATCCCTGAGGATGCCGAAATCCTACCGGGTGGCAAATTGCGAAGTGGAATTTCGATCCCATTGCAGAAGGTCTCGCATGCTCTGGAGTTTAAGGATTATCCTTTATCCATCGATAATGACATATCGGAAGGGGAGGACTCCGATGACGAGCTACAGGACGGAGACACCAATGGCAAAAACGGCTCGTCCTTTCGTAGCGATCTCAGCGACCTAAACATGCTAGACATTGAGTATATGGGTGCGGCTCATTCCGAAGGCACCTCAGGATCCGCCCCAACCCGCGGGCGACGGCGCCGACGACATGGCAGTAGACGAAGGTTCTGCACGGTTAAACGGCGTACCGCCGCGCGAGTCGCTGCAATTAGAGCACGTGAGCAGGCTGAGGCTGAAGCTTCAGCTCGTGCAGATGCAGATTACGTAGCATCCCTGTCGCAAGCTGACCTCTACTTAGCAGACGCCCAGTCGTTGCTGAATCAGCGTAATCTTGCACAAATGTTGCTGTCAGACGCCGACAATCGCTTTACCAACTCTACTGAGCATTTAACACCTGGTCCCGACGGAGTGAGGCCTCTCGCTCGCCCAGACTATGACCGAGACTTTTCGGCGGCTATGGCAGTCCTGAATGCTGCCGCGGATGCAGACTTGGACATCCCCATCTCCGCGATTCTGACACTGCCCCATTTGCTCAGGTCGATCTTTGCCCCTGACGAAATGCAAGGAATTGAGAGCAAGGACCAAGTTAAGGGTGGCAGTGCGCAACCGGGCGAGGGAGGAGCCACCAGCATGCTGACTGCAGGAGAACAAAGCACATTGGCCAGCTGGGTCACTGGCCTTCTGAAAAAGGGAGGATTCCCCGCACATTTGAGACGTGGAAGTGCCACGACTCGAGGAAAAGGATTTTCCTTGTCGACTCTCCTTGGGCTCAATTCCGACTCGCTAGTGGAACCAGAACCGGACAAACGCGAATTGGGTCGAGCGTTTGGTATCATTGGGCCCGCTGATGAGCGCCTTGCTCGAACATCCTCATCCCGCACCGAGGCAAAAATGGTTGCAGAGGAGTTCTATGTACCAACGTACACTCATACTACCAGGCAGCGTGCAGAGCATGATATTAATGAATATACGACAGTGGACCGTAGTGCTTTTGGTGGGACAAAGCGTGCAAGTGCTCCAGGGGCTTCAGTTCGAAGACGAGACTCTGGGCCAGGTGCCATCGGAGGAAGTGGCAACTACGACGACTACGTTGATGACGATCGCAGCTATATCACGGTCGCGACTTGGCCCTTTACCCGCATGAATCCAGATGGCCAGGTGGAACGACAAGACCTGGTGGTTGAATATGATCCTACAAGGGACTTGATCATCGTCGAAGAAAAGCGCCATATCGTCGAGCAACCTGAAGAATCGGACCAGCTTGATACACAACCAGTTGCAGCCAAGCGTCCATCTCTCAAACTTCTCCAAGAAGAGCTCTCAAAATTGAAGACACAAAACCACCAACTGGAGATGCGCCGAGCAGTCCTCTTGAGAGAGCTTTCTCGTGCAATGTACGCACTGCGCAGCTTTGCCAGATCCTTCGCTCGTCGTGCAAGTCATATTGACGCATACGGCGTTGAATCGAGCAAAGCCGTCAAGCTCCATGCATTTGCATTATATCAGAGTCGGCAGGCGCTTGACAATGTGCGCGAGATGCTCAGAAAGTCAAGCGAATCGCCTCTTCTCCGCAAGCTTGCTGATCAGGCCGAATCTGTTCAAGGAAGTCGACAGCCCATAACAGTTGTCGGGAGACGCTTTACGATCACAAAGGCAGGTCTTGCCCTCAGCGTCGCAGCGGCTGCGTTGATGGCACGTGCGTACTTGAGCACTCCGTACGCACCCCCAGCGTCCGCATTACTGACGAACTCAACAGAACATCTCTCCTCTGTGGGCACATCTTGGTCAAAAGAAAACGAAATTCACTGGAAAATAGCCCATGAAATTGCAGATGTTCTGCAGGCGAAAAGTGGACCCGAGACGATCCCGCTCTCACTCCGCATCGCGCTGGCTTCCAATCCCCCTCCTGTGGGTAAGCCTGAAAGCCCGACTCGGACCCTCACACTCGAAGAGCAAGAGACGTTTAAGAAAACCTTCGAGGCTGTTAGGTCCCGCGTACGTCTCCAGGTGTCTACTGACAAGGGAAGTGAACACCAAGCATCGATTGCTGCTTTGGTGAAAATCCTTCCTCGGCAGCAAAGGAGGCAAGCACGCTTGCCGAAAGGGCCAAGCGAAGCGTCGCTAAGAAGCCTAGCTTTCAACTTGTCCGAAGTTGCAAAGAGGCTCCATCCTCGCTCTTCAATATCACAGAACCTTGAGGATGCGACTACCGTTAGTGCGACACCCCCTAGAAGACTCTCCAGCTCACCCGCGACTGCCACTACGACCGGAACTGCAACGGCAATGAGGACGGCAAAGCAGAGTAAGACCAATGGTCGTGTTCCATTCACTCCTCAGGGAGCTCCACTGTCTGAAAAGCCTGAGATGTGGAGCCTGCAGACATCGCGAGAGTCGCTAATGGAAACGCCGATGTGGACCCAGCGAGGCCAGTTTGGCTCGAGTTCTGCCTCGACGCATGCTCCGATGGTTGCGGGATCCCCGAATTTGCCCATTACAATGCCTATCGGTTCTCAGCCGATCCATCCAGTAGGATCTTCGGTTGATGTTGAGAAGATGAAGGAAAATGCAGGCTCTTCAACCCAAGCTCAACGTGGCTACATCACAGCGCCGATGTTTGCACATCCAAAGATGCTATCCTCTAGTCCATCCACAGCTCAAGCGACTGAAATGTCATCAGGTGCCAAGACAAAAAGGGATGAACCGATGGGTACAGAGATGCAGTCCTTGTTCCGAGCAATGGATGAGGACACGATGTATGCTGTTAATGTAAATGGAAACGGGAAGGGGAATGGCGGGAATGCAGAGCGTAGTTCTGGACGCAAGTCTACTACGCGTGTCAAGCCCAAACTCAAAGAAACCACTTCACCGACGGCTGCGGAACCTGTGGTATCCGCGGAAACTCCGAAAGTTAAGCGCGGCCCCGGAAGACCGCGCAAAACACCTGCCTCCGATGCTCCCAAGCCGATAAAGCCAGCACGAAGGGGTTCATCCACTCCAGTAGAGGAAACTCCCCTCGTGGCACGTCAAGCCGCGGGTCAACCCTCATCGCCACTAATGCTACCTCACAGTCTGCAGCAGGCGGTCCCTCCCCTCGCGGTGGGGACGAGCGGAGCACACCAAATGGCAATGTATGGTGTGCAGTCTGCGCCACTAGCTGATTCTAACACGGGATTACTCCACCAGCCTGCGGCCCAATCACAGATCCAGCCCCAGTTCCAACTTGAGCACCAGCAACAGCAACAACAGCAAGAGGCTCAGAACGCTGTGGCTGGTCAGCCTTCAATTGGCTTGATGGCTGTTCCACTTCAGGATGAAGAGAAGAGAGCTATTTACATGCACCATTTCAAGCAGCACTTCAGGCAGCACTTCCAGGAAGAACTGCAACGGCTTCTAAAACGTCATGGAGCGACAATGACTCAGGAAGAGATCCGAAAACACCTTGATGCGCAAATGGAAGCATTGGAGCAGAGGTCAGACCTGCAACAAATGTTCCAGCTTCACTACTTTTTGGCCCAGAATCCAAATGCCTCTGCGGCTCAGGTTGCTCAGATGCAGCAGATGCTGCAGTCTCAATCTACAGGAATCGTGGCAGCTCCACCGTTCGTATGGCAGCCATCAGGTGTCGTTGCGCCGACAGTGGTTGTGCAGCCCCTTCAAGACGGCCTTACCCTGCCACAAGCGGACTCATCACAAGCACAACGGCAGATGGCTCATTCTCAAGTGCCTATGCAGCAGCAACAGCTGCAGCAGCAGGGCACACAGCATCCACCGGATTCCACCGCTCCGGGACCTCAAGGAGCAAAGTGAGCCTCATTCTTCCGAAATTTAGCACGCACAGCTGCCATACAGTGAAAATAGAAACCCAATAAAACCCACCACCAACTGACCAGCGCCAATGACTCAGGAGAAACCGCTTCGTTTATGAATTGCTCGCAAGTAACAACTTGGTCACACGGGTTGTTAACGAGAACAGAGACGAGCACTAATAAGGATACCAAAACTTGAACGTAAAGCGCGTTACTAGCAGTAAATTCTTGTGTAATCAGGCACCTGCAAATTCATGATCGAGGAATGTGCATGAACACAGTGCATTAAGGCTAAGTCGTAACTTTCAATGTTACTTTCGAGAGCCAGATGCACGTCGACCCGAACGCTTCTGTGGAGGAGGAGCAACCTCTTCCTCCTCTTCAGAGTCCTCAATGACCTGAATCGTGCTGGACTCGACTGTTGCCGCAGCAGCTGCAGGAGCTGCAGCAGCGACAGAAGCCACAGGTGCAGCCGACTGAACATCCTTCAAGGACTCTGCAGAGAGGACCTGCTTGAAGACTTGAGCAACGGCAGCAGCGGCAACACGCAAATCTGCATCAGCATGCTCGGCGGTGACATTCAGTCGAAGCGAGGGCGCTGCAGGGAAGCGCTCACCAATTGCATAGCTGGGGCACACCGCAATAATGTTGTGATCCTCACGAAGTTTGCGAACGACTACATTCATGATCTCGCGTGGGGTGCCAAGGTAAGCGTGTGCAGAGGGGTTAACAAGACGCAAGTGAACGACAGGAGAAGGCTCGACGGGAGAAGGCAGCACGATTGGTGAGAGCAGGCCAGTGCCTGGCTTCAGCGCAGTGCAGAGAGCCTGACGGAAGAAGAGGGCCTTTTCGCGAACAAGCGCACAGAGTTGAGGATTAGCGTCAATGAGGTGAAGTGCAACACGGCCAGCCTCAGCAGTGTACGGAGGCGAAGCAGCGGAGAAGCAGTAACCCAAACCAGAGAGACGCTGGTGGTGGACGACTTGCTGAGTACCGACGCAGATACCACCAACGCTTGCAACAGAATGGTCCAAATTGGAAGAAACGATATCGATATCAGTGGTGGCCAAACCGAAGTGTTCCATAGTACCACGACCAGTCTTACCGAGAACACCGAGTGCCATGGAATCATCAAGGATGGTGCGGAACTTGAGGTTCTTGGCGAGGGCAACGATCTCATTAAGCGGCGCAATATCACCGTAGTTCTGGTACAAACCTTCAACCACAATGAAGCGACGCTGGGGCTTGCTACGGAAACGGTCCTTAGCAGCGATCTCGTTGAGCTTAGTGCGAAGGTCCTCCATATTGTTATGCTTGAACCAGACGACGTTGGAACGCGAGAGACGGATACCACGCTGAATTGCAAAGTTGACACCTTCGTCAACCACAAGAAGGTCACCTTGCTTTGCGAACGCGGGGATAACAGAGGAGATACCAGCAATGCCATCTGAGTACAAGATGGCGTCCTCAGTGTTCATGAACTTGGCCATGGTGCGCTCAAGTTGTGCGTGAACGTCGATGGTACCGTAGAAACCACGTGGACCGCAGGAACCGACGCCGTACTCCTTGATGGCCTTTGCGGCTGCGTCGCGGATATACTTGCTATTAGCAATGCCGAGGAAGTTAGTGGAAGCGAGGTTGAGGCACTCCTTGCCGTTGATGGTCACGGTAGGGCCGGCAGCTTCTTCCACAATGAGTGGAGCGTCAAGTGGGGGCACGTCCTTGCTGGGGGTGACGAGCTCTTGAGGTTCCCACTCAGCGATGAGTTGGTCTTCCTCCTATAGATGCGTACGCAAACAGATGCGGGGTGGTCAAAACGTAAGATCGGTGAGAGTGCGTCGATTCCAGCGGAAAGATACTCACCCAGCACAAGTGCAGCGTATAGTATTGGAGAGGTTCCGGACGCCAGAGCGAGGCTCATCGACTCCGTTCGACCCTCATAATGACTACACACATTGGTCTGTACCAGGACTGCATCCTAACACAGTGTCCCAGCAGACAACACCTGTAGACTGCACGAGAGCCTCTCCCATATGCGTATACAGCTCGATGAGGAGCCTTTGAATCGAACTTACCTGGGGAGTGAGCTTGTCAGACTTCTTGGGGTCATATTCGGGGGCAAAGATGAGGTAGAGAATGATGGCAATCGCGATAACCTCAACCGCAAGGTGAGCAGGCTCGCGCTTGTAGAAGTCCACGATATACTCGAGCCACCACTGCAACGACAGCAGGTGTCGGTAGGGTTGGAAAAGGGCGATTAGGTCGGCGGTGGACATGGATACTGCGGTTAAATCCCGTGCGATCAGTGCACAGCGGGGTAACGCGTCGAATGCACTGGTTTACGAGGCTTTTAAGACTGAACCAGGGGGGCGAACCGAGCGCTTAAAGAGCTAGATTCTCCAACCGTTGCTCGGAAAAGAGGGTTTTCCCGAGTTTTGCCTAGATTTGGGAGTGTATATGCGATTCATAATGTGATGGACAAACTCAGTATGTGGTAATGCGTCGATTTCGTCTCGTCGTCACCTCCAACACCCTCCGTGCGCGCCGCAATCACACTCCGAAAACGACGGGTTTGGGCAAATTTTCAAGTGACGGAGACGACTTCGTCATCTAGCGTGTGGGGTGAGGGTGTGCAAGAAGCTGCAGTATTAGCCCAGGGGAGTCACAAAACGTTGTATTGAAGATGCTATGCGTGCAAATTCGACTCGTGTGTCCGCCTACCACCCATGGAACATATTCCCCTGGACGAGATTCCTGCCCTTCCAGTACGCCGTTCGCAGTGCAGGATGAGGCGTGTGATGTGATTCTAGTGGCGGTAGACTATTCCACTTGAGATGTATTGAGGTGTCTTGCAGAAATGCTGGATCTGAAAGCTATCCCTACCAACGGCGCATTTCCCTATCCTGGAACACATCACTAGTGAGCACATCGTCGGCCATTTGAGGGCCGATCGAATGGGTATCCGACGAGCCTGTGCCAGACTCACTGTAATAGAATAGATCGCGTGTGTCCAGTCCCTCTCGCACCCAGCTTTCATGTGTTTCGTGCGAGATGGCAGAGAAAGCGTACGAAAACCGCTGTTTGCCGGTTTTGGAAACGAACGAGAGACACAATTTGGACAAGTGTATATCTCAGGTTGGGTGAAGTGCCCATCGGATCCAACCCGTGATAACGATTGAAGAAGCTATTATAACTCTATCTGACACATCTACGCGGTCACCATGCCGCTGGATGAGCCCCCCAGGGACTCTCTCGAGCCCTCTCAGAGAAGCATTCACATGAATAAGACCGCTAGGTTCATCCTGGCATACGAGGGACTGCGGAAGTCAAGGCTATACAAGGTGCTTTTGCCTTGCGCCTTCGTCACCTTCTGGTGCCTCGGGTCTATTTTCTCCGTATCCGTGCTGAGCCTACCGATTCAGAAGCATAACCCACACTGGGATGATGAGATCGTGCCACGCGCCCTATCTGTGCAGGGTGCCGTGGCGGGCATTGTGCCTATTTTCGTCGGGCGTGACCTGAACCGACGCGGGCATGACTTCTATGCCACCGTGGGCGTCGTGATTCAGGCGCTCGGTGGACTCCTCGCAGCGATCTCACTATTCTTGGACCAGGCCTGGCAGTACTACATCGCTTCGTTGCTTCAAGGCATCGGCTATGGCTGCTTGTATACCACACTCGTCCACTACATTTTGATGTGGTTCCAGGACATGCCTGGCGCCACGTCGGGTATCATCGGAGGCGCGCTTGGCTTCGGCTCCATGAGTTTCACTGGTATCTACTATCGCTCCGCAAGGAACCTGGGACCTCAATGGACCTTCATCATCCTGCCAATCGTAGTTGCTCTAGCTAGTCTGCCCATTACTATGACCTTGAGCACGCCACCGAACGATTTTATTCGGCTCATTGCGCGACGGAATGCGCCCGCACGTAGCCTGAATAAGGAATGGTTCAAGCGCAACGCCACAGATCAAGTCAAGCGGTTGAGTCAGTTGGATGTCGACCTGGAGATGGTCAGTCTACCCAAACTCGCACCGCCAAAGCTAGACGAGCCTGCCACGCACGTTATTGACTTGCCTGAAGGAGACGAAGCCGCTGTCGAAGGGAAGCATGGCGCTGTAGCAGGGTCAGAATACCCCCAGAACATTATGTACGAGGATGACCTTGAGGCTGAGGGTATGTCGGGTTTGGACGTTGCTCAGGCTGACACTATTCTCGATGATGGTTTCGCTCCTGACATGTCGCTTGAGCCTGACACCTCAATTCAAGAGCAAAAACAAACCTGGAAGCAGAAACTGAGCGCGAAACTGTCTAGACTACGAGGGAAATCGAAGGTGGGCTATGCCAAGCTCAAAGGTGATTCAGGATCTGGAGGTAACATCGACGTGGGATCTGTCATCGATACTACAAATGATGATGTCACATCGCCTCCCGCTGCCTCCGCTTCTTCTATCGCGGATTCCTCGATGGCTCGGAAGCAGGTCGGGCCCGATGTTGAAGTGGAATACGAGCCACTCACTCGCTCAGAACTTGCAGCAAGGAGGGAGATGTGGCTTATGGGCACGATTATTATGACATCACTGACGCCTGGTTGGGGCCTTCTATCATGCTACTCGATGATGTTCACCTCGCTGCTTCGTTACAGCGAGGCCGCAGCAGCCTCTACCATTGCCACCATCACCTTTGTTTATGCCCTCGGCCGCCTATTGTGGGGTCTCGTTTCGGATAAACTCGGATTTGTTAACAGCTACTCGCTGTTCCTTGTAGGTCAGTCGCTTATCTATCTAGTAGCGCCATTTGTCGTCCGAAATTATGCCGGTCTATTCATCTTCATGCTTTGTTTGAATGCGTCATTTTATGGTGGAGCAAAGGTGGTCATTGGGCCATTGGCCAATTGGATATTCCATCGCGAGAACGCGGCAGCTGCCACTGGTCTTTCCATGGTTGCAATTGCACTGGCGTCCGCGCTTGGACCCAACGTCGCTGCCCTCTGTGTTGAATCTGGCAAGCGCGGTGCAGCGGCGGCCGCTCCCGGAGAAGACCCGATGGACTCCATGCACAGGGGCTTTAGTTCATTCTTCTTCTTCTGCTCGATTATTACCACAGTAGGTTCACTGGCCTGTTTGATATTGAAACCTATCCCAGACAAGGTCCGAAAGGTGGCGTCCCAAAAGACTGAGACAAGCTAAACTAAACCAAGGCCGGAATCCGCTCTACCTAGTCCGTTTTTATCTCCTAATCCGGCGCTTCCTCCTCTTCCCAATTGTATAATAATGAGAATACACATACCAGTATGGATTGTATTTACTACCTTTGAAGTAGGTGCCCTCGCAAACGGTTACAAATTGTAGTCGTTGACGTTGTAGTACTCGGAGAGCAGTCTGTAAATGTACGAAGGCTGGTAGCAGCCGAAGTTGGTGACGTAGAGAGAGATGGACTCTGGGGCAACGTAGTCGAAGACTGGATTCAGGACCTCGACGAGACCGTCGCTGTCACCACTTAGTGCGTCATAGCTAAGAATCTGGGCAGGGTTTGTGAGCTCGTTGAAAGTAGTCTGATCGAAGGCATACAGAGGCGAAACCTTGTGCAAGCCCGCAAGCACAACCACGGGCTTGGCATATCGCTTTGCAGCCAAGCAGAGCGCAGCGTAACCAGATGGCGCTAAAATACCACCATCAGCCATCACTGCGTGCGAACCGACAAGAATCTTAGTCACTGATGGCATAATTGCCACCATTGCTGCATCGGTGAGGAGAGTGACGTTGATCTTATGTCGCGCGAGTTCAGCTGCCATGCGCTGTCCAACTAGACTAGGTGCGGATTCCAACACAAAGACAGTGAAGGATCGGAGGGTAGCACCTGCCACAAGGAACTCAAGCACAGCGCTGCTGTAGCCCGCAGTGAGGATCACGTCCTCGTCGAAGATGTGTTGTGAAGCCTGATCAGCGATCGCATCCTTTGCCTGGGTGATCTCCGCAGCCAGCTCGGAGACATCCTGAATCACGTGTGCCTTCAATGGGTTGTAGGGCACAAGATCATCCCACTGCGCCGAGGAGACATAGAGATTATGAAGGGACACGCTCATATCTACGTTGGACATGACTGCGCTCTGGCCATCCGACTCTGCCTTGAATTGCGGGGTCTTGCCTGCGAAGGCAGAGCCGATATCAAGGGCGCTAGGAGATTGTGCAGGGGAGCCAGATAAAGCCTCTCCGCTGCTGGTGGCACCGGAAGTAGTGCTGGTCGAGCGGCTTCGTGGACGAGAGGTTTGAGCCTCTGCCTGACGACGAAGGTAAGCAGCACAGGCGTGTCGAAGGATAAACAGCACGCGTCGCACGACGTTCCCGACAATGAGATCATTCTGTCGTGCATTGGTGAGTACCTTGCCAATTTGTCGAATCAGATTCGCGATCTCGCCCATATTGAGTGTCTCAGGTGCCTTGTTCAGGTAAGTTTTCAAGAGCTCAGTCGTCTGGAGTGCGGTGCTCGTGGAGCCAGCGAGCTCCCGACGCTTGAGCCTCCAAGCGAAGCGCTCTACCAGTGGGTCTAGCTCCTCAAGCCATGCCCTCTTCTCCTCAGGGAGGCAGTCCCAGGACGAGGGTGCATATGGAAACGATTTCTTCGTAGAGGCGGGGGCCTGGGTTGTGGCCGACATTGTGTGTGCGGTGTGTGTGTGTGCGAGAATTTGAGGTTTCGGAGTGAACGAAATGCACTGGGATAGTGTGTCGACTCTTTCCTTCACTCTCTCTCTCCTACAATAGCGGTTGGTCTTCTTGCTGCTTGTGTGTCGCCGTCTCTCTCTCAGACTCGCTCAGTCAGTCAGTCAGTCCTCAAAGCTGAGTGGGTCCTACAATGCGGTCGCAGAGTGCATATAGAGCAGATCAACGCGAAGAATGAGTCCAAAGCTAGTCGCATGCCTTCCCACAAATCCATGCCTCTGCACACATGCGCGCATCCAGCGATCGACACCACATGTGCCGCGCTTGTCACCTGGCCACAACTCTGGAATGTCTCCGAAGCGACGATCTCGCACGGTTCCCGTCACTGCTGGGAGTGCACGAAGACGTCATTACTACGCGACAGACCTCAGATCTCCATCCCTCAGCATAGCAGATTCATGCACGAGGTGTCATGCGAGATATTCCTTCGTGTGACTTCACTGCGCGCAACCTTTGGCCCGCGGGGTATTCCCTCACCCCGGACTCCATCCCATCCACCGGGTTTCGGCAACACCCGTTCCAAACCGCGGTTTGACCAGAAAAGGGCGCCGTTCTCGGGATGCACTGCGTGTCCCTGGGGGATTCACTGCGAAGGGATATATGGCGGCCTTCTGTACAAAACGGCTCGCGGTTCTGCCCGGAGCAGAAAGTGCCTGGCCTGGAAAGCCCCGAAAACAACGCCCAAATGGGGTTTTTTCCTTGAAAAAAGTGGGTATATTCCAATCGCAAAAGCGCGTAAGAGCGTGGTAGCTTGGTATTGATACTTATTTCAAACGATATGTCGACAGCAAGCGAACACAAAGCGTCTGACAAGGGCCTGCTGTGCTCCGTCATGGAGGCACTAAAGTCCAACAGAACCCTCACATCCTTCTTCGGCCCCGCACGCCCCGTGTTCGAGGTGCAGAAAGGCGAGGAGGAGACGGCGATCAACCCGCGACAGAGGGTGGGACTGAACCGCCGTGAGGAGGTTGTCCTGAATGCTATCCTTAACGCCGAGCCTGACTCCGAGGAGCGCGTGTTATTGACCCAAGTCTACCAGCAGTTGAGAGCATACCGAGCGCGTTCCGTTCCACTTGAGCACAGTGGCATCAATGTTAACGCGCGTGCGGGTGCTCTGCTCTATTTTGAGGACATCCTCGCCCGACACCCCAAGTTTGCTGCCTCACAGGCCAATCTCCGCGCACTTATGGACGCAAAGGATGAGTAAATGCGAGGAGGGGGATCTGTTCGCTCGTTTCCACCCTGCTCGCCTCGCGCTGGGCACGAGACGTGGGTGGTCGAGGTATGAATGTGAAGCACTCAGTCACATCTGCAGATGCATCACGTCATTGCCAGCCAAGTGAGATAAGCGGATCGGGAGTTAGAGAGGTCGGCGAGTATTGCAGGGCCTCAACCAACCCATGCAGCGCTCAAGCTGGTAGGCGGATACAGAGATCGTTAGAGATAAATGGACTCGGAATAGACTCTGAATTGACGCAGGAGGACGCTGCATGCGCCTTCTCTCCGTCACATGTCCTAGATGAGCAGATCGTAACAGGCAATGCGACGGACAAGTCCTCAACCTGGCTCGATGACCCACCGCGAATGTGACCAAACCGCATGCATCACAAGCAGAACGCTAGACAACAAGACGTATATTATGTAGAAAGCCGCTAGGCCATGTACACAACTCCCATCGGCAGTCAGGACGGCGAACGAATGAGTGCGTCAGTGTCCTGAGCATCGCCCAGCAGCCACTGCCGATGGACCATGTCAAGGCTGGCTAGCAACAATAGCCAGCAAGACCCAACCAACAAGCGCCCGCGCACCCATCTGTGCGTTGCGCATCTCTATTACATTACACTATTCGCAATACAGCTAGTATTCGTGTGCTTAACAATGGTGACACGTGGCATGTGTGGGCAGTGGCGGTTTCGGACGGTCGGTGGTTTAGCCGGATCCGGCTAAAATACCCCGAAGAGAAGCAAAACTTCACTTTGTTTGATGCACTGTATCGTATGTGTGAGCGAGTGCTCATGCTAAATTCGTGTTTTATTTCACGCATTACTTATATAGATATCGAAATGAAACGGTGTTTGCCGCTGACACTCGTCGTACTCGTGGCAAATGCGTGTATTTTGGCCTCAGCCTTGACACCTCAGCCCGACTGTAGTGCTATTAGCAGCGAGATCCAGTGTCTCGCGTCACAAGATCCGATCAGTTCCTGTCGCTGGTGTGTGAGCAAGTCGGTATCTACCTCATTGACATCTGGTTTTGGGGATAATCCCGCTGTATGCGCGAATTCGAAGCAGTCCGAGCTACTCTCTCAGTATGATTGCAAGACATCTTCCATCCAAGGCGCAGCCAGCACAGCCGAGAAGGCCGGAGGCGTGACCGTCCAGCGTGCCCCTGCGAAAGATCGCCAGCGCCCTGTCCGCAGCCTAAGTGGTGATGGCGGAGATGGCGATGGAAATGGAGATGGCAATGGTGGTAGCGGTAGCGGTGGCAGTAGTGGCAGTGGCAGTGGCAGTGGTGGCGGCAGCGACCCAATCATCGTGGCGAACTGTGTTGTCGGGAACAAGTTCAACTGCCGCAAGTCTATTGATATCTACGGCGATCGATGCGTATGGTGTGTTCCCAAGTCCGGCAGCGGCCCTAGTGTATGTCTGTCAGTTGTCATCGCAAACGCGTCTGTTCTCGGAACTCACGACTGCACCTAAGTAACGATGTTACCTTCGCTTAATCAGGGTGAATGATGAATACTCAGGATTCGAGTGTGCCGGTCAAAACACCAACTCTCAGTCTCAGTCTCCGTCTCAACCCCATGTGACATTATGTGATTCCTTACCACGCTCTCATCGCTACGATAGCCAACTATGCCTAGTATATCAGTCGTTTACTTAGTTAACCTTCACCACACCCTGTGTCTCGTTCTGATGACCGCTTCGAGCTGTGCCCAGCTCCCGAGTCCATACTAGCCTCTCCCCGATCCTATTCAAGATTGCGGCAACTCGCTGACTGAAGTCAGCGATTGGTCAGACTTGATACCCCGCATCATGCAAGTCCCAGTACCATCGCGACCACCTCGCAAGCCACATCCTCGAACATTTCGAGGCGAACGAGACACATCTTGTCAACTTAGAGACTTGTCCCGGTCCACCAATGACGTTGTGACTTCACATGCTTTATCTCACGACTCGTCCGCACATCTACTACCTTATCATACCCGGCTTTACTCTGCCGTACCTCCACCGTCTCAGTTCTTGAACCGAATCCCTTCCCTTCTCCTCTATCAGCACCCGGCGCGTGTGGCGGTCCATGCTCATATGCCCTTAAACTAAGGCTGAAACCGTAGCGATGCGTGTCGTCAGCGCGAGTCGTGTGCTCTTCTTTTCATGCATAGCCCTCCAGTCAGATTCCTCCTTGGCATTAACCCTCCGTTAACACCTGAGCTTTACCTATGTTTCACTGGCTTCTGTGAGCCAGCACAACTCCTCTAGTCTCAGCGCACTGAATACATTTGATTCACTATAACTGCGACCTGATTCGACCCATGCGTGGCACACACTCCCAGTGGAAAGCCCAGGGTTGCAAAGAGGGTCGGAGTCGAGACCCCATCCACCCGCGGCAGGCACGGGAGTTTCGAAAAACATTCAAAATTGGGTAACCGATGCACTTTGTTCGGCCTCGTTTTTCTCGGGATATGTCGACGCGTGTGAGCGACCAATTGGTTTATTGCATATTAAATGCATTCCTCCCCCATATGCGCTCATGAGACGCCTTCAACACCACACCCTTATAGCGGAAATCGGCAAAACCCCGTCTGAGTGGGCTAATTGGAATACATGATGCTCCAGACGGCCTACGGCACCCCCACGGCGCGTGCCGGAGCTCAAATTTTATCAGGTGCTAGCACAGCCACGTTGTATCGTCCTGGTGCGGATGCCACTCACGCGAGCCTAGCACAGACCCGCAAACAGGGCCTGAGTCTTATGACAGAAACGGCCAGTACCCATACTTTGCTTCCAAATGCACCTGTACAGCAGGTCTCACAAGCGGGACAGGCTATACAGGCGTCCCAGCTTGTGCATGGTCAGGGAGTCGATACTCTCAACCCTCCTCAAACCGCTCGGAGCCCCGAGAATGATAAGGGAGAGTTCGAATCACTCAGCCTCAACCCGATTGTTGTTGCGGCTCGCAAGGCAATGGTGGTTCAGCCCGGTAGTCATGGCCAGGCGGCCTCGCAACATGCGCCACAGCTGGGTGAGTACCAGTTGAATCCTATTGAAGCGTTCCGCTTCCTTGCAATCATTGATGAGGGGCGAGAGAAGCTCGAATTGGTGGGACGACTGATCGCAGAGAACTCCCGACGACGGGATGCCACCAACTCAAGTGATCAGCAGCGCCGAGATATTGTCAATCTGATGCGAAACCAGAAACAACTTGAGGCGCAGTTCGAGGAGCTCATGAAGCTCCGAGAGGTGTACAGGCATAGTTCAAACAAAAATGCCGCCGCTCAGAACGAGCGTGCCATCGAAGCGGTTTTCCACCAGTTACAGCATTCAAGCAACAGCATTGCACTTTATCTTCGTGACCAGCCCAGCACGCAGGGTGGTAACGCCGAAAAACTCTGGCGAGACTATGAAGACCTCAAGACCGAGCTTGATGCCATTGCAAACGACTTGCGAAACCTGACCTACTCACGACTAGTAGAGTCTATCCATGCTCGTGATAGCCGCCGCACAGCTCTCGACGACATGCGAAAGCAGCAAGAAACACGAGCAGTGACTATTGCTCAGCTACAAGACGATCTCCGTTCAGTCCTGGATCGCCATCGACGAGAGACCGAGAAGGCCCAGCAGAGTATTGCACTCAAGACCGCAGCCATCAAGAGCACACGCAAGATTAACAACGCCCGAAAGCAGTACGAGGAAGCCACTGTTGAGGCGGAGCAAGAAGCAGCAGAACGCATTCAGCGCAATCGTCTCATGAAGCTACAGAAGGAAATGTTCGACCTCATCAAGGAAATCGAGGAGACTCGCCTGACGAATGAGAAGCTTACATCTTTCTGGAGCAAGCAGCACGATGTCCTGAACAGTGTGAAGAAGGATTGGGAAGAAAAGTTCGACAAGGACACGCGACAGCAGGAGGGTTTACACGAACGACTCCTCAGTGTACGCAACGCACAACGAGCTCAGCTTGACGAACTTACCATTAGGTGGGAGCATGAAGTTGAAGAGAAGCGTCAGCGACTCGAACAGCTCAAGCAGCGCATTATTGAGAACGAGGCGAGGAAACAACTCGAGGAAAAGATGCATCATGCGCAGAGGGTCATTCGATTTTATTGGCGATTGTATCGCCGGCGTAAGGAGGCGGCCAAGAAGAAGAAGAAGCGCGCCGCGAATGCCAAGAAGAACTCCTCAGGTCCATCCCAGCCAGTCTCGACGCGAAGGTAATAAAGAAATTGTGAGGTTGTACAGCCTCCAAATGTATCATAAAGCAAATGGAATCGTTCTGAATGTATGTGGGTAGGTAACGTGCAATTCTTCATCCTATCAACCGAAGTCCCTTACAACCGAGGTGGCCCGAATTGAGGGTTCAGCCCCAACCTACTGGGGTCGTTAGCAAAGATGTTCGTCCGGCTCTGAGTGAATGGCGAGATACGTGGTTGTCCAGGCAGCGGAGTCGTTGGTCTTGCGAAAGCTGGGAGACCCGACGCAAGCTCGGGTTGCAGCGGTGGCTGGAAAGTTGGTCTGGCGAGAAGCTCTGGAGCCGGTCTGCTGGAAGTCGTCGGATTCGACAACTGATTGGTAATTGTCTGCACCAGAGACTTAACTGATGAGATTCCTGATCTGTCTCGTAGTGCACGTAGATGTTCAAGCGCTAAGTTGCGCTGATTGCGAGCATGTGTGGCCGTGGAAACTGAACTCTGGGCTGAAGGAGTGGACGATACCTGATTGGGCAACACTGGTTCTGCCCGCATGTAGTCGGCTGCTGAATGGTCAAATGTTGCTGCAGCATCAGCGGGCAACGTAAAGTTTCCAAGCCGCTTTGTTCCGCCTTGCTTCTGGAGATTAGCCCCTGTCGAGGCGCTCTTGGGTTGCTGATAGCTCACTGCGCCTGGAGGTAGAGAACGGTGTTGTTGTGATCGAGAGTTTTGTCTGGGTTGTTCGAGTTGCTGTGGCACTGGTTCAGCCGTCATGCTAGCGGTCTGAATCGCTCTTTCCGTGGCCTTCTCAGCAATCCGCTGAGCATAATGAGTCATGGGTAACCGTCTTTGAGATGCCTCGAGTTGGATTTGGGGAAGTTGATTGCGGCTCTGCTGCTGAGGTTGATTGCTTTTCTGTGCTTGCTGATCAGCGCTCTCCAGAAGATCGTGTCCGGAGGGGAAATCGAAACTGACCTCAGTATTATCAGGAACCAGCAGGTTTTGGAACACCTTCGGCACCTGAGTACCCTTGGCGATCGGGCCAAACAAAGGCTGGTTTGATGCCGCGGGTGCTTTTTCTGGAATAGGAGCTGGGAAAGGTAACTTTCGATTGTACAGATTCAGTCCGAGTTTAGGTCTGCCAGCTCCACCACCTGAAGAGCTCAACTGGACCTCGGATGAACCTTTGTGTGCACTTTCAGCGGAAGATGTGGAAGCTGGGTTGGCTTCACTAGGCTTGACATGCGGTGCAGTACCCACCTTGGCTCCTGGAACCAGTGGAGCGCTAGTAGCAGCTTTCGGCTCCCCCGAACCTGGACGAGTGGATGGTGTCGTAACACGTATTCCACTGGTTGGCTCAACGATAGACGGAGCAGTCGTTGAATCAACCACTACGTTCTCTGGGGTGGATGTGAATGTTTCTTCGATGTCATCAAGGTTCAAACTGGTGAAGTACGTCTGGGAGAGATGTAACGCGCTGTCTGCACTTTCAAACGCAGAGGGAGGAATGGGTTCAAGATCAGGTAGATCCGACTCAAGTGGTTTGGCATGTTTCCGCTCAGAAGGATGTGCAATCGGAGTGATTGAAGACGGATTCGTTGCGGGAATCGGAGCAGTAGCTCGAGTCGCAGTGGGCTGATTGGAGGACGCTGTGGTAGCTGAAGGCTCTGTAGTTTGCCGTTTGTTCCGAGCATCGCGTGCCCGAGTCAGTGAAGGAGGGTTGTTTGTCGTACTCTTCTGCTTGCAATGTCCATCGAGAACAACGTGACAATCTGCTCCAATGAAGTCGCGATCAATTAAGTTAATGGTAATATCCTTTTGTTTGTTGTAGGTAAAGGTGTACGTGTACTGTGGTCGCTCTGAATGATTATTCTCCTGTCGGCGAAGGCGCACAATCCTATGTAGCAGAACATTACCGTCTTCGTCACCCACCAGGAGAACCGCGTTGTTAACTTTGGGTTTGGGTCTCGGGGCGATTGGTGTAGTGCGTTGTATCAGAGACACAGTGACTTTGGCTTTTGCGAAAGCTTCTACGAGCTCGTCTTGAGCTGAGCTCTTAGTCTCTTCACGAGAACCAGGTGTAGGTGACGGAGCTAACAGTGCAATATCAAGAGAGTATTGTGGCATGTCAGCAACTGATTCGAGGATTTTAACGCCAAAACCTTCACTTCGACCTATCTTCTCTTCGATTTGCGCAGGTGTTAACCTGGCTAGGTCCGCAAGGGTCTGAATCCCACGCTGGGCAAGTAGCTGACTATACTTAGGACCAATACTTTCCACCTGTTGAAGCGTCCAGAAGGTAGCGAGCTTGGAATCCGGATCTGCCCACATCCTCCTCGTTAAGGACTTCTTCAAGTAGAGTGCATTGGTGAGGGCGATGAAGCAATTTGGTAGTAGAGCCAAGTAGTCGCATACTGCTGACAGGATTCTCGATGAGGCATTGAGGAGGGACTCCGCATCGAGTTTCAACTGGAAGTCTGTCAGCTTGGATGAAGGATCCAGAGCACTTTGTAGTAGTACTTTCACTTTGTCAGAGACAGTGGAAACGCCTCCTTGTATCGGATATCTCACGCCCGCGTAAACGCTAGAGCTGAGTGTTGCTGCTCGAATCTCCTGTTCAAGTTCCTTCTTGGGAACCTTGTTGAGCCTGTTGAGGATCTGCTTTTCACCCAGACGGATCTTCAGTTCATCGAAGTCGGAAGCAGCCGCACAAAGATCAATAAGCTCTTCTAGTGTGGCCGTAGGAGACAGTCTATTGATCAGCGAGGCTGTTGCCACACGTAAATAGTAGCGAGCTGCAATCTCTCCGAGTCGCGAAGCGACATAATTCTGGGATTCCTTTTCAATGACCAAATTCGCACTGGTCAGCTGCTTCAGTGCATTTCTAATCTCGGATTCGAGCTCTGCTTCCGCCTGCAACTTGCGTTCCGATGCGTCTTGCAGTGAGGATGTCTGAGGAATGCTGCCCGTTGCACTTCTGCAAGTGCGAACATAGAGGTAAGTGTTCCGTAACCACTGTCTAACATCATCAAAAGATTTAATTGTACCAAGCACAATCTCTGCATTGAGATGTTCGATGAGATTGGGACGAAGATTACTTTCGACATTTGTCTGGGTGATGCGTTCATACAGTTGTCGTGTTGAACTCTGCGTCATAATAACCGCCTTGGCGCACGTGTCGAATTGAGGACGACCGGCGCGACCAATCATCTGGACGATTTGGCTACCAGGGTATTCTTGGTATCCTTCGCCTTTGACATAGTACTGGGTGCCTTTGATGATTACAAGATGTGCAGGTAAGTTCACACCCTGTGCTAATGTCGAGGTAGTACACAGCGCGACGATGTGGCCAGATAAAAACAATGATTCCATCAAGTGACGGTCAGCATGCTCCAGTCCAGCGGTGTGAACACCCACGCCACTCAGAACAACTTCGGCTACACTCTTGTTACGAAACTTTTTCGAAGCCGCAACTAATCGGTCCCTTTGTTCAGAAGATGTCACGAAGCAAGATCTACCAGGCCCGCTTAGAGCCTGGGCCCCTTTCACCAGCTCTTGAGCCGCCTTCAAGCACTCTCCACGGGTGGCGCAGAAAACAAGCGTAGGCCTTCCCTCTGAGAACTCGCGGATAATGTCTAGGAGTTTGTAGTTCAGATTGTTGGAGAAGTGGTAGGCATTCTTGTTGGATGGATAGTCGCGAACATGAATTTGAAGAGGAACAGGTCGAAACTCTGGTCCAAAACTCAGTGATACTGCACCAAGCCACGCCGCAATATCTGCATGATTCGGGATTGTTGCACTAAGAGCAACGAATCGGACGTCTGCGATGGGTGGAAGCAGTGGCAATAACTCTGCTTGCTCTGGGAATGGCGAGGACTTTGGAACTGAAGCAGTACGACTGCTGCTGCTCTCATCGCCCTGGGAACTGCTAGTTGCACCCGTCGTAGCTGCAGTAAGTGCCGCTTGGAAGGTAGCTTTCATCATTTTGTACCTGGTAATCGTACCCTCAAGACAACCTCCGCGAGTTTCATTCAAGACATGAACTTCATCAATCATAAGCAGCCCAGTTGAATTCATTAGCGCAAGAGAATCGGTTGAAGAATTCCAGCGCCGCGTCATAGCATCCCACTTCTCGGGTGTTGTGATGATAAGGTCGAATGAGTTCACCGCGGCAAGATCGACGTCCTGAGTATCGCCAGTCAACTGGCCGACACGGAATCCCAATGGACCGAACTTTTGTACCCAATCCGTATGGCGTTCCTGGCACAACGCTTTGAGTGGACAGATGTAAATAGCCTTCAAGTTGCCCTTTGGTCGCGTAGGGTCTGTTAGACGATAGCTAGGAAGGCCCCATCGTCCCACACTCTTGTCGTTAGGATTACGGGGCCTAGTCGAAGTGTGTTCGCGGAACAATCGAAGAATGGCAAGTTCAAAGATAACAGTCTTGCCACAACCTGTGGGAGCAGAGACCAAGCAGTTGCGGTCCGACTCGTAAACTGTTGGAAAACATTTGCTCTGCACAATGTTGAAGTTTGTGTAATTTGCAAATACAGCGACGTGTTCTGGGAGAACCTTTGTGATGGGAAGAAGACCTGAGCCACCTTGCTGGCGTGGGACTGATGAAGATGTGGAGGAATCATTCGCTGACATGCCTGGTGTGTTAAACCCGCCTGGCAAAGCCGTGCTACCCGGGCCTGCAGGGGTTAGGGACTGGGACACTCTAGTGGGATTCCTTTGGCCTGCACCAAGCAAAGAGAAGTTGTCTTTCCGAGTCAGGAAGCTTGCCAGACCTGTTGATGAGCTCGAGAGTCCAGGTGCGCGCTCAGTGAATCTTGTGATGCCTCCCGATCCCCCATCAGAAGCTAATGGTAATGAGGATACATTTGTCGATGGACGCAGAGCAGATGATGACTGCTGAGGTTGTTGAGACTGCTGCAAGGGCTGGACTTGAGGCAGCGTCTGCCCATGATGCCCATGAGTTCTCTGCGGCTGGTTTCGGAGCATGTCTGCGTGCGTGTCGTCATCGTCATCTTGCCAGTTGGCAAAGATATCAGTAATTTCGTCTGCTCGTGCGCCAATCTTTCTTGAGAAAGCCATCTCACCCAAGTCATCGTTGAGTAAGTCGTCGTCGCCATCATCGTCGTAATCGAAGAACTGCTTCTTGGCGCCTGTGTTAGCGAAGCTGAGACCCGTTACCGACTGCTCCCGTCTTCCACGATTCGGTATAGTGTTCTCGTTGCACTCCAGTTGAAGGCGCTTGTCCGAAATGCGCTCCATGGGTGACTCCAGCGCTCTGCGCTTCCCGAACGCGCATTCCCCCAGGAAGCTCTGTTCCTCGTCGTGGTCATGGGGGGTTGTCGCCGTGTCTCTCGCCACATGCTCCTGCCTCTTCGAGATCGAGCGCCGCGCAGAACCGTCTAGGAGGTCAAAGCGAGCGAGCTGATCTGCTCGCGACATGGTGTCCGGGTCTGCGTGCCGACGCGTGCGCGTATGTCGTCAGAAGGCCGTTTCGGAGTCTTTCCAAGGGTGTTGGTTGGTGGACTTGCTGGATGAGTGGACTTGAAAAGACAGGTCAATGGATTTTTACACGTAAGAAATGGAGCACAATCACATTATTATCCGTCTGCACTCTCACACACACGTGATCACAATATGTGGGAATTCAAGTTTCTCAAGCTTTTTCCGTCTCTCTTTGGGGGCGGTTTTCTACGCTGTCTGCGGCATCCCATGGCACCCTCCAGGGAAACCAACGCTCTCACGACGAGGTAATGCTCCGCACCGACTCATGTCTGGATGCACGCCCCGCATCCCTACGTTTCAAGTCAAAATCGCGTTTTTCCAAGATTGGAGCATTTCACGCCACCCGGAAGTGTCTGCAGACGGACATGATGCCGCTGCGCGATCAGTCCCGCCACTCCTCTGCAGCTAGCACCCGGTCTGCAACACCTCGCAATGAGCGCAACCCAGGCGCTACCCTCTCCTACGTTGAGTACCGATGACGGAACCAGTGACTGCCCAGTCTCGCAGTAGTATTTCGTTCATGTGCCTCCCCTGAGCAAGGAGGTTCTTAGCTGATTCGTGTGTATCTTTATGTGTAGCGCTGCGGACAGGCGTGTACGCGCTGCGTGTGCCGACACGTGCAGTGCTGCCGCGCTGGGCGTGCCTTGGGCAGGGCAGGGGAGAGGGGGCGTCTGGGGGGCGAATCCGGGCCAGGACGGATGGGCCCCGCCCCGCGAGAGCCGTTGAAAATTTGAATTTTCAAACTTTTCAGTTGAAGGACTCACGGTTGAAAGGTGCAATCCACGAGGTTTAAATAGGGTTTTGCGGGGGATCTAGTTGTGCATTTAGTATATGCACACTTGCATTCGATTGTAAGCACTGGTCTGGATAACATATTATCACAGATTTATCAGGCACTAACGGAATGAACAGAAGAAGTGCCGCAACACCACCCAGATCAAACTCTGCGATGGACCAGCCGAGTAACGAATCACTGCAGGGATCTCGGCGCACAACACGAACCGAGCAAGGACCTAGCTCCAGCACGCAAGATCATTCCACTCCAAGGACGAGGCGGTCCGCACAGCGTGAGGAAACCAGCACAGACCCCGCTGAGGAGCCTCGAAGACCCAGGAGCTCCCCTCGTCTTGCAAGGTTACAGCAGCAACAGCAGGAGCAGGCGGCCAGGCAGCAGGCGGATATCGAGGCCGAGCGCCAAAGCCAAATGGAGGCTCTGGTCCAAAGCGCTGATCTGGACGAGCTCCTGGCCATCGGCGAGAAGAGAACCCGGAGTCGGCGCACCCCTACCAAGTCGCCCACAGGCAAGAGCGGCGTTACAGGTACGACTGAGGGTGATAAGTCGGACCAAGAGGTTGATGAGGAAGCTGGCGCCGGTAGACACAAGAGAGTTCAGGGAGGCCATTTTCCAAGTCATCTTGGAAGCAGTCTGCTTCTGGCGTCTGGAAGGAGGAGACGAACGGGAGAAGTTGCAACGGTATCAAAGCAACAGGAGCAACGAACCAAGGTTACGCCACTGCAAGAATTCGTGCAAGCTGGGTTGGTGGAGCTTGATCGATTAGAAAGGTCTGATGTATCCGTTGGAGGAGACTCGTTGGATTCCCATCCGATTCGAGACCTAGCAGGAGCTGGAACCGGGGATACAAACAAGCAGCAACAGGTAATTGGAGAAGTGTCCCTCGTTGACTTGGCCGTGCAGGCAAAGGAAGTTGAGCAGAAGTCCATCTCGAGTGGTCCAAGCGTAGATGTCGCCCGAGTGAAGACTGAAGCGGGGAAGGCAGCCAGCCAGATCGATGTGGAATCCTTGGATCTATCCCAGCTGCCAAAGTGGATGGAGCTTGTTCGACACTATGAGAATGATGAACTTGACTCCGATGCCACGAGCGCTCTCGGACGGCTGCGGATGCCAAGTCAATGGCCCCGACTCGCGATCCAACTCGAGCGGGTCTTGCGTGTGTTTGATGTGTTAGAAGAAGCAGCGTTCGCTCTTCTGGCTCGAGATAAGCAGGTATTTGTTTGGCTCAGTGACATCCAAAACTATGCTACAGACCGCGCATTCCGAATATCGATCACGGTGGACGATATTGGACGAATCCTTGCAATCTTCCCGGAGTCGTACAAGGCGGAGACACTGCGCAGAACCAAGTTGGCGACTTCGACATCCTTCGAAGATGTCAGGCTCACGCCCATGGTACAACGAGATTCAGCTCCGTCACAGGACCGAACTAGCCCAGCTCCTCCATCTATCATTTCGGATCCATTCCAATCTCCCGTTCAGCCGGCCCCTAGCCTTCTTGAGGAAGGCGCCTCGGCATCGCGTATGCAGTCTAACTTGGCCCTTTGTCAAGCCCTCGTTAATATGAAGCCAAAGCGATATGCAGCACTATTCTTCCGGTGTCTATTGCTGGTTATGCGAGACCACAACCAGTTCATCCAAAACGTTATTGAGAATGATGGTGCGAATACGTCTCAAGTATCGGTGCTAACCCCGATGGTGACAGACACGCTCATGAAGACGAGAGGTGTTGCGGTTGCCAAGGCGTTGCTTCCTGCGGCGCGAGAAACGGAAGAGTCACTCTCCCTCATTGTTGCCTCTGACGCTGCTAAGTTCGCTAAACTGACGGGAATATCTAACGAACATCTGTTTAAGCCAGGAGGACTATTAGCAAATAACCGACCTTCCAACAATGTGTTGGGGCCGCCAAAGCTCACCGACTGGCACTTTGGCTACCCCGTACGTACATCACTCGCACGAATGAAGCCTGTCGCAATTCCACGAGCCGAGAGTTCGGCGAAACAATTCACGAAGCTGAGTGTACAGGACATCCTAAGCAACCTAAAAGACCAGGTTCACGGAGATGTCAACTCAAAGCAAATCCCTAGAGGCGATGGTAACTCTGTGCTGCCTCCGTCGCTGCCATCGCCGCCTCCCGAAGAACGGGTTCCAAGCAAAGTCTGGGTGTGGAGATCCAGATGCAAAGGGTTCTGGGAGTCGGATCAACTCAGCACACAGTTCAAACTGCTGTTGGCTAATGTAGCGACGTGCATCTCAGATGATGGAGCACTGGCCCTGGCACCTGTGCGAGCCCTTCAAGATGTTGCAGCATGTTTGAAATTGATTCAAGAGCGCACGGGAATCAACGTTTCTCGCAGGTATCGAGAGGGTGCGCTGCTGTCGGAGACTGAGAACCCCACATCCTCCACAGTATATGAGATTGACGATGACAATTCGGACAAGAGCGATGACGAAGGAGACAGTGGAGATGACGATGCGAGTGCGAATGAAGAGGAGACCGAGGATGAAGTCGAAAGCAAATACTATGCTTCTCTGCCGCAAGACTTGAAGGATCGAGTGATGCAACGCACAAAGGAAAAGGCTCGAGAGCATGCCCCTGAGGTCGTTGAAGCGCAGGAGCAGCTTGCAAAGTTGAGCAAGCTTACTGATCTCTTGAATAGGATTCGTGTGACGCTAGTAAACCATCGTGCGAAAGGTGGATATACTGCATCAATGGCAACTCGCGGCGGTGGTGACATGGCACGGATGGCTCTCGATGCATTGATCACATCGCTAGCCCAGAATACGGCAGCGATTCAAGGGCAGCCCAACGCGTACACCTCAGTCACTCGTCGAGAAATCGAAGAGTGCATCGAATTGTTGTGCACCATCGCGACAAACGAGTACTTGGAGGTCTATCAGGGCTTGACGGTTCGCATCCTCCAAATGAAAATGAACGCGAGGACGGGCCCACTGCTCAATACTCTGGATAAGCTCTGCCATCTGCAGAAGGCCTTGATTCCAAAGTTGATTCGACTGGGAGAGCACGAACTGAAGAAGATCAAGAAGGAGAGCAAGAAGTCTGTACCTGAGAGTCGCAAGGAAGAGAACGAAGAATCGAGGCAGGTTATTGAGCAGTGGAACCGTGCTAAGTCCGGAGCGAGTGACAAATCTGAAATCAGCGCAACGAGTGCTGTCGATCCCAAGCCAAGCCTTCTCGAGACCGTGGTTTCGAAGCTTGGCCTCACAGCTGCAGTTGAGAAGGAGATCCAAATGATCATGAACCTCCTTCAGCGTGGAAATAGTCCAACGGATCCAGCATCGCCTGGTGATGCAATCGCAGTCGCACTGGGAACGGTACCGAAGCTAGAATCAGATTCGTTGGTCCTCAAGAATGAGTCCCTGGCTGCTGGCATCAAAACAGATGCCTCACAAGACCAAACGGCACAACACTCAACGACACCTCTGCAGCCCTCACCCATCCCACTGCCCTAAGATTGTACAGTACAATACAGTAAAGGTCAAAAGTAAAGCTCATAATGGAATCACCTTTATGGCAAGGATTCGTTGTAATACATATAACACGGGTAAAGTTTCTGTACATCGGAATCTGACTCGAACGGTCTTGCTCTTCATTCTCTCTGTACAAAAGTACTTGTTAAATCATCAGCAGGACACTAGCGAAAACGCTCTTTGCTATGTACAATGTTCATCACCATCATCAGAATCGTCGTGGAGTTGTCGATGCTAGCATCATAATCATCGCCACCACATCATCATCATCCGCCTAGAGTAAGTAAATTGAGGGTCAGTAGATGCGGAGTGTGAGTGAGGAGGTGCCCGTGACAGTGCTTGAAGTTGGAATCAATCGACTTGTATCGTTCCTCCTTGTGTTGATCCCTGCCCTGCTTGTTCTCTCGGACCGTCCACCAACCACCGAACAGCTTAGGGCTCGCCAGCCTAAGCCACAGCCAAAGCCAAAGCCAAAGCCAAAGCGCAAAGGATCGACGACTTACTCTTAAAAGCGTTAACTTGCCTTGCTCGTGCATGTGGCACTGCTACGTACCATCGTCCAGCAGTGTCTGTGGTATGCTCAGCTCTGCTGCTGCGACCACACCATTATTCCTCCTACCACTGCCATTCACTCCATTGCTCAAGAGGCGTGATCCGCAGCCCCCGCTGCTGATGCCTGCCACGCTTGTCATGCCTGGGAGGGTGCACGCCGCTCCGCTACTCGTCGCGAGTCTGCTCATTTGTGCGGCTCGACTCTGTGCTGCGGACATATTCATCGTGACTGCTACGGTTGCCGGAGCAGCCGTCGCGTAGCCGGCTCTGCCTAAGGCGCCCGCACCTGCGGAGAACGAATGCGAGGCCAGGGTACTGCGCGCACGTGCGCATCGCGTATATGCCTTGGTGAAAGCTCGGAGAAAGGACATGGGTTGGCAGGGTATGCCCTATCCTCTGTGGGTATGGTGGTTATATTTACCGTGAAGTGAGTGATTTTTGGCTAAATGTATCATCAAAATGCGTCATATCATGTCGACACGCGTGCAAAACACCACTCCTCAGCCCCAAACCCCGGAAAGTCCGGTTTGTGTGTGATATCTCACGTGACGGGCCGTGTTGTGCGAATATAATATGCCAGACGTGCTGCGACCTAGGTGCCAGCTGCCGTGTGTATATTGAATCCCTCGTGCAGTGTCGCAGTATCCACTTTTTAATAGTGCGAGAGACGGGTTTCGTTCGGGGATTCGCACTCGCCTCGGCAGCTTTCCGCCGCACTAGCAGTGTGGGGACACATCCAATCCAGTCCGAGAGAGCCGAGATGCGCTAAGTGGAGGTCAAGCGTGCTCCATGCGCGCAGGTTCATAGACCGGGCTATTACTATCATGGAGAACGAACCTCTTGCCCACCCCGCTTGGTCCGAGGAATCACACCAAAGCATCAAGCTGATAGGACTAGTCCGGTCTTAAGACAGCGTAGGCGCTATGCTGATTAAAGCCTGTAACTTTATTGAGTCAACGGCGCTGTGAATTATGTATCTGAAGGCATATCAAGACAGATGGCAAACATTTGGACTAGTAAGTACCGATCGCTACTTACTTGCCCTTCAACTTCTTCTCGAGGTTGTGAGCGAGGATGTCAAGGAACTCGAAGGTCTCCTTCCAGTGCTCAGGCTTCATGTCCTTGCCGTAGACGCAGAGAGCGAGGTCCTTGGTCATGACGCCAGACTCGATGGTCTCAATGCAGGTCTGCTCAAGCTTGGTGCAGAACTCGTCAAGCTCCTTGTTCTCATCGAGCTTAGCACGGTGAGCCAAACCACGGGTCCATGCGAAGATGGAAGCGATGGGGTTGGTCGAGGTCTTCTCACCCTTCTGCCACTGACGGTAGTGGCGAGTGACAGTACCGTGAGCAGCCTCAGCCTCAACAGTCTTGCCATCAGGGCAGACGAGGACGGAGGTCATAAGACCGAGAGAACCGTAACCCTGAGCGACAGAGTCGGACTGGACATCACCATCGTAGTTCTTGCAAGCCCAGACGAAGCCACCCTCAGACTTCAAGGCGTAAGCAACCATGTCGTCAATAAGGCGATGCTCGTACCAGATGCCACGAGCCTCGAACTGAGCCTTGTAGTGCTGCTCGTAGATCTCCTGGAAGATGTCCTTGAAGCGACCATCGTAAGCCTTGAGGATGGTGTTCTTGGTGGACATGTAGAGAGGAACGCCACGGGAGAGCGCGTAGATCATGGACGAGTGAGCGAAATCCTCGATCGACTTGTCGACGTTGAACATACCCATAGCAACACCAGGCGACTTGAAGTCGTAAACCTCCCAGGTCTGAGCAGGGCTGCCGTCTGCAGGAGTGTAGACGAGCTGAACCTTACCAGGAGCAGGGATACGGACGTTCTGAGCCTTGTACTGATCACCGAAGGCGTGACGGCCAATGATGATGGGCTTGGTCCAAGTAGTCACGAGACGAGGCACGTTCTTGGTCAAGATGGGCTCACGGAAGATGGTACCACCCAAAACGTTACGGATAGTACCGTTGGGAGAGAGCCACATCTTCTTGAGGTTAAACTCCTTGACACGAGCTTCATCGGGGGTGATCGTGGCGCACTTGATACCCACGTTGTACTGCTTGATTGCCTCAGCGGCCTCAATCGTCACACGATCCTCGGTCTTATCACGGTTCTCGATGCCGAGATCGAAGTACTTGATGTCGATGTCGAGGTAGGGGAGGATGAGCTTCTCCTTGATGGCCTTCCAGATGACGCGAGTCATCTCATCACCTGCATTCCAGGGGATATTGCGTTACATATCCGGTGCGTTACCGGTTGGTCGGCGTCCTATTCAGTGAGCAGAGTTTCGGGCTCGGAAGTCTTTACACGGCGTTTCATGTACATTGCAGCGGGCAGAGCACACCACGACAGCGCAGGAAGAGAGACCAGAGCATGCACTACGCGTGCAATCTACGTACCATCGAGATCGACGACGGGGTTAGCAACCTTAATTTTGGTGAAGCCTTCAGATGACATATTCGAAACTACCTAAACTTGCATTGTGTTGCATTATTCGCGTGTGTGAGCGAGTGTTACGCAAGATCTAGAATATCTTTGCATACCTTCACGCGTTGGCTACACAAACGTGGTGTGATCCCACGCATGGCACTGCGCGTTCGCCCCCAACACGCCTCTAAAGTCCAACCGGATCACGCAGTTTTTTCACCTCAATTCGAGATTTTTCTCAAGATCCGACTGGATTCATCACTTGTGACTGGTGACATTTCCCGCCCGCGCGCGCGGCTCGTAGGCAATTTTGTGCCACGACCGCGCGTGGGCGTCCGGGGCGGTGCGATGCGCGAGCCGACACTGAAGAATTACATCTAAATGCTGATTTATGGACACGCGGACGTGCAATACTCCAATACGGAGTCAAAATCTCAAAGACGTGATTGAATGCACGCCAAGTACCCTTTTCGCGGTTGAGCCCAGAACCGGGCGGGAAGTTATCAAAGTGGGGTGAAACTGAATTGACTATACACTACTACTTCCGTTGCATACATATGTGAACGAACGAGTGGCAACTTGAGCGCAAGCATGTGCAAACCACACTCGCAAGCGCAGGCGAGTCAACTGAGGGAGGGTGACTCCAACCTTGAGAACTGTGGTGAGTCAGAGGTTTTCGAATAAGCTACTACTGGACAGAGTAGCATAAAGGTAAAGCGGGATTGGTATTGAAAGCGTATTTAATTACAAACCTGGACATGTAATAAGGAATGGACCCGCCTCTTGGGCCGAATCTTAAGAATGAAACCCAACACTTCGTCAGGGCCATGTACCAACTTACTTGCGACGAGGAGCGGAGAGAACGGAGGAAACAGCCGTCTTGTCATCACCACCCATGTTGAGAGTGAGACCGAGAGTGGGCCATCGGCTCGAGTCCTTGCCACCGACCTGGTAGTCACCGCACTGGCCCTTGATCTGGCGAGCGACCTCGAGTACCTGCTTGATACCAGTGGCACCGACGGGGTGACCAAATGAGATGAGGCCACCACCGGTGTTGGTGGGGTGCTTGCCGTCGATGTGAGTGACACCCTCCTTAGCAAGCAAGTGGCCCTTGCCCTTCTCAGCCCAGCCAATGGCCTCGTAAGAAAGAACCTCAGCGATGTTGAAGCAGTCATGAACCTCAGCGACCTGGATGTCCTTAGGAGCAATTCCAGCGGCAGTCATGGCACGGCGAGCAGCGGTACCAACGGTGCCCATAACGGTGAGGTCACCATCAGTGACGAGGCTGTCAGCAGCAACGGAATAAGAGAGAACCTCAATGCAGTCCTCAGGGGTCTTTCCGATCTTCTTTAGACCCTCCTCAGATGCCAGGATGAGGCCTGCACCACCATCGGAAACCTGGGAGCAGTCCGAAGTCTTGAGCCAGGGCTTGAGGTCAGGGTTACTGAGGAAGTTGGGGTTCCTGTCGGAAGCATTAGCAGCGACCTCAAGAGGCATCTTAACAGCCTGCATGTGTGCAAGAGGGTTCTTGTTGCCGTTAGCATAAGCCTTGACAGAAACAGGAGCAATGTCAGCGGGAGTGACGTTATGTGCCTCGCAGTAGGCCTTCATGCGGCGAGCAAAGAGTGCAGGGAAGGTGAAGTCATCCAAAGCGCGCTGAGTGGCGTAGTGGGACGCACGAGCGAGGTAGTCACCACCCTGACGAGGCGAAACAGTGGTCTGAACCTCAGCACCGACTGCCAAAACGAGGTCGCTGCCAGCCTGGATGGCCTCAATGCCGCTGGTGTACGCGAGACCGCCCGAAGCGCACGCACCCTCAACATGCCATGCAGGGACATAGCGCAAATCGGGGTGTGCGGCGACAAGAAGTGGGCCCAAGTGGCCCTGGGAGTTGAACAGGTCCGCAGCAAAGTTGCCAATAATGGCTTTTTCGATGAGCTTAGCGTCGACCTTGGTCTCCTGGAGGGTCTCACGGACCGCAGTATTGATGTACCATTCCAAATTAGGATTTTCACGCTTACCGAAGTCCGGATGCTTCTTATCAATGAACGCCGGATTGCCCTTTCCAAGGAACTTGGTAATGTGTCCTCCGACAAGGAAAACGCGGCGACGCAGCAGGGGTGCGGACATTTTGACTCTATATTCGGGAACCGGGTAATTGTTGCATGAGATATGGCGAGACCATTTGCATCCTTACCAACGCCAACACCGCATTTACGCAATATGGGAAGTGTACACAATTCGGCTTTTTGCATCCGTCCTGGCCTTGATTATCTGTCCTGGCCCAGAAAGCACCTAAGGGCAGAGAGGTAATATAAGCCGCCTCTGCCACACCGGGCTTACCAGAAAGAAATACGCGAGAAGTTAGACTCGTCTTAGACTGAGACACGGGAAGTGGGTAGAATTTACCCTCAAGGATTGCAACTCGTTTACAGAAGAGGTTATGTTTGG